>Ga0209542_10000055_pt1 | contig 305888 bp, 296 predicted proteins | sample RifCSPhighO2_01_FD_184028 | JGI IMG/M metagenome (GOLD analysis project Ga0209542, IMG submission 184028) | Soil microbial communities from Rifle, Colorado - Rifle CSP2_plank highO2_0.1 (SPAdes) (version 2) | ecosystem: Environmental > Terrestrial > Deep subsurface > Rock core/Sediment ...
CAGACAGCGCCGTCGTGCCGCCGAACACCGGCTCCTTCTCCAGCACCGCCACTTGCAGGCCGCGCTTGCGCGCCGTGATCGCCGCGGCAAGGCCCGCCGCTCCAGAACCCACGACGATCAGGTCGTATTCAGTTTGGTGAGACATCGATTTTTCTCCGAAGCACGCCTCAAGCCGCGCGATTGAAGCCGGGCCGTGGCACCATGTCCATCAGCATGTTGGCCATTCCGCCGTCGACCAGCAGTTCTGCGCCATTGACATAGGCCGAGCGCGGGCTCGCCAGGAACAGCGCGACATCCGCAATGTCCTGAGGCTCACCGATACGTCGGTTGGCGGTCACGGCCGCCCGTTTGGCCTCGAAGCCGGGTTCTTCGTAGAACTTGGCCGACAACGCTGTGCGGATCATCCCCGGGCAGATGGCGTTGCTGCGCACGCCATCAGGCCCCCATTCCACGGCCATTTGGCGTGACAACAGCAACACGCCTGCCTTGCTTGCGCTGTACGCGCCGCTGCCCGTCTGGGGAAACACCCCTGCGATCGAGGCCACGTTGACGATGGCGCCCTGCCCCGCTTTGCGCATCGCCGGCGAAAACGCTCGCGCGCTCAACAGGTAGCCAGTGAGGTTGATGGACAGCACCGTCTGCCAATCCTCCAGGCTGACCTGATCCAACGTGCCCGGCCGCAGCAGGCCAGCGTTGTTGATCAACGCATAGGGGGTTCCCAACTCAACGTGCACCCGCTCGGCAGCCGCGGCCACGCTCTCGGCGTCGCTGATGTCACAGCTTACGGCGATCGCCTGTGCGCCTCGCTCGCGCAATGCGCTCGCGCGCTGCTGCGCGCCCGCGACATCGCGGTCGAGCAGAGCCACCCGCGCGCCCACGTCCGCCAGGCTCGCGGCAATCGCCGCACCGATACCGCTCGCTGCGCCGGTGACCACGCACACGCGCTCCTGCAAGCCCAGCCATCCTTGCTGCGCTGCATTCAGTTCTGGCGATTCGTATTCCGCTTTCGTCGTCATGAGATCTCTTTCTTTCATCAATCAGCAAATTCCGCATCACTGGGAGGCGAGGCACCCCGCATCGAACTTCGCAGCGCTCTCTTTTCAATCCCTGCCTGAAATCAGCCCGCATCGACAAGCACGCCGTCACGCCCAACCGCAAGCTTCTGCCTGCGAGTGGACGGGGCATGCGGAACTCGGGCGGCCGAGGTCATCGCGTCTAACCCGGATCCCCCCGATCGGGCGAACAGCCTGCTCCCGAGGTCTCACGCCGGGCCCGCCCGCTCGACGGCAGCACGCATGACATGGCAGGCATCTCGCAGCGCTCCATTCACGCTGTCCACATGGTTGAACCAGCGAGCGAAGCCGTGCGTCAAATCCTCGTAGACCTGCAGTTGGACCGGGACGCCAGCCTTCTGGAGTTCCTTGCCCAGCAAGAGCCCTTCCGAAAGCAGCACATCGTGGCGCGCAAGTCCCAGCCAGGTGCAAGGTGCGCTCGACAACGTGCCCTTCAGGGCAGAGATGCGGGGATCGTTCCACTGTGATGGGTGGGCATACTGCTCGAAGAACCAGCGCATGTCGTCGCGGGTCAAGGGCAGGCCCGTTCCATGCTCGGCGTAGCTGGGCCTGCCAAATTCGCAATCGGCGACCGGATAGAACAGCACCTGCAGCGCGATCGGTACGTCACTCGATAGAGCGAGGCAGGAAACGAGCGCCAGATTCCCGCCCGCACTGTCCCCCCCGACCATCAGCCTGGCCTGGGTGCCGGTCAGCTCTTCGCGGTTGGCCCATGCCCATCGCATGGCATCCTCGGCGTCTTCCAGGCCGCAGGGAAAGGGATGCTCTGGGGCGAGCCGATACTCCACCGACAACACGGCGCAACCGCTGTGGCTCGCGATGAAGCGTCCCAGGTTGTCAAAGCCCGCGACGGATCCGGCCACCCATCCACCTCCATGGAAGTAGACCAGCAGGCCCTCGCAGGCGGGATGGGGGCGGAACAGCCTCGCGGAGATGTCCCCGGATCGTGTCGGCACCTGCACATCACGCACGTCTTGCACAGCCGGACCCGGCCCCAGAAACCCGGCGCTCTGATCGACCAGATCTCTGGCGTTCTGGGGCGTGCCTGCGGACAGCGCGGGACGATTGGCTCGCTTCGCGGCCGCCATCGCTTCGACGAAAACTGGGTGAAGTGCCATGTGTGAATTCGGTTTTTCTAAGAGTGCGGTGGCGCCGACGACAAGCCCATCCGTCAGGCCGTTGCGGAGCTATCGGCGATCCACGAGTTCGCCACTGCCGCTCACGGGCGGGTTGTGTTCCCCGAACGGTGCTTCCGTCGGCTCGTAGCCATAAACCGTCTTCTGGCCTCTTTCGAAGTAGACGGTGAACCGCCTGCGGATCTTCCAGCCCTCGGAGGTGCGTTGATAGGCCACGTCGTAGTAGCCCTCGGCATTCGTCACATGGGTCCAGTGGCGATCGGTCACCTCGAAGCCACGGAATACGAAATTCACGCGCCCGCGCGCGCTGTCGCCATCGAGCCGGATGTCCGGGACATTGAGGTAATGGATGCAGGAAAGCTTGTTGGTGGCGCAGAACTGTGCGAGGCCCTCGCGACCTTGAATAAAGTTCAGCTCCGGCATGCCGTCCAGGCGCCGCCCCTGGTAGATGCCGTCCTCGGTGAACAACCGAGCCCAGGCGCCACCGTCCCTGCTGTCGTAGTGGGTGCTGTAGGCCCCCTCCAGTTGCAGGATGGCGAGCCGGTCGTCCAGCGACTGCAGCCTCTCGGCCATGGCGGCCAGCGAGATTTCAGAATTCATTCCATACCTCACGAGTTTCACATTCGGGCGCGGCTCGAAATGCCTGCGCACGCCGGCGCCGGAACGCCAGCGCGCGCAGCTCAATCACATCTTGCAGGCCGGCGAAGGGGGCGGCGCGATGGAGGCCGGGAAGGTGCGCTCCAGCACCGGGCGCAGTTGGCCATCCACCACTTTTGCGCGAACGATGTAATTGGGCAGCATCAGCTGGTTGTCCTCTGCGCGCATGACTACCTGGCCATGGACCGTGTCGAGCGTCGCGCCGCGCACGGCCTTGGCGACGTCTCCGGCCTTGACGCTCTTGGCCTTGCGCACCCCTTCGAAGATGACTTGAGCGCCGACGTAAGCCATCCCCTCGTTGTCGGTGGGCACGCGGTTGAACTTCGCCTTCCAGGCCGCGACGAACGCCTTGTTGTTGGGGTTGTCCAGTTCGAAGGAATAGGCCGTGTTGCCCGGAACGCCCTCCAGCGCGGTGCCGCTGCCAGCGATCATGAAGTTCTGCACGATCGCATGCCCGATCACATGCGTATTCGGAACCAGCCCGAACTCCTGGGCCTGCTTCATGAAGGCGATCGCATCGCGGCCGATCTGCGCCACCCAGATGGCATCGACCTTGGCTTCCTTGAGCTGCGCGATGTAGGGCGAGAAATCCTTCGTGCCCACCGGCGCGAACAGCGAGAGCTTGACCTCCCGGCCCAGCGATTTGGCCACCTTGGAGAAGGCCTCCGAGGAGTCACGGCCCCAGACATAGTCGGCCGCGAAGGTTGCGTACGTACGCTCGCTAAAGGACTTGGCCCACTCGGCGATCATGGGCACGTCCATGGCGTCGGAGTGGTTCGTACGGAAGAGCCTCGGCTTGCACGAGTCTCCCGTGATCTTGTCGCTCTTGGCCGCTACCGCCACATACAGCGCGTCCCAGCGCTCCAGGTTCGGCCCGATGACCAGTGCGATCGAGGTCGGAATGCCGCCCACCAACAGGGGGTAACCGTCGCGGGCGAGCTTCTCTGCTGCCTTGCGCCCACCCTCCGGCGTGCTTTCGTCGTCGGCAATCGACACCTCCACCTTGCGTCCGTCGACACCGCCCTTGGCGTTGGCGTCGTCCACGGCGAACTGGATCGCGCGGATGACTTCTTCGCCTTGCGTGGCGAACACGCCCGACTTGGAACTCAGCAAGCCGATGCGCACCGGCTCGCGCGCCTGGGCCATCACCACGCACGGCAGGGATGCGGCCAGCAGGGCCGCAAGAGCTTTGCGGCGCAATCTCGAAATTTGAACCATCTCTTGTCTCCTGAAATTGACATCCAAGGCGCCATCTCCCGACGCACACCTTGCACAAGGCTTCGGCCATACCAAGCAGGGCGGCCCCACAGACGGCACAGCAAGGAAACCGGCCGCACCCGGATCGGGCATCCCAAACAGGATGCTGTCCGGACGGAAAGTATAATTTATTAGGTTGCGTTCTCAACCTATGAATACCGTTTTTGACTTGGGAGTAACCCTTATTGGCGGTCCTGCACACGCACCGTAGACTCCTTCATATAGGTTGCGTTCTCAACCTAAATTACCACTGAAAAGCGTTCACGCAGGAGATTCAAGATGGCAAATGGCAAGGGCAAATGTTTCGACATGCTGGTGGTAGGCGCCGGCTTTGCAGGGCTGTACCAGCTCTACCGCGCACGTGAGAAGGGCCTGTCCGTACGGGTCCTTGAGGCCGGTGACAGCGTAGGCGGCACCTGGTTCTGGAACCGCTATCCCGGCGCGCGTTGCGACGTGGAAAGCCTCGACTACTCGTACTCGTTCAGCAAGGAACTGGAGCAAGAGTGGGTCTGGTCGGAGCGCTATGCCCCTCAAGCTGAAATCCTTCGCTACATCAACCACGTGGCTGATCGCTTCGACCTGCGCGGTGACATCCAGCTCAATACCCGCGTGGCCTCTGCCACCTTCGAAGAGGTGTCAGCCACCTGGGTCCTGAAGACGCAGGCAGGTGAGGTCTTCGAGTCCAAGTACGTTGTGATGGCAACCGGCGGCCTGTCAGTCGCCCAGAAGCCCGATCTGAAGAACCTCACCGCCTTCACCGGCAAGTGGTATCACAGCGCGGAGTGGCCCCGCGAAGGGGTGGACTTCACTGGCAAGCGTGTCGCCCTGATCGGAACCGGTTCGAGCGGCGTCCAGATGGTCCCGGTCATCGCGGAACAGGCCAAACAGCTCACCGTCTTCCAACGCACGGCCAACTACAGCGTTCCCGCTCAGAATGAACCGCTCACCCCCGAGATGCTGGCCCAAGCCAAGGCGCACTACCCGGAGCGCCGCGCGCTGGGACGCGAGGCTGTCTCGGGGCAGTTCCTCAGTGCCAATCCCAAAGGCGCGCTGGAAGTCGGCGACGACGAACGCAAAGCCGAACTGGAGTTTCGCTGGAAGAGCGCGGGCGGAGGTTTTCGCATGCTGCGGGCCTTCTCGGACATGATGGTCGATCTGCGGGCAAACCGCTATGTGGCGGACTTCGCACGTTCGAAGATTCGCGAGATCGTCAAGGATCCGCGCAAGGCCGCCATCCTGTGTCCGAAAGAGGACCTTCCCTTCGGCACCAAGCGGCTGTGCGTGGACACCAACTACTACGAGACCTTCAATCGGGACAACGTCGACATCGTCGACATCGCTGCAACGCCGCTGGTGGAGGCAACCGCGCACGGACTGCGCACGACCGACAGGGACTTCGAGTTCGACGCCATCGTCTTCGCCACCGGCTTCGACGCAATGACCGGTGCACTCAAGGCCATCGACATCCGAGGCGCTGGCGGCCTCTCGCTGCGCGAGAAGTGGACCGATGGTCCGCTGGCCTATCTGGGCTTGGCCATCGCGGGCTTTCCGAACATGTTCTGCATCACCGGCCCAGGCAGCCCATCCGTGCTGACCAATGTGGTCCACTCCATCGAAACGCACGTCGACTGGATCATGAACCTGCTTTCCTACGCGGAAGCGAAGGACGCACGACGCGTCGAAGCCACCAGCAATGCCGAAGAGGCGTGGGTCAAGCACGTCTCGGATCTGGCATCAAAGACCCTGTACCCCCTTGCGAAGTCCTGGTACAACGGCTCCAACATCGAAGGCAAACCCCGTGTCTTCATGGCCTACGTGGCCGGCGTCCCCGCGTACCGCAAGGTCATCGAGGAAATCGCCGCTGAGAACTACAAGGGCTTCGCGCTCTCCTGAGTTCATCATGCTGACCAACCAAGTAGCGCTTGTGACCGGCGCAGGCTCCGGTATCGGACGCGCCATCGCTCAGTCGCTGGCCCGCGAGGGTGCGCGTGTCGTCGTGACGGACGTCGCAGACGCTGCATGCCAGGAAACAGTCGATGTGATCCAGGCCGCCGGCGGTGTCGCGAGTTACTGCCTCCTGGACGTCAGCCGTCCCGACGAACATCGGGCGGCGGTTGAGTTCGCTGTGCGTACCTACGGCGGGCTTCACCTGGCATGCAACAACGCGGGCATCAGCCGCGGACGCTCAGGCACCTATCACGTCCTCACGGAGGTTCCCGATGAAGATTGGTTCGATGTGCTCAATGTCAACCTGTCGGGAGTGTTCTTCGGCATGCGCGCCCAGATTCCGGCCATTCTGGCCGCAGGCGGTGGCGGCATTGTCAATGTCGCCTCCGTCATGGGTCAAGTCGCCGGCCCGAAGCTCGCCGCCTATGTGGCAAGCAAGCACGGTGTCGTCGGACTGACCAAGGCGGCCGCAGTGGAGTTCGCCAGCCAGGGCGTGCGCATCAACGCTGTGGGACCAGGTTACATCCGCACCCCTATGCTCACCCAGAAGGACGATACGACCTTGAAGACCCTGGTAGACCGGCATCCGGTTGGTCGCCTCGGTGAACCGGAGGAGATCGCGGAGACGGTCGCCTGGCTTTGCAGCCGCCGGGCCGGCTTTACCACGGGGTCATTCTTTCCCGTCGATGGCGGCTATCTCGCTGTCTAGATCACCCACAAGAGGTTCGAGTTGAAGTCTTCCCCTCACCCCTCTCCCGCCGCTGGCGCAGGGGAATTGCGCGGCCGCACGGCCCTCGTCACGGGCGCGGCCAAGGGTATCGGCCACGCGATCGCGCACGAACTCGGTTGCCGAGGCGCGCGCGTTGCCATCACCGACGTGGATGAAGCCGCTCTGAAAACAGCTGCATCGGTGCTCCGCGATAGCGGCATCGCCTGCGTGGCCGCTGCCCTCGATGTGTCCGATGCAAACGCATGCGAGTACACCTACCGCCGGCTACTTGACGAGTTGAGCAGCGTCGACATCCTCGTGAACGCTGCCGGCCGGTATACGGCATCTAAATTTCTCGAAGCTTCGCGGCAGGACTTCCAGACGCTGCTGGACGTCAACCTTTTCGGCACGATGAACATGATGCAGTTGGCCTTGCCATCCATGCAGTTGCGCGGCTTCGGCAGGATCATCAACATCGCCTCGACGGCGGGCAAGTGGGGAGCCACCAACCAGAGCGCGTACAGCGTCTCCAAGCACGCCGTCATCGGGTTGACGCGATGTGTCGCGATGGAATTCGCCAAGTCGGGCATCACGATCAATGCAGTGTGCCCGGGCCCCGTGGAGACGACCATGCTCACGGGCCTATGGGAGATCCAGGCGAATCTGAACAACATCAGCCCGCAAAGCTACCGCGACAGCATGCTGGCACGAGTCCCCCAGGGCCGGTTCATCGCGCCGCAGGAGATCGCGGCAGCCGTGGCCTATTTCGCGTCATCGTATGCGGGCGCCGTGACGGGTCAAGCCTTCACCGTGGACGGTGGCATGCTGCAAAGCTAATCTTCGGAGGCCTTGTCGGCCAGAGGTAGGTTGTCCAGCAAGCGGTGCATGAAGCTGATCAACAACTTTCTCTCGGTGTTGGAAAAACCCGTCAGCAGTGCCTCCTGGCGTGCCACCGACACCCTGAGAAACTGCTGAAAAGCTACCTTCCCCTTCGGAGTGATGCCGTACTCGATCTTTCTCAATCCTCGCGGACGAGAAACGATGAGCCCGTGCTCCATCAGTACCGCGCAGCCCCGGCTCACCGCCGACTTGTCGACCCCCATCAAGTCACACATCTGCGTGCCTGTTGACCAGGGGAATAGTTCCACGTACGAGAGGACGCGCCACTCGTTGACGCCCATCCCGAACTTTCTACGGTACGCTTTGGAAGCCCCTGCCGTCATCTTGTTGGACAGCCACAGCACAAGAGCTGTGAAGTGATTCTCAAGATCAAGCGTCAGTTTTTGTTCACTTTGCTTCATGCCAACTATTTATTGTTCCAGCGGGAGCCAATTCGATTTCGAACGTGCCATCGTGGGCCTGTTGCCATCGAGCACAACGGCTCGGCACGTCCCCGTGGAGCGCCATGGTACTAGCAACCACATTCGAGTCCGTCGCCGAGACTCTTAGGTTCGGATCACACGCTCTGCGCACCGCCCGTCCAGCTGCTGTGCGGCCAGGAAATCGGCATGCTGCACAGTCGAACCCCTCGCCAAGCGCAACGACACATGTGCAAACGGGATAGGCCATTGACTGGCTTCAGCCGCTTCACTACGTGATCATGGCCTTCCAGTAGGTTTGATCGATCTGGGGCCTGGTGGCCTCGGATCCACCCAGGCCACCGGCGACGTAGTCCGTGTAAGACAGCATCAGCTCGAACATCAAGTCGGGATTGGCCCGGAAGTCAGCGTTGCGCCAGCGCTCAGTCAGCGCCAAACCATTGATGGTGGCCAACAGGTAGTGAGCCAAGTGAAACTTCAGCTGCCCAAGCGGCTTGTCTGGGGCAATGGATGTGATCAAGGCCTCGAAACGATTGAACACGCCGACGAGGAACCCGGAGTAGAGCGTGCCGGTACCGGGAGGACTGTCTGTGCTCAGCCTGAAGAGAGCCTTGACCGCGGCATCGCCATCCGGTTCGGAGCCATACAGTGCAAAGAATGGAGCGTTGAGCGCCAAAGCGATTTCGTACAGCGAGAGCTGGGAAGACGGCCGGGCCTCCAGCTCCGTCAGGAGCATCTCGAACCGTGGTTCCAGGTAGCTGCGAAGCGTGCTGTACATCGCATCGATCAGCCCTGCCTTGCCTTCGAAGTGGTATGCTACCGCGGACTTGTTGCGGTTGCCGGCGGCGGAGGCGATCTCCACCATCGACACCGACGTTCCGCGCTCCCCGAAGAAGCGCATCGCGACCTGGATCAACTTGTCACGAGCAGAGTGCCGTGGAACTGGTTGAAATGAAGATTCTGTTGGGGTTGACATGGGTGAGACTGGCCGGTTTGACTTGTGTTTGGACATCCCATCGCCGCATAGTTCTACAGGCGAGGGCGTGCCCTCACGGCTCGGACTTGGCATGAGGCCGCTTTCCAATGCGCGCCCCGGCCTCGATCCGCCCGCAAGACGTCCGGCACAAGCTTAGACCATTGTCGCGAACCTCTTGGAACAGGCACTGCGCGCCGACAAAATCTGGCCGTCCAGCGCCCGGGTGCGCGACCGATGGCCACGCCTTCGCAAGCGGCATGCACGGCCTCAGGTGTGATTCCAGGCGCTCGCGTCGTGCCGGCCGCGCGAAAAAAGGGCATCGATCGATGCCCTTTCCGAGATCCCGCTGTCAGCGCCGGATTCCGTTCATGAGAACTTCAGCCCCTTCTTGCTGCCCTCGTCATGCCAGGCCTTCAAGACCTGCGAGAACTCATGCGCCCCACCGTTGTACGTATTGATCAGCAGCCCCTTCGCAACGTCGCCTTCGCCGTTGTAATAGCTGGGCGTGCACTGGGCCAGGAAGGCGCGCGTCAGCTTCGACTTGTCCAGCAGAACCTGCAGCCAGTCATCGACCGCCTCGGTCGTTGCCTCCAGACGTTTGAAGCCGTTCGATTCCATGTATTTAAGGAGGCTCACGATGTGCGTCGACTGCTCCGAAAGCATCTGGGTGAAGTTCACCCGGATGCCGTTCTGGCTCAGGCCCAACGTGAAGTAATTCGGGAATCCGTCGCTGTAGAACCCATGCAATGTCCGCTGGCCATTTGCATAGTGCTCGCTCAAAGACTTCCCGCCAACCCCATAGGATTCGAACCCCGCACGGCGGTAGAACTCCGTGCCCACCTCGAAACCGGTGGCAAAGATGATGCAGTCCACCTCGTACTCGACGCCCTCGAAAACCAGTCCCTTCTCCGTGATGCGCTCCACACCGCCGCCTTGCGTATCGACCAGCGTCACGTTGGGCTGGTTGAAGCAGTCGAGGTAGTAGTCATGGAAGCCGGGGCGCTTGCAAAGAAGCCGATACCAGGACTTGAGCGAGTCGGCCGTTTTCTTGTCCTTCACGATGGAATCGACGCGAGCCCGGATCTCGTTGCCCTTGGTGAAATCGGCGAGCTCGAGGTTCTTGGCCATCTGCCCGGGAGTCAGCGGGCTGCCGCTGCGGTCGACGCCTTCGAGCTTCAGGTTGCGCAGCATGTCGGTCCAACCGTCGTTGACCAGATCGACGTCGTAGGGCCGGCCCGTGCACAGCGCATCGAAGTTTTCCATGCGCTCTTCCTGCCAGCCCGGCTTCAGGCTCTTGACCCACTCCGGATCCGTGGGCTGGTTGCCGCGCACCCCCACGGTGATCGGGGTCCGTTGGAAGACGTAGAGGTGCTTGGCGTCCTTGGCGAGGAATGGCACGGCCTGCAGCGACGTGGCCCCGGTGCCGATGATGGCCACGCGCTTGTCCGCCAGCTTGGTGAGGCCGCCCTTGCGGTCACCGCCGGTGTATTCGTAGTCCCAGCGGCTGGTGTGGAACGTATGGCCCTTGAAGTTCAGGATGCCTGGAATTCCAGGCAGCTTGGGACGGTTCAAGGGGCCGCTGGCGGTGATGACGAAGCGGGCCTTGATCACGTCCTTGCGATCCGTGGTGACGATCCAGCGGGCGTCTTCCTCGCTCCATCGCATCTCCTTGACCTGGGTCTGGAAGAGCGCGGATCGGTACATGTCGAAGTGGCGCCCGATGCGCTGCGCATGCTCGTAGATCTCGAGCGCGGTTGCATACTTTTCCGTCGGGATGTAGCCCGTCGCTTCCAGGAAAGGCATGTAGATGTACGACTCCACGTCGCAGGCGCAGCCTGGATACCGGTTCCAGTACCAGGTGCCACCGAAATCACCTGCCTTGTCGATGATTCTGAAATTGTCGATGCCCGCTTCCCGCAGCTTGCCTGCACAGAGCAGGCCGCCGAACCCGCCGCCGATGACCAGCACCTCAAGCTCTTCGACGATGGGGTCGCGGGTGAAACCGGGTTCGACGTAGGGGTCGTCGATGTAGCGGCTGAAATCGCCTTTCGTTTCAATGTACTGGCCAATCCCTGTGCGGCCGCGCTTGTCGCGCTCGAACGCATATTTGGCACGCACGGCATCGGGATCGAAATCCGGACCCTCGATGCGGGGGGTATCGACAACAACGGAATCTTCCATGACCATCATCTCCTGGTTGATTTGTGTAAAAAAATCAGACATCCGCGGCAGCGCGGGTGCCAGCCATAAAGTCTTTCATTCAAGCAAGACCATTCATCGTTCATCGAGGCGCAGAGATTCGCCCTGTGCCGTCGTGGCCCGAAGGACCGGTGCCTCATGGGGGTTTGAACAGTCCCCCCAGGGCTTGCTTTCACGCAGGCGGGCCGTTCAGGCGCATGGGAGCGCGAACACAGCCGCTCCCAGCGCTTCGCCCCGCCCTGCCGACGTCGGCGGCAGTAGGGGCTCCGACTGCCTACTTGGACCCGAGAACCTTGGTGAGGAAGTCGGAAATCTCGGCCATGGCCTGACCCGAATGTGGCAACTGCCCGCGATCCATGGTGAAGAAGCCATGGATGCCCCCATCAAAGCGGCGCACCCGGGTGTGCACGCCTTCGGACCGCAAGCGCTCCGCATATGCCAGTCCGTCTTCGCTGAACAGATCGCATTCGGCAGTGAGCACAAGCGCGGGCGGGAGCCCGTCGACACGGGGCGCGTGCAGCGGCGCGAACCGGGGATCGGTGCGCTGGCTGCGATCGGGGATGTACTGGTCGTAGAACCACGAAATCTCCTCGCGCGTGAGGAACGGCGACTCGAAGCGGCGCATGGAGGGCGAGTCGATGTCTCCGTCCGTGCTCGGATAGATGAGGATCTGGGCGGCCAGTGCGGGTGACGCGCCCTCCTCAGCGAGAAGGCGCGATACCACTGCGCTTAGATTGCCCCCTGCACTATCACCGGCAACCACCACGGGTACGTTGGCGAGCGCAAGCGCGGAGACATTGCCCAGAGCCCACCGCGTTGCCGTCACTGCGTCGTCGACTGCAGCAGGGAACGGATGCTCTGGAGCAAGGCGGTAGTCCACCGAAAGAATCGCACAGCCGCTGGCCAGCACCAGCCGGCGAAGCGCGGCATCCCATCCGTCCAGAGAACCGATCGTCCATCCACCGCCATGGAAGAACACGATCAGCGCCCCCGCCTGATCCTTCGGGCGGTACAGACGGGCAGGGATGGCGCCAGTGCCGGATGGAATGGCGCAGTCCTCCACGGCGCCGACTTCCGGCCCGGGTGGGAGCATGGGAAGTACGGCTGCCTGCCATGCCCGCATCTCCACGGCAGACACGCTGCCGATGGTCGGCATCCCAGACTTCTTCACCGCGGCCAGCAGTGCCTGATAGCCTTCATCCACTTTGGGGGGTTGGTGAATTTTCTCCATGTCTCTCATGCTCCTATTTGTCAATGGTTGGTCTTTAAGTAGACTAACTTAATCGACCAGCTGGAGCATTGGTGTTTTCCCGCCCCGGGTGGAGGCCGGCCGCTGCGCACAAGGCAGCACGGCGTAGGACATGGCCGGGCATCGAGGCTCGCCGAGCGCCGCGGGCTGGGAATGAGACGGCTACCGCTCTTATCCGGGCTGAGCCATACGCGGGCGCGACAGCCGGCCGACTAATTGGAACAAGGGGGTAGACGCATCCGGAGCTCTCTCTTGTGGTCCTCCACAGTCAGCGAACTGACTAAATTCAGAGAGAAGACACGTGAATCTGCGCCACTTACGATGCTTCATCGCCGTCGCCGAGGAACTGCACTTCGGCCGAGCAGCTCGGCGACTGCACATGGAGCAATCCCCTCTATCACGCACCATCCGCGGCCTAGAGACAGACCTGGGCGTGATGCTGCTGGAGCGCACACCACGCATCGTGCGTTTGACTTTGGCCGGGCAGGTGTTTCTTGAGGATGCACGGCGCGTATTGCTGGCTTTCGATCAGGCTCAGACGAACGCGCGGGCTGTGGCAGCAGGTCACCGTGGCACGTTGCGCATCGCGCTGTCGGACGACATCGGGCAAATGCGACTGTCGGCCCTCCTTGCCTTGTGCCGCGAAGAGGCGCCGGGGGTAGGCATCCGGCTGTTCGAGACGCCGCTGACGCAACTGGTGAGCGGACTGAATCTCGACTTGTACGATGTGGGCTTTGCGCTGACCGGCGAGGTAGATCCTGGCGTGGTGGCCATGCCGGTGTGGCAAGACCCGCTGGTGGTAGCCGTACCGGCGCGGCATCCATTGCTGGCGCACAAGCAGGTACCTCTGGAAGAGGTGGTGTCCTATCCGCTGGTGCTGTGTCACCCCCAGGTGTGCGAAGGGTGCAACCGCCAGTTAGAACGCCTGTTGCGCACGGTCGAGGCGCGCCCCGTGGTGGCCGAGTACGTAAAGACCCACGCGCTGATGCTGGCGCTGGTGGCGGCAGGCTACGGCGTGGGCTTTTCCAGCGCAGCGCACTTAGCTGCTTGCCGCCAGACGGACGTCATCGCTCGGCCACTGGCGAATGCGTCGGCGGCGCTTACAACCTATCTGTTACGGCCCGAGCGAGATATTACGGAGCCTCTGCAGCATTTCATAGAGCGCGTGCAGCGTGTGGGACATATCCCATTGGACATGCGGCAGTCGGAATGAAGGTACTGCGGAAGATTTTCCGTGTTTTTTGGTCTGGCAGCAGACCAGATTTGTCTCATCCGAAATACTCTGGCTTGGTGAATTCAGTATTTGAATACCATTTAAATTTGCAGGCACATTTCGGACGGCCCCAAAACAGGGTCACAACGCCGGGTCACAACAGTGATGCAAAACGCATTAGTGCGCGCCTGCGTCATGCTGATCCTCGTGAGTGACCGAAACGCGCTTTACGCGACCAGATTTCGTGCAAAAACTTTGACCTTGGCTCCCAGGTAAAGCGCCGTGCCCGCGAATAACGCTGCTGCAATCAGCGGCCAAGCTGTTTCACAGGTAACAGAATATTTCGTAGTACGTGGATTATGGGGGATTTGCACGAAGCGCCGCAAGAGGTGGCTTATCTCTCTGGCAAATTGGCGGTGTCGCAGAGACAAGCGTTCACCGTATTTCCACCCATTCAGCTTTCGCTCGGAGTTTTTTCGACGGCCACGTGCGCGGTCAATATGGCCCGCGCACTTGCCCGACTTCGACCCGACGACGAAAGGAGTGTTACATGCGGAAGTCGAGTTGCCTTGCGTTTGGCGCCAGGACATACTACCGCCCGATCGAGGCCGCAATTCGCTGGAGCGGGCTGATGCGCTTTGAGCAGCGCATCTTGGAGAGGCTGGGACAGCGTCCCCTGCCCGACCCGGCAGAGTTTCCGCGCTGGCCCATGCTGCGGCTGAATGCCGAACGCATCTTCGATGCGGTGGCCCACGGGGAACTGGCGCATGGCAAAGCGGGCATCGTGCGGGCGGTAAAGGGCCTGCCGATTGATGACCCTGCGCTGACGATACGCCATGTCGATCTGAAGACCTGGATGGCGCACTACTACCCCGGCGAGAAGCCGGAGTTTCTTTTCGATGACGTTGAGCGGGCATTGCATCCGGCAATCAGCCTTGACGCGGTGGGCGCGCTGCTGGCCGAGCGGGAAGCGATCAAGGCGCGACTGGCGAAACACCTGCACGCCTTTGACGCACTGCGCACCGAGCACGCGGTGTTGGCGAAGACACACGCAGCTTGTGTGGTTGAGGCGGAGCGGGCACACGAGCCGGGGCCGCGCAGCGAGTCGACATACCTGAACATCATCGGAGGACTGTTGACGCTATTGCTGGGCAAATCTCCAGCGGGCACGGCGTATTCCTCGTTCCGCAGCATGGATGCTGTGGTGAGCGCGTTGCAGGCCCACCACCAGGGGCAACCCGGCCTCAGCGAACGTACGCTGTGGGCCAAGTTGGCCCAAGCACGCCGGCATCTGGAGGGATCACGCTGATTGCAATTGCAGTCGGGCACACAGCAATTGCAGTGCTTTGTGTTCGGAAGGGGGATGGAATGCGAAGCACTTTCCCCACTGCGCCAATGAGCGTCAAGGAGTGCCTATCATGTCTTCGCAGACCACCGCACTGGCAGAACACCGCATCCTGCGCCGCGCCGAGGTTGAGGCCAAGACCGGCTTCAAGCGCGCGCACATCTATTCGTTGATGAAGGAAGGCAAGTTCCCCAAGGCCCTACGCCTGGGCGTTCGCGCGGTGGGGTGGGATTCTGTCGAAATCGACGAGTGGATCACCGAGCGCCTCAAGGAACGTTCCTGAGCGGCATTTCCCGCGGATTGTTTCCTTTCCACGAGGAGAAACCTCATGCAGGTGGTGTCCATCATTTCGACAAAAGGGGGCGTGGGCAAAACCACGACCGCAGCGAACCTTGGGGGCTTCGCGGCCGACGCCGGGTTGCGCGTGCTGTTGCTGGACCTGGACGTGCAGCCCACGCTGTCGAGCTACTTCACGATGGTCGCGCGGGCGCCGGCCGGTATCTACGAGATGCTGGCGTTCAACGAACGGCGCATCGAGCAACTGGTGTCGCACACTGCGGTCACGGGGCTGGACCTGGTGCTCTCCAACGATGACCGCGGCGAGCTGAACACGCTGCTGTTGCATGCACCGGACGGACGCCTGCGGCTGCGCCACCTGCTGCCGGCGCTGGCGCCGCTGTATGACCTGCTGCTGATCGACACGCAGGGCGCGCGCAGCGTGCTGCTGGAGATGGCGGTATTGGCCTCGGACGTGGCGCTGTCGCCGGTGACGCCGGAGATCCTGGCGGCACGCGAACTGCGGCGCGGCACGCTGCAACTGATCGAAGACATCGCTCCGTACCGGCACCTCGGTATCGAACCACCGCTGCTGCACCTGCTCATCAACCGGGTGCATCCGGTGTCGTCGAACGCACGGCTGATCCAGCAGGCGCTGCATCAAGTCTTCGAGGATCAGGCCGGCGTGCGGGTGCTGGTCACCGGCGTACCGGCGATAGAAGCCTATCCGCGCGCCGCGACGAGAGGACTGCCGGTGCATCGGGTGGAATACCGGCAACCAGCGGGCCGCGCCGCGCCCGCGGCGCTGGAGACGATGCGAACACTGGCCGGCGAATTGTTCCCGCACTGGCGGGAGCGGTTCTCGCACGTGACCGGCCGGCCCAATGTGGGGGGTGTGGGTCATGGCGAACGCACATGAACTGGCACGCGGCCACAAGCGGCTGCGCGCGCTGATCGACTTTGCCCTGGGCGAAGGCTGGCACGTGGTGCGCACGCCAGGCGGACACTTGAAGTTCACCAAGCCGGGCTGTGCGGCGATCTACACCAGTTCGACGGCAAGCGACCACCGCGCCGACCTCAACGCCCGCGCGCAGCTTCGTCGCGCCGACCGGCAGGCACAGGAGAGCGGCCATGCCTGACCTGACCCCGCAGGACATGGCGGCCAAGTTGCTGGCCACGGGCTTCGAGCGCAGCGGGCCGGCAGCGGCGAGCTTGAGCGACCCGATCGCGGACACCCCGATGGTGGTGACGCTGGACCAGTTGCGCCCCTACGACCACGACCCGCGCGTGACACGTAATCCGGCCTACGAGGACATCAAAGCGTCGATCCGCGAGCGCGGGCTGGACGCACCACCGGCCATCACGCGCCGGCCCGGCGAACCGCACTACACCATCCGCAACGGCGGGAATACGCGTTTGGCGATCCTGCGCGATCTGTGGAGCGAGACCAGAGAAGAACGGTTCTTCCGCATTCCCTGCCTGTTCCGCCCGTGGCCGCAGCGCGGCGAGGTCGTGGTGCTGACCGGGCACCTCGCCGAGAACGAATTGCGCAGCGGGTTGACCTTCATCGAACGCGCCCTCGGCGTCGAGAAAGTACGCGGGCTCTACGAGCAGGAGGGTGGTCAGCCACTGTCGCAATCCGAGCTTGCACGCCGGCTCGCAACGGACGGCTTTCCGGTGCCGCAGCCCCACATCAGCCGCATGCAGGACGCTGTGCGCTACTTGCTGCCGGCGATCCCGACGGTGCTGTACGGCGGGCTCGGCCGACACCAAGTCGAGCGACTGGCAGCACTACGCAAGGCGGGCGAGCGCACGTGGGAAAGACGCGCCCTCGGCCAGTCGCTACCCGTGGACTACGCCACGCTCTTCCACGACGTGTTGGCGCCTTTCGATATCCGGTCGGATGACTTCTCGCTGCAACGCGTGCGAGACGAGTTGGTGGGCCAGATGGCAGAACTGCTCGCAGCGGACTACGACACGCTTAGCCTGGAAATCGACGACAGCGAAACGCGTCAGAAGGCGCTGAGCAGCGAGCCGGCCCTGGTGCGGCCGATCGACCCTCCCGGGGCGCGGGTGCCAGCATCCGTGCCGACGCCGCCGACCTCCGCATCCTCGCCCACCACGCCGACGCCATCTCACACGCCCGCGGTTGTGCCCATTGCCGAGGTCGAAGGCGACACCCACGCTGCTGGTGCCGCCCCGCCCTCTTCCGACGAACGCACCCAGGAAGACGACGAGCGCCTGCAAGGACACATCGTTTCGCCGGCCACGACCACGGCGCGGTTGCGATCGATTCAGCGCCTCGTGGCCGACCAGATGGGCGATGCCCTGCCCGACTTCGAAGCCAACGTGCTGCGCGCGATCCCCGTGCAGGTCGGCGGCCTGTACCCCATCACCGACGTCTGGTACATCGAACCCGGTCTGGACGCACCTGAGCGGCTGCGCAACCACATCGCTCAGTTCGCGCGCGAGATCGCCGGGGAGGCTGGGCTCGCCGACAGCATCGAGTCGTGCGAGACCGGCACGGGCTTCATGTGCCGCTCACCGGAAACCACGCCCCTGCCGGCATTCACCCGTGCCGTGCTGACGCTGCTGCACGTGCTCAGCGCTGCCTCGACACCCGCCGCCGGTCTGAACCCCGCCCAGCTGGCCGATCACCTTGCACCACTGCTGCATGGCCACGGCAGCACTGCAACTCGACTGACCGATGCCGGACTGGTGAAGCTGTTCCGTCTGCTGCGCCTGGCGCGTAGGCTGGTCGATCTGGAGACTGGCGCCTCCGATGATCCCGGCAACGATGCCTGAACGGAGGACGCGCATGTCGACGCCACATCCGCTCAACCAGGCCGTCATCGCCCAGGCGCTGCACGACCTGCGCAATGGCCAGCTGCGGCGGTGCCTGGGCATGGGCTTCGGCGAGGAAGAACTCGACGCGCTCAAGCACCCGGAGCTGGTCAGCGTGCTGGTCAATGCCTCGGTGGCGTGGTGTTCGGTGTCCGTGAACCGCGAGGTGCTCAAGCGGCTGCTGCGGCAGGTGCACGACGTGGAGCGGGAGATCGCCACGGTGGACCGCATGCTGCGCCTGGGCGCCAGCACGGAGCTGGTCAGCCGCTTCTACGGCCTCACGCACCAGGAGGTCGCCCTGCGGCGCAGCATCCTCGGGCTGCCCAAGCGCAAGGGCCGCTATCCGGTGCTCGGCGAGGCCCAGGACGCGGCCCTGTGGAAGCAGTGGAAGGCCAGCGTCGCGGAGCGCGGCATCGCCCTGGACGACGACATGGCGATGCTGGCGCTGACCGCGGACCTGGCGGAGACCATGGGCCTGCCGATGTCGGTGATCTGGGCGGCCATACGCAACTGGATCGACCAGGGACTGGTGTAGGCCATGGCCAGGGACGACGCTCCCCGGCAAGCCGGCCCCACAGCCCTGTCCGCGCTGTTCGACGATGCCCTGAAGCACCTGCGCACGGCCCAGCCCGCGGGCGATGGCTTCCTGTTCAGCGGCAACCGCCACGAAAGCGTGCCGCGCGCGCTGTTCCTCGACCGCCGCCTGACGCCGCTGGAGCGCAACGCCTGGCAGGTGTTCCGCCTGCAGCTCAACGACGACGGCGTGACGGCGTTCCCGACCTACGACCAGTTGCGCCCCTACCTCGCCTCGATGCCCTGCGCGGCGCAGGCCTCGCACGAGACCGTGGCGCGCGCCCTGACGCTGCTGCGGCTGACCCGCTGGCTCAGCCTGGTGCGGCGCCGCCGCGATCCGAAGACCGGCCGCATCCAAGGCAACCTGTATGTCCTGCACGATGAGCCCTTGACGCCCTTTGAAGCAATGCAGCTCGACCCCGACTACCTGGGGCTGGTCAGCCAGGCACTCACCCACGCGGCCAAGGCGGTGCAAGTCGTCGGCCTGAACACGCTCAAGGAGATCGCCGAAGACCCGCTGCTCTCGGGCCGCACGCTCCCCACACGGCTACAGGTGCTGGCACAGCGCCTCGCCCAGCAAGAGAAGAGCCTGGAGAGTTATCCACAGGATGACACCGACCACGATTCCGAAGAAGGCTCGGATGGCCCTCTTCGGAATGCTGCACACCCATCTTCGGAATCCGAACCAGGGCCGAAACCCGCGCCGGACGCCTCTCTTCGGAATCCGAAGGAGGACCGTACAGTACGTAGTAGTCGTATAAATGAAGTACGTACAGTACCGCGCGCGCAAGCCCGGGAGCCGAGGCTGCGCGTGCCCCAGTGTTTCATGGCCCTCAAGGAGGAACAGCAGACGGGCGCGTTGATCGCCTTGCGCAAGGTCGATGCGGACCAGCAGCAGGCCGTGCTCGACGAATGGGCCGCGCGCTGCCGTGGGAATGCGGTCCGCAATCCAGCTGCCTATCTGTTCGGCATCATCCAGAAAGCCATCCGGGGTGAGTTCCGGGCCTGGGCAGGCCAGCCCGAATCTTCCCCGGCACCCCCGCCGCAGCCGCCACCACCGAGCCCTCCAGCGCCGCCTCCCCACCAGCAGGCAAGCCGTGAAACCGTGCAGGCCCACCTGGCACGGCTGCGCTCGATCCTGCGCGGCCCATGACGCCGATCCCGCCCGGGCTATACCCTGGGGATAGCTGGTACAGCCAGCCTTCCGCCCGACCGGCTTCCCACAAATCGGGCACTTCCCCGATGCGGTTTCCCGACTGACAGCCTTCCACGCCCCGCGGAAGCTGACGACCCGTCCTCACAACACGAGTCGTCTCCATGGCCACCGAACCGCTGCAGCTCAACCTCGGGTCGCTGCGCAGCGCAATGTCGCTGACGCTGCACACGCACCACGCCTCCCGCATCTGGCACGGCCGCGCGCCGGCCGACGGGCGCCCCGGCATCGTCGGGCTCAACGGCTTCGTCTCGGTCATGAACAAGATGAAGCGCGGCTCGGAACAGGACGACCCCTACAGCGACTGGTGGATGCTGCGCATCGAGGAGAAGCTGGAGCAGACCAAGGCCGCGCTGCAGACCTTGCGTGAGCAGGTGGACCAGGTTCTGGCCGATGTGCCCCCTGCCCTGTCCATCGGCGAGAACCTCAACGTGCAGCCGGTGAAGCTGCCGCTCTTCGTCAACGCGCAGTTGGGCTTCATGGCGGTCTACCTGCTGGCCGACTACGATGACCTCGCGCGACGGTTGATCCTCGCCCACCACACCGCGCTGATCGACCGCAGTACGCTCGAGCGCTGGTTGAACGAAGGCGCCCACGCGCTACGCAGCCTGTTCAGCCTGGCCCAGCAGTACCGTTACTCGGGCTGTACCCGCGAGGACTTTGCGGCCAAGAATGCCGCTGCCCGCATGGCGCTAGAGAAGTTCGGCGAACTGCCCGCGGAGGTGATGGTCGGCTCGCTGCGCTCGCGGTTCGCGCCGCCCATCGCCCGGCGCGGCGGTGGGACCGGTGCCGATGTTGCCGCCGCCCCGGACGCAGCAGCCCAGGCGCCTGCGCCACCGGCCAAGGCCGACGACGCGCCAGCACCCGAAGGGGACGCTGCGGCATGAGCGCCACACCCTCCGCCAGCGCCCGCGAGCGCTTCACGCCGCTGGAACAGGCGGACTTCCGGCAACTGGAACATGCGGGCTACCTAAAAGGCCTTTTGGAGCCTTTTAAGGGTAAGGGGACCTTGGACACCTGGGCCAGCCAGTGCCTGGCCTTGCGCGATGGCCTGGTGGATCTGGCGCAGCGGCGCGTGCTGCCGCAGGCTCGCGCCTACCCCTTCAGCCTGCTCGGTGTGCAACTGGCCCAGCAGACCACTGGCGCAGGCACGACGTTCCTGCGCTGGCGCAACCTGGACCGCTCGGCCATGGGCGTGGCGCTGTGGGAGGAACTGCTGACCCAGCGCTCGACGCCCGCTTCGCTGATCGGCGACCTCTATGCGATGGAGCGCCAGCGCATCATTCTCAACATGCAGATCAGCCTGACCCACAGCATCGCGCGCCAGGCATCCGAATGCGCCAGCAAGCTGGCCCATGCCGAGGCGGTCCATCTGCGCCGGACGGATATGGATCGAATGTCCCCATGAACTGAATTGGTCGTTCTGCGGCCTGCAGCACCTGCACGGATGACGCCGGTGCAGGACCTTTCCCCAACCCCGGAGGTATCACCATGAGCACCCATTTCAGCGGCGAGGGCAACATCGGCTCCGCGCCCGAGTACCGCGAATTTCCCAACGGCAACGACGAACCCAGCAGGCTGCTGCGCCTGAACGTCTATTTCGACAACCCGGTCCCCCGCAAGGACGGCACCTATGAGGATCGCGGGGGCTTCTGGGCGCCAGTGGAACTGTGGCACCGCGATGCCGGGCAGTGGCAGGCGCTGTACCAGAAGGGCATGCGCGTTCTGGTCGAAGGCCGCACGGTACGCGACGAATGGGAGGATTCGGAATCGAACGAGCGCGTCACGTTCAAGGTCGAGGCGCGCCGCGTGGGCATCCTGCCGTACCGCCTCCAAGCCGTCACCCTGAGCCCGAAACAGCAGGAGACCGAAGCGGAACCCAAGCCGAAGGACGCCGAGGGAACGAAGGCGCCGAAGGACACGAAAGCCAAGGGCTAGCACCGCTGCGAGAGCGGCTGGTGCAGATCACCGCCGCCCTCTTTGCGCCAGCGTCGCTATACCCGGGGTATAGGACCATCGACGTTGCGCAGACCCAAGGCGCCCGCCTACCAATCGAGCACAACCGACACCGGCTTGTGGTCGCTGGGACGGCTGTCGCGCGATGCCTCCGAGTTTCCAACCACTCCCATCTGCCAGGCGGCTTCCTCGACTTGGCAACTGCCGGCCTTGATGCCATATGCACCCAGACCACTCCACATGGCAGGTGACACGACGATGTGGTCGATGAGTTCACCCACGATCTGGCCGTTCTGGAGCGGGTCAGGAAATCGCGTCGTGCTGGCGGACGACAGCACGGCGGGGTCCATCGCGTGCTTGAAGTAGGTGTTCGGATCAAGGAAGGAGCCCACCAGCTCATCGAGAATGCTCTTGATGAGGAACTCGGTTTCCATGAGGTCCTTGAACGGCCCGTCGTTGAAGTCGCCGACCACCACGACGCTGGCCTGCTCAGGGCCGACGGCCACGATGGAAGTCAGGACTTCCCGGAGGCGAACGATTTCCGCCGAAAGCTTCTGGCGGCTGCTGAGCGCGTCAAGGACCGGCCCGGGGTTGGTTCCCCGTTCGTCCCACTGCCTCTTGGTCTTGAGCAACGAGAACTTCGACTTGGTGTGAACGCCGCCAAGGATGAGATCCTGCCCTGTGGCAAGCTCGGCGCGCAGCAGGAGCGGATACCGCGCAAGGTTGCGCTGCTTCCGGTCCGCCGCGGCGATCTTTCCCCAAGGGTAGAACGGGACGTTCCGCCAGAGCTTCTGCGGTGTGCTTCCAGCGGGCAGCCACGGTTTCACCTTCTGGGCAAGGCTCCTGCGCACCAGTGCATGGATGGCCTGCTCGGTCCGGTTCGACCGGTGGACCGCGTACTCATCGTCCAGGAATGTCTTGACGAAGAGTTCCATCTGTTCCTGCAGCGGTGGCCCCTCTTGGACAAACAGTACATCCGGATCCACGGCCCGGATGCCGGCGGCAATGCGCTGGCACAGGCCATGAATGTCACCGATAGGGCTCAACCTGATACCCCCGGCGCTCTTACCCGGGAACGAGTCGGAAATCACTTGGTCCGCGAGCCAATCGACATCGCGCCTGGCTACGAAGAACGACGTCATCCACTCGAGGTTATAGGTGCAAACTTTGATTTGTTCCATGTGAGGCCCTCTCGTCTTTCGCAGAATTGACCGACCAGCTGCGCCGATGGTTTTCTGGCGCGCAGGACTGCCGCTGCTGCGCCGATCGAGTCGCCGTTCACCTATTGCGATGACCTGCGTTGCCCTGTGCGCATGCCGCGTCGGGGCCCTTCATTCTTGCAACGGGCAATCCGTCCGCACAATTTAGCGAGGGAAGGTTGTTGCACCCGAGGATCAGAGAGTCCGCAGGGTTCTTGGTTGGCCATGTTCGAACCTACAGGCAGATGCAAGTCCACGCCTTGCCATCTACCGTCGCCCGGTTCCGTTTCCCCAACGCATGACACGACATGCACGCATGCCCCATGCAATCTGGTGCCTGCCAGGTCCGCCTTGTTGGATGCCGCGACCGCGATAGTCGCGGATGCTGACGGCCATTCGATGATCGTCACGCACACCCGGAGGCTTCATGCGCGTGTTTCTGTGCGAGAAGCCTTCGCAAGGCAAGGACATCGCCCGCGTGCTGGGCGCCGGGCAGCGGGGCAATGGCTACTACACCGGCCCCGGTGTCGCCGTGACCTGGTGCATCGGACATCTGGTCGAAGCCGTTGCGCCCGAGGTCTACGGCGAGCAGTACAAACGCTGGTCCATCGACCAGCTTCCCATGCTTCCCGAGCGCTGGCGCGTCGAGCCGAAGCCGGCGACCGCCGCGCAGTTCAAGGTCGTCAGGCAGTACCTCGGCCAAGCCAAGGAACTGGTGATCGCCACCGATGCCGACCGCGAGGGCGAGATGATCGCCCGCGAGCTGGTCGACCTGTGCGGCTACCGTGGTCCAATTCAGCGGCTGTGGCTGTCGGCGCTCAACGATGCCTCGATCCGCAAGGCGCTCGGCGCGCTTCGGCCATCGGCCGAGACGCTGCCGCTGTACCACTCGGCACTGGCCCGTTCCAGAGCCGATTGGTTGATCGGAATGAACCTCAGCCGTCTCTTCACCTTGCTCGGGCGGCAGGCCGGTTATGGCGGCGTGCTGTCGGTCGGCCGGGTGCAGACGCCCACTCTCAAACTGGTCGTCGACCGTGACCGCGAGATCGCACGTTTCATCTCCGTGCCGTACTGGGCCGTGGAGGTGACACTGTCACAGACTGGTCAGACCTTCATCGCGCACTGGCTACCGCCGGAGGACTTCACGGATGATGCCGGGCGCTGCCTGCGGCAGCCGGTGGCGCAACAGGCCGCCGAGCGCATGCGCACCCACCGGGAAGCCCAGGTGCAATCGGTGAAAACCGAGCGCGTGGGCGAAGCGCCACCGCTGCCGTTCGACTTGGGCACCCTGCAGGAAGTCTGTTCCCGCCAGTTGGGCCTGGACGTGCAGGAAACTCTGGACATCGCCCAGGCCCTGTACGAGACGCACAAGGCGACAACCTATCCCCGTTCCGACTCGGGCTATCTACCCGAAAGCATGCTGGCCGAGGTGCCCGCCGTCCTCGACGCGCTGCTCGCCACCGACCCCGGCCTGGGCCCACTGATGGGCCGGCTGGACCGGGCCCAGCGCTCACGCGCCTGGAACGACGGCAAGGTCACGGCCCACCACGGCATCATTCCCACGCTCGAACCCACGAACCTCGGCGCCATGCACGAGAAGGAACTGGCGGTCTACCGCCTGATCCGCGCGCATTACCTCGCGCAGTTCCTGCCTCATCACGAGTTCGACCGCACCGTGGCGCTGCTCACCTGTGGCGGGCAATCGCTGCAGGCGAGTGGCAAGCAGGTCGTGGTGCCGGGCTGGCATCTGGCCCTGGGCCATGGCAGCCCCCTCCCGGACGCTGCGGATGACGAGCCGGCGCAACGCGGCCAGATCCTCCCGCCGTTGGCCGATGGCCAGCGCTGCAAGGTCGAACAGGTCGCGCCGAAGGCGCTGAATACACTTCCGCCGAAGCCCTACACCCAGGGCGAACTCGTGAAGGCGATGAAGACCGTTGCCAAACTGGTCACCGACCCGCGCCTGAAGCAGAAGCTCAAGGAGACGACGGGCATCGGCACCGAGGCCACCCGCGCCAGCATCATCACTGGCCTGCTGGGCCGCGGGTACCTCGTGAAGAAGGGGCGCAGCATCCGCGCATCGGAAGCTGCCTTCACACTCATCGACGCCGTGCCCGCGGCGATCGCCGACCCCGGCACCACGGCTGTCTGGGAACAGGCACTCGACATGATCGAGGCCGGCCAGATGACGCTGGAGGCCTTCGTCGCCAAGCAGTCCTCCTGGGTCGCCCAGCTCGTGCAGCAGTACCGTGGCGCAACGCTGTCCATCAAGCTGCCGCCATCGCCACCGTGCCCGCAGTGCGGGGCCCCGATGCACCAGCGCATGGGCAAGAGCGGCGCCTTCTGGTCGTGCAGCCGCTATCCCAGCTGTCAAAGCACGCTGCCGATCGAATCGTCGCCGTCCAGGCAAAGGGCGCCGTCCCAGCGGCGCTCGAAACCCAAGGCGTCCTGACGCCCAAGACCCCGCTGCTGCGCCAACCATTGACCTGGGCGGCGCGGCATTTCTCCCGCAGCCCTGCGGGAATCCCCCAGCGCGCAACCCCTTCTTGCAACGGTGTGCGCGTCCCGCCTGGCAGGCCCTGGCTGGCGGGACGAGAAGGCCATTTCCTTCCCCGAATCGCGCTCGCCGCCATTCTGCTGATCGGTTTCTCCCGTCCGTCGCGAGGGGTCTCCCGACGCCTTGCCGGTGCTGTACCACCCGCGAGCCGCCCGGAGACCCCTCGGGTCGACGGTATTCGGCGCCGGCGCCCGCCGGTGAAACAACGGGCTCCCTTTGTGCGCGGATGTGTGCCAGAGGTTGCCGGCCCCAGCCACGACACGGGCCGGGTGTGACGCTGATGCAGCGACAGGCTCCACCGACGGCCGCGTTCCTGCGACAGCCCACGGGTGGCTTCTTCATCCGCAGCCGGAGGCCCTGGGCCTTCGGCGCCTTTCTCCTGCCCACCCGAAACCCCTGAACAGGAGACAGCCCATGAACCCCCAACCACCACCCGCCTTGCGCTACGGCAGCGTCTGCAGCGGCATCGAAGCCGTGAGCCTGGCCTGGCAGCCCCCGGGCTGGAGCCGGACTGGTTCGCCGAGATCGATGCATTCCCGTGCGCGCTGCTCGGCCACCGCTACCCAGACGTCCCGAATCTCGGCGACATGACCGCCATCGCCCGCCAGATCCGCTGCGGCCACGTGCCCGCGCCGGACATCCTGGTCGGCGGAACCCCCTGCCAATCGTTCAGCCTCGCCGGCGGCCGCCTCGGCCTGTCCGACCCGCGCGGCGCGCTGACCCTCGGCTATGTGGAGCTTGCCAATGCCATCGACCAAACCCGCCAAAAGGACCACCGTCCGCCCGCCACGCTTGTCTGGGAAAACGTCCCCGGCGTGCTCAGCGACCGCAGCAACGCTTTCGGGCACTTCCAGGGCGCGCTGGCCGGAGAACGCCGTGCGCTCGAACCGCCAGGGGAAAAATGGGCGCACGCTGGTTGTGTGTCTGGACCCCGCCGCCGCATCGCATGGCGCGTCCTCGACGCTCAATATTTCGGCGTCGCCCAGCGCAGGCGCCGCGTGTTTCTTGTGGCAAGTGGTCGAGACGACCTCGATCCCACCGCGGTACTTTTTGAGCGCGACGGCGTGCGCGGGGATTCTTCGCCGGGCTTCGCGCCGTGGCAAGGCCTTGTCTCCCCTGCTGCATCAGGTGCTTCAGCATCAGGCGGCCACGGCCACCTGAGCCAGCCCTACGGCAAGGTCACCCTGTCCTTCGGTTTCGGCAATGGCTGCGGGCCCACCGGCATCGCAGCCTGCCTGATGGCCGCCGGCCCCAAGCACGACACCAGCACCGAGACCTTCCTGGTGCAGTCGGTCGCAGGCGCCATCTGCCATACCCTGGGCACCGCCAACGGCGGCAAGGGGTGCAGCGAGGACGGCACCGGCCGGGGCGTGCCCATCGTAGCGGCCTGGTCACCGCAGTTGGTGGCCTTCGCACAGAACTCGCGCGGCGAATTGCGTTTGGAATCCGGCCACGGCCAGCTGGCGGGCGCACTCTCGACGGGCGGCGGAAAACCCGGCCGGGGCCGGCCGATGATCGCAGGCCTGACGCAGGGCGGTCCCAGGGCGGCGGCCGGTGTTTCGCCCACCCTGCGCGCGCGCAGCGGCGGCGGCGACAAGGGCCACCTGCTGGTGCCCACCCTGGAGGCGTCGCTGCACTACACGCCCGCGGAACCGGGCGCGTCGGACTGGTCGCAGTGGCGCGTGCGCCGGCTCCTGCCCGTGGAGTGCGAACGGCTGCAGGGCATGCCCGACGGCTACACGCAGGTGCCGTACTGCGGCAAACCCGCTGCCGACGCGCCCCGCTACAAGGCTATCGGCAACTCCATGGCCGTGCCCTGCATGGCCTGGCTGGGCCGCCGTCTGCTCCAGGCCCTGGCCGGAACCGGAGCAGCACCGGAACCGGATTGATCCGCGACGGGACCACCGACCGCACGGATGCTGCCGACAAGCACCGCTGATCCTTCAGCGCCCGCCCAGCCAGCCCCCGGTCTTCGAGGCTGCGCCGCGTGCACGCCACGCGCCGACCGGACACCCGTCCGTCCCGCATCGCCTTCGCGGACATGCGCCCTCCCCGGGCGCTGATGCCTTCCTTGGTCCCACCCCATGTGGTCCGCCGTCTTCGCCGTTCCCAGGCGGTGCCGGTCGCCCACGCCATCCTTTCCGGAGGTCCCATGACCATTGACCAACAACGCATTCGCCTCAAGACCCTCAAGGTCGCCGACTTCGCCAGCGAAGAGACGCTGTGCTTCACCGCCACCGTGCTGTTCGACGGCAAGCCGGTCGCCACGGCCAGCAACGACGGGCATGGCGGTTCCACCCACCTGCTCGCGCTCCAGGGCCAACGCGATCGCTTCGCTGAGGCGCAGGCTTTCGCCGCCGCCCTGCCGCCGGACGTCACCGAGTACGACGATCCCAAGGACAGTGCGGGCCGATTGATCATCGACATCACGCTGGACTACCTCGTCGATGACCTTGCCGCCAACGAGCACGCGGACAAGAAGCTGCGCGCCGCCTTCAAGCGGCACATGAACAGCAAGCTCCTGTTCGTCAAAAACGGCAAGCTGGTCTTTCTCAAGGACGTCAACCCCAAGACCATCCTCGACCGACCGGCCTACTTCGCCGCGCTGCGTGCGCGACAAGCGCAGCCCGTCGTCATCCTGGCGGAGCTGCCACCCACCGAGGCCTTTGACGTGTGGCGGCGCCACGTGCTCGCTGACGATCCGTCCTGATCCCGTTCAAGGGCACACCGGGGCGGCGCGTCGCACAGCGCGTACCGCCTGAGCAACGCATTTTCCCCTCCTCTCAGGAGGCACCCGAATCACTCGGGTTTGTCCCTGCGTCCGATCCCGCAACGCGGGCTCCCTCATCCCTGCGCCCCCAGCCGGCGCGATCCTTCCTGGAGGTTTCCCATGAGCACGATCCGTCTCAAGACCAACCAGCATCGCCTCATCAACAACCTGCGGCATGCCTTCAACCCCGGCTCGATGCTGGGTGAGCTGCTGCAGAACGCCCGCCGGGCCGAGGCCAGCCACATCGACATCCACGTCGATCATGAGTCCATCACCGTCAGCGACGACGGTGTCGGCATCGCCGATCTGCAATCCCTGATCCACATCGCCGAGTCCGGTTGGGACCCACAGCTGCAGGCCCGCGAGAACGCCTTCGGCATGGGCGTGTTGTCCACGCTGTACTTCGCCAAGCATCTGTCTGTGCATTCCGGCCCACTGGCCTTCGATGCGCCTACCGCGGCCATCATCCGCGGCGATCCGATCGAGGACTATCCTCGCGCGCCACGCATTGGGACCAAGATCCGCCTCGATGGCGTGAAGGCGCCGTACCCGGGGATCAGCCTGCCGGAGTGGGTCGAACGGGAACTGCAGCGGCTGTGCGAAGCCTTTCCTGTTCCCGTGTCGTTCAACGGCGTCGAAATCGCCCGCCCCTTATCCGACCCATCGATCGAATGGGTGGAGACACCCGTCGGTCGCATCCGGCTTGATCTGGATGCCTCCCCTCATCAGTGGCGCTGCTTTCTCCAGGGTCTGCCCATTGGCCGAGTCCCGAGCATGTCGAAGCACCAGATCGTGCTGCTGCGTGACGACACGATCGCGCGCCTGCCTGATCGCCAGTACCTGCTCAATGAAGAGGCCGAACACCAGCGCATCCAGACTGCGATCAACGAGGCTTTCCGACGGGGGCTGATCAAAGCCAGGGCACGGCTGGCGGCCAGCGAGTTCTTGATCCTCCACGGCGAAATCTGTCTGTCATCGTCGAAAGCCGACCTGCTCAACGACATCCCGTTCGCATGGCTTGGATGGTTCCGCGACTGGAATGCCGATCCGCCGGGTCGCCGCCACTGCTGGGATCGCTGTCCGCGCGAAGGCATTGCCGCCCAGGAAGCACTGAAAGAAATCGGCGTCTGGCGCATCGAAAGCCATGGCAACGACGAATCCACCGCCTAGGTCTATCTGGACGCGCGGAAAGCGTTTTTGTTGGAAGACCACCGCCTGCACCCGGGTCACTGGCTGCTGCGTCTGATCAAGACCATCCACCCGGAGCAGGTGCAAGTGCACCCGGGTCCGAAGCTCTACGAGGATGCGAATCCGATACTGGCCGACAACGTCGGACTGGTCTTGGTCGACGGCCTCAGCATCGCCCTCAAGGGCGAGCCGGGCGAGTTCCCCGTCGACGCCGTGCGCAAGGCTGACACGATCTACCTGACGGCCGGGGCCAACGACGCCACGCTGCTAATATCCGACTACGTCTTCGACAACCGCTACGACGAGGATCAAGAGGACATGGATGCCCAGACCGTACGCACCTTCATCGCCGTCGGCTGCTCGCAGGACCCGAGACAGGTCGTGAGCGCGCTGCTACCTCACTCGCTGCGCTGCACCGCGCAGCCCCGGCTGGCCGGTGCCGAGGTCCGCCTGGTCTTCGACGAGAACGGAAAGCTGGCTTCGGTCGCCAGCGCCTGAGCCTTTTGCACGCTCTTTGAACGCTCCTTCGGGAGCGTCTTTTGTTTTCGCGACGAGCCATGCGAGGGGAATGAGGATGCGCCCGGCATCCCATTTCCAGATGACGGCAGGCCAGCGCCTGCCGATGCTCGCCTGTATGAGTTGTCGGCTTCGGTCGACACCATGCCAGCAGTCCGGGTCCCAAGACTGCGCTGCGGAATCTTCCGCGCCGACCCAGCCAGTCCGCTTCGCATCGCCCCCCGCGGACGCGCGCCATCCTGGCGCCGATGCCTTGTTCCACCACCCACGGGATGCCGTCATACCCGCCGGGGTGTGGCGCTGTTCCATCTGTCCCAGGAGCTTGCCATGTCCCTCGTTCTCTCACCCGACCCGTTGAGCGCCATCCAGCCCAAGTCCGCATCCATCGGCTACCTGTCGCTGACCTACGCGGGCAAACGCCTGCCCCTGGCCGTACTGCACAGCGCCGCCGGCCACTACATCGGCACCGCCGACCTGGACGGTCCGGTGTCGCGCGAGTCCACCCAGTACTTCCGTTCGTACCAGGCCGCCGACCGCGCCCTCTCCACGGGGCACTGGCAGCAGCGGCTCCATCCCTGAACCCATCTCATCCGGAGATTCCTCATGAACCAGTCCCTGTCCCAGGCCATGCTCCAACAGATCAGCCGGGAAGAAATGCACTTCGCGCAAGCGCCCGAGGCCTTCTTCCAGGCCTGGAAGCGCGGTGTCCAGATCGCCGGCTACCAGTGGTTCGGCGAGCGGCACCCGCGAAGGCTTCGCACGCGCCAAGACCAAGTGGGAACTGCGCCCCGACCTGCTGGTACTCAACGACGCCCTGGGCGTCCTGAGCAGCGGCGAGCGGATGTTCCTCTCCGCCATGGTGAGCATTTACAACGCCCCCGAGGGCGGAGCGATGCTCAAGCGCTGCGGCTATGAAGGCCTGTCCGATCTGGGCGGCCTAGATCTGGAACGCCGCCGGGTCATCGCCGACCTGGTGCTGCACTACAACGGCTGGTGAACCTGCCTCGCCGTCTCGCCATCCACCTCTCCATTCTTTCTCTTCCACCCCAAGAGGGACATGCGCTCCTTCGGGGCCATGTCCCTCGCTTTCTTTTTCAGGAGCGACACATGCCCCGAATTCCCTCCATTGCGGTCGTCCTCGAAGGGGGCCTGGTCCAGGCCTTCATCGTCGAGGACTGGCCCGCTCAACTCGCTCTGCCCCACGTCGCGGTCGTCGACCACGACATCGAGGGCGCCAGCGCCGACGAACTGACCCGGTTCACCATCGGCAACGACACCGTCGAAGCCTTCTGCCGTGGTGAAGCGCCCGTGGTGTACCTGAGCGATAGCGACGTCCTGTCTCCGAGGACCGTGCTGACGGCGATCAGCGAGCCCGCCGATGACGATGACGAGCGGTCGCCGCTGGAACTCGTTCACGAGCTGCGCAAGACCATGGCCGAGGCCGACGAGCTGATGATCCGCAACGACCAGTCACCGACTGGCCAGGACTACAACGACCTGTACCAGTTGGTCCACGACAGCCTGATCGAACTGCTGCACGCCATGGGCGAGACCGCGCCCAGCTGACCCTCCTCCAACTGCCCGACGCCAGACCGGCAACGGGATTCCCCAGCGGATGCCTGCGTCCGCCAGGGCGTGGCTCCGCTTCACCCTTCAAGGAGCCACCATGGCCAACAACAACTACGACGCCACCGGCGTTCTGATACTCGACCGGGTCACGCCGGTCATCACCGCACTTTTTCGCGGCTTCCGGCTCGATGCGAACTATCCGGGCAACGGGCAAGCCTATATCGCCCGGACCTCCGAAGTCAGCAGTCCGTCCTGGAACACCGTGCTCGACGGCCTGATCGCCCTGGCCGCCGAACTCGATCTTCCCGCGCCCGACAGGGATGGGGAAGACGACGACAGCGAGGACGACGAGCCGCTGATCAGCGTGGTTCTCGACCTGCTCGCGGACCACTTCGGCGCCAGCGAGAACGCGGATCTGGCCCATCTCATCGAGACCCACCGATTCGAGGACGACGCTGATCTCGAATCGCTGTTCCTGATCGCCACCAGCTTCAACGACGGCCACAACCTGACCGCCATCCAGTTCGAGGGCAGTTGGTATTGCAGCAAGCCGCTGCTGTTCGAGTTCGGCGGGGACGGCTGTTTCCTGAGCCGGGAAGTCCGCCTCTTTGGAACATCCTCGCAGGCTATGCGGCTGGGCGCGCAATTGCGCAAAGCCATTCTGGCTGCCGATCTCGAAGAGGCCTCGGCCTTGATCGCCGTGGAGGCCGCCAGTCTGCTGGCGGGCGTCAGCGACGAGCAATTCCGACTGAGTCTGCGTCAGCGCGTCACGGAACGGCTGGCCCAGGCACCTGCGGGTCGCGCCTGACGCCTGCACCATTTTTCACCCGCCGGGGTTCGTCCCTGGCGGGGACGGGCCTCGGTTTTCTCTATAAAGGAGAAATCCCATGTCCGAGTCCAACAACCCCTTCATTCGCGGTTATCGGAATCTGCGCATCATCCGCACGCTGCTCATCACCTACGAGGACGATGAGCCGCCGGTCTGGCGGATGCTGCATGCCAGTCAGGCCCATCTGCCCGACGACCAGGTGGCGCAGTTTCCCTGCGTGGTCGGCAAGGATTTCGCGCTGATCACCGAGGGGCAGGAAGTGCCACCGGATCTGGAGGCGCTGTGCACAGCCGATGGCATCGTGCGCTCGGTGGTCTACGTCATCGAAGGCGAAGATTTCGATGGCCAGCGCATGCTCGTGGGCGACACCTACTCCGAAGAAGCGGCCCGCGAGGCAATCCAGCGGCTGAGCTTCGCGACGGGCGTCTACAGCCGGTGCTGGGAAATCAGCAGCGCCCATATCACCGAGGAAACCGGCCGGTATCTGGCCGATCTGGCGGACCTCGCCACGCCCGAGGCGTTCCTGTTCATCGCTTTCCGCATTCCGTACAGCCCGGCGATCGGCGTCAAGCTGATCTCCACGCCGTGGACGGACGAGAACCTGCTGCAGGCCGAAGGCATCACCGCCACACAGCTTCGGCAGGAGCACCGGACCAAGGGCATGCCGGACGACCTGGCGCAGATCCTTGAACTCGCCGGCCAGGCCGACGTGCGCATTCTCATCCTCGACGCCGACGCGCGCGTGCTGCCGGGGCTCCCGCTGAACGAACCCTAGCCGCCACGCACCGCGTGAGTCTTTCTTTTCATCCCCCATGCCAGCCCGTCTCCCGCCAAGGGGCCGGGCTGGTCCATTTTCAAAGGAGCAATTCCCATGTTCCCAGACCTCATCACGCCCACCCAGGACTTCGAGCAACAGCTCGGCGCCTGCGTCAACGCCATGTGCCAGGACGATGCCATCGGGCAGACCCTGGTGTTCGAGCGCGACAAGGGCACGCTGCACATGCGCCACATCGCCATCCACGACCTTGTGGACACCGATATCGACTGTTACGAGATGGTGGTGTTCGATGGTGGCACCCTCAGCGGCGATTCCTGGAAGCACGTGTTCTTCCCACGCCAGCGCACGCACTGTTTCGTGTACGACGCCTGACCCCTCCAGCCCCTCCACAACCGAGGGGCTTTTTCTTGCCCGCAGCACGGTAAAGCGGGTGCGGCCCGGTGCCGTTTCCTGCAAGTCGACGGCCCGCTGCGCGGCCATTCTTCCATGCATGTTCGTCGGCGTTGCCGGCACATGCCCACGCAGCCGAGACCTTCGAGGCTGCGAGTGCGGACCACCGCACTGGTCGGTTTTTTTCCACGGACGCGCCGCGTCCACCCACGCCACCCACAAGGGACCCTTCCCTTGTGGACCGGGAGTCTCTTGCTCTTCCTCAAGGAGATTCCCATGGACCGTTCCCTCACCAAATCCATGATGCCTTCGCTTGTCGCAGGCCATGTGCCCCGCAACGTGCGGTCGTTCAAGTACCGCGTGTTCGATGATCAGCCGCAGTCCTCGACACTGGGCTTCGCCATCGATCCCCAGCCCTTCGACGGGCGTGTGGTCGCCGCCAACGATGACGCCATCGTCGTCAAGCTCAAGCCCAGCGAGTTCGCGGTGCTCGATCCCAGCCTCGTGACCACCGTTCCCAGCGAAGGCGCCAAGGTGCATGTCCAACCCTACGCACGGCGCCGCTTCGACGGCCTGCGCGCGGACACCCCGCAAGAGCGCACGGAGATGACATCCGACGGCGTTCCCTACACCGTCAGGACGCACATCCTCGGCTCCGCACCGGCCAAGCTGCCCATCCCCAAGCCGCAGTGCATGGAGCTGGGCCAGCTTATCGAGCAACTGGAGGAAATGCCGGCGCCCGATGGCTTCCGGCGCATCACCCACATGCTGGTCGATGCCGGTGCCCGGGATTTCACCTGGGTCGATCCGACGCCGTCCAGGATCTTCGAGACGCCTCCGGCGATCAGCTTCACGGTCTCGACCGCGAAGTTCGAGGGCTGGGTCACGGTGCTGTACGACCGCGGCGGCGATGCGTACGTGGTGGAGTTGCACCGCGACGGCGAACTGGTCGATCGGCACGACGAGGTGTATTTCGACATGCTCGGCGAGGTGTTGGAGCGGCTCATCGACGATGGACGCTGGCGCCTAATCGACGTGAGCGTGATCGACGCCAAAGCATCTCGGCGGCGCGAGGCAGTGCCGGCATGACGCCCCGCAGCGAAACACGGCAGCTCCACGGCTGACTCGAGGCCCCAGCCACGGCGTTCCAGCCCACCCGGCCGCGTGCCCCACAGCCTCTCCATCCATCGGGTGGGGGTGCCTTTTCCTTTCTATTTCATCCAGGAGATTCCAACCATGTCCCTGCGATTCAAAGGCTCCGACCTGCGCCCAGTGCTGGCCGAAGCCGTGTCCAACCAGTGCCAGGTCATCCTCGTGAAAGACCACGGCGTGTACTTCATGGCCGAGCGCGGCGAACGCCTTCCCAATGGAAGCCAGAGAACCCTGGCCTACGCGGTCGGATGCAACCCCGGCGTCGATCCGTTCGACGACTGGTGGGCGTTGGCGCATGCCGAATGCGGTGGTGACGATTTCGGGGAGTTTTCGATGTGAAGGACGGCGTGTTCTCGCGCATCCTGAACAGCGAGGACGACCTTGAAGTCACGCTGACCGCAACCCGGGTGTCGTTGCAGGCGGTGGCCTCATCCACCTGCCGCTGACCATCCTTCAGCCCCCGAATCGGGGGCTCTTTCTTTCCTGGCGCCGCGGCTCTCACCGCACGCCCGCGCTTGTCTCCACCCCATCCGGGGCCGCCTACGCCGGTATCTGCCGGCGCAACCGCTGGAGACACCCGCATGCGCGACCCGTTCAAGATCGATCAGCCGACCTGCATCAGCTTCTCGGGCGGCCGCACCAGCGCTTACATGCTCTGGCGCGTGCTGCGGGCCAACGGTGGCCTCCCCGTCGACACCGTGGTCTGCTTTGCCAACACCGGCAAGGAAGTGCAAGCGACCTTGCGCTTCGTGCGCGACTGCGCCGAGCACTGGCAGGTGCCAATCCACTGGCTCGAATACCTGCCCTCGGAGCCGGGCTTCGCGCTGGTCGATTTCGACCGGGCCAGCCGCCAGGGCGAGCCGTTCGAGGCGCTGATCCGCAAGCGTCAGTACCTCCCCAATCCCGTCGCGCGGGGCTGCACAACCAGCCTGAAGATCCGCCCGATGCACCGCTACCTGCGGCATCTGGCCTGGACGGACTGGGACCAGATGATCGGCATCCGCGCTGACGAACAGCGGCGTGTCGCCAAGATTCGCGCACGCGGCCACTCCACCGAATCGACCCACGAAAACATGTGCATGCCGCTGGCGGATGCCGGCGTCACCGTGCGCGACATGGGCGAGTTCTGGCAGGCCCAGCCCTTCGATCTGGAACTGCTGACGGTCAACGGCCGGGCCCTCGAAGGCAACTGCGACCTCTGTTTCCTGAAGCCGCGCGGGCAGCGGCTGGCCCTCATCAAGGCCAAGCCCGAAGCTGCCGTGTGGTGGATTCGCATGGAGTCCCTGAACCTGGCGAGCAAGCCCAGCGGCGCCAGGTTCCGCTCCGATGGCCCCAGCTACGCCGACCTGGCACGCTTTGCCGCTGACCAGGGCGACCTGTTCGACGCTGCCGAGGAACCGCTCGCCTGCTTCTGCGGCGATTGACGCGCATGGGGAGGCCGCCACCCTCGCCACGGCTACACCTGGTGCCCGTGTCGCTGCGCACCGCCAATGCCTTCGTGCAGGAACACCATCGCCCTGTGCAGGGAGCGAAGTTCGCTCTGGCTGTCGCACCGGGCCACGGCGACTGCATCTGCGGCGTGGCCATCGTCGGCCGCCCGGTGGCGCGGCACCTGGACGATGGCTGGACCCTCGAAGTGACGAGGCTCTGCACCAATGGCGCCTTCAACGCCTGCAGCAAGCTCTACGGGGCGGCCTGGCAGGCGGCCAGGGCCCTGGGCTACACGCGGCTATCACCTACACCCTGCCCGAGGAAGGTGGCGCCAGCCTGCGCGCCACCGGCTGGCGGCTGGTCGGCACGCGCGGCGGCGGCGCCTGGAGCCGCCCCCCGCGCCGATACCCCCGAGAACCTGCGCGGCCCCAAGTGCCTGTGGGAAGCACCAACCGGCGCGGACACCGGCGTGGACAAAGGGAGGCGCCCGGATGCCGATTGATTGCTGCCGCGCGCGCGAGACCCAGCCATGCTGCCCCCCATGCCTGCTGACGTTGTCAGCGACATGCCAGGCAACCATCGGTCTTCGGGTTGCCGCGCAGCGCCCGCTGCGTAACCGAGCCAGTTCGCACCGCATCCTTGCGCGAACGGCCACCGGACTTTCCGGTGGTGGATGCTTTTCGCCTTTTCAACCCACCGCGGGGTTTCGCACCTTTCCCCGCTTGCGTGGGCTGGTGTGTCTCCGCTTTTCTTCCCTATGGAGATTCACCATGAACACGTCCAACGAGAAATCGTATTTCGACATCCACACCTCGGGCATCGGCTATCTGCAGCGTGCCCGTGAAGTGCCCGTCAAGGGCGGCCGCCGTGCGCAGCCGTTCCTCGCGTGCACCATCGCCGCGCTGGTCGGCCCCGCCAGGGACCCGAGCTACCGCTACATCGACGTCAAGGTCTCCGGTGCCGAGGCCAAGAAACTGGTCGAGCGCTACATTGGCGTTGACGACCGCAAGCAGCGTCCGCTGGTGCGCTTTCGCGTCGGCGACCTGCGCAGCGATCCCTTCATCCGCGACAAGGGTGAGCACAAGGGAGAGGTCGCCGCGTCCATCAAGGCGCGACTGCTCAAGGCCGAACTGATCGACCGGGCCGAACTGGCCTTGATCGAGAAGCACGAGCTGATCACCCGCGGCATCGGCTACCTGAACCGTCCCGAGGACGTCAGTCCCAAGGACGCCGATCCGTTCCTGTCTTGCTCCATCGCCGCGCTGGTGGGGCCTGTCGATGAACCGGAGTACCGGTACTTCGACACGATCGTCGGCACGCCCGAGGCCGCGCATCTGGTTCGCCGGTGCGTGCAAGCCATCGAAGGGGATCGCAAGGTCCTGATCGGCTTCCGTCTGAACGACATGAAGATCGATCCGTACATCCGCACCAAGGGCGAGTACGCCGGGGAACCGGCCGCAAGCCTGGAATCGACGCTGGTCCACATCGGTCTGATCAAGATCGACGGCACCAAGGTCTATCCGACGAACCAGGCACAAGCCGAGGCGCCGCCGACGCAGGACGCACCCGCGCCCGAAGCCGCGAGCGCCAAGGACGCTGCCGCCGACACCGCTGCCGACCAGCCTTCCCCGCCCGCCGAGCGCGAGCCCGAAGGTGAAGTGCAGGAGCAGGAGCCGGCATTGGCTGCTTCGTTCTGATCCGGCATGGCCCCTCGCGGGCCTTGCCGCTCTTCCTCTTCCCAAGGAGAACCATCATGGCAGTCACATCGGCGCCCGCGCAATCGGTCTCGCCCATCGTCGTCCCGGGCCAGCTGACGCTGCGCACCATCCGCGGCCGCAACGGCCCGTTCACGGTCGGTCGCCTCACCACGCACGTCGGTGTGTTCGAGGTCAAGGACCCCGAACTGGAACAGTACCCCGAAGGCAAGTACGACGGGGAATTCATCATCCGCTACATCTTCCCGAAGTCCTATCCCGTCGGCGGCGGCATGCGGTTCGAGATCCGCGCCAGCCTCGACGGCATGACGCTCCACGGCATCGACAAACTGAGCCGCGACGAAGCACGCAGCTTCGCCACGCAGGACGTCGATCCGCTCGATGAGGAGCTGGGCACACAGCCTGCGGCAACGCCGGCCAAACCCACCAGAACGTCCAGTCCCGCAAAGCCTGCACCCGTGCAGGCCTCGGCAGACCCGCTGGTCGATACCACGCCGTTCGGTGTGGATGCGCCGCCGCCCGCGACGGCCGCTGCCTCCGGCAGCGCCGAAGATGGCGACGCCGCGCTGTTCGGCATCCTGTGGCCGCTGGGCGAGTCCGTGAAGCTGGATTCGACCATCGACCGCCGCGCCCTGCGTGCGCAGATCGCCCGCCTGGGCGAGATGGGCTACGAGCTGAACATCAAGACGCAAGAGTGGAGCCGTCAGGCCGAACTGCAACCTGCGTGATCACAGACGCCGCACCCGCGGCGTTCTTCATCCACCCGCCGGGGCTCCTTCCCCGTACGGGGAGGACTCCGGTTTCTTTCTGGAGGTCTCCATCATGTCCACCATCGCTTGCGATACCCGCCGTTCCGCGCTGGATGAAACCGCGTGGCGGGCTGTTTGCAAGACAGCCGCAGAACACGCCCAGCGGGGTTGCGGCCTGTCCTGGGATCACTGGGTCACGCTTTTCAGTTCGGAGGTCGACGCGCGGGCCAGTCGATTGCCGCAAGACCAGCGCGCACAGGCGCTGCAAATCGCACAGGAATGGGACTACGCAACACCTGCGGAGCGGCAGGAAACCCAGGACTGGAATGCCGCCAACGGCTTTTGCTCGCACGGGATCACGCTGGGCTGCTGCCCGGCCGGTTGCGGCTCCTACTGAGGACTGGAACCGGGCTTCATCGCCGCACACGCGGCATTTCATCACCCGCCGGGGTTCTTCCCTGCGGGGGAGGCCTCCGGCTACATTTTTTCAGGAGGCTCTCATGGGCTGGTATTTCGCACCCACATCGCGGTCGCAACTGATCGCGGAAATCATCGCAGCGAAGGAAAGCGAGCGCGCCAGCATGACGATCATCGCCCACGCGCTGCGCGGCAAGGTGCTGTGGTCGGTCGCCGAAGTGACCGCCAAAGCCGAAGGCGCGTACCGCGGCCTCGCACCAGGGCAGTCCGTGCGCTTCATCCGCTGCCATCTGCTCGAAGGCAGCGGCGGCCAATGGGGCTGCAAAGCGCTGGACGAATCCATGCACCCGTACTACTACTCGTGCCCGTTGATCTACCTCGACATGGCACCGGAACGGTCCGAAGCCTGGCGTGCAGGCATTCGCGCCTACCACCTGCATCAGCGCAGGCTCACGGCAACTGCCGCGGCGCAAACGGCCTGAGCCAGTAGGTCCAACACGGACCCGATCCTGGCGGCCCGCCAAGCGGCCGAGGCGCTTCACTTCAACCCGCACACCCGGCAGTTCGAGCCGGGCTGAGCGTTTTCCTTCCACCCCAAGGGGCAGCATCTGCCCGCAGGCGGTGCTGCTCCCCATTCATCGAGGACATCACCATGCCTGCATCTTCCTCCGACAACCTCCTGTACCGCATCGACGAATGCAGCGACCTCATGGCCGATGCCTGCGTCTGCGGCGAACAGGGAGATCTCGTTTTCCTCTCCGTATGGGCGCGCGACACCGCCATCCAGCAGTTCATCGGCCGGCTCACCCTGGGCCGCAGCGAGGATGGACTGGACCAGTTCCACCTCATCACCAGCCAGGGCGGCTCGCTGCCCGTGTTCGTCGGCTCGGTCGAGCGCCTGGAAAAGCGCCTGACCCGCAGCTATCGCTGCACGCTGTTCGGCTCGATGGTCAATCTCTGGCTGTTCGACCGGCGCTGCACCCGGCCCGACAAGAGTTCGGCCAGCGCCCTGGCGCTGTTGCCGCGTGCTGCGGCCGGTCCCACGTCACGCCTGTGGCACCTGATCAAGGACACGTGCCCGCTGCCGCTGCTCAACCACTGGCAGGCGCCAGTCCTGGCGCTGCTGCGTGAGCGCGAGATGCTGCGCTCCCTGCCCATGGCCCTCGGGCCGCTGCAGGGGTTCCGGCTCGCCATCGACGTGCCCGTGCTCACCGACGCGCTGGGCGATCTCATTCGCCAAGGCGCACTCACCGCCTATCCCTATCCGGCCAAGATTTGGAAGCCAGAAACGGTAGCGGCTTGACCCCAACCTCGGAGGCCAGCCTTGGCGTGCTTCCGTCATTCATCCCCGCCAACCAGGAGATTCCCATGGCATTGATGTTCCCTAGGCTCGCTCGGAATTTCGCCAAGAACGGCTACTACCCGACCGACGAAGCCACCCTCGAAAGAACCCTCAGCGCGCTGGCGCCCGCAGACCACACGTCCACCGGACCGATGTGCATTCTGGATCCATGCGCCGGCGAAGGCGTTGCCATCGCCGAAGCCGCCCATGCCCTCGGGCCTGAGCAAACCAGCGCCTATGCGGTCGAGTTCGACCTGGAGCGGGCCAACCACGCCCGGCTGCTGGCCGATCACTGCATCCACGGTGACCTGATGGACACCATGATCTCGCGGCAGGCCTTCGGCCTCTTGTGGCTCAACCCGCCCTATGGCGATCTCGCAAGGGATGCCAACGGCAACCTGGGCTACGAAGGCAAGGGCCGCGGCCGGCTGGAAAAGCTCTTCTACCAGCGCACGCTGCCTCTGCTGCAGTACGGCGGCATCCTGGTCTTCATCCTGCCGTCCCACGTGCTGGATCAGGAGATGGTCGGCTGGCTGACACGCCATTTCGCGGACCTGTCGGTCTTCCAAGCCGTGGACAAGCAGTTCAAGCAGGTCGTGGTTTTCGGCCGCCGTGTTCGCCAGCGTGATCAGACGAGCGACGACGTGAAGGCGTCCCGCGCCCGCCTGCTGCAGATCGGCCTGGCCGAATTGGAGGCGGACGAGCTGCCGCCCGAGTGGACGCTGCTGCCGTATGTGGTCCCCACGGCCCAGGCCGAGCCGGAGCACTTCTACCGGATCAGCATGGAGCCCGAGCAGTTCGCCGACGAAGTGCGGCGTCTCAAAGGCCTGTGGCCCGCGTTCGAGACCCATCTGGGCGCGACCGAACAGACCCTGCGTGCTCCGGCACGCGCCTTGTCCCAGTGGCACACAGCGCTGGCGCTTGCTGCCGGCGCGATTTCCGGTGTTGTGCAGTCACCCAAAGGCCGCACCCTGGCCGTGAAAGGCGACACGTTCAAGCAGAAGTCCTCCGCCGTGGAGTACCGCGAACGCGATGACGGCTCCCTGGCGGAGACCCGCATCCTCACGGACAGGTTCGTCCCGGTCATCCGTGCCTGGGACCTCACGCCCGATTCGCCCACGCTGGGCCGCGTTCTCACGATCCACTGACCCCGAAGGCGGCTTGCCGCCCGCTCTTCCTCACCCGCAAGGAGTCTTCCCATGCTGTCGATCTTCCAGGGGCGCAAGCCCCAAGTTCAACCGCTGTTCGCACCGGGCACGCTCAAGCTGAGCGAGAAGGTGCACTGGCTGGCGAGCAAGAGCCTCATCGATCCCCTGCCCTATGTGCAGCGCCATGTGCGCGGCGACTGGGGCGAGGTCAGCGAGGCCGAGCGCCAGATGAACAGCGTCGCGCTGGAGCAAGGCGCGCCGATGACCTCGCGCTTCCAGATCACGCCACGACTGTTCCTGGTCGTCATCACCAGTGATGACCAGGGCACCACCGTCGTGCAACTGCCCGAGGAAAAGGCATTGATCTGACCGCCGAACGTCCGCAGCCGCGGCGTTCCTTCTTCCACCCACCGGGGCCTGGCCGCCCCGATGGGGCGCCATGGCCCCTCCATCTTCAAGGAGCTATCCATGGCACCCGAAGCCGTTTTCATCAGCGCGGTCCCCAATGTTCGCTTTGACCCGGGCCACATCGTCATGACCTGTGGTGTGTCGGAGCTGGTCCAGCAGGGCCGCCTCAACCCCAATGTCTGTCTGCGCCGCCATCTCGGTGGCGACTGGGGCGACCTCGACGACAGCGACCGGCGCCAGAACGACGCCGCATTGAAGTCGGGCACGGACCGCCTGTTCTCGTCCTACGAAGTCGGCCCGAACCTGAAGGTCTGGGTCATTACCGAATGGGATCGCAGCGTCACCACGGTGCTGCTGCCCAGCGAGTACTGATCCCCCAACGCGGGGCCACCAGCACGCCGCATGGGTGCGGTGGCCCCCCTTTTTATTCCGAAGGAAACCCCATGACTTCCAACCCTCATGACAAGCTTCGCCCCAAGCGGCTTTTCGAGATCGGCGCGCTGGAGTTCAGCCCGGGCATCGAACGCCTGATGGACGAAGGCTGGCTCGATCCCATGCCTTTCTTCGAGCGCCACATGCGTGCCGATTGGGGCGATGTTCCGGACGATCACTGGCTGCGCAACAACGTCGCGCTGAAGTCCGGTGGCCGCCTCGACTCGCACTACGTCGTCACCCGTGACCTGCGCATCCGCATCCTCACTGAGGCGGATCGCAGCGCCACCCGCATCGTGCTGCCGACCGAAGACTGAGCACGCCTTCCCCGCTGGCCGCCAGCGCCTGCGCATTTCACCGACCTCGGCCGCGCGCCGATTCTTCTTCCCACCATGGGGCATGCCATCGCCCCTTGGGGAGTGGTGCATGCCCCTTTGCTTTGGAGCATCACCATGAACACGCAAACCATCGAAGCGGCCCCGGCCGACGAAATCCCGTCCACCGCGGCGGACGATCTGCTCGAACAGGAGTCATCCGAGCTGTCCATGACTCTCCAGGATTTCGTTTCCGAGTTCGGGGACGAGTTGCTGGAATCCTTCAACCGGGCGAACCCGCCCGTCTACAGCGGCACGCCGCGCCCGCACCGCCAACTGGTGCTGGCGGGCCTGAAGCGCCAGTTGTTCCCCGCCCAGGCCGAGGTCGTGCATGCGGCCTCGGAACTGCTCGTCAACCAGGGCGAGCGGGCCGTGTTCGTCAACGGCGAGATGGGCACGGGCAAGACCACGATCGGCATCGCGCTGGCCGCGGTCCTGCATGCCGAAGGCTATCGCCGCACGCTCGTCCTGAGCCCGCCGCACTTGGTCTACAAGTGGCGCCGCGAAATCCTCGAAACCGTCGCAGGCGCGAAGGTCTGGGTGCTCAACGGCCCGGACACGCTGCTCAAGCTGATCAAGCTGCGTGAGCAACTGGACGTGCCTTCGCCGACGCAGGAGTTTTTCGTACTCGGTCGTGTCCGCATGAGGATGGGGTTTCATTGGAAGCCCGCCTTCGCGCACAAGCGCACCCGCCACGGCGAGGTGGGGACCTGCCCGCACTGCGGGGAGGTCATCACCAACCTCGACGGCGAGCCGATCAGTGTTCAGGAGCTGGAGGCGGAAGAGTTCCGCCGCAAGTGCCATGGCTGCGGCGGCGCGCTGTGGACGCTGATGCGTCCGCGCGCACTGTCCGGCAGCGATCAGTCCTCGGCCGTGCTGCGCGCACTCAAGCGCATTCCTACCATCGGCGAGGCCACGGCGAAGAAGCTGATGAAGACCTTCGGGGACAGCTTTCTGGCCTCGATGCTCGGCGACAACCTGCACAACTTCATCAACCTGATGGACACGAGCGGGAGGCTGGTGTTCTCCGACCGTCAGGCGCACCGCATGGAGCGGGCCATGGCGAACATGGAGTTCGGCTTCGGCGAAGGCGGCTACCAACCCAGCGAATATGTGAAGCGCTATCTGCCGCGAAGCACGTTCGACATTTTGATCGCAGACGAAGCCCACGAGTACAAGACGGGCGGCTCCGCGCAGGGGCAGGCCATGGGCGTCATCGCATCCAAGGTCCGCAAGACGGTCTCGCTCACCGGCACGCTGATGGGCGGCTATGCGGACGATCTGTTCCACCTGCTGTTCCGCGCCCTTCCGGGCCGCATGATCGAGGACGGTTACGTCCCCAGTCGCAACGGCAGCATGAACGCCGCCGCGATGGCCTACATGAGGGACCACGGGGTCCTCAAGGACATCTACTCCGAGTCCGACGGTCCGGCGCACAAGACGGCCAAGGGCAGCAAGGTCACGGTCAGAACGGTCAAGGCCCCGGGCTTCGGCCCCAAGGGCGTGCTGCGCTGCATCCTGCCGTTCACCATCTTCCTGAAGCTGCGAGACATCGGTGGCGTGCTGCCACCGTATGAGGAGGAGTTCCGGGACGTGGCGATGAGCGCTGAGCAAGGCGAGGCGTATCAGAAGCTGGCTTCCAGCCTGACACAACAGCTCAAGGAGGCCCTGCGCAAGCGGGACACCACCTTGCTGGGCGTGGTCCTCAACACGCTGCTGGCGTGGCCCGACTGCTGCTTCAGGGCGGAGACGGTACGCCATCCGCGCACGCGCGAGGTCCTGGCCTACACCCCGGCTCAGTTCAACGAGCTGCAGGTGATGCCGAAAGAGCGCGAGCTGATCGATATCTGCCGCCAGGAGAAGGAAGCGGGTCGCAAGACCCTGGTGTATTCGGTCTATACCGGCACGCGGGACACCACGAGCCGGTTGAAGATGCTGCTGGAGCAGGAAGGCTTCAAAGTGGCGGTACTGCGCGCAAGCGTGGATGCCAGCCAGCGCGAGGACTGGATCGCCGAGCAGCTCGAACGCGGCATCGACGTCCTCATCACCAACCCTGAACTCGTCAAAACGGGGCTGGATTTGCTCGAATTCCCCACGATTGTGTTCCTGCAATCGGGGTGGAACGTGTACACGCTGCAACAGGCCGCACGCCGCTCCTGGCGCATCGGCCAGAAGCTGGCGGTGAAGGTGATCTACCTGGGCTATGCCGCCTCGTCGCAGATGGCGTGCCTCGCCCTGATGGCCAAGAAGATCCTCGTGTCCCAGAGCACGTCGGGCGATGTGCCCGAATCGGGGCTCGATGTCCTGAACCAGGACGGTGATTCCGTCGAGGTCGCGCTGGCCCGACAACTGGTCGCCGCCTGATCCGCACAGCAGGGTGGCCTCCGGGCCGCCGTTGCTTCTTTCTTTTTCCCCATCCCACGCGGACCGTCCATGCCCAGTCCGGGCATGGCGCCGCAGATTTCACAAGGAGATTTCCATGAATGAACTTGCCCACCCGGCCCCTGACGTCAAGGTCCGCCTGACGCTGGATGTGGCCTACATCCTCAACGGCGAGGTTGCCGGAGACCTCGTCGCCCGCCTGTACCTGATGTGCGAACGAGCCGTCGGCAACGGTCTGCTGACCGGCGACACGGCGGCCGAGGTCGAGGAATACGCGATCGACGTGTCCCTGCCACGAGAGCCGTTGTCCGAGGATGAGGTCGCCGATTTCCTGCGCCAGCGCATCGAAGACGGAAACCTCGCCGCAGAAGACATTCCCGTGCGCCTGGCGCGCTACGGCCTGATGGCCCCCGATGCGTTCGTTGCCGAAATGCGCGAGCGCATGGAGATGGTCGCAGACGACGAGGTGGCCTTCCAAACAACCGTCACTGCATCGGCCGCTCCCGGGCACCATGCCGCGGTCGAGATGCAGGTCGCTGTCGCTTGCGTCAACGCTGTAGGCGTGTCCGACATGCCAATCTTCACCGTCAAGGCCACCCGGGAGGAGTACGACCTGGGTGTCCACTACGACAAGGCCAAGGACCTGGGCGAAGAAGCCCGGTACGAAGGGCCATTCGTCTGCTTCGACGCTGCCGAGCACGGTGCCGTCCTGTCGGCCGCCCGTGAACTGGGTCTTGTCCCGCAGGTCGTCGCGATCGACATGACCGGCCGCCAAATCCAAACTGTCCGCTGCGACGCCGGCCAGATCAAAGTCGTCTGTTTCGACACCAGCGACTTGGGCGGGGATTCGTCAGCAATGGCGGTTCGGCCCGTCGGCGAGAAGGGCCAGCTCGTCCGCTGTTGGGCGCATACCCAATTGGCGCAGGTCGATCCCGGCCTGAAGCAGCTGGCTCGGGATTGATCCGGCGAGTGAGTGCAACGCCCGCTTTCACAGGCCCCGCTGGGGCCTTTTCCTTGGGCACGCTACGGCAGATATCGGAAATATGCCTCGCGCACGATCTCGCCGGCCCGGTCCACATCGAAGGCCGGCAGGCCCGGCCGCAGCAGCGTGTCCATGTCGTGGCGAAACCCCGCCTTGCCCAGGCGCGTGTCCAGGTGCGCATTGGCTTCCTGCGCGCTGAAGTGCGTGCCTTCCTTCTCCAGGTACCAGGCAAACGCCTGCATGGACTTGGCGCCATCGACTGCGTAAGGGGTGCTGCCCGTCTCGCTGAGTTGCCAGGCGTGGGCCAAATCGAACAGGTCGCGCCCCTGCTCGCGCTGCATCAGGGCGCGCGTCTTGGTACCCAGCATCTCGTTGATGTCGTAGGAGCGTGCCGTGGCCTGCATGGAATCTCCATCTTCGTCGAGCACCTCCAGCGTCACGTCGACCAGCGGATAGAGCGAGGCGCTTTCGTTGAGGTTGACCTCGACCTTGATGGTCTCTTCGCGCTGCAGGCCCAGCGGCACGAACTTGTAGGCCGTTCGCAGGATTTTGGAGGGTCGCAGCACGTTGCGGATCGCCAGCCACGCATCAGCGATCAGCGAGTCGCTGGGGCGGCCCAGAACCGGCGCCAGTACCCGGCGCAGGTGGCCGTCCAGCGTTTCGGTGTCCATGGCCTTGACCAGCACCAGGTCGATGTCCTCCGAGTAGCGCGCCGCAGGCGCCAGATGGGCCTTGTGCAGCACCGTGCCGCCGCGCATCGCCAGGTGCTCGCGCAGCACCTCGTCGCCGAAGATCGCCGCCACACCACGCGACAGCCGCAGATCCTGTTCGATCTGGCTGCGCTTGGGCCAGGGTGCATGGGCTTGCCATGCCGTCAAATGGGTGTGCTGCATCATGTATTCGCTTCTGCCTGGGGCGGAACCCAGACCTTGAAATCCCCAAGGGTGTTGTCGGTACGTTCGTCACTTCGCGGCAGCACGCCTTCGAGCGCGATCAACCGTGTCGGCTTGTCCCGCAGCCATTGCGACAGCGGCGCCGCAAGGCCGGCCTGGCCATCCAGCGCCAACAGCGCGCCGAGCCGCTGGGCCGCCGGCACGCTTTGCATGGCGTCCAACGCCTGCACCAGACCTTCAGGCGTGCAGCCCGGCCAGAGCGCACGCAGGACTTCCCTCACCCGGCCCATGCCGCCCAGAGCGTTCTCGCGCTGGATCAGATCCAGTGCGGTCAACTCGGGCGTGCTGACCTTGAAGCGGCCATCGGCGCTTTCATGCCAGCGGGTCGGCATCGCCGCGACGCGTGCACAGGTGTGGAAGACGAGTTCATGCCGCCCCACGGTGATCGGGCGGCGCTTGTTCTGCACCACTACCTGCGTGACCATGACCGCGTAGGGAGAAGCGCCGTAGGTCTCGGCCGCACTGAGCAGCCCGACATAGTACGGCGCGCCCAGGGTCTTGCGCAGGTAAGCGTCGAGCCACGCCTCCAGCGGCGGACTGCCCGCTGCTGCGTACTGCAACGGCACGATCAGCCAATGGTCCGAGCCGCGGGACAGGTGGACCAGCCTGCCAGCCCGCCGCTGGCGATACAGCGCCTTGCGCAGCGCCTCGGGACTCGTGTGGGGCAGCTTGGCGCGTAGGTCTTCGCTGCGCACGTTCAGTTGGCCCATGCGCTCGCAGGCATCCAGGACATCCGAGAGATGTTCAGGCATGGTGGTCCAAGGATTTGCAGTTGATTCGCGCAATGTACCATTTTTTGTCCCATAAAGAGAAGCTACTGCATTGCAATGCAGCCATGGATCGGCCGCCGGCTGGAAGCGGCCACCCCCCTTGACGACACAGCCTGCTTTTGCTTCGCCCCTCAAAGACGGGCAATCCCCAGTTCGCATTCCTGGCTGACCGCGCAGCCGCGCGCCGCCAAGGTATCGGCATCGCAACAGAAGAGCTGATGCCATGCCCGCAATCCATGTATCCCGGCAACTGGTCGGCGCCGGCCTCCTGGCCGCAGCCCTGGCCAGCGGCAGCGCGACCCCCACCGCGCCGCTGGCACCTGACGCCGTAGAGGAAATCGCGCCCGCGCCCGCCCCCGCAACGCCCGAGTTCATTCCCGTCGTGCGCTATGGCCGCTACACCCTCGTGGAGCTGACGCCGGCGGCGGCGCAGCGCGACCTGCTGTTGCAGACCATCGACGTGTCCATGCCCGAGGTTGCCCGCGCCACGGTCGGCGACGGGCTTCGGCATGTGCTCAAGCGCAGCGGCTACCAGCTTTGCGAGACGGCGCATGCCGTGATCGAGCTCTACGCGCTGCCCTTGCCGGCGGCGCATCTGCATCTCGGTCCCATGAGCCTGCGCGATGCGCTGCTCACCCTGGCCGGACCGGCCTGGAAACTGCACGCGGATGACCGGGCGCGGCAAGTCTGCTTCGAGCGGCCCGGCCGCGACGCAGGTGCCGAGCCGGTTCCCGAACCATTCCCCACCGAGGCAGTGCAGACGGTCCCGCAGATGCCTTCCATTTCGGGAGGCCAGCCATGAACAACGCGCCACAGTCTTCCCGGCGCTCGACCGCTGCCGTGGTCCTGCAGAGCCTGCTCTGGCTTTGGCTGATCGGCCTGAGCGTCTTTGTCGCCCTGAACCACCAGGCGATGAACGGCCTGGCCGACCAGGAGCGGGTCGATTCCAGCCTGCAGCGGCTCGAAGCACAGGTGGCCAGGCTGACCGAAACCGTGCAGCAGAGGCCCGCCGCCGCAACCGCGGCGGGCTTGCAGGACACGCGGCAGACGCTGGAAGCCCGCATCGCGCAGGTCGAGCAGGCGCTGGACGGTCGCGCCGCCATGGACGACCTTGAGGCGCTGCGCACCGAGGTCGAGCAGATCAAGGCGCGACAGGCGACGGTCCGTGCGGCAGCGCCAGCGAAGCCGCGCTCGCCGAGCAAGCCCACTGCGGCCATGCCTGAGCCGCCCCCGCTGCCGTTCCGCATCGTAGGTGTCGAACTGCGCGCCGGCCAGCGCAGCGTATCCGTCGCCCCGGCCACAGGGGATTTCACCGCCGACCAGGTTCAGGTGCTGCTGCCTGGCGATGCGGTCGGCCCTTGGCGCTTGCAGGCGGTCGAGAGCAACACCGCCGTCTTCCAGGCCGGCGAGCAGACCCGCCGTTTGGCGATTCCCTGACGGAGACCGTGCCGCCATGAAGCCCTCGATCTTGCTCACTCTGTTCCTGCTGGCCGCAGCGCAGTCGCCCGCCTGGGCGCAGCAGCCCGCTGCGGCCCAGTCCCGCAATGCGCAAAGCCAGGAGCGTCCCCTGGTCGGTCGCCTCCTGGACGACCGCGTGGCGAGCGACTGGGGACTGCAACCGCAGGAGTGGGCGCGCTACCGCGAACTGATGGAGGGGCCACTGGGCATCTACTCGCCCAACCTGGACCCGCTTTCCGCGCTGGGCGTCGAGGCACGCTCCGATGAAGAGCGGCGCCGCTATGCCGAATTGCAGGTGAAAGCCGAGGCGCGTCGCGTCGAGAAGCTGCTTGCCTACCAGCGCGCCTACGACGAAGCGTGGCAGCGCCTGAACCCCGGCATGCAACGCGTGAACTTGCCCGATGACACGCCCGCCACCGCCGCCGTGCGCGGCAGTGGCCGCACGGCGGTGTTCGTCAAGGACGGCTGCGCGGCCTGCGGGCAGCTCGTACAGCGCCTGCAGACCTCGGGGGCCGAGTTCGACCTCTACATGGTCGGCAGCCGCCAGGACGACACCCGCATCCGCGACTGGGCCAAGCGAGCGCAGATCGACCCGGCGCGGGTGCGCAGCGGCAGCATCACGCTCAACCACGATGGTGGGCGCTGGTTGACCTTGGGCGTGCCCGGCGATCTGCCAGCCGTCGTGCGCGAGGTGAACGGCCAATGGCAGCGTCAGCCGTAGCCGCCCCGCCCGCCTTGCGGCCCCTGCGCGTGCTGCTGCTCGCTGCGGGCCTGTACGTCGGCACCGCCCATGCCCAGGAGGTTCCGCCACCGGCCTACCAGCTTGCTGCCCAGCGCGTCGGCATTCCCTCGACCGTGCTTTACGCCGTGGCATTGCAGGAAAGCGGCATCCGGCGAGGCGGGCGCATCGTCCCATGGCCCTGGTCCCTCAACGTCGCCGGCGAGTCGCGCCGCTTCGCCACCCGCGCCGACGCCTGCGCCGGCTTGCAGCAGGCGATGCGCTCCACGCCGCACACGCGCATCGACGCCGGCCTGGGGCAGATCAACCTCGGCTACCAGAAGCACCGCTTCACCGGCCCGTGCGACCTGCTCGATCCGTACCGCAACCTCGCCATCGCCGCCGAGATCCTGCGCGAACAGTACACCGAGGGCGAGGACTGGCTGCTCGCGATCGGCCGCTACCACCGTCCCGCAGGGGGCGAAACCGCCGCGCGGTACCGGCGCAGCGTGTCCCGACACCTCGCCCGCGTGCAGGGCACGCGCCCCGCCGTCACGGCGCTCGCCCAACGCCAGGAGACTTCACGATGACGAATCCCTACCCCGCCCTGCGGGGCCTGCTCACGCTGCTGGCGGCAGTGCCGCTGGCGCTGCACGCCGCCGAGCCGCTGATCGTGGTCGAGGACCGCGGCGGCGCCTCGGCGCTGCCGTACTACGAAGCGCTCACTCTTCAGACCCGTAAGTTGGACAGCAATGGCGCGGCACGGCCGCCCATCCCGGCACCCCGGGTTCCCGCCACGCCTGCCGGCGAGGTCGCGATGCTGCCGGTGCGCAGCGCGAAGCTCACGCCCGGCACCGTCGCGCGGCGGGTGATCGAAGCACCGGGCCTGCGGCCTTTCGTGGTCATCGGTGACGACGAGGCTTCCCAGGCCTGGCTGCGGCGGCACGCGGCCTCGCTGCGCGAGCGCGGCGCGGTCGGCCTGGTCGTCAATGTCGAGACGGCACAGGCCTTGGCGCGCCTGCGCGCGCTGGCGCCCGGCGTGCCGCTGGCGCCTGCCGCCGGTGACGACCTGGCCGAACGCCTGGGCCTGCGTCACTACCCTGTGCTGATCACGGCCACCGGCATCGAGCAATGAAGCCATGTCGGGGAAACAACCCGTCGAGGTCCTGCTACGTCCCGCGGTGGAGCTATACACCGTCGCGGCGTGTGCGGGCGCCGCGTTTCTGTCCCTGGTGGCCCCGTGGTCGCTCGCGCTGAGTCCGGCCATGGGCGTCGGCAGCGCACTGGCGTTCAGCGCCTATGGCGCGATCCGCTACCGCGATGCCCGCGTGATCCTGCGCTACCGGCGCAACATCCGCCGCCTGCCGCGCTACGTGATGACGAGCCGCGATGTGCCGGTCAGCCAGCAGCGGCTTTTCATCGGGCGTGGCTTCCTGTGGGAGCAGAAGCACACCCATAGGCTCATGCAGACGTACCGGCCGGAGTTCCGCCGCTACGTCGAGCCGACACCCGCATACCAGTTGGCGCGGCGCCTGGAAGAGCGGCTGGAGTTCGCGCCCTTCCCGCTTTCGCGCCTGTCACGGCTCACGGGCTGGGATGTGCCTTTCAATCCCGTGCGGCCGCTGCCGCCCGTGGGGGGCCTGCCGCGGCTGCATGGCATCGAGCCGGAGGAAGTGGACGTCAGCCTGCCGCTGGGCGAGCGCGTCGGCCACTCATTGGTCTTGGGGACGACCCGCGTGGGCAAGACGCGGCTCGCCGAGTTGTTCGTCACCCAGGACATCCGCCGCAAAAACGCCGCAGGCGAGCATGAGGTCGTCATCGTCATCGACCCCAAGGGCGATGCCGATCTCTTGAAGCGCATGTACGTCGAGGCCAGGAGGGCCGGCCGCGAGGGCGAGTTCTATATTTTTCATCTGGGTTGGCCGGAGATATCCGGGCGCTACAACGCCGTGGGGCGTTTCGGCCGCATCTCGGAAGTGGCGACCCGCATTGCAGGGCAGCTTTCCGGCGAAGGCAACTCGGCCGCTTTCAGGCAGTTCGCCTGGCGCTTCGTCAACATCATTGCGCGAGCCTTGGTCGAGCTGGGTCAGCGCCCGGACTACATGCTGATCCAGCGGCACGTCATCAACATCGACGCGCTGTTCATCGAGTACGCCCAACATTTTTTCGCGAAGAACGAGCCGAAGGCCTGGGAGGTGATCGTCCAGATCGAAGCCAAGCTCAACGAGAAAAACATTCCAAGGAACATGATCGGGCGCGAGAAGCGCGTGGTGGCCTTGGAGCAGTACCTGAGCCAGGCCCGCAACTACGACCCCGTGCTCGACGGGCTGCGCTCGGCAGTCCGCTACGACAAGACCTACTTCGACAAGATCGTCGCATCGCTGCTGCCGCTGCTGGAAAAGCTCACCAGCGGCAAGATCGCGCAGCTCCTGGCGCCGAACTACTCCGACCTTGCCGACCCGCGTCCGATCTTCGACTGGATGCAGGTCATCAGGAAGCGCGCCGTGGTCTATGTGGGCCTGGATGCTCTGTCCGATGCCGAGGTCGCCGCGGCGGTCGGCAACTCCATGTTCTCCGACCTGGTGTCGGTGGCCGGGCACATCTACAAGCATGGGATCGACGATGGCCTGCCGGGCGCATCCGCGGACGCCCGTGTGCCGATCAACGTCCATGCGGATGAGTTCAACGAACTCATGGGCGACGAGTTCATCCCGATGATCAACAAGGGCGGCGGCGCGGGCATCCAGGTCACGGCATACACCCAGACCCTCAGCGACATCGAGGCGCGCATCGGTAACCGCGCGAAGGCCGGCCAGGTCATCGGCAACTTCAACAATCTGGTCATGCTGCGCGTGCGTGAGACGGCTACCGCCGAACTGTTGACCCGGCAACTGCCGAAGGTCGAGGTCTACACCACCACCATCGTGTCGGGTGCGACCGACAGTTCAGACATCCGGGGCACAACAGACTTCACGTCGAACACCCAGGACCGGATCAGCATGTCCAGCGTGCCGATGATCGAGCCATCGCACATCGTCAGCTTGCCCAAGGGGCAATGTTTCGCGCTGCTGCAGGGCGGGCAGCTCTGGAAGATCAGGATGCCGCTGCCCGTGCCGGACCCGGACGAAGTGATGCCGAAGGACCTGCAGCAGCTCGCCGGCTACATGCGCCAGAGCTACACCGACGCGACCCAATGGTGCGAGTTCACCAGTTCCCCAGCCTTGCAGAACGCGGACTTGCCCGACGACCTGCTCGATGAGGTGGCCACGGGCGCGCCTGCCGCTGCCACCGGAGCCGATGACAGCGCCGGCAGCGAGGCCGCGCCATGAGAGACGCCGCCGACACCGCCCAGCGGGAGCAGAACCGCCGGCAGGGCCTGATCGTTGGCACCATCACCCTGCCGTTCCGGCTGCTCGGGGTGTTGATCGGCTCGCTGCTCTTTTCCATTGTGGTGGAGTGCGTCGGCATGCACCTGTTCTGGAAGGATCAGGGCTGGCGGCACTCCCAACAGATGCTGCAGTACGAGCTGGGGCACCTGTCCAGCCACTTCACGCGCAGCGCGGTCGTGCAGGAGCCGGGACGCACGGCACACGAGTTGGTGGATACCGGATACGAATGGGTGTTCGTGCGATCGGGGTTGCTGGAGCGCATGAGCCAGACAGCCGAGCGCGCCCGTGCGCGCAGCCAGGGGCAGACGCGGAATTTCCGGTACTACGTCAGCCAGGTCTATGTCTGGACCGAGAGTTACCTGATCGCTGCGGCTTTCACGACGCTGACCTTTCTTGTGCGACTGCTGGTCCTGGTGCTCACGCTGCCGCTGATCGTCACGGCGGCATTCGTTGGTCTGATCGACGGTCTGGTGCGGCGTGACGTGCGGCGCTTCGGCGCGGGCCGGGAGTCCGGCTTCGTCTACCACCGCGCGAAGGCGAGCCTGATGCCGCTGGCCGTGCTGCCTTGGGTGACGTACCTGGCGCTGCCGGTCTCGGTGCATCCGCTGACCATCCTGCTGCCCAGCGCCGCCTTGCTGGGGTTGGCTGTAAGCCTGACGGCAGGCAGTTTCAAGAAATATCTGTGAGCGGATTCGGCGGCGCGGGCAACCGCCTGACGATCAGGCCCGCAACCGTTCGTACACCTGTCTCCAAGCCTCTGCTGCCTGGACTTTCGCTCCCTCCATTTCCGAGCGGATCAACGCCGTCATCTCGGCATGCCCAGCCTCGGCCTCCTCCCAGATGAAATACCGGCACATCTGATGCCTCGTGTCGTCCGCGAAGACCATGGTCTCGAAAAGCGCAGGGTCAGCACCCGGAAGGAAGCTGTGGTCCAGGCCAAGGAAGACCGTGGAGATGCGGACGTCATCGATCCATGTTTCAGCCAGACGCCGGTCGGCCACAGCAAACCACGCAGCCCATTCCGCAAGGCTCTCGCACAACACTGCGCGACGGCGATCGAGCTTGTAGTGCATGGGACGAGGAAGACGAAGGCTTGACATTTCAAAAGAATAGCCCAAGCCGCTGTTTCTCCCCATAGCCGCAATTGGCCTGGCGGGGGTCAGCGACGCACATGCAGCACGTTCTGGCCTTCCAACCTGCGCGCGAGCACATCAATCCGGTCGCCCGCGAGTTCCTATTGCTTACGGCCTGAAGCGCGCCCGATCTCCACGATCAAGCCATTGCTGATCACACAGGAATGGCGCGATGGTGGCTTCAATCTGGCTGCGCGCCGCGCATCGCGGCGTGCCCCTTCTTCTCGTGACGGCCCTCCTGACGGGCCAGTCGCCGATGGCCCGTGCCGAGACGCCGCCGCAGCGGCCGAAACTGGCCGCGGCGCTTCGCCAACTCGACGCGCTGGAGCGCACCGTCGCGCACAGCGCCGCGCACACCCCCATCGCACCGGGCGAACGCTACCACTTCGATTACCCACGGCTCCTGGCTGACCTGGCGCGCGTGCGCGCCGGCATCCAGACCCATCTCACGCCATCGCGTGCCCAGCCACGCGACCCCTCCGAACTGGCCGGCGACTACCGCTCCGAGCGGGCCACGCCTGCGTCACCGGCGCCGACACCGGAAGGCCGGCCATGAACGGCGCCCAGCTCTCCGCGTTTCAGGCCAACAGCGGCATCACGCCCGCAGCGATGGCGACCGTCCTCGTCGGCGCCGTCTTCGCCGTGCTGCTCGTGTGGGGCGTGTGGGCCATCCGAACGGCCTACGTGGGGTGGTCGGAAAGCCGCCTCAACCAGCGCCAGTTCCTCGGCGTCTGCATCCGCTTCGTCGCGATGTACCTCGTACTGAGTTTTTTCCTCCTCTCCTGAACTGAAAGGACTGACCATGCAAAACCGCCTCCTCACTTCCCGTCTCGCCCAGCGCGCCACTGCGGCCCTGGCCACTGCGCTGCCGGCGCTGTCGTTCGCACAGGGATTGCCGCAACTGGAGAACCCCACGCGGGGCACCGGCAGCGGCATCATGGAAACCATCCGCAACTACGGCTACGACATCATCATGCTCGTGGCCCTGCTGGTGGTGGCCTCCATGTTCATCGGCGTGTGCTACCACGCCTATGGCACCTACGCGGAAATCCACACGGGCAGGAAGACCTGGGGCCAGTTCGGCCTCACCGTCGCCATCGGTGCCGTCCTGCTCGTGATCGGCATCTGGCTGCTCACCGAAGCCACCGGCATCCTGTAAGCAGGTGCAGGCCATGTCCGAGCACCAGCACATCCGTGCGGACGGAACGGTCACGTTCCTGCCGCACCGGCTCAACCGCCACCCGGTGGTCGTGCGCGGCCTCACGGCGGACGAGTTGTGGGTCTGCTGCGGACTGTCTGGTGCCGCCGGTCTGCTGATCGGCGCACCGCTGTCCTGGGTGTTCCGCACGATCGCGATCGCGCCCACGTTCGTCGTCCTGGGCGTGGCCCTGGGCATCTTCGTGGGCGGCGGCATCCTGCGCCGGCTCAAGCGCGGCCGGCCCGACACCTGGCTGTACCGGCAGCTGCAGTGGCGCATCGCCACGAGGCATCCGCTCGCGGCGGGCTGGGTGGGAGGCCATCTGCTGATCTCGCGCTCAGGCTTCTGGTCCACCCGAAGGGCCATGCAAAGGAGCGAGCGATGAGCCGTTTCAAAAACGAGATCACCCACCTGCAGGCGCACATCAAGACGCTGCGCCTGGGCGCCGGCGCGCTGGTCGTCGTCGCCCTGGTGATGGGCGGCGGCTGGTGGAACGCACCGCGCGACCTGACCATCCATGTACCGCCCGACCTGCGCTCCGGCAGCACCCGCAAGTGGTGGGAAGTGCCGCCCGAATCGGTCTATGCCTTCACGTTCTACGTGTTTCAGACGCTCAACCGCTGGCCCACGAATGGCGAAGAGGACTACGCGCGCAACCTCCACACGCTTTCGCCGTACTTCACCCCGTCCTGCCAGGCCTTCCTGCGGGCCGACTACGACTACCGCCGCAGCACGGGCGAGCTGCGCCAGCGCGTGCGCGGCATCTACGAGATCCCCGGCCGCGGCTACGGCGACAACCCCACAGCGCGCGTTCGCACTGTCTCCGACCGCGACTGGGTGGTGACGCTGGACATCAGCGCCGACGAGTACTACGGCGCCGAGCAGGTCAAGCGCGCCCTGGTGCGCTACCCCATCAAGGTGACGCGGGTGGACGTCGATCCCGCGCGCAACCCGTTCGGGCTGGCGCTCGACTGCTATGAAGCCACGCCGCAGCGCATCAGCGCGCCGGAACCGGCGCGACCGGCACCCGCTCAGGGCGGCCTGGCACCACAAGCGCCTCAAGGAGTTTCCCCATGAAGCACCCCATCCGGCCATACCTTCTCGCCTTGCTGGGACTGCTGGCGGTGGCCGCGTCCCCCGTGGCCCAGGCGGTGGAGACCCTGCGCTGGGAACGCATGCCGCTCGCCGTGCCGCTGCGCGTCGGCCAGGAGCGCATCGTGTTCATCGACAGGAACGTACGCGTGGGCGTACCGGCGGGTGTCCGCGAACGGCTGCGCGTGCAGAGCGCGGGCGGTGCGGTGTACCTGCGCGCGAACGAGCCGATCGAGCCCACGCGGCTGCAACTGCAAGATGCCGACACCGGCGCGCTGATCCTGCTGGACATCGCCGCCGAACCGGCCAAGGACGGCGAGCCGGCGCTGGAGCCGGTGCGCATCGTCGAAGGCAGCACCATCCCTGCGCGCTACGGTGATCAGCCGGCCACCGCCGACGAGGATGCACCAGCACGCGGCAACGATCAGGCCGCCGTGCGTGCATCGCGGCGCGAAACCCCGATTCCCGTCGTGCTGACGCGCTTCGCCGCGCAGAACCTCTACGCGCCCCTGCGCACGGTCGAACCGCTGCCAGGCGTCATGCGGGTCAACCTGCGCCGCGACCTGGACCTCGGCACGCTGATGCCGACGCTGCCGGTGCGCGCCGCCGCGCTCGCTTCCTGGCGGCTGGAGGACCAGTGGGTGACGGCCGTGCGCCTCAGCCATACCGGCACCGGCTGGATCACGCTCGACCCGCGCGTGTTGCAGGGCGATTTCCTCACGGCAACCTTCCAGCACGAAGCGCTCGGCCCGCGTGACACGCCGGAGGACACCACCGTCCTGTACCTAGTGACGCACGGCCGTGGCCTCGCGCAGTCGCTGCTGCCCGCCATCCACCGCTTCGACCCGGCTGCGCACCTGCCGCTGCCGGAGCCCCAAGCCACGGGCGGCAAGGGCGGCAAGGAGTCCCATCATGCGCAGTAACGGCTTGCTCAAATGGTTGATGATCCCGGTGGCGCTCCTGGTGCTGTTCTTCGGCATCCGGTTGTTGTCGGGCGGCAATGCTCAGGCGCCCGTCCAAGGCGACAGGGGTAGCCAGCTCACGGCCGAGGAGATGAAGGCGCTTGGCATCGCGGGCGATACCCCGCGGGACACTGTGGCCACGCTGGTCGCGCAGGTGCGGCAATTGCGCACCGAACTGCAGACGGCGCTGTCCGACAACAAGTCCCAGCGCGAAGAGAACCAGCGCCTGCGCCAGCGCGAGAGCTCGATCGACCAGCGCATCAGCTCCGCGCTCGAATCTGAGCGCTCCAACCTGCGGCGCGACCAGCAGCAGGCGGCTAGCGAGCGTCAGCAGACCGAGGGGCTGCTCGCGGACCTGCAGCGGCGCCTGGACAGCATCGGTGGGCGCGGCGGCGGCCACGCCGACCTGCCTGTGGGACTCGGTTTGCGCGATGGCGACGAGGCCGGGATGGAGGGCGGTGTGCGCTGGGTGGAGCCGGACGATGCGAAGAAGGCCGAGGGGCGCACCGGAGCCAAGGGCAGCACGAGCTTCCCGACCAGCTTCGGTCCCGCACAGCGCACGCTGGAAACCACCGCCGAAACCGTAGCGAACGCCGGCCCCCGCGCGGCCGGGGTCAAACGCGCCAAACCCGTCTATACGGTTCCGACGAATTCGACCCTCATGGGCTCGGTGGCGATGACCGCGCTGGTCGGCCGCGTGCCGATTGATGGCACCATCAACGACCCGTACCCCTTCAAGGTCCTGGTCGGGTCGGACAACTTGACCGCGAACGGCATCGACATTCCCGACGTCGCAGGTGCCGTGTTCAGCGGCACGGCCTCGGGCGACTGGACGCTTTCGTGCGTGCGCGGCCAGGTGCGCAGCATCACGTTCGTCTTCCACGACGGGACCATCCGCACCATTCCCGAGGACCGCGACAGCAACCAGCAGAACAATCAGCAGCAGAACCATCAAAGTGGGGGCCTGGGCTGGATCAGCGATCCGCACGGCATCCCCTGCGTCAGTGGCGAGCGGCGCAGCAATGCCCAGCAGTACCTCGGCTCGCAGGCCCTGATCACGGCGGCCGGTGCCGGCGTGGCCTCGCTCATCAAAAGCGACAGCGGCCGGATGTCCTATATCGGCGCGGACGGCTCCATCGGCAGCGTGGGCATCAGCGGCCAGGAAGCGGTCGGCCGGATTCTCGCAAGCGGAGTTCAGGAGATGTCGAGCTGGGTCAACAAGTTGTACGGCCAGGCCTTTGCCGCCGTCTATGTGCAGCCCGGCGCCAAGGTCGCCGTCCATCTCGAAAAACCGCTCGCCATCGACTTCGACCCCGAAGGCCGCCGCGTCGATCACCGCACAGGAGAAAGCCATGCACTTGAACTCGACTGACTGGGCCAAGGGCCTGGCGCTGGCCGTTGCCGTGGCCGCACTCGGCGGCTGTGCCACCAGCAAGGAGGATCTGCTGACCCACGGTGACCGCACGATGATGGACATCTGGCAGCAGGAAGCCGGCGACGGTGCGGGAGGTAGTGCGGGCCAGGCCGTGCGCCGCCAACTGCTCGATGCACGCCAGAGCCTGCGCCGGCCGCTGACCGAGGTGGACGTGCAAGCCGCGCCCGCCGAGCAGATGCGCTACACGCGCACGGCCCGCAACGAGGTCCATCGCCAGTTCCAGCGCCTGCCGAATCCCGACCTGGTGATGTACGTCTATCCACACCTCGCGGGCACCGATCACGTTCCCGTGCCGGGCTACACGACGGTTTTCCCCTTGCATCAGCGCATCCAGTACGCCATGCCGGGCGAGCGCGTGGAGGACTACTGATGCGGTGGAAACTTCCCTGGTCCAGGCTGGCCGCCGCCGGCGACGGAGGCACCGCCGACGACGAGCAACCGGACGGCTGGCAGCGTCACGTCGAGACCCTGCGGCAGGCCGGCATTCCAGAACCCGGTGCCGCGGTCAAGGGCAGCAAGCCGGCGACGGTGGCCGACGAACAGATGCTGTACAACGTGCCGCCGTCTTTCGTGGAACTGCTGCCTTGGGTGGAATTCCTGCCCGGGTCGAAATCCATGCTGCTGGAAGACGGCCAATCGGTGGCGGCGTTCTACGAGCTGGTGCCGCTGGGCACCGAGGGCCGGGAACCCGGCTGGCTCGCGCATGCCCGCGATGCCTTGGAGAACGCGCTGCAGGACTCGTTCGATGAACTGGACGAGAACCCCTGGGTGTTGCAGCTCTATGCCCAGGACGAACCCAGCTTCGACCAGTACATGCAGACCTTGCGCGACTATGTGCAGCAGCGTGCGCGCGGCACGGCGTTCACGGAGTTCTACATCCGGTTTGTGGGCCACCACCTGCGCGCAGTGGCGAAACCCGGCGGCCTGTTCGAGGACACGGTGGTCACACGGCTGCGCTGGCGCGGCCAGACGCGGCGCGTGCGCATGGTGGTCTATCGCCGCTCCACGGGGCAGGCAAACCGCCGCGGCCAGACGCCGGAGCAGATGCTGAACATCGTCTGCGACCGCCTGTGCGGCGGGCTGGCGAACGCCGGCATTCAGGTCCGGCGAATGGTGGCGGCAGACGTTCACGACTGGCTGCTGCGGTGGTTCAACCCCCGCCCCACGCTGCTCGGCCCTGGGGCCGAAAACCGGGAACGCTTCTATACGCTGGCGCGCTATCCCGACGAAACCCAGGACGGCGAGATCGAACTGGCGAGCGGACGGGACTTCAGCCAGAGGCTGTTCTTCGGCCAGCCACGCTCCGACGTGGCGCATGGCACCTGGTATTTCGATGGGATGCCGCACCGCATGCTGGTCGCTGACCGGCTGCGCATGCCGCCCGGCACTGGGCACCTGACTGGCGAAACCCGCAAGGGGGACGCCATCAACACGCTGTTCGATCAGATGCCCGAAGACACTACCATGTGTCTGACCATGGTGGCGACGCCCCAGGACATCCTCGAATCGCACCTGAACCACCTAGCGAAGAAGTCCGTCGGGGAAACATTGGCATCGGAGCAGACGCTCAAGGATGTGCGGGAGGCGCGCTCGCTCATCGGCAGCGCGCACAAGCTCTACCGGGGCACCTTGGCCTTCTATCTGCGCGGACGCGACGAAGCCGAGCTGGATCGGCGAGGCCTGGACCTCGCCAACGTGATGCTCAACGCGGGGTTGCAGCCCGTGCGCGAAGACGATGAAGTCGCGCCGTTGAACAGCTACCTGCGCTGGCTACCCTGTTGCTACAACCCTGCGCAGGATCGGCGGAACTGGTTCACCCAACTGATGTTCGCCCAGCATGTGGCGAATCTCTCACCAGCCTGGGGCCGCAGCCAGGGCACGGGCCATCCGGGCATCACAATGTTCAATCGCGGCGGTGGACCGATCACGTTCGACCCTCTGAGCAGGTTGGACAGGCAGATGAATGCTCATCTGTTCCTGTTCGGTCCCACCGGCTCCGGCAAGAGCGCCACGCTCAACAATCTGCTGAACCAGGTCATGGCGATCTACCGGCCGCGCCTCTTCATCGTGGAGGCCGGCAACAGCTTCGGCTTGTTCAGCGACTTCGCAAGGCGCCTGGGCCTGACCGTGAACCGGGTGAAGCTGGCGCCCGGCTCGGGCGTCACCCTGGCGCCGTTCGCCGACGCACGCCGGCTGATTGAGACGCCCAGCGACGTGCAGACACTCGACGCCGATGCGCTGGACGAAGACATGCCACCGGATGCTGCGGCCATGGAGGCAGACGAGCAGCGCGACGTGCTGGGCGAACTGGAGATCACCGCGCGGCTGATGATCACGGGCGGCGAAGACAAGGAAGAGGCGCGGATGACGCGGGCCGACCGCTCGCTGATCCGCCAGTGCATCCTCGATGCGGCCGAGCACTGCGTGGTCGACAAGCGCACCGTGCTCACGCGCGACGTTCGCAACGCGCTGCGCACGCGCGGCCAGGACCCGACGCTGCCCGAGATGCGGCGCGTGCGGCTTCTGGAAATGGCCGATGCGATGGACATTTTCTGCCAAGGTACCGACGGCGAAATGTTCGACCGGCCCGGCACGCCCTGGCCCGAGGCCGACATCACCCTGGTGGATCTGGCGACGTATGCGCGCGAAGGCTACAACGCGCAGCTCTCCATCGCATACATCAGCCTCATCAGTACGGTGAACAACATCGCCGAGCGTGACCAGTACCTGGGCCGCCCGATCATCAACGTCACCGACGAGGGACACGTGATCACGAAGAACCCGCTGCTCGCGCCCTACGTCGTGAAGATCACGAAGATGTGGCGCAAACTCGGGGCATGGTTCTGGTTGGCAACGCAGAACATCGACGATCTGCCGCGGGCCGCGGAGCCCATGCTTAACATGATCGAGTGGTGGATTTGCCTCTCGATGCCTCCTGATGAAGTCGAGAAGATCGCACGATTCCGGGAACTCTCGCCTGCGCAGAAGGCGCTGATGCTTTCCGCGCGCAAGGAAGCGGGGAAATTCACCGAGGGCGTGATCCTGTCGAAGTCGATGGAGGTGCTTTTCCGGGCCGTGCCGCCAAGCCTGTACCTCGCGCTCGCGCAAACCGAACCCGAGGAAAAAGCCGAGCGCTACCAGCTCATGCAGCAGTACGGCGTTAGCGAACTGGAGGCGGCCTTCAAGGTGGCCGAGAAGATCGACCAGGTGCGCGGGATCGAGTCGCCTGCGTTGAATCTGCCGCAATGATTTCCGGAGAATGCCATGGTGTCCAAACCTCCACCCATCCCGATCCAGTTGCAGACGTTTCGCAGGCGCCCCCGCCGCTGGCATCGCTTGCGCTGGCTCGTTGCCGGCGGGCTGGTCGCGGCACCGCTGATCTGGTTCATGGTCAGGCCGCCGGGTGTGCCCGCGCCGCAGTCAGCCGCCCCGGTCAGCACCGCGAACACCAAGCAGGCGGCTGGGCCTCCTTGGCGCTTGGGCATTCCCGAGGCGCGCTTCACCATCGTCTTCTACGCCGATCTGGAGTGCCCGTACTGCAAGAGCTACTCACCGCAGTTGCGGCAGTGGATCGACGCGCACCAGGACGTGAACCTGCAATGGCATCACCTGCCGCTGTCCATCCATGAGCCCGCGGCAAGCCGGGAGGCACGCCTGGTGGAATGCGCCGGCCAGGCAGGAGGGCACGAGGCGTTCTGGACGGCGGCCCAGTGGGTCTACGCCAACACGCACAGCGACGGCCGTGGTGTTCCAAACCTGGATGCGTTTCCCGGCATGTCCGAGGAACTGAAGGCGTGCATGAACGGTGAAGAGTCCGCGCGCATCGTGCAGGCTCAGGCGGCGGATGCCACTGCGTCGGGCATCACGGCAACGCCATCGCTGCGGCTGATCGACCGCACGAGCGGCAGGAGCCTGATGCTTCCCGGCCCCGTGGCGGGCGATTCACTGCTGTCGGCGATCGACATGCTCGCCACCAACGACCTGGCCGATGCCAAGCCCTCGGCCTCCCCTGACTCACCAGCCAGCGCCGATGGCGGCCTGCCGCGATAGCCAAGCTGTCTGAAGGCTATCCGCGGCACGTGCCGCGCCGGCGATGGGTCATTCTGCAATCTGCCTGCGGGCTTCGCGCACGCCCATCTGGAGCACTTCGCACACGCGCACGAGTTGCGCTTCGCGAGGCGTGACCCGGCTGGTTTCCCATTTGTAGACGCTCAGTGATGACACGCCGAGCAGCCGCGCCATCTCTTTCTGGGTCATGTGGAATGCCTGCCGCTTGGCGACCAGCGCCTCATGGCTGAAGACGAACGCACGGCCTTTTCGTTCTGCAGGCAACTGCGCGCCCGAAGACGAATCCACGGCCTGCTGGCGGGATTGCAGGCGCTCAGCCGTTGCCAAGGATTTTTCCAATGCCTTGGCCAGGCTTCGCACCTGCCCCGCCAGTTCCTTCACGTCGCGCTTGAGGGTCGCGATCTCCGAGCGCTGGTTCGTTGCCGTCTTGCGCAAGGAGGTCATCCCCCCCTTGCTCTCTTTGCGTGCAATGCGTGCAACCTCTGATCGGAACGATTCAGAAAACGCAGTCATGGTTTGTGGCCCCGTTGCCTTTGGACTCGCTGTGCATCACCCAGAAACCCAGTGCCGCCAAGCCGCATACAGCAGCACTCTCCTGGGAACGTGGACAGGCTTACTTGCCGGCTTTCTCGGCCTTGCGCTTGGCGGCCTTGGGATCGACAACGGCTTTGAACTTGGCACCCGGAACGAACTTCGGCACGGTCGCGGCTGGGATCTTCAGGGCCGCGCCCGTGGCGGGGTTCTTGCCCGTGCGCGCGGCACGCTTGGTGGACTTGAAGGTGCCGAAACCCACGAGCTGAACGGCATCGCCTTTCTTCACGGCCGTCTGGACGGTGTCGATCAAGGTTTCGAGAACGGCATTGGCGGCGGCCTTGGACAGGTCGTTCTTGGCCGCGAGGATTTCAACGAGTTGGGCGCTATTCAGAGGGACGAGTAGGGATGAAAGTTGCGATCCATGGTTTATAGCCGATACCCAGTGGGGCCTATCCAACAGAACCCGCAACGGCTCTGCGACCTGAAGCCACCGCGCCACCTGGGAAATCGGGGTACGCAACGCTGCGCATTGTTCGTGGCCTGCGACGGCGCTTTGGTTTGGACTACCGGGGTTCTTCCTCATTCATGCGAGCCACCATGTCCTCTCCCTCGTCCTCGCATCTGCGCTTGTGCCGGTTTGCATGGGCCCTCATGGCAGGCCTCATGTGGTCGGCTACTTCCATCGCACAGGAGGTCTGGGTCATCACCCTGTCCGGAAAGCCGCTGCAGGGCACGCACGCTCACATGCGCGTGATCGAACTGGATGCCGCGCAACGCATCGAGGGGGAACTGGCGACAGGCTTGCCCAGCGATCCGCGGCAGGCTGAACCGATCGTGCGGCGGCGCCTCCAGGAAGGCGGATCGGCACTGCAACAGCGCATGCGCACCGCTCACCAGGGCATCGCCGATGCCTGGAGCTTGGGCATCACCAGTATTCCGGCCGTCGTCGTGGACCAGCGCTACGTGATCTATGGCGAGACCGACCTGGACCGGGCGCTGGCTCGCATCGCCCGCTATCGCAAGGAGCATCCGTGACCCGCCGCCCGTTCGATCTGCTGCGCCGCCTGCGCATGTCCGTGGCCTCGCTGCTGCTGGTCGGCGCCACGGGCAGCCATGCATTGAACACCGCCACCATCGTCTCGTCGGTCATGTCGCCGGACTGCCTGGAGTACCGGGTGGTCGGCATCTGCTACTGGCTCTACTGCACCTGGACCGGCTGCACGGTGCGCACGTCCGTCAAGGTCAGGCACTACGTGCCCGATGCGGTTGTCTCCAGCTACAGCAACACCGGAGAGAACCCCTGGACTGAGGTGCGGGCGATGAGCTCGCCCAACCCGTCGGCACAGGCAGGCGGGGACGGGACCACGAACGAAAGTCACGAAAACAACCTCGCGAAATTCAAGAACGCGGACGTCATCGGCCATCCCGGCGTCGAGGTGTTTAACCAGTTCGCCTCGTCCTCGGGCTATTTCTGCCAGGGTGCGGGCACGGCGTTCATGCCGTATCTGCTCAGTACGCTGGACACGCTGGCGTGGCGCTACAACGTACCGGAGATGGTGTACCCGGAGGCGCTGATCCCAGGCATGCGCGAGGTCGGCGCGCGCTCGACCTTGAACCTCTGGGGGAATGTCTATCCACGCGGAGGACTCCTGCACCAGACCGACGATCACAAGGCCGGCGCCGTGGTGGCCCAGCGCGCCGGCGATGTCGTCACGCGCCGCGGTCAGATCCACGTGTACCAGCCGCTGCTCGCCAACTCCCGCGACGGCTACTGGCCTGCCGGCGCGCTGATGGAGGGTGATGCATCAACCGGCAAGTGGCAGGAACTCACGCCCGTCCTGTCCTCGTCGTGCACGGTCTTCCCGCGCAGCGGCTTCCTGACCCAGGCCCAGCAAGGTGACTACGCCTGGGCGCTGTGGCGGCCGTATGCGTGCTGCGAACGCCGCGGACAAGTGTTCCTTGGCAGTGTCGATTTCCAGTGAGGGCACGGTGATGAAACATCCTGAACTGACGAACCTCTCCACCAAGGCGTGCCGCCTACTGCGCTCGACGGTGCTGGCCGCCACGCTCGTTCTGGGCTGCGACCTGGCGTCGGCACAGATTGGATTCCAGAACAGCGGCCCCGTGATCGGCGATGAAGTCATGTACTCGATCGGCGGCGGCAGCGCGGTGTCCATGGGCCGCGCGGCCGGCATGCGCTCGATCGGTGTCGGCGTGGGCTGGAACAGCAACCTCATTTGCGGCGACATGAGCATCCAGACCACGCTGCGCAATCAGCTCAACGGCATCACCCAAGGCTTCCAGCAGATCATGAGCACCGTGATCCAGAGCGCCACCACCGCAGTGGCGTCCCTGCCTGCGCTGATCATCCAGCGGGCCGACCCGGGGTTGTACAACTTGTTGACCAACGGTGTGCTGCAGGCCCGTTTGGACTTCGACCGCTCCAAGCTCACGTGCCGCGCCATGGCCGAGAAGATGGCCGACATGGCGGGCGGCCAGCTTGGATGGAGCCAGCTCGCCGAAGGCATGGCACTGCGCCAAGCCGTGTCGAGCACGGATGCCGTCTCAGCGATCCAACAGGCCGAAACCTCGCGTGGCAACGACGGCGTGCCCTGGGTGGGCGGCAGCAATGCCGGCGGCGCGGGCCAGACGGCCATCCGGGTGGTCGGGGACGTGACCCGGGCCGGCTACAACCTTGTCAACGGCCGCAGCGTGACCGACACGTCCTCCATCGCGCCGACCAGTTGCGCGAGCCTGTCCTGCCAGACCTGGACCTCGCCGCAACAGGCTGTCGAATGGGCTACCCGGGTCCTGGGCGAGAAGGAGCAACGCACCTGCGACGCCTGCACCAAGACCCAGACAGTGCCCGGCGTCGGGCTCACGCCGCTGATTCAGGAAGAGTACGAGGCAAAGCTCGAAGCCCTGCAGGAGCTGATTTCCCGGACGCGCAACACGACGGTCGAGAACCTGCGTGCAGCCGGCAGCACCTCGCTGCCCATCACGCGCGGGGTGATCGAAGCTCTGCGCGATGAACCGGACCAGGACCTGCTGGCACGGCGCCTCGCGTCCGAGGTGGCGCTGTCGTCCGTGCTGGAGAAGGCTCTCCTGCTTCAGCGGACCCTGCTGACCGGCAAGAAGGAACCCAACGTGGCGGCCAACCAGCTAGCGGTCGAGGCCGTGAACCACGAAAGCGACACGCTCGACCGGGAGATCCATAACCTCAAGACCGAGCTGGAGCTGCGCCGCGAACTGGCCAACAACTCGCCCATGGCCATCATCCAGCGCCACGGCACGCGCGCGGCGGGCTCGCGCGGCATCTACGAGGGCGATCCGGTGCCTGACCGTCTCGACCGGCTGCAGAAGGGCAATCCGGGAGGCCGGCCGTGAGCCCGATACACGCGACCTGGCTACGCCCGCGCTGGCTGTTCAGCCGGCGCACGGCGAAGGCGCTGCTGTGGACGGTGCTGATCGTCGCCGCTGCGGTGGGGGCCAACATCGCTGGCATCTACCTCGTCGGCAGCGTCGCTGACTGGGAACGGTGGCTGGCGGCCAGCGCGGGCTACTTCCTGGTGTGGCGGCTGTGCCTGTACGGCGCGACGGCCTGCGGCTGGGTCTGGATGCGCCGCCGGCTGCTGGCGCGCGAGGCTGATCCGCAGGCACGCCGCCGCCTGTTGCGCAGCGAGATCGCGGGTGTCGTCGCCATCGTGGTGCTGGAAGCCAGCCTGTTGATGCAGGCCGGTTGAGGAGGAGTCAGGCCATGACGCTCTATACGACCGACTACCTGGAGTACTACCTGACGCTCGTGTCCTGGATCGTCCACAACGGGATCTGGGCCGTGCTGGTGTCCAGCGGCGTGTTCGCCATTCCCTTCGTGGCGATCGTCGTGCAGGAATGGCTGAAGGCGCGCGCGGAAGGCGCCGATGAAGGCAACAAGGGCGTGCTTTCGGCCGCGCGTATCGAGAACCGGGTGTTCGTGGCCATCGTGGTTGTGATGTTCGCCGGCATCCCTTTCATTGACGTCGATCTGAACACCATCCAGTACGACAGTTCCCGTTCGGCCCAGTGCCAGGTCAATGTGCCACAGCCCACCGACACGGGCTGGTCGCAGTCCTTCAGCACACTCAACAACCAGTCGGCGAAGGTTCCGGTCTGGTGGGCCTTCATGCACCCGCTCTCGCGCGCGGTCACGGGTGCTTCCGTCGCGGCGATCCCCTGCGGCACCGATCTGCGGCAGATGCGCATGGAGATCGATGCCACGCGCATCGCCGATCCGGTCCTGGCCCAGGAGGTGGCGGACTTCACGCACAACTGCTACGGGCCAGCCCGCGCCAAGCTGTTCATGCAGCGCCCTCAGCTTGATGAGGCGCAGATGCACGATGTCACCTGGATCGGCTCGCGCTTCTTCACGGACACCGCCGGCTACTACGACAGCTATCGCTCCAGCACGCCGCGCGATGACTGGCCCTACGACAGCACGCGCGATGCCGGGCTGGCGCAGGTTCCCAGCGGCGGTGGCTATCCGACCTGCAGGCAATGGTGGGCCGACGGCAGCAACGGCCTGCGGGCGCGGCTGCTGGGCCAGGTGGACCCGAACCTGCTCACGCGGCTGGCGGGCTGGGCCGGGTTCCTGAGCCGCGCCCAGGTGGACGATTCGGTGATCCGTGCGATCGCGTCGCCGCGGCAGCAGAAGCTCAACCAGGGGTCGGTCTATACGGACTACGGCGGCCAGATCGACAAGAGCCTGCCGAACATCATCACGCGCGCGGCCGGCGATGTGGGGATGGCCGCCGGTAGCATCGCGGCGTTCCCTGCAATGGACGTGGTGTGCCAGGCGCTGCCAATGGTGCTTGCGCTACTCAAGATGGCGCTCGTGATCTGCATCCCGCTGGTACTGGTCGTGGGCACCTATGACCTGAAGACGGTCGTCACCGTGAGCGTCGTGCAGTTCGCGCTGTTCTTCGTCGATTTCTGGTTCCAGTTGGCCCGCTGGATCGACAGCACCATCCTCGATGCGCTCTACGGGTGGGGGTGGGGGTGGAACCGGCCGCACAGCAATTTCGACTCACTGGTGGGCTTGAACAACGCGTTCGGCGACATGCTGCTGAACTTCCTCTTGGGGACAATGTTCATCGTGCTTCCGACGTTCTGGGTCATGGCGTTGGCTTGGGCGGGTGTCCGGGCAGGCAACATTCTGCAAGGCCTCGCAGGTGCGACGGGAGATGCCAAGGCTGCCGGCGGTAGGGGCGGTGGCATGGCGATCAACGCCGCATCAAAGAAATAAGCGCTGCTAGTCGTCCTCGACGTGCGGATCGATGCGGAAACCATCGTAGGTGTACAGGCCGAATCCGGCAGGTCCATTGCGCCATTCTGGCTCGGGCGGGTCGTCGTCTAGTCCGGCATTGCGAGCCACCCAGGCGGCTACCATCGCGAACACCAGCAGCAGCGCCAGCCAAGACGTGGCGTACAGCAGCATACCGAGCGCAACCAGCTTGACCGCCCAGAGCAGCGCAACAGCACCAGCCAGCGGCACCCCCTTGGAGGTCAGCCAGTTCGACACCCGTCGCTCGCCACGCGCGTAAGCGCGCCATCCACGGCCAAGGCCGCGACCGAGGCGTTCTGCAGTGCCGATGCGGGTTGTCGTGTTCATGATGGTCTCCTGCTACATGAGGAATGCCTATTCCAGTTTGCTCCAATCATGCTTGCTTGCCAGTACCAATGCGCTCCAGTCGTCTGGCGAATTTCCCCGCCCCAGCATCTTCTCGAACACCGCATAGGGGTCTGACCTGCTCCCCGAAGACCGCAGTGTCTGCTCGTCGTTGACCCAGGCGTACACGATGACCTTCGCCTTCGAGTCGTACCGGAAGAACAGCCGGTACCGTCTTCCGAGTTTGGCCCGCCGCCAGTGGCGATAAGCCGGTCCCATGGTGTTGCCCTGGCGGTACTCGTCGCGCGCCGGATCGCCCGGCACCACGTCCTGCATCAACTGGATCAAGGCTCGGAAGAACTTGACGTTCGCGTTGGATCCGAAGCCCTCTGGATCGTTCTCCTGCGCACGTAGCACGGCCGTGCGCAGTTTCATCAACTGCTCGATCAGGTTGTCGTGAAACAGCAGCGTCCAGCCATGCTGCTGCATCAGATTTCCACGTCCTCACCGAAGTCATCGCCCAGGCCAACCTTGTGGCCTGCATGCTCCAGCATCGTGCGAGCCAGATCCTCGGGCAGACCGTGGATGTTCCGGCCGGCCTCGATGTCGCGGGCCAGCAAGGTCAGGAACGCACCAATGGCCGGGTCTTCATGCTCGGCATCGGCACGGGTCACGACCACTTCGCCGCCGCGCAGGTCAAACGCCACCTTGCCGCCGGTGTCCACGCCCAGCACCTGCCGGATGGACTTGGGCAGCGTGATCTGACCCTTGGAGGTCAGCGTCGCGACTTCGTGGATTTCGGGTATGGCGGCACTCCTGATGGCAATGCCTGTATGGTAAGGAAGTTTCCTTACGATGTCAATGCGAGGGCGCATGGTGCTGTTTCCGGGTGGATGAATCGGCTCCATCGTAGGGACGCCACAGCCAGCCTTCCCGCATCAATGCGCCCTGGGCCAAGCCCGCATTGGTTGTGGCTGGCTCGACGTGGTTGCCCTATATCCAAAGGCTTCTAAAAGCTAAAGGGCTGGGGAAGGGAATGGAGACAAGGGAAATGGCCCTAACCGAAAAGGCCAAAAGGCTCTCCGACCCGCCCATCGTCCGGGGTTCGCCGTGATCTCACTGTTCCAACGCAAACGGCCCTCGCCTGCCTCTGGCGCGGCGCCCACACCCACACTTCCCGCCAATCCCGGCAAGGGGCTGATACGGCCTGAGGCGGCCGCATCGCTGCTGGCAACGCCACGCCGGCAGCGACTGCTGGAACATATCTGGCAGCGCACCTCGCTGTCGCGCCGCCAGTTCGCCACGCTGTACCTGGCGCCCCTGGAACGCTACGCCGAACTGGTCCAGCAGTTCCCGGCGTCTGAGAGCCATCACCACGCCTACCCAGGCGGCATGCTGGACCACGGACTGGAGATCGTCGCCTACGCCCTCAAGCTTCGGCAGTCACATCTGCTGCCCGCCGGCACCACACCGGAGGCACAAGCCGCTCAGGCCGAAGCCTGGACGGCCGGCACCGCCTATGCGGCGCTGCTGCACGACATCGGCAAGATCGCCGTCGACCTGCACGTCGAGTATGCCGACGGCAGCCCCTGGCATCCCTGGCACGGCCCGCTGCAACGGCCATACCGCTTCCGCTACCGCAAGGACCGTGAGTACCGACTGCACAGCGCCGCTACCGGGCTGCTCTATGCCCGCCTGCTCGATCGAGACATCTTCGATTGGCTCAGCGGCTTTCCCGACCTCTGGGCTGCGCTGCTGTACGTGCTGGCCGGCCAGTACGAGCACGCAGGCACGCTCGGCGAACTGGTGGTGCAGGCTGACCAGGCATCGGTGGCCCAGGAACTCGGCGGCGATCCGAGCAAGGCCCTGACAGCGCCTAGACACGCGCTGCAACGCAAGCTGCTCGATGGCCTGCGTTACCTGCTGAAAGAAGAGCTCAAGCTAAACCAGCCCCAGGCTTCGGACGGCTGGCTGACCCAGGATGCGCTCTGGCTGGTGAGCAAGACCGTTTCCGACAAGCTGCGCGCGCACTTGCTGTCGCAGGGCATTGACGGTATCCCCTCAAACAACACTGCGGTGTTCAATGTTCTGCAGGACCACGGCATCGCTCTGGCCACGCCAGACGGCAAGGCAATCTGGAAGGCAACAGTGATCAGCAGCAATGGCTGGTCCAGCACCTTCACCTTCCTGAAACTCTCGCCCTCATTGATCTGGGAAGCCAGCGAACGTCCAACCCCATTCGCTGGCACCGTCGATGTCGTAGCCGATGACAGCGCACCAGCGACTGATCTATCAGCCGATGCGCCTGTCACACGACCCAACGCACCGGCCCAGTCCGCACTTCCCCCATTCCCTGCTGCGATGCCTGCCACCGTGGATGGCATAGAGGTGGTGCTGGGACTCTTGGACCCTCCTGGCTCGCAGTCCCCAGATCCGCAGGGAGCTCTCGCCGACGAGCGGACACCTGCAGGGACATCTCCGACACTGGCGTCTGAAACAACGCCCAGGCATGAACAGGCTTTCAGTGGATCATCCTCGGGGGAGCACTTCGTGGAATGGCTGCGACAAGGCATCCAGTCCCACCGGCTCATCCTCAACGATGCGAAGGCACTGGTCCACACCGTGGCCGATACCACCTACTTGGTGAGTCCCGGCGTTTTCCAGCGCTACGTCCAGGAACACCCGCAGATCACACCACTGGCGAAGCAGGAAAAACTGGCGGAGTGGCAATGGGTGCAGAAGCGGTTCGAACGGCTGCATCTGCATCGCAAGCAGGACAACGGATTGAACATCTGGACCTGCGAAGTGACCGGCCCGCGCAAGTCCCGCCGGTTGCACGGCTATCTGCTGCAGGAACCGACCCGGGTCCTCGAGCAGATCACCGCCAACAATCCCTACCTGAAGTTGATCGACGGTACATCCACCGCGGACGTTTGAGACAGGAAGGCAAGCACCGCGAAACGGGATGCATCACGTCGTATCGGAAGATTCCGAAACGTCGATCAACTGGGATTCGGTGGCCTCCATCAGCGAAGCGGCACTGCACCCGAGCGCCTTGGCGATTCGCAGAATCAGCGCCAGCGTGGGCATGTGCTCGCCCCGCTCGATCTTGCCCATGTGGGAACGCTCGATGCCTGCCAGGCCCGCCAATGTCTCCTGGGCCACACCTTGCACGGTCCTTGCTTCCCGGACCGCCACACCGAACGCACGCGCAGGCCCGGCTTCGTAGGTCGTGGTTCCCGCGGGTCGGCCGCGTTGTATCGATCGCTTTTGCATCCGCAACAGCGTCGAATATCATCCCTATTTAAACCACGTTAAACTTAACTTGATATTGCCGTCGCTCATTTTCCGAGGGCCATTTGCCGTCGCGTTTTCCGCTAATTCCCGGACCGCTCCCGCTGAAACACGGACTTGTAGGAGTCGACGGCTGCACAGCGGGGTAGCAGGGACAAGCGGCTTGCCCTGGAGAAAGGGGCTTTGAACAATAGCCGGAAGCATGGGCCTGGGCCTGGTACATCTCGACCCGTCATTCAGTTGACTGTTCGGTCAGTCCAGTTTTGACGGAAGAACGGAAAAACGACATATTTGCTAAGCAGGTGTCCCAATGACTTCGACCGATACGCTGAACATCGCGTTGTCGGACAGCCTGGCCTATCCACGGTTGGCGGTCCTGTTGGAGGCATATCGTCGACGCGAACCCCATGTGCGCATCCAACTACGGGAGGTCCCCTTTGATGAGCAATGCCAGGGACTGAACGACGGTACGTTCGACGCCGGCCTTTGCCAGTCGGCAGCGCCTCATCGAGGCATCCAGTCCACTGCCATCTGGCACGACGCTCTTGCGGTAGGGGTTGCGTGCCAGCACCCCTTGCTCGCGCACAAGTCCGTGCCCGTCGAACTGGTGGTGGACCACCCCATGATCACCCTGGACGCCCACACATGCCCCGGCTATCGACAGCAGGTCGAGCGGCTTCTGGCCGTTGCCGCGCCACCGCCCGCCTGCACGATCGAAGTGAAATCGTTTGATCTGATGGTCACCCTGGTGGCCGCTGGCTATGGGGTGTGCCTAGCACCAGCGGCTCGGATCAAGCAGTACCGCCCTCTGGGTGTCGTGGGGCGCCCGATCACAGATCGCGTGGCCCTGACGACCTATCTGCTTCGCAAGAACCTGCAGAAAAACGTCTTGCTCGATCGGTTCATCAAGTCAATCCAAACCCAGTTGCGCGAACACTAACTCCTCTGCCGCCGCGAGCTTGCCGGCGGTCACGGCAGCCACTGGCGCAAGCCCCTCCAGATCGTCCCGGGGCTCGGACAAGGCACGATAGAGCACCCATGAGTCGATCCGCTGCGCCCGCTCCATGACTTGGCACACGAAGCGCTGGCACAGCGGATTGAGCTGCCACTCCGGGATGCGCTGGCCACGATTGCCCAAGCTGATGGACAACAGCCGCCGAGCCTTGATCTCGCGATTGATCTGATCACGGGACTTCCCGGCCAGCTTGGCAAACACAGGGACCGGAAGGTTCTGCGGTGCTTCGAAAGTCGCCAGCATCTCGGCATGGGCACGCTGGAAATCGGTCACCACTGGCTGCGGGCGGTGGTCGCGGCGCGCAATGATGGTCATTGGGCTCGGCGGCGCTGGCGGTGGCGCATCCGGATTGCCATTCGCCATCGTGTTGTCGGCGACTGCAGCATGGACCAGTGCAGGGTTGGGCGGTGAAATCGTATGCGAGGCAACGACCTGGGCGTTGGAAGCGTTCATGGGGATTTTGTCCGCATCCGGTGGCTGGTTCGCCCAAGCATCCAGGCGATCGGCCCAGTCCTGCATCATCGCCCGACGCTGCTCAACGTACTCCGCGTGGTTGTAGGCCGAACTGATTTGATTGGGATCGGTATGCGAGAGTTGGGCATCCACCCATTTCCCGTTGTACCCGAGCTCGTTCAGCGCCGTGGAGATGGTCCCCCGGATGCCGTGCCCGGTCAGTCGGTCCTTGTACCCCAGGCGCTTCAGAGCAGCATTGAGGGTGTTCTCGCTAATGCGCTTCTTAAGGTCACTGCGATGCGCCAGCAGATAGCGTTGTGCCGGCGCCATGTCGTCCAACAGGTGCCGGAAGATTTCGATGGCCTGACGCGGCAGGGGCACGATGTACGGCGGGATGTCCCTGTCTTCGGTGCGCAGGGGCTGCTGAAGCTGCTTCACGACCTCGGCAGGGATGATCCAGAGGCCCTGCTCCAAATCGAACTGGTCTCGCATAGCCAGCCTCAGCTCGCCGGTTCGCACACCCGTCAGCAGCAACAGCCACAGCCCCAACTGCGTCTTGGTCTCACCGCCATAGGCTCGTAGCGTACCCAGGAAGGCCGGCAGCTCGTGCATGCGCAGGAACGGGTTGTGTTTGACCGGAGGTTGGGGCATCGCCACGATGTCCAGGTCAGCGGCCGGGTTCTCCGGCAAGTTCACCTCGACCATCGCGAACCGGAAAAGCTGGTTGAACCAGGTTCTGCACTTCTCGGCCGTGGTGAGAGCCCTGCGCCGTTCGATCTTGCGCAGGATCTCCAGCAGGTCCTGGCGCTTGATCTCGAAGATCGACAGGTTGCGCAGTGTGGGCAGGACGTCCTTGTTGAAGATGCGATCGATCTGGGAGAGCGTGCTTTGGCGTCCGGTCTTCAGGCTCATCGCCTTGAAAGCGCGCCACAACTGAAACACCACCTCGAAGGTGTTCTCTGCGGCACAGACCGCCGCGGCCCTCTGGGTGCGGCGGTGCATGCGTGGATCAATGTCCTTGGCCACGAGAGCACGACACTCGTCGCGTCGCTCGCGCGCCTCCCGCAGGCTGACCTCAGGGTATGTTCCCAGCGAGATGCGGGGCTGTTTGTCCGCCCAAGAAAACCGGAAGTGCCAACTCTTGCCACCACGTGCAGTCACGTAGAGGCTCAAGCCATCGTTGTCATTGAGTGAATAGTCCTTGCTGTCAGCCTTGGCTTGACGGACTACGGTATCGGTGAGAGCCATCGCACATGCGTCCTCGGTCTCGTTTGAGTTGAGGAGCTTTGTACGATCCCAGCATGGCTGGCCCCCGGAAGAAACCGACCTGCCAAGTCACCGGATTTCTGTACTGGAAAATGTACTAAAAATCTGTGGCTGGGGACGGATTCCAGTGGACCTCACTGGATGAAAAAAGGGGCCCAAAGCCCCTGTTTTCAATGACTTACGGAATTCGGTGGAACTCCATAGATCGTAGATTGGAGCGGGAAAAGAGTCTCGAACTCTCGACCTCAACCTTGGCAAGGTTGCGCTCTACCAACTGAGCTATTCCCGCATTCGCCTACTGCACCCGACGTTTCCATCAGAGCTGATCAGCAAGCCTCAAATTATATCGCTATTTTTTGGCTCTATTCGATTGCAAACCAAAAAATCAACCAATCACCATCCATCCTTCAACAGTCATCTTGATTACGACGATCACAGAAGATCTTCAGACATCAAGACACAGACCGTATCTGGAGGCGCGGTCCGGAGTCGAACCGGACTAACCGGATTTGCAATCCGGGGCATAACCGCTTTGCTACCGCGCCAGAAATTCACATTTCTCTGACAAAAAAGGGAAGCATTTGCTTCCCTTTTTGTGGAAATTGGAGCGGGAAAAGAGTCTCGAACTCTCGACCTCAACCTTGGCAAGGTTGCGCTCTACCAACTGAGCTATTCCCGCATTTTACCGAAGCCTCACATTGTACAACGTTTGCTGCGATGGAATGAATTGTAGCGCATTTTTTGGGGTTCTCAAAAAAATTTGCGTCAATGTTTCAGGCCATCTGTCGCGGACGACGCTGCAACGGCCTTGTCCGTCGAGGGAGCAGCCACGACCGCCACTTCCTCATCCGTCAGGGGCACAGGCTTGGTTTCCAAGGCCACTTCCAGTACCTTGTCGATCCAGCGCACAGGCACGATCTCAAGTCCACTCTTCACGTTGTCCGGAATCTCGGCCAGATCTTTGACGTTCTCTTCGGGGATCAGCACCGTCTTGATGCCGCCGCGCAGAGCCGCCAGCAGCTTTTCCTTGAGGCCACCAATGGCGGTAACTTCACCGCGCAACGTGATCTCACCGGTCATGGCAACATCACCGCGCACGGGAATACCCGTGAGGGCCGAAACAAACGCCGTCGTCATCGCAGCGCCCGCACTCGGACCATCCTTAGGGGTTGCCCCGTCTGGCACATGGATGTGGATGTCGCGCTTCTCAAACGCTTCGTCCTTGATGCCCAGAATGCGCGAGCGGCTGCGCACCACCGTGCGGGCAGCCTCCACCGACTCCTTCATCACATCACCCAAAGAACCGGTGCGCGTGATCACACCCTTGCCGGGCATGGCGGCGGCTTCGATGGTCAGCAGATCGCCACCCACCTCGGTCCAGGCCAGACCGACCACCTGGCCCACTTGGTTCTGCGCCTCGGCACGGCCGTAGGTGTACTTGCGCACGCCCAGGAAGTCAGGCAGGTTGTCGGCGGTGACAACGACCTGGGGTTCGAGCTTCTTGAGCTGCAGACCCTTGACCACCTTGCGGCAGATCTTGGACAACTCGCGCTCCAGCGAACGCACGCCGGCTTCCCGCGTGTAGTAGCGCACCATGTCGCGCACGGCGGGCTCGGTGATCAGCAGTTCTTCGTCCTTCACGCCATTGTTCTTGAGCTGCTTGGGCAGCAAGTATTTCATGGCGATGCTGGTCTTCTCGTCCTCGGTGTAACCCGACAGGCGGATCACTTCCATGCGGTCGAGCAGGGCCGGCGGAATGTTCATCGAATTCGACGTGGCGACGAACATCACGTCGCTCAGGTCGAAGTCCACTTCGACGTAGTGATCGCCAAAAGTGTGGTTCTGCTCGGGGTCCAGCACCTCCAGCAGCGCACTCGACGGGTCGCCTCGGAAGTCCGTGCCCAGCTTGTCGATTTCGTCCAGCAGAAACAGCGGATTGCGCGTGCCCACCTTCGACAGGCTCTGCAGCACCTTGCCAGGCAGCGCGCCGATGTACGTGCGGCGGTGCCCACGGATTTCAGCTTCGTCGCGCATGCCACCCAAGGCCATGCGCACGTACTTGCGGCCCGTGGCCTTGGCAATGGATTGCCCCAACGAGGTCTTGCCCACGCCAGGTGGCCCCACCAGGCACAGGATGGGAGCCTTCACCTTGTCCACGCGCTGCTGCACCGCAAGATATTCAAGGATGCGGTCCTTGACCTTGTCCAGGCCAAAGTGGTCTTCGTTGAGCACGCCTTCGGCATTGACCAAGTCGTGCTTGATCTTGGTCTTTTTGCTCCAAGGCAGCGCCGTGAGCACGTCAATGTAGTTGCGCACCACGGTGGCCTCGGCCGACATGGGCGACATCAGCTTGAGCTTCTTGAGTTCTGCATCAGCCTTCTTGCGTGCCTCGGCAGGCATCTTGGCGAGCTTGATCTTTTTCTCGATCTCCTCGATGTCCGCGCCTTCGTCGCCTTCGCCCAACTCCTTCTGAATGGCCTTGACCTGCTCGTTCAAGTAGAAGTCGCGCTGGTTCTTCTCCATCTGGCGCTTCACACGCCCACGGATCTTCTTGTCCACGTTGAGGATGTCCACCTCGCGGTCAAGCTGCTCGAACAGGTTTTCAAGGCGCGCCTTCACATCCGACAGGTCCAGCACCACCTGCTTGTTCTCGAGCTTGAGCGGCAGGTGCGCGGCGATGGTGTCGGCCAGACGGCCTGGATCGTCGATGCTGGAGATCGATGTGAGGATCTCCGGGGGAATTTTTTTGTTGAGTTTGACGTACTGGTCAAACTGCTGCATCACAGCACGGCGCAGCGCTTCAATCTCGCTAGGCTTGTTGGCCTCGGGTGTGGCTTCTACCGGCGTGACGGTGGCCGTGAAATGGGTCTCAGCGTCCTCGATGGACGTCACCAGAGCGCGCTGCTGGCCTTCGACCAGCACCTTCACGGTGCCGTCAGGCAACTTGAGCATCTGCAGGATGGTGGAGACGCAGCCGACATCGAACATGTCCGACACCGAAGGCTCGTCCTTGGCTGCAGCTTTCTGTGCCACCAGCATGATGCGACGATCGGCCTCCATGGCCAACTCAAGGGCCTTGATGCTCTTGGGACGCCCCACAAAAAGCGGGATGACCATGTGGGGAAACACCACCACGTCACGCAAAGGCAACAGCGGTAGATCGATAGGGGTGGCTGGCAGGGGGGTATGTCCGGACATGGAAATCCTCAAAGTGCTCTGTGGAAATGGGTCCACATGTGGGGATTTTCAACCCTTACGCGCAAGCCGCGCTGGCACAAGGGTTGATGGTTCAATGGGCGACACCAATGCGCCCGCTCCGGTCATCTCAGACGGTGTGAAGGGTTCCGGCGTGTCCATGCGGGCATCGCAGACTCCTTCACGCCTTCTCAGGCCTTCTTGGCCGCCTCGCGATAAACGAGCAGCGGCGGCTTGTTTTCTTCGATGGTGGACTCGTCCACCACCACTTTTTCAACGTTGCTCGTATTGGGCAAGTCGAACATCGTGCCAATCAGCGATTGCTCCAGGATTGAGCGCAGGCCGCGGGCTCCGGTCTTGCGGGCCAAGGCCTTGCGAGCGATGGCCTTAAGCGCGGCAGGACGGATTTCGAGGTCCACACCTTCCATGGCCAGGAGCTTGCTGTATTGCTTGACCAGCGCGTTCTTGGGCTCCGTCAGGATCTGCACGAGCGCATCCTCGCTGAGTTCAGCCAGAGCCGTCACCACGGGCATGCGCCCCACGAGCTCAGGAATCAGGCCGAACTTGATCAGATCTTCGGGTTCGATCTCGGTGAACACCTCTGTCAGCGAACGCTGCTTCTTGCTCTTGACCGATGCGCCAAACCCGATGCCCGACGCTTCGGTGCGGTTCTCGATGACCTTTTCCAGTCCCGCAAACGCACCGCCACAGATAAACAGAATGTTGGTCGTGTCGATCTGCAGGAAGTCCTGATTCGGGTGCTTGCGTCCGCCCTGCGGCGGCACGCTGGCCATCGTGCCTTCAATGAGCTTGAGCAGCGCCTGCTGGACGCCCTCGCCCGAAACGTCACGCGTGATGCTGGGGTTGTCCGACTTGCGCGAGATCTTGTCGATCTCGTCGATGTAGACGATGCCGCGCTGCGCGCGCTCCACCTCATAGTTGCAGCTTTGCAGCAGCTTCTGGACGATGTTCTCCACATCTTCGCCCACATAACCGGCTTCCGTCAGCGTGGTGGCGTCGGCCATCACAAAGGGAACGTCCAGCATGCGCGCCAGGGTCTGCGCCAGCAGCGTCTTGCCCGAACCCGTGGGCCCAATCAGCAAAATGTTGCTCTTGGACAGCTCCACATCGTCTTTGTGGGCCTTGTCCTTGTGGCGCAGGCGCTTGTAGTGGTTGTACACCGCCACCGCCAGCGTGCGCTTGGCCACGTCCTGACCAATCACATAGTTGTCGAGGTTGGTCTTGATCTCTACGGGGGTGGGCAGGTCACTGCGGCCTTCGCGCGCCAGGTCGCCAGCCGGGAGCTCATCGCGAATGATCTCGTTGCACAGGTCAATGCACTCGTCGCAGATAAAGACCGACGGACCGGCGATCAGCTTCTTCACTTCATGCTGGCTTTTGCCGCAGAAAGAGCAGTAAAGGGTTTTTTCGCTGGAAGAGCCTTTTTTCTCGGCCATGGGGGCAATGCCTTGCTTGTTACGGAAAGTTGTCGGGATGATAACCAAATAAAAAACGGCGTCTTCCCCAAAGGAAAACGCCGCTGTTTGACCCTCTGGCTATCAGGAGCGCTTGCTGATCACCTGATCGACCAAACCGTATTCCTTGGACTCATCAGCCGACAGGAAATAGTCACGCTCGGTGTCGCGCTGGATCTTTTCCAGCGGCTGGCCCGTGCGCTCGGCAAGGATCTTGTTGAGCTGCTCGCGGGTCTTGAGGATTTCGCGGGCGTGGATCTCAATCTCGGTTGCCTGGCCCTGCATGCCGCCCAGAGGCTGGTGGATCATGACCTTGGAGTTGGGCAGCGCAAAACGCTTGCCCTTGGCTCCTGCGGCCAGCAGGAAGGCGCCCATGCTGGCGGCCATGCCGGTGCACAGGGTCGAGACATCAGGCTTGATGAAGTTCATGGTGTCAAAGATCGCCATGCCGGCGCTTACCGAGCCACCTGGGGAGTTGATGTAGAACGAAATGTCTTTGTCGGGGTTTTCACTCTCCAGGAACAGCAGCTGAGCCACCACCAAGTTGGCGGTCTGGTCGTTGACCGGACCCACCAGAAAAATCACGCGCTCCTTGAGCAGGCGCGAGTAGATGTCGTAGGACCGTTCGCCACGGCCCGACTGCTCGATGACCATGGGAACCATGCCCAGGCCTTGTGTTTCCAATGCGCTCATGTTTTTCTCCAGACAAGCAGGTACTGTACCCAGAAATGAATTGGGGCTTGTGCACGAAAGCACAAGCCCCTGTATGTAACGGCAACAACCGGGCAATTCGATAACAAGCCGCCCAGTCGACAGCCTATCAGCCTTGCTGGGCCATCAGTTCGTCAAACGACACGGCCTTCTCGACCACCTTGGCCTTGGACAGCACAAACTCGGTCACGTTGTTTTCGATCACAACGGCTTCGACTTCCGCCAGGCGCTGGCGGTCGCCGAAGTACCAGCGCACCACGTCTTCGGGCTTCTCGTAGCTGGCAGCCAGCTCATCGATGTGGGCCTTGAGCTGTTCGGGCTTGGCCTGCAGCTCATTGGCACGCACCAGCTCGGCCAGCACCAGGCCCAGGCGCACGCGGCGCTCAGCCTGGGGGCGGAACACGTCTTCAGGGATCTCGGCCTTGTCGGCGTCCTTGATGCCGCGTTGCTTGAGTTCAGCGCGGGCACCTTCCAGCAGGCGGGCGATTTCAGCTTGCACGCTGGAGTTGGGCAGGTCCAGCTCAGCCTTGGCCACCAGGGCGTCCATCACGGCTTGCTTGTTGCGGGCCAGCAGACGGAACTTGACTTCACGCTCCAGGTTCTTCTTGATGTCGGCGCGCAGGCCTTCCACGGAGCCATCGGCAATACCGAGCGACTTGGCCAGGGCATCATTCACTTCGGGCAGGTGGGCAGCTTCGATCTTCTTGATGGTCACCAGGAAGTCAGCGGTCTTGCCAGCCACATCCTTGCCGTGGTACTCCGCAGGGAATGCCAGGGGGAAGGTCTTGCTTTCGCCAGACTTCATGCCACGCACGGCGTCTTCGAACTCCTTGAGCATCTGGCCTTCGCCCACCAGGAACTGGAAGTCTTCGGCCTTGCCGCCTTCAAACGGCTCGCCATCGATCTTGCCTTCGAAATCGACCGTCACGCGGTCGCCGTCTTGAGCAGCAGCATCCATGGCGCGCTGGGCGAAGCTGCGGCGCTGCTTGCGCAGGATGTCGATGGTCTTGTCGATGGCGGCATCCGTCACTTCAGCCGACAGCTTTTCGACTTCGGCATCAGACAGATCGGCAATCTTGACTTCTGGGAACACTTCGAAAATGGCATCGAAAGTGACCTGGCCTTCAGGAGCGCCTTCCTTTTCGGTGATGCGGGGCTGGCCAGCAACACGCAGGTTGGCTTCGTTGGCTGCCACGGCAAAGGCTTCACCCACCTTGTCGTTCAGCACTTCGTACTGCACCGAGTAGCCGTAACGCTGGGCCACCACGTTCATGGGCACCTTGCCGGGACGGAAACCGTCCATCTTGACCGTGCGGGCCAGGCGCTTGAGGCGCGTGTCGACTTCGGACTGGATCAGGGTGACGGGCACGCTCAGCGTAATCTTGCGCTCGAGCTTCTCAAGGGTTTCAACAGTAACGGCCATGGCTATTCCTCTTATGAATGTGGATCGTGCTGGCTGCAGCGCAGCAGCGCCGTGTTCCGCAAAGTCTCACATGGGTGGTGCGCGGGGGGGGACTCGAACCCCCACACCATTGCTGGCGTCAGGACCTAAACCTGGTGCGTCTACCAATTTCGCCACCCGCGCGGTTCTACAACAAACAAACAGGCGGCAACCTCAGCTGCCGCCTGTGTGAAATCGGTCAACCTTCTATTTTACCCTGATGCGGGCAGGGTGGGAATCAAACCCCTCCAAGGACCTCCGGCGCAGGCCTTTTCACACGGAACCACGCGGCATACATCGCGGGCAGCGCCAGCAGCGTCAGCACGGTGGCCACCACCAGTCCACCCATGATGGCCACGGCCATCGGGCCCCAGAACACGCTGCGTGACAGCGGGATCATGGCCAGCACTGCAGCCGCAGCCGTCAGCACGATAGGACGCAGGCGGCGCACTGCCGATTCAACAATCGCATCCCACGCAGGCACGCCCCGCGCGCGGTCCTGTTCGATCTGGTCGATCAGGATCACCGAGTTGCGCTGGATCATGCCCATGAGTGCAATCACCCCCAGCAACGCCACGAAGCCGAACGGACGGTTGAGCAGAATCAGCGCCGCAGCCACCCCCGCCAGGCCCAACGGCCCGGTCAGGAACACCAGCATCGCGCGGCTGAAGCTGTGCAGTTGCAGCATGAGCAGCGTGAAGGTGATGAACAACATGACTGGAATGCCTGCTGCAATCGACGCCGAGCCTTTGGAGCTTTCCTCTACAGCACCCGCCACTTCGATGCGGTAGCCGGTCTGCCCGGCAGCACGCCACTTCGCCTCAATGTCCTTGAGAGCAGGCAGCAGCGCCGCCGTCACCGTGGCCCCCTGCAGCCCCTCGGTCACATCCCCCTGCACGGTGATGGCGTAGTCGCGGTTCTCGCGCCACATCACACCGGGCTCCCAGGTGAAGACCGGCTTGGCGATCTGCGTGAGCGGGATCGACTTGCCCGAGGCCGTGGGCAGGTAGGCGTTGGCGATGTCGGTGATGGCGTTGCGCTCGTCCAGCGGCTGGCGCAGCAGAATGTCGATGAGCTTGTCACCCTCGCGGTACTGGCCCACCTGCGTACCCGACAGAATGGTCTTGGACGCCTGGGCAATCGACTGGCTGGTGACACCCAGCGCGCGCGCCTTGGCCTGGTCCACTTCCAGACGCAGCACCTTCACAGACTCGTTCCAGTTGTCATTCACACCGCGCATGTCCGGGTTCTTGCGCAGTTGGGCTTTCACTTCATCGGCGCGCTCACGCAGCACCAGCGGATCAGGCCCCACCACGCGGAACTGCACGGGGTAAGGCACCGGCGGTCCATTGGGCAGCAGCTTGACGCGACCACGCACCTCCGGGAACTCCTCAGCCAGCAGCGCAGGCAACTTCACGCGCAGGGACTCACGCACCTTCAGATCCTGGGGCAGAACGATGAACTGCGACACGTTGCTCTGGGGAAACACCTGATCCAGCGGCAAATAGAAACGCGGCACGCCGGAACCGACCCAGGTGCTGACAGAACTGACGCCAGGCTCAGAGAGCAAGCGCTGCTCCACACGTTTGGTCACTTCTTCATTGCCTGCAAATGAGGTGCCCTCGGGGAACCAGATGTCCACCAGAATTTCAGGCCGGCTCGAATCGGGGAAGAACTGCTGCTGCACCTTGCCCATGCCCACAATGCCCAGCGCAAAGGTCAGTACCGTGGCGCCGATGGTGATCCAGCGGTGCAACACACACCAGTCCACCAGGCGGCGGAAGGTGCGGTAGAACGGGCTGTCAAACACTTCGTGTGGATCGTCGGTGATGCCCTTGTTGGCCTGGGCAGCCAGCACATGCGGCGGCACCTTGAGCAGCAGCGTGCCCAGGTACGGCACAAAGTACACCGACACGAACCAGCTGAGCACCAGCGCGATCACGGTGACCGCAAAAATGGCGAAGGTGTATTCGCCCGTAGTGGACTTGGCCAGGCCGATGGGCAAAAAGCCCGCCGCCGTGATCAGCGTGCCCGTCAGCATCGGCATGGCCGTAATCTCGTAGGCAAAGGTAGCGGCACGCACCTTGTCGTAGCCCTCTTCAAGCTTGAGCACCATCATTTCGACCGCAATGATCGCGTCATCCACCAGCAGGCCCAGTGCGATGATGAGCGAGCCCAGCGATATCTTGTGCAGGCCGATGCCCCAGTACCACATGGCCAGGAAGGTCACGGCAAGCACCAGCGGAATGGTGATGCCCACCACCAGCCCTGGGCGCGGATCGATGTACCAGCGCTTCCACAGCGGGTTCTTGCCGGGGCGCTTGTGCAGGCCCAGCGCGATGAAGCTCACCGCGAGCACGATGACCACGGCCTCGATCAGCACCTTGACGAATTCATTCACTGAGGTGGACACCGCCTTGGGCTGGTCTTGCACGTTGACGAGCTTCACCCCCGCTGGCAGCGTGCCGCCAATGCGGTCGGTGGCAGCATGCAGCGCCTTGCCCAGCGCAATGATGTCGCCGCCCTTGGCCATGGAGACGCCCAGCGCAATCACTTCCTGCCCTTGGTGGCGCACCTTCACGGTGGCCGGGTCCACATAGCCGCGCTTGACCTCGGCGATATCGCCCAGGCGCAGTTGTGCACCCGACGGGCCACGGATCGGCATGGCGCGCAAGTCTTCAATGGCGTTGAACTGCCCCTGCACCCGCACTTGCACCTGGTCTTGCGGGGTCTGAATGGCTCCGGCGCTCTCCACGGCGTTTTGCTGGCCCAGCTGGGCCAGCACCTGGTTCATGTCCAGGCCCAGTTGCGACAGGCGCTTTTGCGAGATCTCGATGAACAGTTTTTCGTCTTGCACGCCAAACAGCTCAACCTTGGCGACATCGGGCACACGCAGCAGTTGCTGGCGTGCGTCGTCGGCAAATTGCTTGAGTTCGGCGTAGCTGAAGCCCTCGGACTCCAGCGCGTAGATCACGCCATACACATCGCCAAAGTCGTCGTTGAAGAACGGGCCCTGGATGCCCTGTGGCAAGGTGTAGCGCATGTCGCCCACCTTCTTGCGCACGCTGTACCAGACGTTGGCAACCTCGCTGGCCTTGGACGAATCCTTGATCTGAAAGATGATCTGCGACTCGCCGGGCTTCGAATAACTGCGGATCTTGTCCGCGTAGGGCACCTCTTGCAGCGTGCGCTCGATCTTGTCAGTGACCTGCTCGGCCACCTGCTGCGCCGTGGCGCCGGGCCAGTACGTGCGCACTACCATGGCACGGAAGGTGAACGGCGGGTCCTCGTCCTGCCCCAGCTGGAAATAGGCGGCAAAGCCCAGCAGCATCAGCACCACCATCAGGTAGCGCGTGAGGGCGGGATGGTCGAGCGCCCACTTGGAGAGGTTGAACCCCTCTTTGGGTTGTACTTGCGTCATGGCCGGCCTCAGTTGGCTGTGGAAGCTGCGGGTGCCGCTGCTGTGGCAGCAGGCGCGGCAGGCATTGCTACTGGATTGGTAGCTGTCTGCGCTTTACTGGCGGGCGCTGAGGCCGTTTTTGGCTGATAAATCAGCACTTTCTGCCCAGGCGAGAGCACATGCACCCCCGTGGCCACCACCTGCATGCCGGGGGCTAGACCCGCAGCCACCACTGCCTCGTTGCCATCGGCCGTGGCAATCTGCACCACCTGCGACTTCACCGTGCTGCTGACCGCGTCATACACCCACACCGCCGTGGACTGCCCCTCCTGGCGCAGCGCACTGGTGGGCAGCTTGATAGCCGGAATGCCCGCATGGCTGAGCGCCTTGGGCGTGACATACACGGTGGAGCCCAGGGCAGGCGCATCGGCACCGTCGATGGCCACCTTGACTTGGTAAGTGCGCGTGGCGGCGTCGGCACTGGCGGCCACTTCGCGCACGCGGCCCGTCAGGTTGGCGCCACCGGACCAGCCGCGCACCGCCACTTCTGAGCCTGGGGTGATCAGCCCCACCTTGTCCTCCGGCACCGCAAACACCACATCGCGGGGGCCATCCTGCGCAATGCGCACCACAGGCGTCCCGGCCGACACCACCTGGCCAGGCTCGGCGTCAATGCCAGTGACAACGCCCGCCACGTCGGCCACCAGCGTGGTGTAGGCCGCCTGGTTGCCTTGCGATGACAGCTGCGCGCGGGCCTGGTCCAGCGTGGCCTGGGCGGCTTTCAGCGTCGCGTCGCGGCGCTCCAGCTCGGCGCCGCTGATGAAGTTCTGGTCCTTCAGGGCTTGGTAGCGCTTGTAGTCGGCAGCGGCCAGATCACGCTGCGTGGTGGCCGATGCCAACTGTGCGCGCGCGGCCTCGGTGGCCAGTTGGTAATCCTTGGGGTCCAGCTGGGCCAGCACCTGTCCGGCCCGCACACGCTGGCCCAGTTCGGCCTGGCGCTGCACGATCTTGCCCGCCACGCGGAACCCCAAGCGCGACTCCACGCGCGCCCGCACCTCACCCGAATACTCCAGGCTGGATTGCAGCGCACCCACCCCCACCGTCAGCAACTTGACGGAGCGCACCGGCTCTTCGGGCGGCGCGGGGCGGGAACAGGCGGCCAGCAAAGCAGCGGCGGCCACCATCAGCAAGGTCCGGCAGTGCCGTTGAAAAGGCCGCGAAGCGGAGGATGTGCGCATGGGAAATCCGGTGAATAGAGAAGGGCTACAAGGAGTTGCAGGGGCTGCACGCAAAACGCAGGCACGAATGCCTGCGCTGAAAACGGAACTGCAGTAACAGTTACCGGCCAGCCTCCTTGTCCCTGATTGAATTGGTTTTTTGATTACTGACTGACCGGTTAGTAATCTATGAGAAGCACTTGGCATTGTCAAGCGACAATCCAGGGTGTGAACGACCGATCCCCCCCTCCCCAGCCTGAAGTGGCGTCCGCTGCAACTTCCGCGCCACAGCCGCTCCAGACCGCACCACACCATGCGTCTGCCACCCTGGCCGCCCCTGTCACGCACTACGAGAACTTCCCGGTCGCGTCCCTGCTGTGCCCACCGCACCTGCGCCAGCCCATTGCCGCCATCTACGGCTTTTCCCGCACCGCTGACGACATTGCCGACGAGGGGGACGCCCCCGCCGCAGACCGCCTGGCCGACCTGGCCGCCTACCATGCCGACCTGATGGCCGTCGCCCAAGGCCAGCCGCCCTCGCCCCGCTGGGCCAGCGTGTTCTTGCCGCTGCAAGCGGTGCTGCGTAGCCACCAGCTGCCCGTGCCACTGCTGGCAGACCTGCTCAGCGCCTTTGCCCAAGATGTTGAAAAAACCCGTGATGCCGAGGGATACGCTGACCGCGCCGAGCTGCTGGACTACTGCCGCCGCTCCGCCAACCCCGTGGGCCGGCTGCTGCTGCACCTGTACGGCGTAACAGACGCCCAGGCGCTGCAAGAAAGCGATGCCATCTGCACCGCGCTGCAGCTCATCAACTTCTGGCAGGACCTCTCCGTGGACATCCCCCGAGGGCGCCACTACCTGCCCCGCGCTGACTGCGCCGTTCATGGCGCCTGCCAGGCCGAGCTGCTGGCACTCAGAAGTACCCCCGAGAACGTGCGCCTCATCTCCGACTGCGCCCGCTGGGCCCGCGCCAGCATGCAAATAGGCGCCCCCTTGGTGCACCGCCTGCCCGGCCGCGCCGGGTGGGAGCTGCGCCTGGTGGTGCAAGGCGGCCTTCGCATTCTGGACAAGGTGGACGCCCTCAAAGGCGGCAGCCTGCACACCCGTCCACGCCTGCATGCGTGGGATTGGTGCGTGATGCTGGGCCGCGCGCTGGTGATGTAAGAAAGATTCATGGGCCACAAGGCGCGCTGACATCGGCATGTTTCTTGGCCAAAATTACAAGCCAAATTGGCTCCTAGCGCTTACCTATCAATCGCTGGCAGCTATCAATTCAGGAATGCTTTCCCTGCTGGGCGCTGCACGCTGATGAGGGGCAATCCCGCAAGGCAGGGATATCGAGCATCCGGCTGCTGCAGCGCGCGGTTAGCCTCGCGGCCACCAACCGCCCCGTGCGGCCCCATCACGCAACCCAAGCCCGCGCCACAAGCGCTGCGGCCCCGGGCCCTTCCGGTACGCACCCACCATGTCCGTCAGCGTTTTCGACCTCTTCAAGATTGGCGTCGGCCCGTCCAGCTCCCACACCGTGGGCCCCATGATCGCGGCGCGGCAGTTTGCCTGCCATGTGCGTGACACGCTGGGCCTGGCCGCCGTGCACCACGTCACCATAGAACTGTTCGGTTCGCTGTCGGCCACCGGCGTGGGCCACGGCACCGACAAGGCCGTGCTGCTGGGCCTGGCCGGGCACGAGCCCGACCACATCGACCCGGACCAGATCCAGCCTGCCATTGCCGACATCCGCATCCGGCAAACGCTGGAGCTGCTGGGCGAGCATATGGTGCCGTTTGTCGAAAAAGAGCACCTGCTGTTTCGCCGCAAAAGCCTGCCGCTGCACCCCAACGGCATGGCGTTTCACGCGTTCGACGCGCAGGGCAACGAGATTGCGGCGCGTGAGTACTACTCGGTGGGTGGCGGTTTTGTGATCGACGCGGCGGGCGAGCGTGTACTCAACAGCGCCGCCACCGCTGGGCCCGATGCGGCCGGCCATGCCCAAGGCCTGCCCCACCCTTTCCGCACGGGGGCCGAGCTGCTGGCCCAGTGCCAGGCCACCGGCCTCACCCCCGCCCAGCTCATGGCGGCCAATGAGCAACACTGGCGCAGCGCCTCCGAGGTGCGCCGCCAGCTCATGGCCATCTGGAAGACCATGGCCGGTGCCGTGCAGCGCGGCTGCGCCAGCACCGGCACCCTGCCCGGCCCCATGCATGTGCGCCGCCGCGCGGCCGAGCTGCACCACAAGCTCAGCACGCAGCCCGAGGCCGCGCTGCGCGACCCGCTCTCGATGCTGGACTGGGTGAACCTCTACGCTATGGCCGTCAACGAAGAAAACGCCGCCGGCGGCCGCGTGGTGACGGCGCCCACCAATGGGGCTGCAGGCGTGATCCCCGCCGTACTGCATTACTACGTCAACTTCCTGCAAGGCCCCATCCCGGCCAACGACGACGGCATTGCCACCTTTTTGCTCACGGCAGGCGCCATCGGCATCATCTACAAGGAAAACGCATCGCTCTCGGGAGCCGAAGTGGGCTGCCAGGGCGAAGTGGGTGTGGCCTGCTCCATGGCAGCAGGCGCGCTGGCTGCGGTGATGGGTGGCACCCCCGAGCAGATAGAGAACGCCGCCGAGATCGGCATGGAGCACAACCTGGGCATGACCTGCGACCCCGTGGGCGGCCTGGTGCAGATCCCCTGCATCGAACGCAACGCCATGGGCGCCATCAAGGCCATCAACGCCGCCCGCATGGCGCTGCGTGGCGACGGCCAGCATGTGGTCTCGCTCGACAAGGTCATCAAGACCATGATGCAGACCGGCGCGGACATGAAGGTCAAATACAAGGAGACATCGCGTGGCGGGCTGGCGGTGAATGTTGTGGAATGCTGACAAACCTGTCGCCAATGTGACACAACAGCAGGTGCCGCAGCACAATGCGCGGCGTGCAGCCTCGCGCGCTTCCTGCGACGCCTGGCATGCATGGCCCCGTCACCTTTTCCGTTTCCTATGCACCTCTTCTCTGCGCTGCGAGCCCTGCTACTGATCCTTCCCCTGTCCTGGATGTCCCCTGGCGCCTGGGCGCAAGACACCCTGACCCACATTGCCAAAACCGGCGAATTGCGAATGGGGCACCGCGAGGCATCCCACCCCTTCTCCTACAAAGACCCAGCCACTGGACAGGTGCGTGGCTACAGCGTTGATATCTGCACCAAGATTTACGAGGAGCTCAAGAAGGAACTCAAGCGCCCCGACCTGCGCCTGACCTATGTACTGGTAGACGGCAAGAACCGCCTTGCGGACCTGAAAAACAACGTAGTGGACCTGGAATGCGGCACGACCACCAACACCCTGGAACGCCAGAAGGAAGTCGCCTTCAGCCACCACATCTTCATTGCCACCACCGCCTTCCTCGTGCGCAAGGACTCGGGCATCAAGACGGTGGACGATCTGAACGGCAAACGCATTGCCGTCGAACGGAAAACCACCAATGACGGCCTGCTGGCCACGAACGAACGCACCTACCACCGCAAATTCATCTACGTGCCGGTAGACAGCACTGCACAGGGGCTGGATGCACTCACGCGCAGGGAGGCAGATGCGGTATTTGCAGACGATGCAGGCCTGTGGAGCCCCATGACCCGGCTGGGCAAGGCCATGGGGGACTACCAGTTTCTGGAAAAGCGCCTTTCGGTAGAGCCCTACAGCATTGGCCTGCGCAGGCAAGACCCTCGCTTCAAGGAGCTGGTAGACCAAGTCACCCGCCGCCTGATTCAGACCGGGGAGATGGCGGCTCTCTACAAAAAGTGGTTCCACTCGGACCAAGGCACGCTCCCCATGAGCGTCTTCATGCGCGAAGCGCTCAAGCGGCCCAGCGACGTGGGCGTGGAACAGATCGCCTTTTGATGCCCTTCGGCCTGCCGCAGAACTGCCGCAGAACTGCCGCAGAACAGGCAGGCCAAACTGGGGAACTGCGGCCTCCACCAGCTGCCAGGTTGCATTCGCGGGCCATGTCCGCCATGGGACAATCGCGCCCCATGACCCCACAGCAATACGTACAGCAAAAAGCCGTGGCCTCGGGCAGCAGCTTCTACTACGCCTTCCTGTTCCTGCCGGCCCCGCGCCGCGCCGCGATCACGGCGTTTTATGCCTTCTGCCGCGAAGTGGACGATGTGGTGGACGAAGTCTCCGACCCTGGCGTGGCGCGCACCAAGCTCGCCTGGTGGCAGGCCGAGGTGGCCAAGGCCTATGCGGGCCAGCCCACCCACCCTGTGATGCTGGCACTGATGCCACTGGCGGCCGACTATGGCATTGAACAACGCCACCTGCAGGCCGTGATCGACGGCTGCCAGATGGACCTGGAGCAGACCCGCTACCTCGACTTTGCGGGCCTCAAGGGCTACTGCCACCTGGTGGCGGGCATCGTGGGCGAAGTCGCCGCACGCATCTTCGGCCAGACCGACCCGCGCACCACCGAATACGCCCACAAGCTGGGCCTGGCCTTCCAGCTCACCAACATCATCCGCGACGTGGGCGAAGATGCCATGCTAGGCCGCATCTACCTGCCGGTCAGCGAACTGCAGCAGTTCGACGTGAAGGCACACGAGATCCTGAAGCGCACGTATTCCGACCGCTTCACCGCGCTGATGCGCTTTCAGGCCGAGCGTGCGCACCGCCTGTACGACGAGGCCTTCGCCCTGCTGCCCGATGCCGACCGCCGCGCCCAGAAGCCCGGCCTGATGATGGCCAACATCTACCGCACCCTGCTGCGCGAGATCGAGCACGAGAACTTCCAGGTGCTGCACCAGCGCATCCGCCTCACGCCGCTGCGCAAGTTCTGGCTGGCGTGGAAGGTGCAGGCGCTCGGCAGGATGTCGTAGCCGTGGGCCCGCGTCCATGAAGGTCGCCGTCATCGGCGCAGGCTGGGCGGGCATGGCCGCCGCCATCGCCCATGGGCAGGCAGGGCGCCAGGTCACCGTGTTCGAGGCCGCGCGTACCGTGGGCGGCCGGGCGCGCGCCGTGCCGGGCGCGCTGCCCGATGGCACACCCGCCACGCTCGACAACGGCCAGCACATCCTGATCGGCGCCTACGCCGAAAGCCTGCGCCTGATGCGGCTGGTGGGCGTGGACATCGATACCGCCCTGCTGCGCCTGCCACTCACGCTGCAATTCCCTGATGGCCAGGGCCTGCAACTGCCCGACCTGCCCCCACCCCTCGATGCGCTGCTGGGCATTGCCCGCGCCAAGGGCTGGGGCTGGCGCGACAAGCTGGCACTGCTGCGCACAGCCACGGCCTGGCAGCTGCGCGGCTTTCGCTGCGCGCCCGCCACATCGGTGGCCGCGCTGTGCGCGCCGCTCACGCCCCGGCTCATGACCGAGTTCATCGACCCGCTGTGTGTGTCGGCCCTCAACACCCCTGCCACCCAGGCCAGCGGCCAGGTGTTTCTGCGCGTGCTGCAGGACAGCCTGTTCAGCGGGCGCGGCGGCTCCAACCTATTGCTGCCACGTGTGGACTTAGGCGCCCTCTTTCCCGAAGCCGCTGCCCGCTGGCTGCAGCAGCAAGGCGGCCAGGTCCTCACCGGCCAGCGCATTCAGCGCCTGCAGCCGTTGCCCGGGGGACGTTGGCAGCCGGTAGTGGCCGCCAACGGCACCGAAGAACCCGGAGCGTTCGACCACGTCACCCTGGCCTGCCCGTCCTGGGAGGCCAGCCGCCTGGTCGAAGACCTGGCAGGCACGGCGGGCCTGGCCAGTGCAGCCCGCTGGAGCGCCACCACGAGCGCCCTGCGGTTTGAGGCCATCACCACCGTCTATGCCCACGCCCCGGGCGCCCACCTGCCCCTGCCCATGCTGGCGCTGCGCAACACCGCTACCCACCCGGCGCAGTTTGTGTTCGACCGGGGCCAGCTCGACGGCCAGCGCGGGCTGCTGGCCTTTGTGGTGAGCGCCAGTGATGGCGACAGGGCCTTGATCGAGCAGCAGGTACTGCAGCAGGCCGCCGCCCAGCTGGGCATTTCGGCGCTGCAGCCCGTGCAGACTGTGGTGGAAAAACGCGCCACCTTCGCCTGCACCCCCGGCCTGCAGCGGCCCGGCTTGCAGGTGCTGCCGGGGCTGACGGCCTGCGGGGACTATGTGGACGGCCCCTACCCCGCCACACTGGAAGGTGCCGTGCTGAGCGGCACGGCAGTAGCTGCACTGGCGTAATCCTCGCTCTGTCCGTGCGGGGTGCCTCGGGAAAACCCCAGGCCGACTGACAGCATTCCGAAAGCACGCTGCGCACACCATAGGCCGGGCAACGCCGCAATGGCTTTTACGGAGACACCCATGCTGTTCGACAACGACATTCCCCCCGCCTTCCACCCCACCCGCCGCCACCTGCTGGGCGCAGGCAGCGCCCTGGCCCTGGGTGGCCTTCTGCCCACCACCGCGTCGGCCCAGGCCGCGTGGCCTTCCAAGTCCGTGCGTTTTGTGGTGCCCTTTGCACCGGGCGGCAGCTCTGAAATCGTGGCGCGATCCACGGCGGCCGAACTGAGCAAGACCCTGGGCCAGAGCGTGTTTGTAGACAACAAGCCCGGCGCCGCAGGCAACATCGCCATGCAGGAAGTCGCCCGTGCCGAAGACCAGCACACCCTCATCCTGGGCCACATCGGCACGCTGGCCGTCAACCCCTACATCTTTGACAAACTGCCCTACGACGCCAACAAGGACTTCAAGCCCGTGAGCCTGTTGGCCAAGGTGCCCAGCCTGTACGTGGTGCACCCCGACGTGCCCGCCAAGAACCTCAAGGAGTTCATCGCCTACGCCAAGAAGAACCCGGGCAAGCTCAGCTACGGCTCGGCAGGCAACGGCAGCGCGGGCCACCTGGCGTTTGAATACCTCAAGATGACCGCCGAGATCTTCATGCTGCACGTGCCCTACCGGGGCACCGGCCCCATGATGACCGACCTGCTCTCGGGCCGCCTTGATGCCGCCTCCGTGGGCGCAGCGGCCCTGCTCCCGTTCATCAAGTCCGGCAAGGTGCGCTGCATCGCCACCGGCTCCACCCAGCGCCTGCCCCAGCTGCCCGATGTGGCCACCGTGGCCGAACAGGGCTTCCCCGGCTTCGAGATGACGCAGTGGTACGGCATGCTGGCCCCCGCGAGCCTGCCCAAGGAACACCTGGACAAGCTGGCCGCCGAAACCATGAAGGCCGTGAAGGCACCCGAAGCCCTCAAGCGCCTGAACGGCGACGCCGCCGAAGCCATCGGCGGCACGCCCGTGCAGTTTGCACAGTTCATTGCGGCGGAGCAGGCGCGCTGGCAGAAAGTCATCAAGCGCGCGCAGATCAAGCCTGACTAGGAAGCCCCCCTGAGCCGCTTCGCGTCTTCCCCCGAGGGGGACGCCACCGGTGGCCGGGCAAAGCCCGCTCCACGGTGGCACTGGCTTTGGGGGCGCGCCAGTTTCAACAGCCTGCTGGCGGGCCGGGCCACGGCACAACGGCATTAGCATTCCCCCATGCGCATCCTCCTGGCCGAAGACGACCACAACCTGGGCACCTGGCTCAGCCGCGCGCTGGAGCATGCGGGCATTCAGGTGGAATGGGTGAACGACGGGCGCCTGGCCGACCGTGCGCTGCAGCAGCACGACAACTACGATGCGCTGGTGCTGGACCTGGGCCTGCCCGGGCTGGACGGCCAGGCCGTGCTGCAGCGCCTGCGCGACCGGGACCAGCGCCTGCCCGCGCTGATCCTCACGGCCCGCGATTCGCTCGATGAACGCGTGCGCTCGCTCAACGCCGGGGCCGACGACTTTCTGGCCAAACCGTTCGAGCTGGCTGAGCTGGAAGCCCGCCTGCACGCCCTGGTGCGCCGCGCACGCGGCAACGAGCACCCGCGTCTGGCCTGCGGCGCGCTGGTGTACGACAACCCGCGCAAGCAGTTCACGCTGCACGGCGAGCCCCTGGCCCTGTCGCCGCGCGAGCACGCCGTGCTGCGCGTGCTGGTGCAGCGCAGCGGCGAGCCGTTTTCCAAGCAGCAGATCCTGGACCGCGTGTTCTCTGACGACGAAGACGTGCACCCCGAAGCCGTGGAAGTGTTCGTGCACCGCCTGCGCAAGCGGCTCGATGGCAGCGGTGTGCGCATCACCACCCTGCGCGGCCTGGGCTATGCGCTCGAAGCAAATGATGTGGCTCCCCCCTGAGACGCTGCGCGTCTTCCCCCCTGAGGGGGGACGCCACCCGTGGCCTGGCAAAGCCAGTTCCACGGTGGCACTGGCGTGGGCCACGCGCATGTTCAGGACCGCTCCCTGTTCTTTGCGGCGGAGTCCGCTGCCATGTCTTTGATACAACGCCTGCGCCGCGCCAGCCTGTGGCGGCTGCTGGCCCTGCTGCTGCTGCCGCTGCTGGCCGTGGTGACGGGGGTGGAGCTGTGGATGACGCGACATGACGCGCTGGAGGCGGCCAACGCGGCCTACGACCGCTCGCTGCTGGGCGCGCTCAAATCCATTGACGCCAATATCTCCACCGCATCAGGCGGCCTGTCGGCCGAACTACCCTACACCATGCTCGAATTCTTCGAGCTCACGGCCAGCGGCAACGTGTATTTCCGCGTGGCTTCGTCCGATGGGCTGGTCGAGCTGGGCAATGCCGACCTGCCACTTCCGCCGGGCCCACTGGAGCCTGGCGTGCCTCGCTTTTACGACGCCACCTACTTCGGCGAATCCGTGCGGCTGGCCGCCTACCGCCGTGCGGTGGAAGGTGCCGCGCCCGGGGCCGATGCCAGCAGCGTGCTGGTGCAGGTGGCCGAAAGCACCCGCTCGCGCCAGGAGTTCACGCGCCGCTTTGTGCGCCGGGCAGCGCTGCGCGACACGCTGGTGCTGGCGCTCATGGTGCTGGGCACAGCCGCCACGCTGGCCGTGGCGCTGCGCCCGCTCTCGCGCCTGGCGCGCGAGGTGCAGGCGCGCAGCCCCGACGACATGACCCCCATGGCCGACTCCGACCTGCCCGCCGACATCCGCCCCCTGGTGGCTGCAGCCAACCAGCAGATGGCCCGCACGCAAGACCTGGTGGCCCAGCAGCGGCAGTTTCTGGACGACGCCTCGCACCAGCTGCGCACCCACCTCACCACGCTGCAGATGCAGATCGACTATGCCCGGCGCGAGGCCGACGCCACCCAGGTGCAGCACACCCTGGAAGCCATCGGCGGCGAAGTCGCGCGCGCCACGCGCAGCACCCAGCAGCTGCTGGCCCTGGGCCGCAGCGACACGGCCGCAGTAGAGCTGGCCCCGTTCGATCTGGCCGCGCTGCTGCGCGCCGTGGCGCTGGAGCTGCTGCCCCGCGCACGCGCCCGGCAGATCGACTTTGGCATCCACACGCCCACGCCCGAGTTCATGGCCGTGGGCGACAGTGGCCTGCTGCGCGAGGCGCTCACCAACCTGGCCGCCAACGCGATTGCCTACACGCCCGAACACGGCACGGTCACCGTGTCGGCTGCGGGCGACGACCTCGGCTGGAGCCTCAGCGTGGAAGACAACGGCCCCGGCCTGCCCGCCAGCGAACGCGATGCACTGGGCCAGCGCTACCGGCGTGGCTCGCAGGCGGCGGCAGGCGGCTCAGGCCTGGGGCTGGCAATCGCGCGCTCCATCGCCGAGCGGCATCGGGGCGGCCTGCGGCTCGAAGAACGCGAGGGTGGGCCCGGCCTGCTGGCCATCCTGTGGTGGCCCCGGGGCTGAAAACCCCCATCCCGCAGCACCCCAGATTCCGCCAGAATTCGCCCCGCATGCCGTCCGCACCACGCCCCCTCCCCACCCTGCACCGCCGCCGCGCTCTGCAGTGGCTGGCAGCACTGGCGGGCACTTCAGCCGCTGCGCACACGCCAGCTGCGTGGGCGGCCGACGCATCGCTGGAGCCCGCCGAGTGCATCGCCCCCTCCCGCCCCGGCGGCGGGTTCGACCTGACCTGCGGCCTGGCCACGCAGGCCGTGCAAGCCGTGCGCCCCGCACGCCCACCGCTGCACACACGCTATCTACCCGGGGGCATCGGTGCCATGGCGTTTGACCAGATCGCCACCGGGCGGCTGGGCGGGCCGGGCACGCTGGTGGCGTTCTCCAGCGGCTCGCTGCTCAACATCGCACAGGGCCGCTTTGGCCCGCACCCGGTGAGCGCCGTGCGCTGGATCGCCACCCTGGGCACCGACTACGGCGTGGTGGCCGTGCACCGCGATTCGCCCCACCAGCGCCTGCAAGACGTGGTGACCGCGCTGCGCAAGGACCCGGCCCGCGTGGTGTTTGGCGCCGGTGGCACCCTGGGCAGCCAAGACTGGATGAAGGCCGCGCTGCTGACCCGTGCCGCCGGGCAGGACCCCAAGCGCATGCGGTTTGTCTCGTTTGAAGGCGGCGGCGAGGCACTCAAGGCCCTGCGCGGCGGCCATATCGGCGTCTTCACCGGCGATGCCGCCGAGGCCCGGCAGGCCCTGGAAAAAGGCGCGCCCCTGCGCTTTCTGGCCGTGCTGGCCCAGGCCCGCCTGCCCGGCGCCCTGGCCGACCTGCCCACGGCGCGCGAGCAGGGCGTGGACCTGGTCTGGCCCACGGTGCGCGGCCTGTACATGGCCGCCAGCGCCCCCGATGCCGCCGTGCGCGCCTGGGTGGCCGCGTTTGCCGATGCACTGGCCGCCCCCGGTTATGCCGCGCTGTGCAGCCAGTACGGCCTGTACCCGTTTGCGCGCACTGGCGCGGCGCTGGAGGAGTTTGTGCAACGCAGTCTGGCCGACTACCGGCAACTGGCGCAGGAGCTGGGCCTGCGGTCCTGGCCGCGCTGAGGCGGCTGCTGCTAAGCCCGTGCGGTGGTCTCAGAGGATCTCTGGCCCGCTCACTTCTCCAGCCACCACTGGATCACCACCTTGGCCAGGAACCCCAGAAACCCCACGCCCAGGCCCAGGAAGAGCACAAAGGTGCCAAACCGCCCGGCCTTGGACTCCCATGCCAGCTGGCCGATGATGAACAGCATGTAGGCGATGAACGCGCCCACGCCATAGGTGAGGAAGAAGCCCGAGATCTGTGCCTCGGTGAAGCCAAAAATCACGATGCCCCTCCAGGCGTACGCGCCGGTGCAGCGGGTGCAGCCAGGTCGCGCTCGGGCAGGCTGGATGCATCCACCAGGTCGCGGTAGGCGTGCCAGCTGGCGTGGCCCAGCATGGGCATCACGGCGATCAGGCCCAGCAGCAGCGAGCCCAGGCCCAGCAAGGTAAAGCCCAGGATGATGGCCGCCCAGAACGCCATGGGCAGCGGGTTGACCACCACGGCCTGCCAGCTGGTGAGCACCGCCTGCAGCAGCGTGGCGCGGCGATCCAGCAGCAGCGGCATGGCCACCACACTGGACGCAAAAATCGGGGCGGCCATCAGGCTGCCCAGCGCCAGCCAGATTTCAAACAGCCAGCCATCGCGCGCCATGACCACGTGGCGCAGAAAGTCGAGCGGTGTCTCGATCGGCACCGGTGCCAGCAGCGTGATGAGCGCCGCCGAAGTCATGACCCAGCCCGAAGCCGCCAGCGCCAGCAGGGCGCCAAACTGCACCATGCACCAGTAGTCGTTGCCCCATTTGTTCACATGGCTGTTCTGCCAGTTGAACCAGGTCTTGAGCACCACGCCCAGGTTGGCGCTTTCGCGGCGCTCCAGCGCGCGGCTCAGCGCATACAGGCTGGTGGCCAGCACCGGCGCCACCACCAGAAAGCCCGACAGCGCCCCCGCCAGCAGCCAGAAGCGGTGGTGCCCCACCGCAAAGATCGCGGCCCCGAACAGCGTGAGCGCCAGCCCATGCGCAAAGCTGATCCAGCCCGCCCGCGCCATGTCGCGCCAGGCCAGCACCAGCCAGGCCATGGGTTGCATGAGGCCGATGGTGCGGATGGTGGGCAACGGGGGGGGAGTACGGGGCATGGTGGGAAGGGTCGCCGAGCGACGATGGAGTGTGACCTTATCGGGCAACGGCTTCAACCACCGCACGCCCAAACCTTGACCTGAGGCAAGAAACCGGGCCAGCGCAGCCGGTCAGGCGAGCAGCCTGCACAGCGCAGTGAGGCTGTCCACCGTGGCATGGGGCGGTGTGTCGTCGTGCGGCCAGGGGTGGTTGGCGCTGTTGATCCACACGGCCTGCATGCCCGCGTTCAGCGCTCCCTGCGCATCCAGCGTGGCATCGTCGCCCACGTGCAGCACCTCGTGGGGCAGCACATCGACGGCCGTGGCGGCAGCGTGAAAAATGCGCGCATCGGGCTTGGCCACGCCAAACTCCGACGCGCTGATGCTGTGGCGAAAGTAGTGGCCGATGCCGATGCGGTGCACGTCGGCATTGCCGTTGGATACCGCCACCACCGGGTAGCGTGCCGACAAGAAGGCCAGCGTGTCGTGTGCGTCGTCAAACAGCTCCACCCGCATGCGCTCGGCAAAAAACAGGTCAAACGCCGGTTCGGCAAGCGCGGGCTCGTCGCCCGCCTGGGTCAGCGCCAGGCGGATGGACTCGCGCCGCAGCGCGCTCAGGTCGTGCAGCAGGTCGGGCCGCAGCGCCACCATCTGGTTGCGGATGGCGCGCAGGGATTCGGTGCTGGAGAACAAGGTTGCCGTGGCGGGCGCATGGTGCGTGAGCCAGTCCAGCAGCACGCGTTCAGCCCGCGTGATGGTGGGCCAGATGGGCCAGAGCGTGTCATCCAGGTCGATGGTGATGGCGCGGATGCGGGAGGTGTCCAGCTGCAGCGCGGTGGGCTGGGCAGCGGGCAGTTCAGCGGGGGAATCGGGCATGGTCTGCAGAGAATACTCCACGGTCACCGAAGGGCCGGTCCGTTTGCCACAATCGGGGCATGCGCTCACCCTTCCACACCGAACCCCCTTACACCCACGGCCAGGCCGAACGCACTGGAGTGCTGCTGTGCAACCTGGGCACGCCCGACGAACCCACCGCCCCGGCCGTGCGCCGCTATCTGGCGCAGTTCCTGGGTGACCACCGCGTGGTGGAGATCCCCAAACTCGTGTGGCTACCCATCCTGCACGGCATCATCCTGCGCACGCGCCCCGCCAAATCGGCCGCCAAATACGCCAGCATCTGGACGCCCGAGGGCTCGCCCCTGGCGCACTGGACGGCCAAGCAGGCCACGCTTCTGCGCGGCTGGCTGGGCGAGGCAGGCCACGCGGTGCTGGTGCGCCATGCCATGCGCTATGGCAACCCGTCCATCGCCAGCCAGCTTGATGCGCTCAAGGCCGAAGGCGCCACACGCATCCTCATCCTGCCGCTGTATCCGCAGTACTCGGCCACCACCACGGCCAGCGTGTTTGACGCCGTCTACACCTGGGCCGCCGCCACCCGCAACGTGCCCGAGCTGCGGTTTGTGAACCGGTACCACGACGCCCCCGGCTACATCGACGCGCTGGCCCGCACCATCGAATCGCACTGGAAGACCCACGGCCAACCCGACCAGCTGGTGATGAGCTTTCACGGCGTGCCCGAACGCACGCTGCACCTGGGCGACCCCTACCACTGCGAATCACGAAAGACCGGCCGCCTGCTGGCCGAGCGCCTGGGCCTGCGCGAAGACCGCTACCGCATCACCTTCCAGTCGCGCTTTGGCAAGGCCAAGTGGCTGGAGCCCTACACCCAGCCCACCATCGAGGCCCTGGGCAAGGCGGGCACCCGCCGGGTGGACGTGGTGTGCCCCGGCTTCACCAGCGACTGCCTGGAGACGCTGGAAGAAATCAACATGGAAGTGCGCGAGGCCTTTTTGCACGCGGGCGGGCAGGAGTTTCACTACATCCCCTGCCTGAACGACAACAGCCACTGGATCACGGCGCTGAGCCGCGTGGCGCAACAGCACCTGGCGGGCTGGCCCACCGAGGTGCCCACCGCTGCGGCGCTGGCCGATGCGCGCAGCCATGCGTTGGCCGGTGGGGCACCCAAAGGCGTGTGCCCCGTGGCGCACTGACTGCTGGCAACTACTATTTTTATAGCTGCTTGCGCTTATCCATCAAGCGCTAGCGGCCAATTTGACCCATATTCCGAGATGGCAGATACGCTTTGGTGACCTGCCCCTCCCCCAACACCAGTACTGATGCCTGCTTCTGCCCTCGCCCCCCACCAGCTGCGGCTGACGATTGACCCCGCCACGCTGGGCTTTGCCAGCACGGCCGAGCTGCAAGACCTGCCCCTGCCCTGGATCGGCCAGGAGCGCGCGCAGGCCGCCGCCCAGTTTGGCCTGGGGCTGCACCAGCCCGACTACCACCTGTTTGTGCTGGGCGAAGTGGGCAGCGGGCGCGCATCGCTGCTGCGCCAGGCCATGCAGACTGCTGCGGCAGAACGCGCCGTGCCGCCCGACCTGTGCTACCTGCACAACTTCGACACGCCCGACCGGCCCCGCGCCCTGCGCCTGCCGGCGGGCCAGGGCCGCCAGCTGCGCCAAGGCATGGCCGACATGGCCAAGAACCTGCAGGCCGACATCCCCAAGCGCCTGGCCGCCGCCGACTTCAAGGCCGAGGCGGAGCGCATCGAAAAAACCTGGCAGGCGCAAGAAGGCGAGGCCTTTGCCGTGCTCGACGCGTTTGCCGAGGCGCGCCAGTTCCGCCTGACCCGCGAGGGCGGGCAAATGGTGTTCACCCTCACAGGCCCCAAAGGCCAGGCGCTGACCGAAGCCGAAGCCCGCGCCCTGCCGCGCGAGCGCCGCGCAGAGATCGACGCCGCCGAACACGAACTGCGCACCGAGATCGCCCGCTTTCTGGAAGCCGTCCGCCCGCTGGAGCGCACCCGCGACGACGCCCTGGCCGCCCTGCGCCGCCAGACCATCAAGCCCCTGGTGGAACACGCCCTGCACGACATCCGCCAGGGCCTGCGCAAGCAGATCAAGGACACCGTCAAGCTCACGCACTGGCTCGACCAGGTGGAACAGGCCGTGCTGGGCGACATCGACCTGTTCGAGCCCCTGGACGCTGAACGAGGTAGCGACCAGGGCGCCGATGCCGAAGACGACCGCAAGGACGCGCTCGACGACCTGCTGGCCCGCTGCCAGGTGAACCTGGTGGTAGACAACCACGGCCGCACCGCCGCGCCCGTGGTGGTGGAAGACAACCCCACCCAGCGCACGTTGTTTGGCAGCATCGAACATGGCTCGGACGCCGATACCGTGCAGGCCGACCACACCAACATCCACGCGGGCAGCCTGCTCAAGGCGCACGGCGGCTTCATCCTGCTGCACCTGCACGACCTGGCCGCCGAAGAGGGCCTGTGGCAGCGGCTGCGCCGCTTTTTGCGCTGCGGGCGCCTGCAGATCGAGGAAGGCGGCGGCGGCCCCGGCCATGCCCCCGGCGGCGCCGTGGCGCTGCAGCCCGAGCCGGTGGATGTGGATGTGAAGATCGTGCTGATCGGATCGGTGGACGAGTACTACGCCTTGCAAGACGCCGACCCCGACGCTGCGCGCCGCTTCCGCGTGAAGGTGGACTTTTCAGACCACTTTGCCGCCACCTCCGCCACCCACCACGCCACCGCCATCCTGGTGGGCCAAGTCTGCAAAAAGCGCGGCCTGCCCCACTTCGGCCCCGACGCCGTGGCCCTGGTGCTGGAGCAGACCCACCGCGAGGCCGACGACCAGCGCCGCCAGAGCGCACGCTTTGCGCACACCGAAGCGCTGGCCATTGAAAGCGCCGCCCTGTGCAAGGCGCGCGGCGGCACCCTGGTGCAGGCCGCCGATGTGCAGGCCGCCCTGGCCGCCCGCACCCAGCGCCACAACCAGCCCGAAGAAGAGCTGCACGACTCCATCACTGAGGGCGAGCGCCTGATCTCGCTGGCAGGCTCCATCACCGGCCAGATCAACGCCATGACGCAGATCGACCTGGGCGATTACCGCTTTGGCTTCCCCGTTCGCATTACCGCGCGCACCTTTGCCGGGCAAGAGGGCCTGCTCAACATCGAGCGCGAGGTCGATATGTCCGGCCCCATCCACGACAAGGGCGTGCTCATCCTGCACAGCTACCTCACCGCGCTGTTCAGCCACGTGGCGCCGCTGGCGCTGAATGCGTCCATCGTGTTCGAGCAGGAATACAGCGGCGTGGAAGGCGATTCGGCCTCGTGTGCCGAGCTGTACGCGCTGCTGTCCAGCCTGTCAGGCCTGCCCCTGCGCCAGGGCATTGCCGTGACCGGCGCGCTGAACCAGCACGGCGAGGTGCTGCCCGTGGGCGGCATCAACGAAAAGATCGAAGGCTGGTTCCGCGCCTGTGCGACGGCCGGGCTGGACGGCACGCACGGCGTGCTGATCCCCGCGCGCAACCAGCGCCATCTGATGCTGGACCGCAGCGTGCTGGACGCGGTGGAACGCGGGCTGTTCCATGTCTACACCATGGGACATGTGAGCGAGGGGATTGCGCTGCTGACGGGGGAGGCATCGGGGATGAGCCCGGCGGAGTTGCTGCAGGCGCAGGCGGATGAGCTGGCCCACCGTGCTGCGGCCGTGGAAGACACGGTGATGCAGCGGGCGGAGTTGACCTTGCGGGCGTACCGGCGGGCTTGTCAGATTGCGGGGGCTGCGCGGAGGGGGCGAGCGGTGCGGGGTCGGTAGATATAGCTCAGTGGCCGACGAAATTGAATGCTCGGGGTTCTAGCTGCTTGGCAATGGTTGCAATCATCCGACGATTGCCATCGAACACGTACTATCGGCCAACAGCGGTCATTTGATCGTTGCGAAAACGCCTCATGAGTAACTCGAACTAGTCCTAGAGCGAATCAGCGGCTATAGCCAAAGCGTCAACCACCATTTCAAGCTTTCATGGACGACTACGACCAATACGACCTTCGGAACGCGACATTTGGTGAATTTGTGGGCTTTCTCTTCGACCGCGACGTAGTCCCGATTCCGATGCAGGGGAACGGCTCGCCTAAGCCGTGGTATTGGCGTGCTGAGGTCGCTTTCGACTCCACGAAAGTTGCTTCCTTCTACATTGCGCTGTTCACGACGCCGGATACGGTTTTGGAGGACTATTCCCCGGAGCAACTAAACCAAGGTTTCTGGGCGATCCAAAGTTCCAACCTCCAATGTGCGGTAACGAAGGTCATTTGGGATCAAACATTGCCGTTTGATATCCGTGAGAGTTGTGTTCGGTCAATGTTCCACTTGTACGAACTGCTGTTCTCCAAAGTTCCTCTGGAGACCGCTGCAGATATGTGGTGGGATTCAATTGCCTACGATTGGCACTGCGGCATTCGCGCAAGAGGCAAAGGAGGCGAGGATGAGCAGATGCAAGACGTGGTTTTCGATACGTTGGGCAAAATCCTGCGGCTACCTTCGGAAGAATGTCAGATGGCAGCGCTACACGGACTGGGGCACCTGCATCACCCAGAGACGAGCCCTGTGATCGGTGCCTACCTTGCACAACGGCCGGAGATCGACAGGGACCTGAAAAAGTACGCACTAGCAGCCGCCAGGTTTGAGGTGTTGTGAACGAGCGCTACGTGCTCGTCCGACATAGACACTCACCGGCACGGCCACGGTCAAATTTGACTCTAATGTCTACCTTGTTACTCTCTGTCGGAAGCCGCCATCGTCGCAATTAACGGCAGCTCTGGGCCCAGAGCCGCCGTTCAGAAGCGACGCCCAGAAGCTGCCTTTGACTTGCTGCACGCTACTGTTGGAAATCTCGGTGCCTTCCGACTGGCGAGCTATAGTTTGCCGAGTTGACGCGTGCCGGATTTCATGGAGTTTTTATACCTGGACGTTTAAATAGGTCGTACCTTGCAAATCTAAGCTGCAAGCCACTTCCAGGAGAAATTAGTGTCCAGAATATCCCGCACGGTCCAGTTTATTCCGCAGGTTTTGCGGGATACATCACGTTAGGCGTTAGGCCTCACCGACAAACCTATGCCCTATTGCCCCAATTGTTCTGCAGATGTCGGGGAGGCTGCTATCAGCTGTCCGAAATGCTCTGCATCCTTCAGCGGAAACGCCGCTTGGAAGCCAACGGCAACCCCGCTAGCTCATCCGCCGGCAGCTGGTTCGAAATCATCCGCCGGCACTCGAGTCGTCAAAGGACTGTTCGCTATCCCGCTCATTCTGATTGGCGTGGTCTTGCTCGTCCTCGCAGGTGCGATGGGAAGCAACGGCGGCGCACTCGCAGGAGTACCAGCCGTCTTGTGTCTCCTGGTGGCTGCGGGTATTGCTGTATCCAGAAGCTCAACAGGTCTCACCGTGAGCCTCATACTTGGGGCATTGCTACTCCTCCTGCTTTGGGGTGTGCTTCACATGGTTGGCGCGGCCATTTACTCCCGTTGAGCAACGCAATATTCCAGATAAGGCCTCGCCGTATATGCGTGAGGCCCAACCCTTCCATCGAGCTGACGTGCCCCGGCAAGCCGGGTCACGCAGCTCATGTCAAACGTTGAACGTCCGCTTTCATTTGCGGTGACCGGCTGCTCCTGGCCGAAAGCAGGCATGACCAGATCGCCGCCACGGCGTCGAGCATCGACTACGCAAAGTCAACGCGCTCGCAGCCACGCCACAACATCCCCCGTCACCTCAACCCGATTGGACTCATTCAAGATCTCATGCGCGCCGCAGGGTACAGCTTGACCATCACATCGGTCACACCGGCATCCCGATACCGCTACCCCAGTTGCTGAATCAATACCCCGCCTGCGGCCACCGGGTCCGCGTCGCCGGATGCGATGAGGATGGGCAAGTCGCTGCGGATACGCGCGAGCAGCGCGGGGTCGCCCAGCCGGGGCGCGGGGGCGAAGAGTGAAGGGATCACGTCGTACGGCATGTCCCAGCCGCACAACGGGTCGGCCACGTAGGCATCGACCTCTGCAGCGTCGCGCGACAGCCATTCGTAGCCGGTGCGGTGCTCGAAGCCTGCGTTGAATGCAGCGAGCCCGGCGGGCGCGTCGGCGGGGGCGGTGGCCATGCCGGCGGCGAACAGGTCGAGAGCGGTGGAGCCTGACAGTACGGCGCCGGACCAGGTGGATGCTTGGTCCAAAATCGCCGCCTGCGCTGCGAACTAGCCCATGGAGTGCCCGAACAGCAAGAGCGGGAGGCCAGCATGCTGCTACGCGACGTGAGCGTGAAGTCCCTCTCGTACGGCGACGCTGCCAGGCCCTGATAGCGGCTAAGCTGCGTGAGCCAACCCTTTGTCTTCGCTCAGCCATGCCCTCTAGCCTTCACCTCTTCGACCCCGATCGCCATGCCCTGCCGCTGCCTGAGAGCTTTGCGGCGCTGGAGGCCATGCGCGAGTTGCTGCACGCGCGTGCCGATGGCAAGAACCTGCGCTTTGTCGAGTTCGCGCTGCGGTTCGAGGATCGCTTCAAGGACGCGGGCCGCACCACGCCCTTGCAGCAGGCCAACGCCTGCCGTCGCGCGGCATGGCAGTTTGACCTCCCGAACGTGGATGAGATGCCTGCATACCGGGCGGCTGTGGAGATTGCCGGTGCACTGGGATTGGTGGCGTATGACGCGACGCTGGGCGTAGGTTTTCTGCCCGACGGCCGGGTAGTGCCGACAGAGTTCGCGCAAGCTGCCACGCCTGTGGCGCCCGCCGAAAAGCTGCCCTGGGGGGCGCTCCCGCCAGACGCGCTGCGCGGCGAGAGCGAGGTGCGAGAAGTTTTGGCCCCTGCCCTGGCGCGCGCTATGGCAGGCAGCGGTTTTGCGCTGGAAGCTGCACTACCCGACAAGCCCGACGCGCCCATCGTCCTCGCCCGACGGCTTGGTGCTGTGCGCCAAGTGCTGATCGTCAATCTGATGCGCTATGAAGTGCTGAACCTGACCCTGCGTGTGTGGCATGACGCTTGCACCGCTGTGCTGGCACAAGCCCTCGGTCCTGCGCCTCACCAGGACACCGCCTTCGAGCTGGGCATGGCGTTCTTCGAGCCCGGGCCGGGCTCCCTGCACCGGTGGACACTCGAACGTCTATCGCAATTGCCAGCGGTCCTTGCGCTGGTAGGTGGTCGGGTTCTGCCCCTGGCGGGTCTGTGCACTGACCTGCATGGGCTGGACCAACTGCTCAACGACGCCAGCGCCGACACAGTGCGTACTCCCTACCGCAACGCCTACACCTGGTCGGACCGCCCTGACGGCTCCGACGGCTCGCGCAGCCTGCGTGAAGAGGTCTTTCCGCTTGCGCAGCGCCTCGTCATCGCCCACCTCAATGGCAACCCATTGGCAGCCAACATCGCCCGCGAGCTGGAAGACCATTGGCAGCACAGCAGCCATTGGCGCGCCCCTCAGGAGCGCGAGGCCCTGGCGACCGTGCGCGCCACGCTAGCCCACACGCCACCACTGGCCCACTGGAACGACATAGCTGCCTGGCGGGCCGCAGTGCGCCCTATTCCTGCATCGCTGCAGTCGCACACCCCCGACCCGCGCGGGCGGCGCTGCCACCACTATGAAGTGACCGAAGCCTTGCACCAGGACCTGCGCAAAGACCCAGGTGGCTTTTGGGCCAGGTTCGCCGGTCCGGATGGTGCTTCCGAGGTCACGCGCGTGTGGCAAGACAAGGCCTCCACCTTGCCAGGCTCCGCGCGCATCCCCCCGGATGGACTCGGATGCCATGTGGCCACTCTGCCCGGCAGGGCTGGTGAGGGCGCGATCAAAGTGGTGTGCCTTTGCTTTCCACCCATCACGGGCCTTGACGAGCATCGATTCTTGGCACTGGCTCGCCGCGGCGACATATCACGCATGTTCCGCATGGGCTACGAAAACGGACTGGACGACGACGGCCAAATGCAGTTGCGCATTGAGTATGGCGTGCGCCACGGGAACGCCGACGTTATCGCCCGCGAAACGCTGGATGCCGAGCTGACCATGCAGGCATTCCTGGAGAGGGTGGCAGAGCTGTTCGCATGAACTGGAGTGAGAGCCGCTTCAACAGACTGCTACAGCAGCCGTGACTACGCAATCCGGGAACGCGCCTTCAGCCACGCCACAACATCCCCCGTCACCTCATCCCGATTCGTCTCATTCAAGATTTCATGCCGTGCCGCCGGGTACAGCTTGACCGTCACATCGGCCACACCGGCATCCCGATACCGCTGCCCCAGTTGCTCCAACAAGACCCCGCCTGCAGCCAGCGGGTCCGCATCGCCTGACGCGATCAGGATGGGCAAGTCGCTGCGGATGCGCGCGAGCAGCGCGGGGTCGGCCAGCCGGGGGGCGGGCGCGAAGAGCGAGGGGATTACATCGTCCGGCATGTCCCAGCCGCACCAGGGGTCTGCCACGTAGGCGTCTACCTCTGCGGCGTCGCGCGACAGCCATTCGTAGCCGGTGCGGTGCTCAAACCCCGCGTTGAATGCCGCGAGCCCGGCGGGCGCATCAGCGGGGGCGTTGGCCATGGCGGCGGCGAGCAGGTCGAGGGCGGTGGAGCCTGACAGGATGACGCCAGACCAAGTCAATGAATGGTCCAGGATGGCCGCCTGCGCTGCGAACGAGCCCATGGAGTGCCCGAACAGGAAGAGCGGCAGGCCGGCGTGCTGCGCGCGCAGCAGCGCGCCGAACTGTGCCACGTCGGCAATGAGGCCGCTGAAACCAGCGCTGCCAAAGTCGCCCAGCTTGCCACCGGCGGTGCGCCCATGGCCGCGATGGTCCACGGCGTGGACGATGAAGCCTGCGGCGTTCAGGGCCCGCGCAAAGCGGTCGTAGCGCTCGCCATGCTCGGCAAGGCCGTGAGAGATTTGAACGACGCCCACTGGTTGGCCCGGGGTTTGGGCCCAGGTGTAGGTGGTGACCTGGGTGCCGTCTGCGTTGGATTGGAAGGAGGAGGTGGTGGTGCTCATCGGTTCATTCTGGCATGGGGTCTGACTGCGTGTCACGCGGACGCGCCCCCCTCCCCTGCACTGCCATCACCATTCAATTCTTGCCCTGCCACGGGTTCGCAGTCACCATCCACTGCAACCAGCCCACCACCCAATCCAGCATGCCGCTCCCCCCAGTTCTCGACCGTTTCCTCCAAGCCCAGGAGCCCGTCTGGCCCCGCGTGATCGCCGAGCTGCGGGCGGGCAAAAAGCGCACGCATTGGATGTGGTTTGTGTTTCCGCAGATACAGGGGCTGGGGCACAGCGACATGGCCCAGCGCTATGCCATTCAATCGATGGCCGAGGCGCAGGCTTACCTGGCGCACCCGGTGCTCGCGGGCCGCTTGCGTGAGTGCTGCCAGATCCTGCTGGACCTGGAGACGTCTTCTGCGCTGGATGTGTTGGGCTCGCCAGACGACCTCAAGCTGCGCTCCAGCATGACGCTGTTTGGCGAAGCTTCTGCGCCGGGCAGCGTGTTCGAGGCGGTGCTGCAAAAGTATTTCGGCGGGGCAAAAGACCCGCGCACGGTCCAACTGCTTGGGTAGCTTGCTGGCTGCGCAACTGCGGGCGCCGCGTGTCTCGGGCAGGGCATGCCCCGGCGCGGCGGCCGGGCCGTTCAGGCTGTGGGCAGTGGGGGAGTCGGGTGCGAAGCCGTTGCCTGCAGGCGCCCCGCCATCCCCTGTTGATGGGCCGTCTGCCTGCTGCGAAATTCGGTCGGGGTGCACCCGGCCTCGCGCTTGAAGAACTTGGCGAAGTTCGCCAGGTCGCTGTAGCCCAGGCTTTCGGCAACGCGCGCCACCGGCCAGGTGGTGTGGGCCAGCAAGCGCTTGGCCTCCAGAACGATGCGGGCGGAAATGAAGGCCTTGGGCGTGACCCCGGCCGCTTCCAGAGATGCGCGCACCAGGCTTTTCTCGGAGCAGCCCAGCTGCTGCGCATACCGGGGCAGCTGGTGCCAGGTGGCAAAGTGCTTCTCCACCAGCAACTCAAACGCCTTGAATCTCTGCAGCGCGCGCCCCGGGGGAACACTCTGCGCGGACTGCTGCTCGTGCGCCATGCGCAGCCGCGTCAGCAAGGCATAGAGCTGATAGCGCAACAGGGCATGGGCATGCAGCGATGCGGCGTGGGTCTGCGTGTCCTGCTGCATCTGCGCAATGGCGTGGGCAATCACCGGCGCGCTCCCGCTGTCCAGCGCCCACGCGGTGGGCAGGCCGTCCAGCCCGTCGATCGGGGTCTGCGCCTGCGCGGCGGGGGCCGCTGCCCACAGAAACTCGGGGCGGAACAGCACCATCCAGCCATCCCAGTCCTGGGTGTCTCCAAAGCTGTGGGCTTTGCCGGGCCGCAGGACCAGCACCGAGCCCGGGCCGCAGCGCACGTGCTCGAAGTCCACCAGGTGGAGGCAGGTTCCCTGCGTCACAAAGATCAGGGTTGGAAAGGCGTAGCGGTAGGTGGATGCCAGCGCCTCGCCGCCCACCCGTTGCCGCAGGTCCGATACCCGGAATATCTCCAGGTCGAGCGGGTACAGCCCCTCGGGCTGGTAGCTCAGGTGCTGGATGTCGGGGTGGCGGGCTGCGGTGGGTTTGTGATGGCGTGGGGTCATAGGTCAGCAACGGCGGGGTGCAGAGGTTTGTCCTGAAGTGACAGTGAATCGCCCCATTTTCACCGCCTGCGGGGGCTTTGATTGTCCAACAATGACCTCACAGCGCCACAAGGGGCGTTGCCCCAAAACCACCAAGGAATCCCCATGCACGCCATTGAAATCGCCAAAACCTACATCCAAGCCGCACAAACCGGCGACCAGGCCACCCTCGGCCGCGTCATCTCGCCCGACGTGGTTTGGCACCAGCCGGGCCACAACCAGTTCTCAGGCACGCACCGTGGCATGGCCGCCGTGGGCCAGATGCTCGGCCAGATGATGGCCGTGTCGAAAGGAACGTTTGCGATCACCCGGGCCGACCACTACATGGCCAACGGAGATTGGGTGGCCGTGAGCATCGAGTTTGCTGGCGAGCGCGACGGCCTCACGCTCCAGCAGGCGGGTGTGGATCTGCTGCGTATCGCCGATGGAAAGATCGTCGAGGTCCGCCTGTTCTCCAGCGATCCGGCACAGGAAGACGCGTTCTGGGGCGAGTGACGGCCCACGGCCTGTCCTTGCCTGTGCACCCTAGCCACCGGCTTGGGGCAGGCAACGCGGGTTTTTTTGAGTCAAAAAGGTGCTTACCGCCCGTCTGTATTCATTGCTAGCTATTAAATTTATAGCAAACGACTACCCACCAGATTGCACGCCCTGTGTGCACGCACCCGCCAACCCGCCTGCCGCAGGAGCGCACCCCGGCGCAGCAGCGCGGGTCGCTTGAGAGGCACGGGCAGCCTGCACCGCATCGCGAATCGCCTGCACCACCGCCTCGGGCTTCTCCAGGGGGATGCCGTGCCCGCTGTCCACCCACACCTGGGTGGAGCCTGGATAGAGGTGCGCGATGTCGGCGCGTTTTCTGTGCACATCGTCGGCCAGCGCAGGGGAAGCCCCCGGGGTGCGCAGCGCGCTGAGCACAAACACGGGCACAGCGGGGTCCACCGGCAGGCTGGCAACGAGTTGCCCGGTGGCATCCAGCGCTGCCAGCTCCTGCTTGACCACGTCAGAGGTGCTCAGGCGGAAGGCCACTTTCAGCCATGTCGGCCACAGGTCTGGGTTGCCAGCCCCTCGCATCTGGTCGGGGTGGGTGGAGTCCACCAGCACCAGCGCGGCCACCTCGCCGGGGTATTGGCGCGCAAACAGCTGCATGTACAAGCCGCCCAGCGAATGGCCCACCAGCACGTAGGGTGGCGGCAGCTTGCGGGCTTTGAGCAGCGCCCTCAGTTCCTCCACCACATGGGCGCCGTCGCGGGGGCCTGGCGATGCCTCGCTGTGGCCGTAGCCTGCGCGGTTGTAGGCCAGCGCGGTGGTCTCCTGCACGGTGTCTGGCCAGACCTTGGCCCACCAATCGAGGTTTGCCCCCAGCCCGTTCTCGAACACCACCACCGGTGCGCCCTGCCCGGCCAGGGCATGTTCTACCGTGCTCCCGCCCGCCGTGTCGGTGACCACGCCCGGCACGGTGGCACAGCCCGCCAGACACACCGACAACCACAAGCCCACCCACCGCCATCTTTTCATTTCGCCTTGACCATTTTGTTGAGTGAAGCCGCCCCACCTGCCGGTGCAAGCCAGGGCCTTTGCAAACCTGCCGGGGGCGCGCCAAGGCTGCGCATCAAGCCGCATCACGCCGCCACAAACACGCCGTGCAGCCCCAGCGGCAGCGCATACGGCAGCGTGGCCTGCGCCACGGGGCCGTCGGCCAGCGAGTCGGCGGAAAAACACGACAGCAGGGTTTGCTTGCGGGCGTAGTCCAGCGCGGTGCCCACCACCCAGCCGGGGCCGCGCGCGTCGGGCACCCAGACATGTTCTTCCACGATGGTGTGGGGGCCGTAGCGGTAGCGCTGCGACACGCCCGTCTCTACGTTGGTGGAGGCAATGGCGCCCCACAGCGGCAGGCCGCCCTGGGTGCCGGTGGCATGGACGACCTGGCGGTGCCGCTGCCCCACCCGCCGGGGGTCGATGCGCGGAAACTCCGCCTCCACGCCCAGGCTGGCCTGCGTGGCCTGGCCGGTGCGCAAGTCCAGGCGGGCCACCGTCAGCACCGGGCCTGCCGAGCCCGCCAGCCGGGCGCGCATCACTTCGCGCGTGTCGGTGAGGACGCCGGATGCGTCGGCTGCGCGCGCGTAGTCGAGGTGAATCACCGTGCCGCTGGCGGTTTGCTCCTCCCAGGCGTTGCCCAGGTGGAACAGGAAGCCCGCAGGGAGGTGGAACATCTGCTGCCGCTTCCAGTCCTTCTTGTTGACCACCAGCACACGCATGCCCAGCTCGGGGCGCCATTGGTGCGCGTCCAGCACACTCGCCCCGGCCATGCGGCGCTGGGCGTCGTACACCAGCGGGGGCAGCAGGAAGACGAGGTGCCCGGCCGTGACCGCAAAGTCATGCACCATGGGCATGTGGCTGAGCGGGAACGCCTCGGCGCGCCGCAGCGCCCCTGCAGGCGCGATTTCATACAGCAGCAACAGGCCGTGGTGGGCGTCCACGCCAAAGTTCCAGATCGTGCCGTCGGGCTCCACCCGAGGGTGGGCCGAGAAGGGCACGCCTGCCAGGTCTGCGCGCCAGGTCTTGAGGCCCCGGGTCTCCAGCGTGCGGGGGTCCAGGCGCGTGGCCGAGCCGCCCTCCCACAGCGCCAGCACATCGTCACCCACGGGCAGCATGCTGATGTTGGCGGCGTTCATGCTGTCGGGCGAGCTGGGTGGCTCGCGGCCCGGGAACACGGTGCCAAAGCCTTCGGTCAGCCTGCGACCCGCCTGCACTTCAGCCAGCCGCTTGGCGGTGGCCACATAGCGGCCCTGGTGGTGCACCGTGTTGCCGTCGATCACAAAACGGTGGGCCATCCCGTCGCCGTCAAACCAGTGCTGGTAACGCTCTCCGCCCAGATCGTGGCCCGCCGGGCCCACGCGGTACAACGTGCCCGCCACGGCATCCGGAAAGCGCCCGCGCACCCTGGCTGCTGTCAGAGGAATGTCTGCCGCCGCAGTGGCAAACGCCGGCTTCCACGGCGCCTCGGACGCCTCGAACTGGGTGTGCCAGTTGGCGGAAGACGCTTGCGCGTGCGCCGCGCGGGGCACCTGGGATGCCAGGGACGCAAGCAAGGGGCCGCCGCCAGCGGCCATGAGCCGCAGCACCAGATCACGGCGATGGATGGACATGAGGACGCCTCCAGGGGGGTCAGCGCAGGCGGATGGTGATGCTGTGGTCGGCATCCAGCGGCACGGCCGCCGCGTCGAAACCGGGCGGGCCCATGCGGCCCCGGGCGTCGTTGGAGAAGCCATACCGCTCTGTGGGCAGGCCCAGCAGGTTGGTGTCCAGCTTGGCGTTGCCGTTTTCGTCGGCAAACGACTTGACCACGTAGCGCCCGGCGGGCAAGCCGCTGAACACCAGTTGCGCGGCACCGTCACGCAGCTCGATCTTCTGCGAGACCACGGCCTGGTTGCTGGCAAATGCATCGGCCGAGTCAAACACGGCCAGGTAGAGCGTGGCTGGCGCAGCGGGGCCGTCGGTCACGGCAACCCGCAGGTCCGCCGCGCTGGCCGCCAGGGGCAGCCAGGCCGCAGCCATCAACAGGGTGTTGTGGATCACCTTCATGGCGTTCTGCGTGCTGGGCTGCGTGGAAGGAGGGAGCGGAAACATCAGCACCGCCCGGCCGCTTTCAGCAAGGCGTTGCACTCGGGGCTGGCATTGCGGCCACGGGCGGCAGGCGCCGGGGCTGCTGCCGGCGCTGCGGCTGCAGGGCTGCTGCTGCCGCTTTTGCTGGCCACCATGGCTGTGCAGATGGCGTCGGAATGGGGTGTTTGCCCAAAGCTCATGGCTTTCTGAAAGCCTGTGGCGCCGTACACGTAGCACCGGTAGGTGGCGCCGTCGCGGGTGTTGACGGTGTAGTTGACCCGGCCACCGGTTTCCTCCTGGCGATCGGTGATGGTGAACTGGTCGGCAGTCCGCCCGATGGCTTGCGCCGTGCGCTGCTCCAGGCCCGACTGGTCGAGGGTGGAAGCGCAACCGGCGAAGAGCGCCAGGGTCAGCGCCCCGGCAGACCAGCGAACAAAGCGGGTGCGGTGCGATGAGTGGGAAGAAACAGACATGACAGGCTCCTTGGGATCAATGGGGAATGAACAAAACGGCTCGGCAAAAACCAGCAGGCAAAACAACTCCCTGCGTCCCCAAAAAGGGCCGCATGCGTTGCGGTGAAAGGAGGAGGAAAGATCAGCCCGGTTTGCGGGCCACGACAAAGGCACGGATGTCCTTGCCGCGCGTGCCATGCCGCTCGGCGCAGACGATCTGCAAGCCCTGCTGCACCATGGCCGACTGCAGCCGCTGTTCGCCAAAACACAGCACGGGCGGGGCCTTGCCAATGGCGCGCATCAGCGGCACGGCCAGGTAGGGAATCAGCGGGTTCATCTCGGCAAGGCAAGCCGTCTTGGAGATCAGCAACCCACCCGGCCGCAGCACCTGCACCACCTGCTTCAGCGCACCGCCGAGGTCGGTCGTCAGGTGCAGCACGTTGAAGGCCAGCACCGCGTCGTACGCCGCCTGCCCAAAGGCCTCTGCCTCGGCGTCGGCCACGGCAAAACGCAGCTGTGGCGAGGGCTGCGCGGCCAGCCGCTGCTGGGCAATGGCAATCATCTGGGGCGAGACATCGGTGGCCAGCAAGCTGCGGGTGAAAGGTGCCAGGCGCAGCGCCGTGCTGCCCGTGCCGCAGCCAATCTCCAGCACGTCCTGCTGGGTGGACAGCAGGCCCTGCACACGCTGCAGTGTGGCCTCATACCCCGCCAGGTCGGCAATGGGGTCGGCTGCGTACTTGGGCGCGATGCGGTCCCAAAACCGCGCTTGGGATGCCGCAGCCGAACGGACCGCAGAGGGAGAAGCGCTGGAGGCGGGAGCAATGGCGGGCAAAGACATGGATACGGTTCGGGGGAAGTGCTGACGCGGTGGAATGCAGGAAGGAGCAACACCCGGATGCTATCTATGCATTGAAGCGCAGGAAACTGCGGTAAATTGCAGTGAACATATACGTTTACGCATGGATAACCTCGACTGGAATCAGCTAAAAGCCTTTCTGCAAACGGCCCAGACCGGCTCACTGTCTGCCGCCGCGCGCAAGCTGGGCCTGACCCAACCCACCCTGAGCCGGCAGGTGGCCGCCATTGAGCAGCAGATGGGGGTGACCCTGTTCGAGCGCGTGGGCAAGGCCATGGTGCTAACGCCCACGGGGCTGGACCTGTTGGAACACGCCCGCGCAATGGGCGCTGCCGCCGAGGCCCTGGGCTTGGCTGCCAGCGGACGGTCGCAAGCGGTTGGGGGCGTGGTGTCGGTGTCGGCCACCGACGCCGTGGCCGCCTACCTGCTGCCGCCCATCGTGCAGCGCCTGCGCGCACAGGAGCCAGGCATTGCCGTTGAAGTGATCTCGTCCAACGCGCTGAGCGACCTGCTGCGCCGGGAGGCCGACATTGCCATCCGCCATGTCAAGCCCGAGCAGCCCGACCTGATCGCTCGCCTGATCCGTGAGGCACAGGCCTACTTCTACGCCTCAGAGGACTGGGTCCAGGCCCACGGCCATCCACGCAACGCACAGGAGGCCGCACGCTTGCCCTTTGTGGGCTCAGACCGCAATGGCCAATACCTGGCGTACCTGCGCCAGCACGGGCTAAACCTGAGCGAGGACAACTTCAGCTGCTACTCCGACCACACCGTGGCCCACTGGGCGCTGGTGTGCCAGGGCATGGGCATCGGCGCCATGATGACCGAGATCGCGCGCAAGACGCCGGGCATGGTCCGGGTGCTGGACGACCTGCCGCCAGTGCGCTTTCCCATCTGGCTGGTGTCCCATCGCGAGCTGCGCACCTCGCGGCGGATCCGGGTGGTGTTTGAGGCGCTGGCGGCGGGGTTGCTGGATGAGAACTGAGCGCGACACCGGCCAGGGCTGGTAGCGCCTATGGGTGCCCCTCGCTCGTGCCCGCCCCCGCCGTGGCCTGTCCTGCATCGCCCCTGTGCGGCGCCCGCGAGCGCACCCGGTACCCCGCCGACAGCAAATGCACATCCCAGCGCTGCTGTACCGCCCCCCATATGCCCTTGGGCAAAAACAGCGCAAACAGCATGGCAATGGCGCCCAGGCCGATGAGGTAGAGCACGCCCTGCCCGCCCCACACGGTCTCTACCGCAAAGAAAAGCAGCGCGCCGAGGATGGGGCCTTCCATGGTGCCTATCCCCCCCACCAGCACCATGAAGATCATGTAGGCCGTCCACTGCACGCTGAAATAGGTCTTGGGCTGAAAGCTGATGGACGTGGCGAGCCACAGGCCGCCGGCCAGGGCGCAGCCAAACGCCGACAGCACGAACACCCGCCGCTTGATGGCGACCACGCGCACGCCGAGCGAGATGGCTGCCACCTCGTTGTCACGAATCGCCTGCGCGGCCGTGCCCACCTTGCTGCGCAAAAGCAGGAAGACCACCCAGCACAGCCCCGCCATCGCAGCGAGAGCCGCCCAGTAGGTGTAGGCACGCCGGTCGTCGGCCGCGTACTGCTGCAGCGCAATCATCGAGGTGCCCGTCTCGCCCTGCACCAGGCTGTCGAGGTTGACGCACAGGTGCGCCAGCGCGGCCACTACCCACATGCCGATGGCGAATTCGCCGCCCTGCAGCCGCAGCATGAAGGCCGCCAGCGGCACCGCTGCCAGCGCCACCAGCACGGCCCCCACCAGCAGTGCGGGGTATGGGCCCAGGCCCGCGTCGGCCAGCCGCACCATGGCGTAGGCGCCCAGGCCAAAGAACGCCTGGTGGCCAATCGACACCAGCCCGGCGTAGCCCGCCAGGGCGTTCCACATCACGGCCAGGATCACGTAGATGAACAGCGTGGTGAGCCGGTCTACCGTGCCCGCCTGCAGCCACAGCGGCCCCAGGCAGAGCACGGCCAGCAGCAGCACGGTGGCGCTGGCGAAGGCGATGGACGAGCGCGTCCAGCGCTCGATGGCCCACGTGGGTTGGCCGGTGGGTGCGTTGGGAACAATAGTGATCGTTGGAACAGTCATGGCGCAGCCCTGCGGCGGGTGGAAAAGAACCTGCGCAGTGCGCCGCTCGCGTAGAGCCGGGCCAGCAGGATGACCAAAAAGGTGGCGTGCCCGGCGATCAGAAACCCCTGGGGATGCACCTGCGCCCCCAGGTTCTGCGCCACGCCCAGCACCACGCCGCCCAGCAAGGTGCCCCACAGCGACCCGGCGCCGCCAATGATCACGGCCTCAAACGCAAAGATCAGCTGCTGCGGGCCCGAGAACGGATCGAACGTGGCACGCAGCGCCAGGGATGCGCCCGCCAGCGTGACGGTGACCATGGTGATGGCCGAGGCCGCCGCGAACACCGTGCCGGTGCGCACGCCCACCAGGCGCGCGGTGTCGGCATCTTCCGACGCGGCGCGGATCTGCCGCCCCAGCGCCGTGTGCGCCAGCATCGCGTGCAGGCCGCCCAGCAGCACGATGGCCAGCACCAGCACCATGGTAGGCAGCTGCCCCACATACAGGCCGCCGGGCAGCTCCCAGCTGTCGTACGCCAGCGTGCCGATGGACGTGGCCAGCGACCGCGTGTCGGCGCCAAAGTGCTGGAACAGCACGTTGTCGATCACGCTGGCCAGGCCGAACGTGGCCAGCAGCGGCACCAGCGCGCCCAGGCGCGCGCTGCGCTCCAGCACCAGCTTGTGCAGCAGCCAGCCCAGCAGTGCCATGGCAGGCACCACGGCCAGCAGGGCCAGCAGCGGGTGCCAGCCCATCGGTTCGGCCAGCACCCACAGCAGGTAGGCCGCCACCACCGTCAGGCTGCCGTGGGCCAGGTTGATGATGCGCATCACCCCGAACATGAACGACAGGCCGCAGGCGAGCAAGGCGTAGTAGCCGCCGAGCAATAGGCCCTGGACGATCTGATTGAGAAGGTTCATGCGGCCTCCTTGTGGGCGGGGTGGAAGTGGATCGCGTTGTTGGCAGCTTCGCCATCGGCATTGCCAGTGGCGTGGCTGCCGGGCGCAGCTTCAGGCCGCTGCGCGCCAAAGTAAAACGCGGTGATCTGCGCACGGGTGAGCTGGTCGGCGGGCGCATCGGCTACCACACTGCCTTCGAGCATGCAGACAATGCGACTGGCGACGGCCTGCACGCGCTGCAAATCCTGCTCTACCAATACCAGCGTAGTGCCCTGCCCCACCACGCCACGCAGCGCGTCGTACACGCCCTGCACGGCCAGGGGCGACAGGCCCAGCGAGACCTCGTCGAGCAGCAGCACGCGCGGGTTGGTCATGAGCGCGCGGCCAATGGCCACGGCCTGTTGTTGCCCGCCCGACAGCTCGCCCGCGCGGGCGTTCAGCTTCGGCGCAAGCTGCGGGAAAGCGTCCAGCACGGTGTCAAAACTCCACTGTCCGCGCCGACCCGCCGCGCGGGCCACCAGCAGGTTTTCGCGCACGGTCATGCCCGCAAACAGGCGCCGCCCCTCGGGCACCAGGGCCAGGCCCTCAGCCACACGCTGGTGGGCGGGCAGGCGGGTGATGTCCACGCCCTCCCACCGCACCGTGCCGCTGCTGGCGCGGTGGGCACCGGCCAGCGTGCGCAGCAGCGTGGTCTTGCCCGCGCCGTTGGCCCCCACCAGGGCCAGGATGTCGCTCTGGTGCACCTGCAGCGACACATTGCGCACAGCGGGCAGCTGGCCGTGGTGGGCGTTCAGGTTGTCAATACTCAACAACACGCTCATGCCGCCACCCCGCCCAGATAGGCCTCGACCACGGTCGCATCGTTCAACACGGCCTGCGGATCACCGTTGGCAATGATCCGCCCGCCATCCATGCACACTAGGCGTGTGGCCACCTGCAGCAGCACATGCACCATGTGTTCGATCCAGACGATGGCGATGCGCTGGCTGCGAAGGGTGCGCACCAGGTCCACCAGTTCACTGGCCTCGGCATCGGTCAGCCCGCCGCCGATCTCGTCGAGCAGCAGCACCTGGGGGCCGGTGGCCAGCGCCCGCACCAGCTCCAGCCGCTTGCGGCCGAGCAGGCCCAGCGTCTCTGCACGGCGGTTGGCCAGCGCCTCCATGCCACACAGGCGCAGGCACTCCATGGCGCGGTCGCCCGCATCGCGGGCGTGCAGGCCTGCGCCGTGCGTGGCGCCGGTGAGCACGTTTTCAAACACCGTCATGCCCAGAAACGGCCGAGGCACCTGGTGGGTGCGCGCAATACCTGCGCGGCAGCGGTCGGCCGCACTCTGGCCGCTCACATCCACCCCCTGGAACCAGACGGTGCCCTGACTTGGCGCAAACGCTCCGGCCAACACGTTCAGCAGCGTGGTCTTGCCCGCACCGTTGGGCCCGACGATGCCCACGGCCTCGTCACTGCCCACTGAAAAATCGAGCTGATCCAGCACTTTGAGCGCACCAAATCGCATGTCGATGTCCTGCGCCTGCAGTAGTAACGGCTGCTGCTCTGGCCCGCCCTTTGGCGGGCTCCAAAGGGGTTGTGGATGTCGCATGGAGATCAGCTGTAAGACTTGAGCGCCGCCGCCACGGGGATGTTGCGGTCGGTGGCGTTCTCGGTGATGAGGAGGTCGAGCTTGAACTTGCTGCCCGCTGCGGGCTTGACCCACTGCGCGCCCACCACCGGTGTCACCGACACGTTGGGCACAGGCCCCTTGGCAAAGTCCACCGGGCCTTGCATGGTGGTGGCCTTGAGCGTGCTGATGGCCTTGGCCAGCGCCGCCTTGTCGCGCGGGTTGGTGCTGGCTCTCAGCGCCTCGGTGCCTGCATCGAACAGCGACATGGTGGAGCCCAGCATCTGTGTCCACTGCTTGCCGGTGCTGGCCTCGTAGGCATCGGCCAGCTGCACGCCCGTCAGGCCGGTCAGCGCTGACGCGTAGGGAAAACTCTTGTGCCAGAAGCACCCTGCACCCAGGTTGATCGCCAGCGGCCCCAGGGCTTCCACCTGCGAGGGCACCAGGCCCGTCTTGGCGATCTGCGCGATCTTCACCATGCGCGTGTAGCCCTGCTGCGCCGCCTGCCGCCAGAAGGTGGCGAAGTCTGGCGGAATGGGGAAGGTGTTGAAGATCTCGCAGCGCTCGGCCTTGAACTTGGCGATCTGTGCGGAGTAGTCGGTGGTGCCGTTCTCATACGGCCCGGCGTCCACCACGGTGAAGCCCGCCTTGGCCAGCTCAGGCGCCAGCGTGGCGCGAATCGCGTTGCCGTCGGCATCGTTGGGGTACAGCACGCCAATCTTCTTGTTGGTGGGCAGCGCAGAAAACTGCGAGGTGTACGACGTGGTGAAGCTGCCGCCGCCAAACGAGAAGTGGTACGTCCACTTGAAGGGCGACGGCGCGCCGGGCTTGGCGCCCCGGCCAAAGTACCAGGCCTCCCACGGCATCACGGTAGACAGGCAGGGCACGCCCGCCGCCTCGCACGCATCCGACACCGGGTTCACCGTTTCGGGTGTGGTGGTGGTCAGCATGAGGTCGATCTTGTCGCTGTTGATCAAGGCCTTGGCCAGCTGGCTCGCGCGGGCCGGGTCGGACTGCGTGTCGCGGTCCAGGATCTCCACCGCGTACTTCACGCCGCCAATGGTCAGGCCTGCTGCCAGCGTCTTGCGCACCTGGGCCAGGATGAATGTGTCGGTTTCGCCCAGCGCACCCAGCGGGCCGGTGCGGGGGCTGATGAAGCCCACCTTGAGCACGGGCGCAGCGCCCGCAGCCTGGGCCCACAGCGGGCCGGCACCCAGCGCCAAGCCGCCAGCGCCTGCAGCAGCGATTAGCCCGCGGCGCGAGATGGTGCGGGATGCGGCCTGCGCAATGTCTGCGGCGGCCTCAGTGGATTCAGGGGTGTTGGTTGTCATGGAATATTTCTCCAGCGATTCGTTGAAGTTTCAGAAAGGGATGGTGGTCTTGAGCCAGAACTGCGAGCCCTGCGCACGGTTGCGCACGCCGAACTCCTTCTCGACCTTGGCGGTGATGAGCCAGCCCTTGCCATTGGCGTAGCGCACCGAGGGGCCGATGGACTGGCTGCGGCCACGCGAGCCCGCCAGCGCCACACCGCCCACCTTGTCGTCGCTCCACTGCCGGTACACATAGCCGCCCACACCCACCACCCAGCCATTGCCCAGGCCCCAGCCTGCCGCGTAGTCCACGATCAGCTCGCGGCCCGAGCGGTAGTTGGTGTCGCTGTTGGTGCGGTTGAAGTTGAGGGTGGCCTTCACGTCGCCGTTGAAGCCGCTGGGGTCCATCCAGGTCAGCACGCCCAGAGGCTGCAGCGACAGGTAGTTGCGGCCAATGTTGGCCTGGCGCATGCGGTCGTACGCCCCCGTGGGCAGCACGGCATCGAGCCCCAGCACGCTGTGCAGCTGCGGCGAGTGGTGCCAGGCCACCGAGCCCCCCACCGTCACATCGCCCAGTCCGGTGCGCGAATCGCTCGCGCCCCCGGCTCGCACCGACAGATCCACCAGCGGGAAGATGGCGTGGGCCGCCACATGGCCGCCCAGCGCCTGCTGGGGGGTGATCCAGATCAGGCGCGTGGCAGCGGCGGCGGCCCGCACCTTGAAACCGGGGATGGGCACGGCGTTTCCCTGGCCATCGTTCACGCGGCTGGTGGTGTAGTAGTTGACGTACTCCAGCACATACAGCCCGGGCGGCGGCGCAGCGCCTGCCACGAAGTTCTCAGTGCCCAGCGGGTAGGTGGAGCCCCCGCCCTCGGTGGCGAAGGCCGCTGCACCCAGCGTGCTGGCCAGGGCCAGCGCGGCGAGGCGGCTTGTTTTGGGGGGCGATGCTTTCAGTCTCTGCAGTGTTTTCATGTCGTTTGTCTCCTCGTTGTTATGTCGATCGGTTTTCTGTGGCTCCGCGCAGCCCATGGCTGGGTGGCGCGCAGGCTCGCGCCCCGGCCTGTGCCGGTGGGGCGCGGCCGGTGCGTCGGCCCTGGGGTGGTTGGGGCTGGAGGACGCCGCTGCGCTATGCAGCAGCCGCCACCGCCGTGCGCTGGTGCGCGGCAATGAACCGGCCCGCCTGCTCCAGCGAGGCCAGCGCTTCATCCAACGCGGGCGCAAAAAGCTGCCAGCAATGCACCATGCCGTCCCACACGGTGCAGTCCGCTTGCACGCCCGCCGCCTTCAAGCGGGCGGCCATGGTCACGGCGTCGTCGCGCAGGCGTTCCCAGCCGCCCACTTGCAGTTGCACAGGGGGCAACCCTTGCAGATCGGCGCTGTAGAACGGCGTGACTGTGGGTGAACGCACATCGCCACCGGGCACGTACATGGCGTTGAAAAAGCCCATGAGCTCGCGCGTGATGAACGGGTCGTCCACCGTGTGGTGGGACGCACCTTCGGACGCCAGGTCCAGCGCGGGCGACAAGGCCACGATGGCCGCAGGCAGGGGCAGGCCCTGGTTGCGGGCACGCACGGCCGTAGACAAGGCCAGGTTACCGCCCGCCGAGTCACCCATCAGCGCGATGGCTGACGCGGCATAGCCGTTGGCCAGCGCCCACTGGTAGGCCGCCAGAGCATCGTCGTGCGCGGCGGGCGCGGGGTGTTCCGGCGCCAGGCGGTAGTCCACGTTGAGCACCTGTGCACCGCTGAACTGCGCGAGGTACGAGCACAGCGCCCGGTGTGATGTGAGCGAGCCGAACACAAAGCCACCCGCGTGGTAGTAGATGACCAGCCTGCGCGGGTCCGCCTGCGGCGTGCTCAGCAGCTCCGCCGCCATGGTGCCGCCCGCCCCGTTGGGGATGCGCAGCGTCTGGATGGGAAGCCCCTGGGCCAGGGGCATTCGCGAGTTGCTGGCATCAAACCACGCACGCAGCTGCGCGGGGGTGGCTTGTGGTGGCGGTGGGTTTTGTGCGGCCATCTGCAAGATGGCCTCAAGCTGTTGTGCGGACATGTGTGGCCCCTTCGCTCAGAGGTAGGTGGAGGCGAGACCGCCATCCACCGGCAGGTTGATGCCGCTCACCCAGCGTGCCGCGTCGCTGCACAGGAAGGCGATCACCGGCGCCACTTCGTCACTGAACGCCGGGCGCTTCATGCGGTGCGCGTCTTTCTCCACGCGCTCCTGGCCCAGCATCTGCACAAAGTCGCCCAGGATGGGCGTGAACACCGGGCCGGGGGCCACGCAGTTCATGCGCACACCGCGCTCCATGAAGATCTTTTGCGACTGGGTGTACGTCCATACGATCAGCGCTTCTTTGAAGTACTGGTAGCAGGTCTCTTGCTGCACGGGGTGGGCAGCCAGCCACTTCGCGCCTTCTTCAAAGCTGGTGGTGGCACCCAGGGCGCGGTGTGGCTCCAGGCGCTGGGGCCACTCGGCCCCCAGGATGGAAGAGATATTGACGATGGAGCCGCCCTCGCCCATGCGTTCCAGCACGCGGTGTGTGAAGTGCCGCAGGCCCAGGTAGTTGACGCGGCCGACCAGCTCGGCGGGCGATGTGCCCGGCACGCCCGCAATGTTGGCCAGCGCATCCACCTTGGCAGGCAGTTGCGCCACAGCATCGTTGATGGCGGCCGGGTCGCCCAGGTCCACCTGCACAAAGCCGTCGAGCGTGAGCGTGGGCGCATTGCGGTCCACACCAATCACACGGGCGCCCTGCTGGCGGGCAAGCTTGGCAAAGTCTGCGCCGATGCCGGAGCAGCAGCCGGTGACGACGATGGTTTTGTTGTGTAGGGTCATGAAAGTTGTCTCCTGATTTTTGTGGTGGGGGCACAAGCCCTCGGCGCGACCAAGCCGCGCCCAGGGCTTGCGACTTCAGAACGGGAATGCGGGGGGGGCGTCTTTGACCGTGATCCACTGCCACTGCGTGTATTCATCAATGTCCGCCGGACCACCCACGCTGCCGCCGTTGCCACCCACACCGGGGCCGCCAAAGGGGTTGGTGCACTCGTCGTTCACCGTCTGGTCGTTGATGTGGACCATGCCCGCGCGCAGCCGCTGGCCGATGGCCATGGCGCGGCCCACGCTGGGGCTGATGACGGCGGCAGCCAGGCCACCCTGGCTGGTGTTGGCCAGTTGCACGGCCTCGTCGTCGGTGCGGAAGGTGACGAGGTTGGCCACCGGGCCAAAGGGCTCTTCGTCAAACGAACGGACGCCTGGCTTGACGCCCGAGAGCACCGTGGGCTTGTAGCCAAGGCCTTCGTAGGTGCCACCCGCTTCGAGCTTGGCGCCCTGGGCCACGCTGTCCTTGATGAGCTTGTCGAAGCGTTGCAGCTGTTTGGCGTCGATCATCGGCCCCAGGGCCACTTGGCCGCTGGCGCCGTCGCCCACGGGCAGGTGGGTGGCCTTGCCCACCATGCGCTGCAGGATGCCTTCGGCAATCGACTCGTGCACCAGGATGCGGTTCGATGCCATGCAGATCTGCCCCTGGTGGAACCACGCGCCAAACGCTGCGGCGCTGGCGGCGGCGTCCAGGTCGGCGTCTTCCAGAATGATGAGGTTGTTGGCGCCGCCCAGCTCCAGCGACACCTTCTTGAGATGCTGCCCGGCCAACGCGCCAATGCGGCGGCCCACCGTGGGCGAGCCGGTGAAGGCGATCATGGGCACGCGCTCGTCCACCACCAGCGCCTCGCCCGCCTCGGCATCGCCGGGCACCACCTGCAGCAGCCCCTTGGGCAGGCCCGCTTCTTCAAACACGCGGGCCATGATGAAGCCGCCACTCACCGGCGTGCGCGTGTCGGGCTTGAGCACCACCGCGTTGCCCAGCGCCAGCGCCGGAGCCACCGAGCGCAGGCCCAGGATGAGCGGGAAGTTGAACGGCGAGATCACGCCCACCACGCCGTGCGGCACGCGCCGCGCAATCGACAGGCGCCCCGGCGTGCTGGGCAGCACCTGGCCCTGGGCCTGCATGGGCAAGGCTGCGGCCAGGTGGCACAGCGTGATGGCCTCGCGCACCTCGTGCTGGCCCTTGGGCACGATGCCGCCGGTTTCGCGGGCGACTGTCATGGCCAGCTCGTCAAAGTGCTGCTCAAAAATGCTGGCCGCACGGTGGAACACGGCTGCACGCTCGCGCGGCCCCGTGGCCGCCCACGCGGCCTGCGCCTGCTGCGCACGGCCAATGGCGGCCTGCATGTCTGCCGCACTGGCAATGCCCACGCGGCTGAACACCTGGCCCGTGGCGGGCTCGAGCGCATCACGCGCCGTGCTCAGCGCGGTGGACCACGCACCATCAAAGGCCTTGCCCGCCCACAGGCGGTTGTCCAGCAGGCCTGGTTTTTCTGAAACACCCATTGCATTGCTCCTTGGTTGAAATCAAAACCCACCGCATGGCTGCGGCGGTGTGACCTCAAATTGCAACGGGCGTACCAGCCCCGCCTGCCACCAAGCCCCAAAACGCTTGAAAAACGAGCTTTGTGAGAGGGAGCGCTACGGACTTTCCCTAGGCCAAAACATGGCTGGCACGGGCGACTTTTTGCCACCAAATAGTTACCATCCATAAACAAATAGCACTGCAAAGATTGATCAAATGATCACTTTTTGATCACTTTCTGATCCACAACCGGAGGCCCCCATGCCGAAGCGCCGCGTCTCTCTGGCCGACCTGCACCGCACCGCCGTGGGCCAAGGCCAGGCATTGCTGGGCACCGTGCCTGCCGAAGCCCCCCGCGCCCTGGGTGGGTTCGACACCCATGGCATCAGCCAGCACACCCACCCCACGGTGGCCGACATCAGCGAATGCCTGTTCTTCTCGCCCGGCGACGGGCGCATCTGGCTGCAAGACCAGCGCATGATCCTGCTGCACTCCGAGGCCCTGGGCTCGCTGCGGCGCGAGCTGATCGACAGCATTGGCCTGGACAAGGCCCGTGGCCTGCTCACCCGCGCGGGCTACGTCAGCGGCGCGCGCGACGCCCGCCTGGTGCGCCAGCAGTGGCCCGATGCCGAGCCCACCGCCGCCGCCATGGCCGGCACCCGCCTGCACGCGCTGGAGGGCGTGGTGCAGGTGGAGGTGGTGCACGCCCGCTACAACGCCGAGCTGGGCGAATACGACGGCGAGTTCATCTGGCACAACTCCAGCGAAGACGACGAGCACATCGCCGCCTACGGCGTGGGCGGATCGCCCGCGTGCTGGATGCAGGTGGGCTACGCCACCGGCTACGTCAGCACCTTGTTTGGCCGCATGATCGTCTTCCGCGAGGTGGAGTGCCGATCCTCCGGCGCCGCGCACTGCCGCGTGGTGGGCAAATCGGCCGAACTGTGGGACGACCCCGAGCAAGACCTGTTCTACCTGAACGCCCAGGACTTTGTGGGCACCCCGCCCGCCACACTGCCCACCTCGATGCCTGCAGGTGCGCAGGGCAAGGCCCGCACCACCTACCTGGGCGTGCCACCGGGCAAGGCGACGGCATCCAGCGATGCAGGCACCGCCGCCGAGGCCACGGCGCACGCCACCATGGTCGGCGCCTCATCAGCCTTCAACGCCGCCTGCCACATGCTGCAGCGCGTGGCCCCCACCGCCGCCACCGTGCTGTTCACCGGCGAATCGGGCGTGGGCAAGGAGATGTTTGCCAGCATGCTCCACCGCATCAGCCCGCGCAGCAGCCAGCCCTTTGTGGCCATCAACTGCGCGGCCATCCCTGAGACGCTGGTCGAATCCGAACTGTTTGGCGTGGAGCGCGGCGCCTACACCGGCGCAGGCACATCGCGCCCCGGCCGGTTTGAGCGCGCGCACGGCGGCACCCTCTTCCTCGACGAAATCGGCACGCTCAGCCTGGTGGCCCAGGGCAAGCTGCTGCGCGCCCTGCAAGAAGGCGAGGTGGAGCGCGTGGGCGGCACCCGCACCGTGCGCGTGGACGTGCGCCTGGTGGCCGCCACCAACGTGGACCTGCGCCAGGCCGTGCGCGAAGGCACGTTCCGCGAAGACCTGTTCTACCGCCTCAACGTCTTCCCCATCCACCTGCCCCCGCTGCGCGACCGGCGCGACGACATCCCCCTGCTGATGAGCCACTTTTTGGCCCACTACCAGCGCAAGCACCAGCGGCAGGTGCCCGGCTTTAGCCAGGCGGCCGTGAAGGCGATGTTTCACTACCCCTTCCCCGGCAACATCCGCGAGCTGCAGAACCTGATTGAGCGGGCGGTGATCTTGGCGACGGATGGAGAGCCGATTGAGCCGCACCACCTGTTTGCGGGCGGTGAGCAAAGTGGTGGTGGGGTGATGTCGCTGCACTTACAGGGGAACAGCGGGGGGACGTTGCATGCGCAGGGGGTGGCGGGTGTGGGGGCTGCTGCGATGCAGGCTCCGCAAGCCGCTGCGGCCGCAAGTGCGCGGAGCGGTGCGGGGCCAACGCCTGCCGCTGCGCAGATGGTGGCACCACTGCACCAGGCGGAAGAGCAGATGCTGCGGCAGGCGCTACAAAGTGCGGGGGGAAATGTGGCGCTCGCGGCGCGGTTGCTGGGGATCAGCCGGGCGACGATGGCTTATCGGGTGAAAAAGTTCGGTATTCAGCAGAAGTAGGTGGGATCCGACAGTATTGGCCTTGCGTCACGCTCCGCATGCGTGCAGACGCTCTTGGCCGCACGGCCTTCACAGCATACGGATGGTGTTCTACCTTACCCATTGAGCCAATACCCGCTGTCGCCGCCCTAAGGTCGCTTGCCGGGTTGCTCAGAGGATTGGGGCTTGCTTCTCCGTTGCGTTGACGGCAGGGCCTGCAATGCCAGAAATCGTTCTGCTACAGATTGGCCTCGGGCCAGAGCGTTATCAACGGAAGTACGTCCGCTGACTGCATCTGCGATGGCTTGACCGAAAGCATCGCCAATCGATGCGAACTCGCCGACCGCAGCGAACTGGACACCCAGGTAGGGGCTTGGTTCCAGGGTGGCATCGTTGGGATCAGCCATGCGAATGGCTTCCAGTTCGTCCCCCGCCCACGGTGCCGCAGCGCGGAATCCTGGTTCTGCATACGTAGATTTGCGGTTACCGGCAGGGACCAGCCCCCAACCCCGCTCTGCAGCCACACGCCGAACATAGTCACGCGAAGTGGCCCATGCGACAAATGTTTGAGCAGCGCTGGCACGACGGACAACCGCACCTTTGGGAATCGCCAATGCCCAGGCCCACAACCATCGAGCCCCCTTGCTTGTAACAGCGGTGGGTGCAGGTGCAAACCCGACATGGGCAGCGTGCGGATTGAGTTCACGGTTGGCCACGAAACCCGCTGCAACCGTAGCGTCAACCCACTGAGCGCACCGCCCTGAGTTGAACAGTTCGAGATTCCCGTTGTAACCCCGCTCAATCGCGTCGGACGGCCCGTACCGCTGAAGGAGGTTGACGTAGAGCGATACCGCCTCCTTCCAGGCCGGACTCTGCAATCGGGGGCGCCACTGCATGCCGAACCACTGGCCGCCAAAGGCGTTTGCCATGGTCGCTACTAGTGTCATGTTTTCGCCCCAGCCAGGACGAGCACGAAGGCAGATCCCATGCACACCTGCGGCCCGGTCGTGAAGTCGCTCCGCAAAGCCTGCCAAATCGGCCCATGTGGGTCTGGCGGGCATGGCCAAACCTGCCTTCGCAAACAGATCCTTACGGTAGTAAAGCATCGAACTTTCCCCATAAAAGGGAGCAGCGTAAAGATCCCCTTGAAAGGAAAGACCCTCGCGAATGTTGTCGATCAGGTCTTCCACACCATACCCTGGCGGCGGACGAATGGGTGCAAGCCAGCCTTTTGCAGCCCAAATTGGCACCTCGTACATACCGACGGTGACCACATCAAATCGATGCATTTGGGTCTGAATATCGCTGTGGACCACTTTTCTCAGATCGCCTTCTGGCAAAGTCACCCAGCGGAGCTTGATGGAAGGGTGCAGTTTTTCAAACTCATTGCTGAGAGCGCGCAACTGCAGCATGTGGCCGTTATCGACGGTAGCCACTACCAATGTCACCGGAGCTTCCGTTGCCCGAAGATCCGCAGGCGCAACTTGGACCCATAGCAAAAACAAGTAGATCGCGAGGCGCTTCATGCGAGAACCACTTGACGGGACAATTGACGAACTGCGTGCTCAAAGTCCGGCGCGGGCAACGGGCGCCCGAACAGATAGCCCTGGAACGCCTGACAACCCATAGCCATCAGGCAAGTGTGCTGTGCCGGGGTTTCCACGCCCTCGGCGATCACATCCAGGCCCAGTCCATGTCCCATGGCGATGACGGTCTGGGCCACCAAGGCATCAGGCATGCTCTCTGGCAGTGCATCAATGAAGGACTTGTCGATTTTCAATTGGCTCAGGGGCAAACGTGTCAAGTAGTTGAGTGAGGAGTTGCCCGTACCGAAGTCATCCAGCGAAATAACGCAGCCGGCACGGCGCAATGCTTGCAGTTTGGCAATAGCGTCATCGAAGCTGTCTATGGCAAGGCTCTCTGTCACCTCTAGCTTGAGTCGTTCGACCGCCGCGCCGGATCTCTCTATTTGTCCCACGACGTCTTGCACAAAGGTCTCTGCCTTGAACTGGCGCGGACTCACATTCACAGCGAGTGTCAGATTGCGCAACTCCTCATCCTGAGCCCATAGGGCAAGCTGATCGCAGACTGTCGCCAACGCCCAATGTCCCATCTGCTCGATCAGTCCGGTCTCCTCAGCCATAGGAATGAACTCGGCGGGCGAGACGACGCCGCGCTTAGGATGGATCCAGCGTATGAGGGCCTCTGCACCAATTGGCTGCTGCTTTGCATCTACCTGCACTTGGTAGTGCAACATGAACTGCCCTTGCGCAACCGCTTCACGAAGCTCCTCCTCGAGCCAGCGATGCCGGTCGATCTCCTGCTGCATGGCATCCTCAAAGAAGCGAACAAGGTTGCGCCCCGCATTCTTGCTTTTATACATGGCAAGTTCTGCTTGTCGCACCAGAACATCGGGAGCCAAAGCATGTCCCGAGAAAAGGGTGGTGCCAAGGGATGCAGTCGCCACAACCTTGTGCCCCTCAACATTGACTGGCAACTCGATGGCTCGGCGCACGGCCTCAGCCGTGGCCAGCGCCTGCAACGCAGCAGGCGTTCGATCCAAACCCAGCCCCTCCGCTACCAGTGCAAACGTATCGCCACTGAACCGGGCCACAGTGGCGCCTTCGCCAACCGCAGAGCGGATGCGTTGCGCGACCTCGACCAAAAGCCGATCCCCAAAGGCATGCCCCAACGAATCGTTGACCTTACTGAAAAAGTCCAGGTTCAGTATGGTCAATGCACCGAGTTCCCCCCTCTCTTCGCTGGCGTCCAGTGCGCGCCGCATGCGGTCTTCCAGCAAGCTGCGGTTGGGCAGATCGGTTAGCGGATCGTAGAGTTTGAGGCGCTCGGCCTGCTCACGCGCCCGCTTCTCATCGGTAATATCCTGAAGATCCCCTATGTAATGAGTGACTTGGCCTTGAGAGTCCTTCACGGCTGTGACAGACAGCCGCACCGTATACAGCGCTCCGTCTCGGCGCCGGTTGACCACTTCGCCCTGCCAATGCCCTTCATGCAGGAGCGTCTGCCACAACGTCTCAAAGAAGGTCGATGGGTGGAGGCCAGACTTCAGAAGGTTTGGCGTTTTCCCGAGGGCCTCCTGCGGCGAATAGCCTGTGATTCGGGTGAACGCTGCGTTGACGCGCTCGATCGTGCCGTAAGGGCTGACGATCATCAACGCGTCATGGCTTTCGAATGCCACCGAAGCGATGCGTAATTCACGCTCGGAGCGACGGCGCTCCGTGATGTCTCGAACCACCATGAGCACCCCGGTGCTCTGCCCATCGTTGTCCTGGATAGGGACCTTGACGACCTCCATATCACGCATCTCGCCTGAACTACCCTTGAAAGTGTAGTCATACTGAAGCGGCTGCCCGGCACTCATGACCAGATGATCTTTGCTACGAATAGCCGCCACTAGTTCATCGTCGGAAAAAATCTGGGCGTCGCTCTTGCCGACGATCTGCTCACGGGATAGACCCAGCTCAGCTTCTACACCGGCGTTGCAGTCAAGGTAGACCCCGTCACTGTCCTTCAGCGCTATTCCATCAGGACTGTTGTCTATGATGGTTCTCAGTCTCGCCTTTTCACTCCGCAATGCATTGTTCGCGAGTCGAATCTCTGCGGTTCTTGCCCGCACCGATCTTCGCAGCATCCAGATCCACAATCCAGCGACGGATAAGAACGCTACGGCTGCAAGTCCCCCCAGCAGGAGCATCCGCAGATAAGGTCGGAACTCGAACGGCTGGCTGAACCACTTTTCGCGCAACGCTTCTCGCTCCTCGGCAGTGATCAGCGCCATGCCTCGGGTGACCAGCGTAGAGCTTGCGAGGTCACCCTTGTTGACCGCCCAGTGGAACTGCCCTTCGTACAACTTGAAAGCACGGGAGAAGCGCAGCTTGTCGCGGAACAGATAAAGGTAATAGCTCGCCGGCGCTTCGTCCATGCAGAAGATCTTGATATCGCCGGCCTGTGCTGCAGCCAGAATGCCTTCATAGTTGGGATAGGCTGCCAAATGGGTAATACCCAAATTCGATAGCTTGTCCACACAAGCATCGCCACGTTGTACACCGATGGTGAAGCCAGCCAGCTCCCGGATAGATTTCACGCCGTGTATCGACGCATCTACATAAATACCTACCGGTAACGTCGCATATGGCAGGGAGTAGTCAAACAGCTGCTCCCGCACTGGCGTGCGAAAAATCATGTCAATCACGTCGGCTTGGCCATCGTGCATTGCCCGCTGGGCCTCATCCCACTGCATGGCTTTGAAATCGACGCGCTCACCACTCTTTTGTTCCCACAGGCGCCAGAGATCGACGATGTAGCCTGCTGGTTGGCCTTCCGCGTCCTTAAAAACGTACGGGGGATAGTTGTTATCCGTAACAACGCGCAATGAAGTTTCAGATGCAGTTGCGATCACTGGAGCAGCCAGAAATAGCACCATGCATGACACCAGAAAGCTCCAGAGAACCAGCACTGTCCAAGGTTTCCCGGAAGCTCTTACGACAGTCCTCAGCATTTTTTCTCCATCTCCATCGCCTGGGTCGAGCAAATGCACAGATGTCGATACTGGGCAGTGAAGAACCATGAAACCGCAGGAGCATCGCCCCAACATTGATTAAGATCAAAAAATGATCTGCCTACAGCCTCATCAGCTGTCGCTCAGTTGACAGCAATCAAGACGCCACAAAGTCAAGTCTGCCAAGCATTGCATATGCGTCGCACCGTCAGGCGCTGCACCTCACAAGTCGATTTCCTTGAAACAACAGCTTAAGGCAAACGCCCTTTGCAACGCCAACAAAAAGTGGCTACAAACATAACGCTAAGTCATCTTTCGGTTGCGTTGTGGCCCACTTCGAACGTGCTTTGGCTACGAAACTGCGATCTGCAGCCCGCGGTAAGCAAACTGAGACAAGTAGTCAAAAAGAATATCCCTGTGATTACCTGGGAAGTGTTTCCTCGCTGTATTCACGGAAGGTGCCTGTATGCGATGCGGGCAACCCATCCAGCACCAGCAGCATGTCGCCCGCAGCATCCGCCGCCGGGCGGCCGATTTCTGCGCCATTGAACAAGGCCGACAACGCCGAGTTGACGGTGTCCGGGTGCAGCGCCACCAGCACGGCCTGCGGGTAGGGGCGTGCAACTTCGATAGCAGCGGTTTTGACAATCATGTTGAGCGCGGCCTTGAAGGCGCAGTAGCTGGACCAGCCACCAAGGCGGTTGTCGCCATCAATGCGCTTGAAATATGCAAAATATATACAATTCAACTACGTTTCGCATAGAGAACACCTCATGGGCATAGTCAAAATTTCCGATCAGATGCACGAAAACCTGCGTCTGGCCAGCACGGCGCTGAGCCGTTCCATCAACTCCCAGGCCGAGCACTGGATGCGTGTCGGCATGCTGGCCGAGATGCACCCCGACCTGGACCACCGCGAGATTTGCCAGATGCTGGTGCGGGCCGAGCTCGCGGGCGGGCTGGATGTGGCGCTGGCGGCGCGGGGTGAGCTGGACAGCAAGCCTGCTACCTCTGCAGCAGACGTTGCCACCACGGCACGCGCCAGAAAGCAGCCGCACTGATGGCGCGCGCTGACCGTGGGGTGCCGATCCGCTCGGCCGAAGAACTGGTGATGGCGCGGCGGGCCGCACAACTGGCGGCCGAGGTGCTGGCCATGATCGAGCCACATGTGGTGCCGGGCGTGACCACCGACGCGCTGGACCGCCTGTGCCACGACCACATCGTGAACGTGCAGGGCGCGCGGCCCGCCAATGTGGGCTACCTGGGCTACCCCAAGACGGTGCTGACCTCGGTGAACCATGTCGTGTGCCACGGCATCCCCTCCGCCCAACAGGTGCTGAAAAAGGGCGACATCGTAAACATTGATGTGGCGGTGGAGAAAGACGGCTGGTATGGCGACACCAGCCGCATGTTCTGCGTGGGCACGCCCAGCGTGCTGGCCCAGCGGCTGGTGCGCACCACGTACGAGGCGCTGTGCGCGGGCATCCGCACAGTGAAGCCCGGTGCCACGCTGGGCGATGTGGGCCACGCCATTGCCACGGTGGCGCAGCGCGAGAACTTCAGCGTGGTGCGCGAATACTGCGGCCACGGCATTGGCACCGTGTACCACGATGAGCCGCAGGTGCTGCACTACGGGCGGCGCGGCCAGGGGCTGCGGCTGGAGGCAGGCATGGTCTTCACCATCGAGCCCATGCTGAACGCAGGCCAGCGCGAAACCAAAGAGCTGGCCGATGGCTGGACGGTGGTGACCAAGGACCGGTCGCTCTCGGCCCAGTGGGAGCACATGGTGGCGGTGACGGACAGCGGCTATGAGGTGCTGACCGCGTGGCCGGGGGGCACGGGCGCGTATGCACCAGTGTGAGCGGCCTCTGAACCTCAAAATTTAGATCAAATAGGCCGCTACCGCGCGACTGTATTGGGTGACCGGTATCAAAACCATAGCAAACCGCCTTACACGCTCCGAGACGGCTACCAGGGCAGCTTGTCACCGCTGTAGGCGTAGAAGCACCCCGTTTCCTCCACCGGCAAACCATCCAGCACCCGCAGCATGTCGCCCGCCGCGTCGGCCGCCGGGCGGCCAATTTCTGCACCGTTGAACGGGGCCGACAACGCTGAATTGACGGTGCCCGGGTGCAGAGCCACCAGCACGGCCTGCGGGTGGGTGCGGGCCACTTCGATGGACGCCGTTTTAACCATCATATTGAGCGCGGCCTTGCTGGCGCGGTAGCTGTACCAGCCGCCCAGGCGGTTGTCGCCAATGCTGCCTACCTTGGCCGAGAGCACGGCCAGCAGGCCGCGCCCCTGCTTGGGCAGCAGCGGTGCAAAGTGGGCCAAAACGAGCGCGGGGCCGAAGGTGTTGGTGCGGAAGGTGGCTTCCATCTGCGCATAGTTGAGCTGGCCCAGGCGCTTTTCAGGCATGCCGTGGGGGCCGTGTAGCAGACCTGCGGCGTGGATGATGCAGTGCCACGGGCCCTGGGCCTTGAGCTGGTGGGCGGCCGTGGCAATGGTGGCTTCGTCATCCAAATCGACCGAAGGGCTGGTGTGGCGGCCCAGGCCCACGGCCAGGGCGCAGCGCGGGTCGGCCTGCAGGTGAGCGAGGAAGGCTTTGCCGATGGCGCCAGTGGAGCCGATGACGAGGGCGCGGTAGCCGTCGGGCAATGACTGCAAAGAGGTGAACGGACTAGCGGCGGGTTGTGCTTGAGACATGACTTGGCTCTGCGGTGAACGTGTCGCTGGGTGATTCGGCAGGCGGGCTACAGCGCATCCAGCCGCGTGCGCAAGCTGGCCGCATGCTCACGCAACACATCGAGCTGCGGGCCCTGCATCTTCTGCAACTGGCGGTACACCATGCCAAGGCGGAAGTTATTTCCCAGCGTGCCCTCGTTGCGCGCAAAAAAATCCCAGTACAGCGCGTTGTACGGGCAGGCGCGCTCACCCACTTTTCGCTTTTTGTCGTAGTGGCAGCCGCCGCAGTAGTCGCTCATGCGGTCGATGTAGGCGGCGCTGCTCACATAGGGTTTGGTAGCCAGCAGGCCGCCGTCGGCAAACTGGCTCATGCCCACGGTGTTGGGCACTTCCACCCATTCAAAGGCGTCGATGTACACACCCAGGTACCAGCGGTGCACTGCTGCAGGATCAAGCCCCGCCAGCAGCGCAAAGTTGCCGATAACCATGAGGCGCTGGATGTGGTGGGCATACGCATGCTCCAACGACTGGCCCACGGCGTGCTGCATGCAGCGCATTTTGGTCTCGCCCGTCCAGAACCATTCCGGCAGGGGTGTACTGTGGCCCAGGGCGTTGCGCTCGTCATAGCCGGGCATGTGGGCCCAGTAGATGCCGCGCACGTATTCGCGCCAACCCAATATCTGGCGGATAAAACCCTCCACCGCTGGCAACGGCGCGGCGCCTGCGTGGTAGGCGGCCTGAGCGCGTTGCACCACCTCGTGCGGGCGCAGCATTTTTGTGTTGAGCGCGAAGGACAGCAGGGAGTGGAACAGCCGCGCGCTCTTGGTGCTCATGGCATCTTCATACGCGCCAAAGTCTGGCAGCGTGGTGGCGATGAAGTGGCCGAGCCACGCCAGAGCCTCGGCCCGGTTCAGCGGCCAACGCAGCGTATGGGCCTGCGGGTTGCCAAAGCTTTGCACGCCTGCAGCCCGGATGGTGGCCCACAGGGCGCTGTGGTCGTGCGTGGGGCGGGCATCAGTCGGCAATGCGGGTGTGCCGGGCCAGGGCTTGCGGTTGTCGTGGTCGTAGTTCCACTGCCCGCCTTCGGGCTCGCCAACCTCGTCGATCAGCACGCTGTGGCGCTGGCGCATGCGTCGGTAGAAATGCTCCATGAGCCACTGCTTGCGGCCCTTGAACACCTCGGCCATTTCGGTGCGGGTGGTGTAGAAGTGCTCGCTGCTGACGGCCTGCACAGTAAAGGCTTGCTGTGCGCCCCAGGTGCGCAGTTGCTCGTCCAGCCGCCATTCGTCGGGGTGCTGGTATTGCAGCGTGTGCGCACCGTAGTGGGCAATGAGGGCGGCCAGGTTGCCGGGGACGGACTGGCGGTTGCTGGCGTCGTCAATCGCCACGTAGCGCACGCGGTGCCCTGCCTCGCGCAGGTGGCGGGCCAGGTCGCGCATGGCGGCAAAGATGGAGAGGATTTTTTGCGCGTGGTGCAGCACGTAGTCGGTCTCTTGCCGCACTTCCATCAGCACGTAGACCACGCCGTCGTCCTGCGTGGCAAACCACGAATGCCCGGGGTTGAGCTGGTCGCCCAGCAGCAGGCGCAGCGTGTGGGCACGCTGTGGGGTGGAGGGCTGTGGCTTGGTCATGCCGTGCCCCATAGGCGGCGGTAGCTGCCGTCGGCATCGTGGTCTTGCGCCTGCTTGGTGGGGTTGAAGCGGCGGCCCCCGCGCGGGTCGGTGCCGCGCCCGGCGATGTAGAGCCAGTTGGCTTGGTTGCTGTACACGTCGTAGTCCACCAGTTGCGATTCGAACCACGCGGCGCCAGCGCGCCAGTCGCTGTGCAGGTCGTAGATGAGGTAACTGGCGACGACTTGGCGCAGGCGGTTGCTCAGATATCCGGTGGCAGCCAGCTCACGCATGGCGGCATCGACCAGTGGCTCGCCCGTCTCGCCCCGGCACCAGTGGTCAAAGCCGCGCGGGTTGTGCGGGGCGGGCGGTAGTTCTGACAGGCCGCGCACCCGGTACAGCGCTGCGCCGTATTGCAGGTGCAGCAGCCGAAAGTAGTCGCGCCACAGCAGCTCAAACCACAGCCAGTAGGTGCCATCGTTCGCGCCGTGGTCGCGCTCAAAGGTTTTTAGATCGGCATAGATCTGGCGCGGCGAGAGTGCCCCCGTGGCCAGCCAGGGCGAGAACTTGCTGGAGTAGTCCAACCCCGTGAGTCCGTTGCGCGTGGCCTTGTAGCTGTGGGGCAGCTTGCGGGTCAGGTACTGCGCCAGGTGGGCCAACGCGGCGGCTTCGCTGCCATCGCACGCAGGGGTGCCGTAGGGGAAGGACGAGCGCGCATCGCTGCCCTGGGGCGGTGCGGGTTGCTGGATGCTCGCAGCGCCCTGCTCTGCGCCCACGGTATGCAAAACAGACACGGGCACGTCGGGCGGGGGCAGCAGCCGGGCGGGTGCAGGCAATGGCACAGCGGGGGTGATGCCTGCGCGCTCGACCTTCTGGCGGAAGCTGGTGAACACACCGGGTAGCTGATCCACTGGCCAAGGCATCCGCGTCGGAGGCAGCAGGCTGCTGTGCCACACGCTGCGCACCTGCAGGCCAGCGGCGCGCAGTGCAGCCACCTCGGCCTGCTCGTAGGGGGCGGCAATGTCTTCGCACACTACGGTGGTGGCCCCCACAGCCCGGGCCAGTTGCGGCAACGCTGTGGCAGGCGGGACTTGGCAGACGAGCAGTGGGTTGCCCAGTGCGCTGGTCTGTTGATGCAGACCGCGCAGTGCTGCAGCGGTGAAGGCGCGCCGGTGTGGGCCCACACGGGCAAATCCCCAGGGCGTGGATTCATCGGGCGTTGGGAGGCACACCACGGGCAGCAGGTGCGTGGCACCGCTGGCGAGCGCCGCGTGCAGCGCGGGCTGGTCGTGCAGCCGCAGGTCGTTGCGAAACCAGAACAGCACGGTGCTCATGCAGCGCCCTCCTCCGCAGCTTTACCGGTGCGCTTTCGTTCGCTGCGGCAGCGGTCGGAGCAGTACTTCACCTCGTCCCACACCTTCTCCCACTTCTTGCGCCAGGTGAAGGGCAGGCCGCAGTGCTGGCAGGTCTTTTGCGGAAGGTCGGATTTTTTGCGCATGCGCATGGCGGGCCTGTGGGTTGTTTACGCAGGCTTCGACACCTGCTGCGCCAGCGCACGCCCGCTGAGCCACGCGCCTTCGACCTTGCCGCCGTGCAACCAGTCGCCACACAGGCCCAGGCGCGTATGCGCATCCCACCAACTGCCCTGCGTGAGCGCGGGTTCGGTGTCGGCATAGCGCCAGCGGTGGGCGGTGGCTGCAGCGGGCGCAGGGCCCCCAAGAGCTGCGAAGGCGGCGAGCAGTGCGGTTGTGACCAACTCGGCGCTGTCTTCGATATGAGCCTCACTCCACTCGGCGCTGGCGTGCAGCAGCCAGGTCTCTTGCCCCGTGCGGCCGGGTTTGCTGCTGTCACGCGCCACCCAGCGCAGCGGGCCGGTGTTGATAAACGCCCCCTCCCACGGCATGGCGACAGGGCTTGGGTAGCGCAGCATCACAGCCCAGCTGCCACGCATGCGTGCGCTGGCGGCCAAGGCGGCGCCCGCAGGTGCCAATGCGGCCAGCAAGGGCACGGCCTGCGGGGCGGGAACGGCCAGCAGCACTGCGCTGTAACGCGGGCTGTGCAGACCATGTTCCGCCGAGTTGACGGCCCACCCGCCCTCGGTGTGGTCCAGCCGCTGCACGGTAGTTTGCCACTGCGCCAGCGCAGGCGCACCCAGGTGCTGCACCAGCCAGGCGGCGGGCGACGTCATGCGCGGTGTGCCCACAAACCGCTCCAGCGGGGTGGCCGGGGTGGACCAAGCGTTGCCGTCAAAGCTGGCCAGCCGGGCATTCCACAACGCAGCCACACCGGCCTGCTGCCAGCGGGCCACCTCGGCGCGGAAGGCAGGGTCGCGGGCGGTGAAGTATTGGGCGCCGTGGTCGCACTGCCAAGGGCCGTTGTCGTCTTCGGCGCGGCGTGTGCTCATGCGGCCAGACGGGCCACGGGATTTGTCGAACACATGCACCTTGTGCCCTGCATGCAGCAGCGCCTGTGCGCACGACAAGCCTGCCAGGCCTGCACCAACAACGGCGATGGGCAAAGGGGTCGCGGTGCTGATCATGGCTGAGGGTCTGTGCGTTCGTGGGTCACCCAAATCAGGGCCTGGGTGTCGATGCCCAGCGCGCTGGCGCGGGCGATGAGCTGCTCGCGCACGCCGGGGGGCAGCCGCCTTGTGCGCGACAGGATCCAGCAGTAGCTTCGGTCCGGCCCCACCACCAGGGCCCATTGGTAATCGGCATCCAGCGCGGCCACGTGGTAGCCGCCGTAGAACGGACCAAAGAACGACACCTTGAGCGAGGCGGTGTTGGCATCGCCTGTGAACAGGGCCTTGCCCTCGGCCTGGCGCCAGTCTTTTTTGCCGGTGTCAAAGCCCCGGTTGAGCACGCGCACACTGCCGTCCGCCTGACGCTGGTAGGTGGCGCTCACATCCGTCATGCCGCGTTCAAACGAATGGTCCAGGCGGGCCACCTCGTACCAGCGGCCCTCGTATCGGGCGAGGTCAAACGGGGTGACAGGCGTGATGCCCTCGGGTGGGCGGGTGGACGAGCAGCCGCTCAAGGCGAGCACCGCCAAGGCCAGCCCGAGCCAGACCCAGCGGCGGAAGCAGGATAGGAAGAAGGACATGAATTACCAATTGGTCACAAAACAAACCAATTGGTATTCTGCCACCACGAGCGCTGTCGCGGCGAAAGCCCGTCGCGGGCCCCTGCACTGGCCCACCCGTAAACTCGGCCCATGACTTTTCAAATCACCGTTTACTCCAAATCCGCCTGCCCCCAATGCGATTCGGCCAAGAAGCTGCTGCAGTCGCGTTCACTGCCTTTTGAGGAAATCAAGATCGACGACGAGGCTGAGCGCCTGGCGTTTTATGCCAAGTGCGGGCCTTCGGTGCGGCAGATGCCGCAGATCTTCATCAACAACCAGCGCGTGGGTGGGCTGGCAGGGCTGCAGGCGGCGCTGGCGCAGATCGGCCAGTGACACCCGCTTTCGCCCCCGGCTGACTGGCTATTGGTACTTCGCAGCGGTGATGAATTCACTGAAGGTTTCGCACCACACGATCACGGTGTTGAACCTGGCCAGGTCCACGCCCTGCGGCAGCGGGACGATGAAGTTGTTGAACGTCTTCACATCGCCCACGCGCAACATCTGGGGCTTGAGGCGTTTGAAGTCGGCCTCGGTCTCGACAAACTCGGGCGACAGGTAGAGCTTGTAGTCCGGCCCCGGGGCCAGCTTGCCCACCAGGCTGATGGCCTGCGGGCTGATGGACACGGCGCCCTCGCCCCAGTGCAGGGCGTCGCTGTCTTTCAAGTCACGGCGGAAGGTGGCGGTCCATTGCGTGGCAGGCTGGCTCGACTGGATTTGCTGCAGCGTGGGGGCGTCGGGCGCGATCAGGATAGGCAGCGCATACACGCCCAGCGCAAACCCGATGGCCAGGGTGAGCAGGTGGGTGGCAATAAGCAGCAGAGGTTTCATGGCATTAGGTTCAGCGGACTGGGCCCAATGTACTGCGCAGCGCCCTCCCGTTCAACGCTGCGCAGCTCCCGCTGTCCGATCAGGATGCGCGGGCCAGGAAGCCATCCACCAGCGCGTAGTGCTCCGGCACATTGAGCGCGGGCGCATGGCCGCAGCCGGGCACCTCCACCACCTGCGCCAAGCCGCGTGCGCCGGGGCCCCGGGTCAGCATCTCGGCGGTGGTGTCGCGCAGCACCAGGTCCGACTCTTCGCCACGCAGGCACAACACGGGGATGTCGAGCGCGTCGTAGTGGTCCCAGATCAGGTAGTCGTTGGTGTGGTGGGTGAACTGCTGCACCATGGCCGGGTCGTAATGCGGCGTCACGCGGCCGTCGGGCAGGCGGCGGGTGCTGCTCTCGGTCAGCAGGCGCCACTGCGCATCGCTGAGCCAGCCGTAGGGCGTGTAGACCTGACGGAAAAACGCCTCCAGCTCCCGCACCGTGTCGAACGCGGGCGGGTGGCCTGCGTAGGCCTTGATGCGCTCCAGCGCGGCGTCGGCCAGGCGCGGGGCGTTGTCGTTGAGCAGCAGGCTCTGGATGCGGCCCTTGAGCTGCGGCTCGAACAAACCCGAGGCGCACACGGTGCCGATGGCCCCGCCCATCGACGTGCCCACCCAGTGCGCTTTCTCGACACCTAGTTGGTCGAACAGATCGGCAGCAATGCGCGCGTAGAACGAGAGCCGGTATTCGTCCTGCGGTGCACGCGCCCACTGGCTCAGGCCCCGGCCCAGGGTGTCGGGGCAGATCACGCGGTAGCGTGACGCCAGGTGGGCGGCCAGGGGGTCCATGTCGCGCCCGGTGCGCGCCAAGCCGTGCCAGGCAATCACCACCGGCGCGTCGGGCGCACCCCACTCCGTGGTGTGGATTTCATAGCCAGCGCAGGTGAGGTAGCGCGAGGTGGGGGACATGATGGCGACCTTGTGGAACAGAGAATAAAAAAGGATCGGCGGCTCACTTCATGAGGCGGCCATTGCTGCCAATGACAGTGACCTCGACATACCGTGAGCCGATGCGGTTGGTGGGGGAGTAGCCCAGCGTGATGCCGCCGAGGTCAAAGCTCTGCAGCGACTCCAGCGCCTTGACGACCTTGGCGCGTGTGGGCGCGGGCCCGGCACGGCGCAGGGCCTCGACCAGCACCTTGGCGCCCAGAAACTGCTCGAAGCTGGTGTAGTTGACCTCGGCCTCGGGGGCGTATTTCTTGAGCAGCGACTGGTATTCGCGCACCACTGGCAACTGGGGCCGGTAGGGGTACGGCACCACCTGGCTGATGCCCAGACCGTGCGCGTTTTTCAGGCCCGCCAGCTTGACCAGCTCGGTCGGGTCCACCACCGAGATGTTGTACAGCTGAGCGCCGCCGCCCTGCTCACGGTAACGCTGGATGAAGGCCGCCGCAGGCTTGTTCACCGCGATCATGATGACCGCGTGCACATCGGCGGCCTTGATGGCCTTGACGGCCTCATCCACCTTGTCAGTGTTGCGTTCGTAGCCTGCTGCCAACACCAGCTTGAGGTTGCGCTTGGCCAAGGCAGCCTCCACCCCCGCCAGGCCCGCCTTGCCAAAACCGTCGTCCTGGTACATCACGGCGACGCGGTTCATGCCCAGCGTGGTGAGCTGCTGCACCATGTGCTCGGTCTCATCGACATAGCCTGCGCGCACATGAAAGATCCAGGGGTTGAACGGGTTGCGCAGCGATTCGCCCCCCGTGTAAGGCGCCACCAGCGCCGCACCGCCCTCTTGCAACACGCCGTCTGCCAGCAGCTGGGTGATGTTGGCCGTGCCCGCAAAGCCATACAGCGCCACCACCTCGGGCTTGGCCAGCATCTCGCGGGTGAGCTTCACGGTGTCGGCCACCTTGTAAGCGTCGTCGGCAACCTCCTGGCGGATGGTCGCGCCGTGCACGCCGCCCTGGGCGTTCACCCAGTCAAAGTAGATCTTGCCGCCCAGCACCATCTGTGCGCCAGTGCTGGCCAGCACGCCAGTGAGCGGTGCCACCTGCCCCACCACAATCTCGGCGGCGTGCAGCAAGGGCGCCGTGGCCCCGCCCCACAGCACCGCCAGTGCTGCCGCCGCACGGCGGCTCCATGTCTTGACCTTGTCCATTCGGTTCATCCCCTGTTTGTGTTGCTTGCAGCCGCGCCCACGGGCGGCGCAAGGGCCGATGGCCCCCACGCGTGCCCGGTGGGCGGCGGTGACGGTGTGTCGTCTGGCAAAGCTCCTTGGGTCAGTCGGGGATGGCAATGGCGCCCGCCGTGATGGCGATGGCGTTGGCGGCAGCAGGCGTGGTAGCCAGCGGCGGCACGTTGGCGGCGGTGATGGCCGGGGCGCTGCCCGGTGTGCCGCCGCGCGGCACGGTGCGCACCACCTGGCTGGCGGGCAGCGCCTTGCCGCTGGCGAGGTGGTCGTACACGGCGTCGAGCGCGTGGTTCAGGTACACATGCAGCGGCACGTAGCGGCTGTCATAGCCCGGCAGCACCGTGGGCAGGCCGACGAAGCTGTCGAAGTGCTGGGCGTTGGCCACTTCCATATAGCTGAGCTTGCTGGCGGCGCCTTCGACCTTCTTGTTCAGTGCGGCGTAGGGGCGCGAGGTGTGGCTCACAGGCAGCAGCGCATCGGCACGGCCGTGCACGATCACAGCGGGCTTGCCGCGCAGGTTGCCGTTGCGGCGGGTTTCGTCCACACCGGCCTGCAGCTTCTTGGCAGCGGCGTCATTGCCGGTGACGAGGTTGCGCAGGCACAGCGCGCCGCTCAGGTTCCAGTCGGCGACACCAGCGTCCGACACCGACAGGAAGTCGCGCGCCGGGCCCAGCTTGCCGAGGTTGTTGACCAGGTTGATGCCGCCCGAGGGAGGCACACCGTTGCCGGTGGCAAACATGCCGGGCAATGCAGCGGCGGCCAGCGGGGTGACCCCGCCGGTGGCCGCTGTGGCGGCGTAGCTGAAGCCGCAGAGGTTGTCTTGCACGCTGGCGCGCGAGAGGCCGTTGGCAAAGGTCACGGCCACGGCGGGGGACACTTCAAACGCCGCCATGGAGGCATGCAGGTCGTTGGACTCGGGCTCCCAACCGTAGGCGCGCAGCTTTTGCAATGCCTCTTCGGCCTGCGCGGGCATGGTGCTGGCAGTGAGCAGTCCTGCCGCCTTGAGCGACGCGCAGCGGTTGGGCGCAATGGGCAGCGCGGTGCTGGCAAAGCCAGCTGCAAACGCCGCAGCAAAAGGGCTGGTGCTGACCGAGGGCGCAAGCGACGCGCAGGCCTGGTAGAGGTTGGCGTAGGTGGTGAAGTCCACCAGCGTCTTGCCGGTGACGGCCACGTCGGCGCTGCCTCGGCGCACCGTAACACCGGGGTTGGCGGGCATCTCGATGGCGGGCTCGGACACGGCCACGCCGCTGATCAGGCCCTGCGTGTCCAGCTCGGCCGCAGCTATGGCCGCGCCGCCACCGTTGGAGATGCTCGATGCGATCACGATGGTGTTGGCCGGGGTCAGCGTCTTGAGGCGCTGACCCGCTGCGTCGGTGGCGCCGTAGCGCTGGTTGAGCACGTAATAGCCAAACTCCACGGCCTGCAGCGTGCTCGTGCCCCAGTCCTTCTCAGAGTTCTGGCCCGAATGCGCGTGCTTGAACGCAAAGCGATTGGGTGTGGCGGTGTTGAAGGCGGCCAGCTCGGTGGCCGTGAGGCCTGCGTTGAAGGCTGCGGCCTTGCCCGCTGCGGCGGCCGTGGTGCGTGTGCCGTCGATCAGCGGCACGGTGTCGTTCATGAGGTCGTGCGGCGCGCCGCCCGTGCCCTTGTCCGAGTACGCCACGGCGCAGCCCTTCTTGAGGCCCCACTCTCCGGTGGAAATGCCGCCGTACACGCCGCGCGAGCCCGAGGTGGTTGCGGTGATCATGCAGGGCTTCTTGGGGTCGAAGCTGGCAGGCACCTGCACCATGAGGGTGACGTTCTTGCGGCCTGTTCCGTCATCGGCAAACGCGATGTATTCGGTGCCCGCCACCTTGCCTTCGCCCGTGGTGACCTTGCCCTGCGCATCCACATTGGGGCCGTAGAGCGTGCCGTAGCCGCCGGCCGCCGTCATGTCGAGCATGGCGCGGTAGTTGGTGTGGATGGCGGTGCGGCGCAGCTCAGCCGCCGTGGGCTTGAGGGGGTCGGCAAACGCGGGGGGCACGGCAGCGGCCAGACCCGTGGAGCCCAGGCCCGCCGTGAGCAAGTCATTGCTGCTGCCGTCGTAGGTGGTCTCGCTGATGGTGCCCAGGTAGCCGGGCTTGGTGTTGGGGGCGGCACTGTCGCCACTGCTGCCACCGCAGGCAGCCAGCACCGCAGCGGCCAGCGCTGCGGGCAGGAACGGACGGGAAAGGGGACGAGAAAGGGGACGGAAACGCGGGTTCTTGATGTTCATCTTCATGTGCTTGTCTCCTGGAGTTTTTCTTTGCTTCTGGTTGCACAGCTCACCCACAAACCCAGGCCACGCCGGTCCTCCGGCGCGGCCGGGGCCACTCACCCCGCCTTGCGCGCAGCTGCCGCGCGCAGACGCCCCACCACACCGGTAGGGAAGTAATAGACCGAAAGAACAAAGAGCACTCCCAGCCACAGCAGCCAGCGGTCAGGCGAGAGCAATGCCGACAGCCAGGGCAGACCCGTGGCAGCCTCGCTGCCTAGCCGCAGCAAGTCTTGCAGGTAGCTTTGCGCCACCAGGAAAAGCACCGCCCCGATGGCAGAGCCATAGATGGTGCCCATGCCACCGATCACCACGATGAGCAGGCAGTCCATCATGATTTCGAAGCTCAGCGAAGTGTCCGGCCCGTTGTAGCGCAGCCAGAGCGCCAGCATGCAACCCGCCAGCGTGGCGAACAGGGCCGACAGCACGCTCGATGTGGTGCGGTACACCACCACGCGGTAGCCAATGGCCTCTGCACGGAATTCGTTCTCGCGGATGGCCTGCAGCACGCGGCCAAAGGGCGAGTTGACGATGCGCAGCAGGGCCAGCACCAGCGCCACGGCGGTGACGAACAGCAGGTAGTAGCAGATCAGGCGCCCGTCGATGGTCACGCCCAGAAAGGGCTCTTCGAAGGGCTCGAAACTGGGCGACAGGAATTCGGGGACCTTGAAGGTCAGGCCGTCTTCACCGCCGGTGATGTCGGACAGCTGCGAGGCCAGCGTCTGGAACGCCGCCGCCACCGCCAGCGTGATCATGGCGAAGAAGATGGCGCGCACGCGCAGCGAGAACAGCCCCACCGCCAGCGACAGCAGCAGGGACAGCAGCAGCGCGCCACCAATGCCCACGCCCAGCGCCGTCCAGGTGGGGCCCAGGCGCGTGGTGGCCACTGCGATGCCATAGGCCCCGATGCCAAAGAACATGGTGTGCGCAAAGCTCACGATGCCGGTGTAGCCCAGCAGCAGGTCAAAACTGGCGACCAGCACCACAAAGATCAGCACCTTGGCCGCGACCGACAGCGCCTTGACGCCCGGGAACAGGAACGGGGCAAACGCCAGCCCGATGAGGATAGCCACCAGGATCACCGCCAGCACCTTGCTGCGCGGGTAGTCGTTGGAAAGAAGACGGTTCAACATGGTCTTGTTTCCTCAGCGGTTAGCGACCGGATAGACGCCCTGGGGTCGCCACAGCAAGATGGCCACCATCAACGCGATGTTGGAGAACAGCGCCACCTTGGGCACCAGAAAGCCGGTGTAGTTCGCCATCAGCCCCACCAGCAGCGCGCCGATGAGCGCGCCACCCGTGCTGCCGAGGCCTCCGATGATGATCACGATGAAGATCAGCACATTGACCTGTGCGCCCATCTGCGGGATCACGTTCTGCTGGTAAAGCCCCCACATCACGCCGCCCAGGCCCGCCAGGGCCGAGCCCACCACGAACACGCCCACGAACAGGCGGCGGATGCGGTAGCCCAGGCTCTCCACCATCTCGCGGTCTTGCACGCCAGCGCGGATGAGCAGGCCGACCTTGGTGCGCGACAGCGTCCAGGCCAGTACGCCGAAGACCACCAAGCCCACCGCCACGGCGATCAGGCGGTATTTTTCGATGGCGGCGTCGCCCACCAGCAGCGAACCGCGCATGGCTTCGGGCAGCGGCAGCGGGATCTGCGCGGGGCCCCAGATGACCTTGATGAGTTCTTCACCAATGATCATGCCGCCCATGGTGATGAGGATCTGCTTCAAATGCTGGCCGTACACGGGCCGCACGATGAAGCGCTCGAACGCCAGGCCCACCGCCCCGGCGACGGCCATGGCCACGAGCATGGCGGGCAGCACGGCCATCAGGTTGCGCCACAGGTCAGCGCTTTGGGTGTAGTCGCCCATGGCGCCCAGCACGCTGGTGGCCACGAAGGCGCCCAAGGCGATGAACACGCCGTGGCCGAAGTTGAGCACGTCCATCAGGCCGAACACCAGCGTGAGGCCCGAGGCGATGATGAAGATGATCATGCCCATCGCCAGGCCCGCCACGGTGAGCGTGAGCCAGGTGCTGGGTGAGCCGATGAAGGGCAGCACCAGCAGCGCGAGCGCGGGTACCAGGGCCAGGGGCTTCCAGTCGAAGTCACGGGTGATGGCGCTCATACGCGGCCTCCTTGCATGGCAGGCGGCATCTGCGCATTTGCTACATTTTTAATAGCTGCTATCGCTTTACCATCAAGCGCTAGCAGCCCAAAAGGCTTGAAATCTGGTGCAAAACTCATAGTGCCAACCCCAGCAGCGAGCGCTGCAGTGCTTCGTCTTCGGCCAGCGCAGCCATGCTGCCTGCATGCACCACCTGGCCGTTGTCCATCACGGCCACGGTGTCGCCGAGCCGCTTGGCAAAGTTGATGTTCTGCTCGACCAGCAGGATGGTCACGCCGCTCTTTTTGAGCTGGTCGAACGCCTCGATCATGTTGTTGATGATGGCGGGCGCCAGGCCCTTGCTGGGCTCGTCCACGATGAGCAGGTCGCGCGGCTCGACGATGGCGCGGCTCACAGCCACCATCTGCTTTTGCCCGCCGCTGAGCTTGCCGGCCGGGTGGTTCCAGAACTTCTCCACGGCGGGGAAGAGCTTGAAGATCCACTGCAGCCGCGCCTCGTCCATCTGCGCGGCATTGCGCGCGCTGCGGGCGGCAAGCAGCATGTTTTCCTTCACCGTGAGGTCGGCGAAGATGCCCATGTTCTCGGGCACGTAGGCGATGTTCATGCCCGCGATCTGCGGGGTGTTCAGCGCCGTGATGTCTTTGCCTGCAAAGTGGACCGAGCCTTTGGACGCATGCCACAGGCCCATGATGGTGCGCAGCGTGGTCGTCTTGCCCGCGCCGTTGCGGCCCAGCAGCATGGTGAGCTGGCCCTTGGGCACGGCCAGATCCACGCCGTGCAGGATGTGGTACGCGCCGATGTGCGTGTGCACGCCCTGGAGTTCGAGCAGATTGCCCGTGTTGTTGGTGGTGGTGGTCATGCGGCGGCCTCCTTGGTTACACCGAGGTAGGCTTCCTGCACCACGGGCGATGCGATCACCTCGGCCGGTGGGCCGTCGGCCACCAGCGTGCCGTTGGTCAGCACGATGATGCGGTCGGCCAGCTCGCGCACCACGTCCATCTTGTGCTCCACCAGCAGGATGATCTTGGTCTTGTCCTTCTTCAGCGCGCGGATCAGGTTCAGGATCACGGGCGCTTCGTCGTGGCTCATGCCGGCCGTGGGTTCGTCGAACATGTAGACCTGCGGCTCCAGCGCCATGAGCAGCGCCACTTCGAGCTTGCGCTGGTCGCCATGCGGCAGGCTGGCCACGGGCGTGTCGCGACGCTCGTACATGGCCACCGTCTGCAGGATGGATTCAGCCCGCTCGGTCAGCGCATGGTGGTCGCTCCAGATGCTCCACAGGTTCAGGCCCCGGCGGTGCTTGCCCTCTTGCGTGGCCTGCACGGCCAGGCGCACGTTCTCGAGCACGCTGAGGTTGGGGAACAGGTTGGTGAGCTGGAACGCCCGGCCCAGGCCCGCATGCGTGCGCGCCGAGACGGACTGGCCGGTCAGGTCCTGCCCGCCCAGCGTGACGCTGCCGCTGGTGGCCTTGAGTTGCCCCGAGATGAGGTTGAAGTACGTGGTCTTGCCCGCGCCATTGGGGCCCACGATGGCGGTCAGCGTGCCGGGCTCGAAAGAGCAGGTCACGGCATTGACCGCCACGTGGCCGCCAAAGCGGATGGTCAAGTCCTTGGTGGCCAAGGTGCTCATGGGTGGTGGTTCACTTTCACGGTAGTCATCGTTGGTCGAGGGGGCGGCCGCCCCCTTTTTCACGTCAAGGGCAAGTTCCGATGACGTAGTAGTTGGGGCTGGTCTGTTTCAGCGTGTTGTTCACAAAGATGTTCCACAGCCCCATGCTCTGGTTGGAACCCAGCGCGAAGGTGTAGCCGCCATACACGTAGGCACGGCCCGCCATGGTGTGGGCGTAGTTGCTGGCCGTGGTGCAGGTGCCCGTGCCGCCGCCCGATGCGGCCAGCGTGGTGCCGGATGCAGCGGCGGACACGGCGCCCTCGGCGCCGTTGCCATCAGCGGCACGCACCGTCCAGCTGTAGGTGGTGGATGCGGCCAGGCCGGTGTCGGTGAAGTTCGTGGCAGTCACGGGCAGCGCATTGGTCTTGTTGCCATTGCGGTACACGTTGTAGCTGGCCGCTCCGCTCACGGCGTTCCAGCCAATCGCCATGCTGCTGGCCGTGGCGCCCGAGGTGCTCACGCCCGTGGGGGCTGGCAGGTCCACCGGCGGGTTGGTGGTTCCGCCGCTTCCCACGCGGTCCACCATGGCCTTGATGGCAGCCATCTGCGGGCCGGACTTCTTGGAATAGTTGGCGCTGTCATAGCCCCACCAGTCCCAGCAGCTGTTGGTGGCGGCCAGGCTGGTCTGCGGGTACAGCATCACGATGTTGTTACTGTCGGCCCAGCGGTTGTAGCCCGTGTTGCGCACGTACTGCTGCTGCACGTCGTTCACGTTCTGCTTGCAGCCATGCAGCACCACATGCAGCTTGCAGGTGGCCGTGCCACCCGCCTGACAGGCCTGGGGCACATAGGCCCAGCCCGTGGTGGCCATGCCGTGGTTGGAGATGAATTCGCTCTGATTGAACTCGATGAAATTGCCGCTGGGCAGCGTGGCGTTGTTGCGTGCGTTCAGCGTGCCGTACAGGTGCTGCAGCATGGCGCCTGCCAAGTCGAAGTTGCAGTCGCTGATGTAGGGAGCACCCTTGGTGGAGCAGCCGTTGCCATAGTCGTCCGTCACCATCGCGTGCTCTGATGCGATGTCCTTCTTGTAGACCACGTTGGCCGCTGGCACGAAGCTGTTGTAGTAGGTGCGCAGTGCATCCATCACCCCCGTCTTGACCACGCTGTCGAGCGTGCCCGAGAACAGGTAGACCTTGGAGTTCTGCAGGTTGGCCACGGGGTCGATCACGCCCTGGCCGGCCCAGGTGTTGGTGGTGTTCACCAGCGTGCTGGTGGGAATACCCGTGGGGCTGGCCATGCAGCGCCCCGTGGCATTGACGACTGAGCCCTCAGCGCAATAGAACGGGCCGCCCGCCACCACCCCCACGCCCTTGGCAAACGTGGCCGAGTACGCCACATGCAGCTGCACGGCCATGAAGCCGCCCGAGGACAGGCCGGAAACGGTGGTCTGCGTCTTGTCGATCTTGAGGGCGGGGAGGTTGACGGCAGCGTGAACACTGGCCACGCCACAGAGTGCAATCGCAGCCCCTGCTGCTGCCGCCCGGATGAAATTGAAAGCCATGTTGTCTTGTCTCCAAATAATTTTGAGAAAGTCTGACCCAGCCCCCGTGTAATCCGGGGGTTCATGCATCAATTCACTGGAAAAAGAGGGGCGGCCGCCCCTGCGGGATGAACCCCGAAGGAGCAGGACGGTGATCCTGTCCGACGGGCCTCGCTAACGCATCGAAAAGACCGGCTTATCGCTTGTTGCGAATCGGCACGTTCATTTCTTCAGGCTTGATCTCGCGCACCAGTTCGGGCACGCCCCAGGCAAAGGCCGGGTCCACCTTGATCTTGAAGTGGTACATGCTCTGCATGGCCTGGTGGTCTTCCTTGCGGAAAGTCATCTTGCCCTTGGGGGTGTCAAAGCTCATGCCCTCCATGGTCTTGATGAGCTTGTTGGTGTTGGTGTCGCCACCCGTGGCCTTGAGCGCCGTGACCAGCGCCATGGCCGAGCTGAAACCACCGGCGGTGAAGAAGTCTGGCGGAGTCTTGAACTCCTTGTAATGCGCAGCCACCAGGGCTTCGTTCACGGGGTTCTTGGGGATGCCGAAGTAGTAGTACGTAGCGCCTTCCATGCCGGGGAAGTTCTTGTACGCGGCCATGGCGGGCAGGATGTTGCCGCCCGTGGAGATCTCGATGCCATAGCGCTTCAAGTCCATGTCGGCGATCTTGAAGGGGTTGCCTGCGCCAGCCCAGACCACCCAGATGATCTTGCGGCCGGGCTGGTCCTTGAGCTTGTCGATCAGGCGCTGGGCACCGGCGGTGAAGTCGGTGGTGGCAGCTGGCAGGTATTCCTCATGGGCGAGCTTGGCCTTCTTGACCGAGTCCTTGAAGGCTTTCACGCCATCGCGGCCAAACGCGTTGTCTTGAGCGAGGGTGGCAATGGTCACGCCTTCCTTGTCCACCGCCACGGCGTTGGAGATGGCGTCCTGGCTGCTGTTGCGGCCTGTGCGGAAGATGTACTTGTTCCACTTGTCGCCGGTGATCGAGTCGGCCACTGCGGGCTCGACCAGCAGGATCTTTTTGTATTCCTCGGCCACCGGCAGCATGGCCAGGGCCACGCCCGATGCGGTGGGGCCGACGGCGATGTCGGCCTTGTCGTCAGAGTACGCGGTGGCCAGCAGGCTCTTGCCCAGGTCGGGCTTGCCCTGGTCGTCTTTCTCGATCACCACCAGCTTCTTGCCATTGACCGTCATGCTGCCGCCGGTGGCGTAGTTCAGCCCCATCATCAGGCCAGTCTGGGTCTGCTTGCCATAGGCCTCCAGAGGGCCGGTCTTGCTGTACACGTGGGCAATGCGGATTTCGCCGGTCTGTGCGAATGCGGGGGCGGAAAGTGTGGCGGCGGTAACGGCTGCGGAAGCGAGGGCGACCAGAGTGCGACGGTGCATGGCGATGTCTCCTGTTGTGATGCTTCTTTATTGCACAGTCTGTGCCAGCAGCCAAGTGCTTGATTTCAAAGAAACTTTTCCTCACACACCGGAGGCTATGCCTGAATTCAATACACAATAAATGTCTAATTTTCAGACAATTGCCTGAAATTTATTCAGGGTTTTCCAGACGTCCATAGAGCGTGGCGCGTGAGATACCGAGCTGCCGCGCCGTGGCCAGCTTGTTGCCGCCATGGGCCTTCATTGCGGCATGGATGGCCCGCTGCTCCAGCTCGGCCACCTGTTCGGCCAGGGGCCGCAGGTAGCGCGACTCGTCCTCGGCCTCGACCACCACGGCGGTGGTGTCCTGCACCGGCGCGGCGGGCTCCACGCCCGCTTCGCGCAGGATGCGTTCGAGCTGCGCCGCGTCGATGGACTGGCCCTCGCTGCGCATCACGGCCTGCTCCAGCACGTTGCGCAGCTCGCGGATGTTGCCGCGCCAGGGCTGGCCAGCGAGCAAGGCCATGGCCTCGGGCAGCAGCTCGGGCGGTGGCGTGCCGTTGCGCAGCGCCAGGTCATCGCCCAGAGCCTCGACCAGTGCCGGAATGTCACTGCGCCGCGCACGCAGTGGTGGCACGCGCACCGGCAGCACGTGCAGGCGGTAAAACAGGTCTTCGCGGAACTTGCCTTCACGCACCAGGCCAGCCAGATCGCGCGAGGTGGCGGCCAGGATGCGTACGTTGAAGGGCACGAGCTTGTTGCTGCCCAGCGGCTCGATCTCCCCTTCCTGCAGCGCGCGCAGCAGCTTGGCCTGCAGGCTTTGGGGCATATCGCCGATTTCGTCGAGGAACAGCGTGCCGCCATCGGCCAGCTTGAACTTGCCATCGCGCCCCTTGGCCGACGCGCCGGTGTAGGCGCCGGGCGCCACGCCAAAGAACTCGGCCTCCAGCAGCGTGTCGGGCACGGCAGCGATGTTGACGCTGACAAACGGGCCGCTTGCACGGCTGGATGCAGCGTGGATGGCGTGGGCCAGCAGCTCTTTGCCGGTGCCTGTCTCGCCCAGCAGCAGCACCGGGCTGGTGGACTGCGCTGCACGGCGTGCCTGGCGCTTGACCTCGGCCGCAGCGGGGCTCGACCCGATGAAGCTGGCAAAGGTGTATTTGGACCGCCGCTCGCCGTCACCCGCCACCGTCAGGCTGCGCCGCCGCTGGCTGGCCAGCTCGCGCCGTGCATCGTCCAGATCGCGCTGCAGCAGGGCAAACTTGCTGATCAGCGGCTGCAGCGTGGTCTCGGGATGGTCGAACAACACGATGCCGATGGCGCCGATCACGCGGTCCGCATCGTCGCGCAGCGGGATGCGGCTGACCACGAAGGTGCCCGCCTTGTTGGTGAGCAGGTCAATGAGCACGGGCTGGCCGGTTTCGAGCACGCGGCGCATCTGGGTGTTGGGGATCACCTCTTCCACCGTGCGGCCGACAAACTGGTCCACCGAAGAGAACCCAAGGTCGGGCAGAAAACGCTGGTAGCCCTCGTTCACCCACACGATGCGCCCGCTGCGGTCCACCAGGAACATGCCCTGGCTGACGCTGGAGAACAGCTGAAACATGGAGCGTGCCGCCAGTTCCAGGATGCCCTGGGCATCCAGCGGCAATGCGGGGGCGTCATCGGTGAGCAAAGGCATCTGCGGATGGTAGCGCGGCGGGGTGGGCCGAAGAACAGTCACGCCGCTGTCACCGCGCAGATGCCGCGCATTTACCTGCAAATCCAGATGCTACTATTTTTATAGCTATGAGCACAATATCATCAAGCGCTAGAGGCTATTTTTATCCAGAACCACATACCCGTCGGTCGCCTGTGCATTGCCCACCGGGCGCTGCGCGCGCGTCATGCGCAGAACCACCATGGGCTGAACGGCGGCCAGCGCCTCGGCCTCGCGCACGGCCAGGGGTTGGTCCACCAGGATGCAGGGCTTGCCTGTGCGGCGGCAGTGGTCCTGCACGCGCCAGTACTCGTCATGGCTGATGCAGCCCGTCTGGCAGATCACCAGGTCGGCAGCGGCCAGATTGGCGTCCAGGGTGCCGTCCGGCGCGGCATCGGGCTCGGCGCAACCTTGGCCCTTGGCCGCAGAAGGATGGCCTGCCACGCCCAGACTACCTTCGGACTGCACGGGCTGGGCGGGCGCCTCTGCCGCCAGCCGCCAGCGCAGGCATTCGCGCGACAGGCTGGCAATGCGTTCGACCAGCACGCTGACGTGGCGGGCCATCGCCTTGCGGCGCGGCAGGCTGGGGTGGGCCGCTTTCCACTGCGCCAGCGCATCCTGCGCCATGGCCAGGCGCGTGTCCCGCACGATCACCTCGGCACGCAGTAGCAGCACCTGGGCCTGGAGGGCATCTATCTGTGCCGCCTGGGCTGCCACCGTGGCACTGCAGCGCTTTTGCACATCGCCCAATTGGCGGCAAAGTGCCAGAAACTCCTGCGGAAGTGAATGCATGCGCCACCTTTGCAAATAAGAACTATTCGCATTTTATGGTACGATTCACGGCTTGTGAGCACGCAAGTCACCTTGGTGGGGAGGGCACCGGGGGCGTCCAGCCCCCGGTGTCTGGCTTGCGCAGATGCTGAAAAAACACCCGCGCCAACGGGTGCCCCAAGAAACAAAAAACCGCGCCATTGCAGCGCGGTTTTTTTGTGGGTGAAAGGCGAGCGCCGGTCAGGCCTGCACCAATGCCAGCTTGCGCGCCGCCCAGCGCCGCAGCAGGCGCGGCACGATCAGCACGGCCAGCACGATGACGATCAGGGTCAGCGAGCCTGGACGCTCCACGAAGATGCTCCACTTGCCTTCGCCAATGGCCACGGCATTGCGCATCTGGGCTTCCGCCAAGGGGCCCAGGATCATGCCCACCACCACCGGCGCAGCCGGGAAGTCAAAGCGGCGCATCACCACGCCCAGCAGGCCAATCGCATACAGCAGCACAAGGTCGAACGCGCTTTGGCGCATGCCATACACACCGAGCGTGGAGAACACCAGAATGCCCGCGTACAGGTACGACTTGGGAATGTTCAGCAGCTTGACCCACAGGCCCACCAAAGGCAGGTTCAGGATGAGCAGCATCACGTTGCCGATGTACATCGACGCGATCAGCGCCCACACCAGCGCACCGTTGGTGTCAAACAACTGGGGGCCGGGCTGGATGCCGTAGTTCTGGAACGCGCCAAGCAGGATGGCCGTGGTATTCGATGTGGGAATGCCCAGCGTGAGCAGCGGGATCAGCGTGGCCGTGATGGCCGCGTTGTTGGCGGCTTCGGGGCCGGCCACACCTTCGATGGCGCCGGTGGTGCCGAACTCTTCGGGGTTCTTGCTCAGCTTCTTTTCAGCGGCATAGCTCAGGAAGGTCGGGATCTCGCTACCGCCAGCGGGCACGGTGCCAAACGGAAAACCGATGAACGTGGCGCGAATCCACGCAGGCCAGGAGCGCTTCCACTCTTCCTTGGTCATGTGCGTGCTGGTCAGGCGGTTCTGCGTTTCGTCGGTGCGGCCTTCGTACATCACGTTGTACAGGGCTTCACCCACGGCAAACAGGCCCACGGCGATCAGCACGACCTCGATGCCGTCCATCAACTCTGGCACACCGCCGGTGTAGCGAGCTTGCCCGGTGAGTTGGTCGATACCAATGAGGCCCATGGCCAGGCCAACGAACAGCGCGACCATGCCGCGCAGCGTGCTCTTGCCCAGCACCGCGCTCACGGTGGTGAAGGCCAGCACCATCAGCATGAAGTATTCGGGCGGACCAAGGCGCACAGCGTATTCCGCGACCAGGGGCGCAAAGAACGTGACCAGGATGGTGGCAATGGTGCCCGCCACAAACGAGCCAATGGCAGCGGTGGCCAGCGCCGCACCAGCGCGGCCGCTTTTGGCCATCTTGTTGCCCTCCATGGCCGTGACCATGGACCCGGCCTCACCGGGCGTATTGAGCAAAATGGACGTGGTGGAGCCGCCGTACATGGCGCCGTAGTAGATGCCCGCAAAGAAGATCATGGAGGCCGTGGCCTCGACCTTGACGGTGATGGGCAGCAGCATGGCCACCGCCACGGCCGGGCCAATGCCGGGCAACACGCCCACGGCGGTGCCGATGATGCAGCCCACAAAGGCCCACATCAGGTTGATGGGTGTTGCAGCGGTCGCAAAACCCTGCATCAAAAGGTTTAAGGTATCCATAACATGCAGGCTTTACAGCCACCCCGTATTGGTCAGGCCGGGCAGGTTGATGGCCAGCAATTGCGTAAACATCCAGAACACAGGCGCAGACACGGCCACACCGATGGCGGAGTCTTTGATCCAGGCCTGCAGGCGCAGGTCCAACTCGCCTTCCGAACTCCTGAAGCCCCGCACCGACAGCACAAAGCACAGTGCGCAACTCAGGATGAAGCCCAGCGTGGTGATGAGCAAGGCATTGAGCAGCAGCCCGGCCGACACCCAGATGAAGCCCTTCCAGTGAGCACGCGTGTCGCCAGAGCCTTCTTCCAGGTCGCGAAACCCGCCCGTCAGCGCGTGCACCACGCAAAGCACACCACAAATCAGGATGGCAATGCTGACCACCCAGGGAAAGAAATTGGGGCCTACACCGCCATAGCCAGCCTCAGAGCTGACCGAACTGGCCCCCCAGGCCAGGCACAGCGCCAGCACCACCAGCCCCGCACCGATCAAGGTCTGCAAAGGCTTGGAGCGCGATGAATGTTGTTGTGTCATGTTTTTCTTTCGCACCGAGCGGCCGGCGGCATGGCCGCACACCCCTGTCAGGGGCGCGCAGCCAGCGCCTTGACCTGCTTGCTTGTCTCAGATCAGATCATTCCAGACTTGGCCATCGTGGCGCGCATGCTGGCGAACTCGGCGTCCACAAAGTTGGCAAACTCGTCACCCGCCATCCATGCAGGGGTCCAGCCGTTCTTCTCCATGGCATCCTGCCAGGCCTTGTGCTTGAAGGTCTTGGACAGGGCGTCGATCAGTGCCTTGCGCTGCTCGGCCGTGATGCCGGGCGCGCCATACACGCCGCGCCAGTTGCCGATTTCCACGTTGATGCCCTGCTCCTTGAGCGTGGCCACGTTCACGCCCTTCAGGCGCGAGCCCGAGGTGACGCCCACGGCGCGCATCTTGCCCGCAGAGATGTACTCGGCAAACTCGCTGTAGCCGCTGCCGCCCACGGTGACGTTGCCGCCCAGGATGGCGGCGGTGGCCTCACCACCCCCACGGAACGCCACGTAGTTGATCTTGGCGGGGTCCACGCCCACTTCGCGCGCAATCATGGCTGCCGCAATGTGCTCGGTAGAGCCGCGCGAACCACCGCCCCACTTCACGCTGCCGGGGTCCTTCTTGAGTTGGTCCACCACATCCTTCATGGTCTTGAAAGGCGAGTTCGCGGGCAGCACGAACACGTTGTATTCGCTGGTCAGGCGCGCCAGGGGCGTGACCTTGTCCAGGCCGACCGGAGGCTTGCCGGTGATGATGCCGCCCAGCATCACGGCGCCCATCACCATCATCGCGTTGGGATCGCCCTTGCTGGCATTGACGAACTGGGCCAGACCGATCGCACCGGCGGCGCCACCCTTGTTGTCATAGGAGACCGACGCCGCTGCGCCCGCATCCTGCATGGCCTTGCCCAGGGCACGGCCGGTGGAATCCCAGCCACCGCCGGGGTTGGCGGGAATCATCATCTTGAGGGCCGGAGCGCTCTGGGCCGACACAGGCAACACGCCTGCGGCGGCCATGGCAGCCAGTGATTTGAGGAAGGTATCGCGACGCATGGTGTCTCCTTGTAAGGTTTGCGAACCGCTCGATGATGCGCGCCCTGCCTGTCAAACGGCTGTCCATGGACTCAGGGAAAACACTCATGCGACCGGGCCGATGAGACGGTGCTATGGTGCCGCGCATGCAATTGCTTCTTGTTGAAGACGACCCCACCATGCAAGCCACGCTGCACCGCGCCCTGACACGCCGTGGCATGGAAGTCACCGCCGTGGGCGACGGCCGCGCGGCGCTCAGCCAGTGGGCCGCACGGCAGCCCGACGCGGTAATCCTGGACCTGACCCTGCCCGGGCTCGACGGCCTGCAGGTGCTGCAGCAGGCGCGCTCGCGCGGGCTGCGCACCCCCGTGCTCATCCTCACTGCACGCGGCACTGTGGGCGACCGCGTGATGGGCCTGAACGCGGGTGCCGATGACTACCTGCCCAAACCCTTTGACCTGGACGAGCTGGAGGCGCGCCTGCGCGCCCTGGTGCGGCGCAGCGCAGATCCCACCGTGGCGCCGCTGGCGCCCAGCACCGCGCAGATCGGCGCCATCCGTTACGACAAGGACAGCGGCGCGCTCTACCTGAATGGCGAAGTGATGGAGCTGACACCGCGCGAACTGGCGCTGATGCACGCCCTGCTCGCCCAGCCCGGCCATGCTGTAACGAAGGAGCGGCTGTACGAACTGGTGTTCCCCGGCCAGCTGGATGTGCAGTACGAGGCCATTGAGGTCGTGGTGTACCGCCTGCGCAAGAAGCTGGCAGGCACAGGCCTCACGCTGATGACCCTGCGCGGGCTGGGCTACCTGCTGCGGGCCGACACATGAGTGCTGCAACGGACTCGGGCCGCCACCCTTCGTTACGCAGGCGCCTGCTGCTGGGTATTCTGCTGCCCGTGGTGCTGTTCATCGGGTTCAACACCTACAGCCTCTACCAGCAGACCCTGGCCTCGCTCAATACGGCCTATGACCGCACCCTGCTGGCATCGGCCAAAAGCATCAGCGAGCAACTCGATGTGCGGGGCTACGACGAAGCGGCAGAGTTGCGCGCCACGGTGCCCTACTCCGCGCTGGAAGCCTTTGAGGCGGACAACCAGAGCCAGATGTTCTACCGCGTGTCCACCCTGCAAGGCGACCTGGTTTCTGGATTTGCCGAACTGCCGGTATGGCGCGGCCAGATACCGGCCCGCCCGCCGTATGCGGCATTGGTGGATTTCTATGACGACCGCTTTCGGGAGCGCGATGTGCGCGTGGCCGTGCTGCTGCAGCCCGTGGCCAGCTCGGAAGGCCGCACCATGGCCGTGATCCAGGTGGCCGAAACGCTGGAGGTGCGCGAAACCCTGGCCTTGCAGATTCTGCGCAACACCCTGCTGCGCCAGGCCCTGCTCGTCGCCGTGATCGCGTTGACCGTGGTGCTGGTGGTGCAGCGGGCCATCCACCCTGTGCGGCAGCTGAGCCAACAGCTGCAAGGGCGCAGGGAGGGCGATCTGAGCCCCATCGCGGCCCCCTCCACCCCGCGCGAGCTGCAGCCGCTGATCGATGCCACCAACGAGGTCATGCAGCGGCTGCGGCACCTGCTGCGTCACCAGAAGCGCTTTGTGCGGGATGCCTCGCACCAACTGCGCACGCCGCTGGCAGTGCTCAAGACCCAGGTGCAATCCGCGCTGCGGGGCGATGTGGAGCCTCAGCAGGCCCTGCATGAAATCAGCGATACCGTGGACCGTGCAACGCAGCTGGCCAACCAGATGCTGGCACTGGCCAAGGTGGAGCAACTGCGCCAGCAAAGCACCCCACCAACCACACGGCTGGACGAAATGCTGCGTACCGTGGCGCTAGAAATCTCGCCCCTGATCGCCCAGCGCGACCTGGATTTCGGCATACACACCGAGCCCGCCCGGGTGCAGGCTCATGAGTGGATGCTGCGCGAGCTGAGCCGCAACCTGTTGCACAACGCCGTGCGCCACGCCCCACAGGGCAGTGAACTCACGGTGGATCTGCGCACCGACAGCCACCATGTGGCGCTGACCATCAGCGACCACGGCCCCGGCATCGACGACGAACTGGCGACACGCCTCTTTCAGCCCTTTTCGGCCGGCGACGTGCGCGCGGGCAGCGGCCTGGGCCTGGCGATCTGCCATGAGATCGTGCAAGCCCTCGGTGGCAGCATCGCCTTAACCAACCGCATGGTGGGCAGCAGACTGACAGGGCTGGACGCCGTGGTGCGCCTGCCACTGGCCGCGCCGTCGGCTGACATGGGCAACCCCGCACACGCGGCACAATCCCCGGCATGAACACCCTGGAGACAATGCGGCTGGACAAGTGGCTCTGGTGCGCGCGCTTTTACAAAACCCGCAGCCTGGCCACCGAAGAAATCGGCAAAGGCCGCGTCACCGTCAATGGCCAACTGGCCAAACCCGCGCGGGACCTGCGCTGCGGCGATACCGTCGCGCTGCGCCAGGGGCCGGTTGCCCGTACGGTGCTGGTGATGGGCCTGAGCGGAGCGCGCGGCCCAGCACCTGTCGCCCAACAGCTGTACCAGGAAACGCCCGATAGCATCGCCACCCGCGAAAAGGCTGCGGAGTTGCGCCGCCTGGCACCCGAACCCGCCGCCACGCTGCACGAAGGCCGCCCTACCAAACGGGATCGGCGCGAGATCGACAAGGTGAGCAGCAAGGGGGGCGATTGGGGCAGCCGCTGGAGCGCGTCCATCGACGAATGAGCGCAGCGTGGGCCTTGCGGATTCGCCGGGCGCGGCAGACAAGGCGCCAAGACGGATGCATCACAAGAAAAAAGCCCAAGTGAATGAATCACTTGGGCTTTATCTTGGCGGAAACGGAGGGATTCGAACCCTCGATGAGGCTCTACACCCCATACTCCCTTAGCAGGGGAGCACCTTCGGCCACTCGGTCACGTTTCCAATCCCGCTATTATGCCCCATTTCTGAGCCGATTCAGGCAGTCTGGTACGGCTTGCTGGTCACACTCGAATGCTCTGCACAGGCTTTGCACGGCCAACTCGGCGTACTTTTCATCGATCACCACCGAGGTCTTGATTGCGGACGTGGAGATCATCTGGATGTTGATGCCCTCTTCTCTCAGGGCACTAAACATCTTGCAGGCCATCCCCACAGGGCTGTGCATGCCGATACCGGCGATGCTCACCGCGCAGATGGTGGTGTCCCCCACCAGTTCCTGCGCCGCCATTGTGGGTACCACCTTCTCCTGGAGCAGGTCCATGGTGCGGGCGTAGTCATTGCAGTGCACGGTGAAGCTGAAGTCGGTTTTTCCGTCCTTGTTCACGTTCTGGATGATCACGCCGACTTCGACGTTGGCATTGGCCACCGCGCCCAGGATCTCGCGGGCAAGGCCGCGCTTGCCGGGCACGCCCAGCACGGAGATCTTGGCCTCGTCGCAGTTGACCACGATGCCGGGTACGACGGCTTGTTCCATTTTTTTGTCTTCCTCGCAGGGTGCCTTGCGATGTTCGGGCAACTAGAGCGCCCCAACTTGGGGGCAGTACCAGTCAAGGTCTGGCCCGGTCCGCACCACAAAGCCACGCCCCACCTTGATGTGGATGCGGTGGCCGCGCGTGGTGCAGGCCGCAATCTGGTCCAACAGCTCGCCCAGTTGCGCCGCAGCGGGCGTGGTGTGGTGGAACTGGCGCAACCAGTGGCGCAGCACGTTGGCCTGGCGCGAGCGGCTCAAGCCCTGCAGTGCAGCGATCTGCGGCGGTGCACCGACGCGCGCCAGGTCCTGCTGCGCCAGTTCTTCCTGCAGCTCAGCGGCCTGCGCGGCGTTGGAGGCCGAGCGGGCGAACGTGTCGCGAAACGCCGGAAAGGCTGCCTCCAGCGCAGGCAGTAGCTGCGCGCGGATGCGGTTGCGGGTGTAGCGCTCGTCGGTGTTGGTGGGGTCTTCCACCCAGCCCTGTTCTTGCGCTCGCAGCCAGCTGCGAATGTCTCCGGCGGCCACCGGCAGCAATGGGCGGTGCCAGACCACGCCAGCGCGTTCCCACCGGGCGGGCATGGCGGCCAGCCCGGCAACGCCTGCACCACGTGACAACGCCAGCAGCAGCGTCTCAACCTGGTCATCCGCATGTTGCGCAATTGCTATTGATTTGATAGCTATTTGCGATTGACTGGCAAGCGCTACAGCCTCAAAAGCCTTGTATCTTGCCTGTCGGGCGGCATCTTCGGGGCTCTGGCCCGGGGCATGGCGGGCATCCAACCGTTCCACCCACAGCGGCACGCCAAGGCCCTGGCACAAGGCGGTGCAATGCCGCTCAAACCCATCGGCCGCCGCCTGCAGGCCGTGGTGCACATGGATGGCCTGCACCTGCCCAGGCCACCGGCGCGCACAAGCCAGCAGCAGCGCCGTGGAATCAGCCCCGCCACTCAGACCCACAGCCAGTGGCAGTGCGGGGGCAAAGGCCTGCATGGCAGCGTCGAAAGACTGGGTCACTGCGGCACCCGGCCCGCGCCACGGAGCGGTGGTGGCGCATCAAGCACACAAAAGCGATGGACAGAGCGGGAATGCATGGGCGCCGATTATCGCGGGCACCTTCCCCTCGCCTGCCCCCTTCATCCCATCAACCGGCTGGCGCGGACAAACGCGGCCCGGCGCGTGAGGCATCGGCGGACAGGCGGAACGTGCCCACCACCTCCGACAGCCGCACCGACTGGTCCTTGAGGCTCTGGGCGGCGGCGGCGCTTTGCTCCACCAGCGCCGCGTTCTGCTGGGTCATCTGGTCCAGGTGCGATACCGCCTGCCCGACCTCGTTGATGCTGGTGCTTTGCTCGTTGGTCGAGGCCGTGATCTCGGCCATGATGTCCGTGACGCGCTGCACCGAGGTCACGATGTCTTTCATCGTAGTGCCCGCGTCATGCACCAGGCGCGAGCCGTTTTCCACCTGTTCCACCGACGCGCTGATGAGCTGCTTGATTTCCTTGGCAGCCTCCGCACTGCGCCCTGCCAGGCTGCGCACTTCACTCGCGACCACGGCAAAGCCACGCCCTTGCTCGCCAGCGCGCGCTGCCTCCACCGCCGCATTCAATGCGAGGATGTTGGTCTGGAAGGCGATGCCGTCAATGACTCCGATGATGTCGTTGATCTTGCGCGACGCGGCATTGATCTGCTCCATGGTGGTCACCACATTGCCCACCACCTGGCCACCGTGCTGCGCCACGCTGGATGCCTGGGCCACCAGCTGGTTGGCCTGGCGTGCTGAATCCGCGTTATGGCGCACGGTTTCGGTCAGTTGCTGCATGGATGCGGAGGTTTCCTCCAGGCTGGAGGCCGTGAGTTCGGTGCGCCCGCTCAGGTCCTGGTTGCCCGTGGCGATCTCTTCGGCCGCCACGCGCACCGAGCTGCTGGCATCACGAATCTGCGCCAGCACACCCGAGAGCTTGCCCGCAAAGCTGTTGAAGCTGGCAGCAATCTGCGCCAGTTCGTCTTCGCCCTGTGCGTCGATGCGGCGCGACAGATCACCGTCGCCTGTGCCGATCTCGTGCATGGCGTCGCGCACCAGGGTCAACTGGCGCAGGCGCCGGGTCAGGATCACGCCCAGCAGCCCGACGGCTACCAGCAACACCAACACGCTGGAAATCAAGGATGTGGCCAGCATGGAGCGGATGGGCGCCATCGCTTCGCTCTCATCCAGGGCCACCACCAGCATCCACGAGGTGCCAGCGATGGGAACCACACTCAGCAGGCGGTTGCGCCCTCCAATGTCGGCTTGCAACAGGCTGGTACTGTCCTTGGCGGCTGCGACCAATTTGTCCACCGCAAGGTCTTTGGACAGCTCCGCAATGGGCTTGAGTGTGAGCGCCTGATCGCGGTGGGCAATGATCTTGCCGTCGGCTGACACCAGGAACCCAAAGCTCTGGGGCGTGGGCCGGATGGAGGCCACATTTGCCACCACCGACTCCATATACACATCGCCCGCCGCCACCCCCTTGAGGGCTGCGCCTGCGCCCACCGGGGTGGCAAACGTCACCACGAGCTTCTGGTCCGACGCTGAAATGTAGGGCGGCGTGACGACCGACGTTCCCGCCTGCGCCGCCTGCTTGTACCAGGGCCGCGCAGTGGGGTCGTAATCTGCCGGCAAATTGCGTGTTTCAGAGAACACGTATTTTTTGTCGGCATAGCCAAAATAGGCGGTACTGAACTTGCCAGCGTCCCGCAGCATGGCCAGCGGCTTGGCGGGCTCGGGCTCTTCAAAGGCGGTGACGGACGCAGCAATGATCGCCGACTTACCCCGCGCCCATTCCTCAATGGTCTCGGCGTGGCTTTTGGCCGTGGCCAGCCCCTCTTCCGCCAGCGACACCTGCGCCTGCCCGCGCGCCGAAAAGTAGTTGACCAGGGTCAGTACCAGCAGGGCGGCCACCATACACAGGGCGGACAACACCAGAATCTGGCCTTTGAGCGTCTTCAGAAGCGACATGGGGCACCCCTTCTTGATCCACCCGCACGGACGGGCGTGGGCCATGTTACATCCGGTATCAGTCTGCGCGCCAGTGGAGGTTAGCCCGCAGAGCGCTAGGTTCTGACCACAAAAACAACAACGGCCCCGGAGGGCCGTGGGCGCAATGCGCGGTGGGCAGTCAACCGCTCAGCGGCTATCGGCCTTGGTGTCGCTGAAGCGGCCATAGCTCTGCAGACGCTCGTAGCGGCGGTCCAGCAGGTCTTTGGTCTTGAGATCGGCCACCTGGCGGAAGGCATCGCCCAGGGCACGCTTCAAGAAGGCCGCCATCTGCTTGTGGTCGCGGTGGGCGCCGCCCACGGGCTCGCTCACGATCTTGTCCACCAGGCCCAGGGCCTTCAAGCGGTGGGCGGTGATGCCCAGGGCATCGGCAGCCTCCTGTGCCTTGTCGCTGGTCTTCCAGAGGATGGAAGCGCAGCCCTCAGGGCTGATCACGGAGTAGATGGCGTATTGCAGCATGACGACCTGGTCACCCACGCTGATGGCCAGTGCGCCGCCAGAGCCGCCTTCACCAATGATGGTGGTAATGATGGGCACTTCGAGCTGCGCCATCTCGAAAATGTTGCGGCCGATGGCTTCAGACTGGCCGCGTTCTTCGGCGTCGATACCGGGGTAGGCGCCGGGCGTGTCCACAAAGGTGAACACGGGCAGCTTGAACTTCTCGGCCGTTTTCATGAGGCGCAGGGCCTTGCGATAGCCCTCGGGCTTGCTCATGCCGAAGTTGCGCATGGCGCGCTCCTTGGTGTCGCGCCCCTTCTGGTGGCCCAGCACCATGCAGGCGTGGCCGTTGAAACGCGCCAGGCCGCCCACGATGGACAGGTCGTCCGCGTAATGGCGATCGCCGTGCAGTTCCACGAAGTCGGTGAAGATGTCGCGCACGTAGTCGAGCGTGTAGGGGCGCTCGGGGTGCCGGGCAATCTTGGTGATCTGCCAGGGCGACAGTTCGCTGTAGATGTCTTTGGTGAGCTGCTGGCTCTTCTTGCTCAGCTGGTCGATTTCTTCCGAGATATCGACGGCACTCTCGGTCTGCACGTAGCGCAGTTCTTCAATTTTGGATTCGAGTTCGGCGATGGGTTGCTCGAAATCCAGAAAGGTCTTTTTCGCCAACGTTTTTCTCCTAGGGGATCGCGCCGGTTGCGGCTGCCACGAATACGAATGGCACGCACTGTAACCGACGGTTAACGAGTTTTGTAAAGCGCGTCAGGCTGGGTCAGCCGTTTTCAGTAAGCCACCGGCAGGGGGTCGAGCGATCGCCAAATATACCAAGTTGCCACGCTGCACCATGGCTTCCAGGCCTCGGCCACCTCGCGCGCATCGCTGCGGCTGACGGGATCGCCCGAGAAATAGTTGTGACTGATCCCTGCGATCAACCCTGGGTCATCCAAGGGCAATACGTTGGGGCGCATCAGGTAGAAGATCAGGAACATCTCGGCCGTCCAGCGGCCGATGCCTCGGATCGCTACCAGTTCGGCAATGATGGCTTCGTCGTCCATCGCCGCCCAGTCCTTCACGTGCAGCTTGCCTTGTTCAAAGTGGATGGCCAGGTCCACCAGGTAATCCACCTTGCGCGCCGACAGGCCTGCGGCCCGCATGTCGTCGATCTTGAGCTTGAGCACGCTGGCGGGCTTCATGCCGCGCGGCAGCAGCGCGACGAAGCGCTCCCACACGGCCTGCGCCGCCGCGACGGACACCTGCTGGCCCACGATGCTGCGCGCCAGCGTGACGAACGCATCACCCCGCGTACGCAGCGCGGCATCGCCCAACTGCGGGATCAGGCGCTTCATCACCCGGTCCTTCTTCACCAGGTGCTTGCAGGCCTCCGCCCAATAGTCGGGCGTGGCCAGCACCAGCGGCGGCGTTGCGGCATCGCTCGCTATCTTTTTAAGAGCTGCCACCGCTTACCCCACCTGCGCCAGAGGCATATTTAACATAAAAACCAGCTTCACTGCGCAGCTTCCCAGGTCGTGCCTGCGGCGGAATCCTTGAGCACGATGCCCCGGGCAAGCAGCGCCTGGCGGATGCGGTCGGCCTCGGCGAAGTTCTTGGCAGCCTTCGCGGCAGCGCGGGCGGCGATCTGCGCCTGGATGTCGGCCTCGTCCACGCTACTGGCACCCGCTTGCAGAAAGGCTTTGGGGTCACCTTGCAGAATGCCCAGGCATCCCCCCAGCGCCTTGAGCAGCCCCGCCAGCGCGGCCGATCGCGTCTTGTTGACTTCACCGGCCAGATCAAACAGCACGGCCACGGCCTCGGGCGTGCCAAAGTCCTCGTCCATGGCCGCCTTGAAACGCGCGGCGTAGGGATCGGCCCAGTTGATGGCTGCCACATCGGCGGGCGCCACCAGGCTCAGCGCCGTGTAAAGGCGCTTGAGCGCTTGGCGCGCGTCGTCCAGATGGGCATCGCTGTAGTTCAGCGCGCTGCGGTAGTGGGCCCGCACGATGAAGAACCGCACCGTCTCGGCGTCATACTGCTGGAGCACGTCGCGGATGGTGAAGAAATTGCCCAGACTCTTGGACATCTTCTCGTTGTCCACGCGCACAAAACCGTTGTGCACCCAGAACTTCGCGAGCGGCTTGCCCGTGGCGCCTTCGCTCTGGGCGATTTCGTTTTCGTGGTGGGGGAATTGCAAATCCGCCCCGCCGCCGTGGATGTCAAAGGTTTCGCCCAGCGTAGCGCAGCTCATGGCCGAGCATTCGATGTGCCAGCCGGGGCGGCCGGCGCCAAAAGCGCTTTCCCACTTGGCCTCAGGTGGCTCCTCGGCCTTGGCGGACTTCCACAGCACGAAGTCGAGCGGGTCTTCCTTGCCATCGAGCACGGCCACACGTTCACCCGCACGCAATTCATCGAGCGACTTGCCCGAGAGCTTGCCGTAGCCGTCGAACTTGCGCACGGAGTAGTTCACATCGCCATTGCTGGCACGGTAGGCCAGGCCTTTGCCTTCCAGCTGGCCGATCAGCGACAGCATCTGGGGCACGTATTCGGTGGCGCGGGGCTCGGCCGAGGGCGGCTCGATGCCCAGCAGGCCGATGTCCTGGTGCATGGCGGCAATCATCTCGTCGGTCAGCTGACGGATGGTGATGCCGCGCTCCAGAGCGCGCTTGATGATCTTGTCGTCGATATCGGTGATGTTGCGCACGTAGGTAACGCGGTAGCCACTGCTTTTAAGCCAGCGCTGCACCACGTCAAAGGCCATCATCATGCGGGCGTGGCCGATGTGGCACAGGTCATAGATGGTCATGCCGCACACATACATGCGCACATGGCCAGGTTCGAGCGGGGAAAAGTCTTCCAATGCACGCGACAGCGTGTTGTAGATGCGCAAACTCATGGGATTTCAGTAACGGGGGATGGGGTGGTGGGTGAATGAAAATCCACCCGGCAGCTGGGGGCAAAGGCCCCTGGCGAAGGGTTGGCCCAGCGAGGGGCCTACAGCGAAATCACCCGCGGCAACAGCGTTCCGTCATGACAACCCCCTCAGCTACAATCCGCCGCAGTATAAGCCCCCGCCCGGGACAGACGCTGCCCCACACCTTTGAAGCCCCCATGAAGCAAGTCCGCCGCACACTTCCACGCCTCCTGCGCCTGCTGGCACTGACCGCGCTGCTGGGCACTGGCGCGGCCCAGGCCGACGACTACACAGAAATCACCCAGCTGATCAAAGCAGGCAAGCCCGCCGACGCGCTCGCCAAGGCCGATCAGCGCCTGGCCGCCAACCCACGCGACCCGCAGCTGCGCTTCCTGCGTGGCGTTGCACAGGCAGATTCGGGCAAGCCTGCAGATGCCATCACCACCTTCACCAAGCTGACGGAAGAATACCCAGAGCTGCCCGAGCCCTACAACAATCTGGCGGTGCTCTACGCCAACCAGAATCAGCTGGACAAGGCACGCACGGCGCTGGAGATGGCAATCCGCACCAACCCCAGCTACGCCACTGCCCACGAAAATCTGGGCGACATCTACGCCAAGCTGGCCAGCCAGGCCTACAACAAGGCGCTGCAGTTGGACGCCACCAACGCCAATTCCGTCAAGCCCAAGCTGGCACTGATCCGCGAGCTATTCGCGCCAGAAGCCGCCGGCAAGCCAGGCCGCCCCGCCGCCGCAGCACCGGCAACGGCCCCTGCCGTGGTGGCCACGCAGCGGCCAGCGCAACCCGCAGCAGTGGCCCCTGCCCCTGCACCGACCCCGGCAACCACCCCAACACCCATCCCCGCATCTGCGCCCACTGCAGCTCCTGCGCCTGCTATCGCCCAAGCCCCCACCCCAGCACCCGCAGCCACCCCGGCAGCAGCAAGCGACGCCGCAGCCGTTCAGGCCGTGACCTCGGCCGTGCAGGCATGGGCGGCCGCCTGGTCGGCCAAAGACATGCAGGCCTATCTGGGCGCCTACGACAAATCGTTCGATCCACCCGGCCGCCAGACGCGCTCAGCGTGGGAAAAGGAGCGCGAGGCGCGCATCGTGGGCAAGTCCAAGATCAACGTGCAGCTGTCCGACGTTACCGTTGCGGTCAATGGCGACAAGGCCACCGCCCGTTTTCGGCAGGCCTATACCGCTGATGCACTCAACGTCACGAGCCGCAAGACGCTGGACCTGGTGAACCACAACGGCCGCTGGACCATCGTCCGCGAATCCACAGGCGGTTGACTGTGAACCCCGACCCTGGGCCTGCGCAGCGTGCGCGGGCTGTGCCTGCTGCCGAGCCCCTGAAGGCCTGAACCTGAAACCGCGCATGTTTGTGGAGTTGTCCGCACCAAGCCGCCGGGCTGCGGCAGGCACCCTGTTCCTCGCCGCACTGCTGCAGGCAGCACCGGCGCACGCCCAGAGCGGAAAAGTACGCCGCGCCGCCACCCAGCCTTCGACAGAGCCAGCCGACACCAAGGCGCCCAACCTGCGCGACGGACAGGCAGAAACACGCCTGCTGGCCGTGTACAAGCTCATCGCAGAAGGCCGCAGCCGCGAGGCACTGGCCCAGGCCGAAACCCTGGCGCGTGACTATCCCAACTTCCAGCTGGCGCAACTGGCCGTGGGCGACCTGCTGATGTCGCGCACGCGGCCCATCCGCCGCATGGGCGATGTGCCAGAGCCCGACACAGCACGCAGCCTGCAGGTAGCCACCACCCTGGAAGAGCTGCGCAACGAATCGCGCCAGCGCGTGGACGCGCAGCGCAGCCGCCCACCCGCACACAGCATTCCCGCCCAGTTCCTGGAACTCTCGCCCCGCTCGCGCCATGCAATTGCAGTGGACGCTTCGCGCTCGCGCCTGTACCTTTTCGAGAACACGCCCAAGGGCCTGCAGTTGGTGGCCGACTACTACGCCTCGGTCGGCAAGCTGGGTATCGAGAAAAGCCTGGAGGGCGACCAGCGCACACCGCTTGGTGTGTACTTCATCACCAGCCGCCTGGACCCCGCCACGCTCAAAGACTTCTACGGCGCAGGCGCGCTGCCCATCAACTACCCGAACCCCCTGGACCAGAGCCGGGGCAAGACCGGCAGCGGCATCTGGCTGCATGGCACGCCACCCGACCAGTTTGCCCGCGCGCCCCTGGCCACCGATGGCTGCCTGGTGCTGGCCAATCCCGACCTGGAACGCATTCTGCGCACGGTGGAGCCCCGTTCCACCCCCGTGGTCATTGCGCGCCAGCTGCAGTGGGTAGCGCCCCACGCCGTGCAGGCGGACCGCAAGTCTTTCGACGCGGTGCTCAATGCCTGGCGCAACGCCAAGACCCAGGGCGACATGAACCGGTTGCTGGGCTTTTACGCACCGGACTTCCAGAGCTACCGCAAAAAGCCGCTCAACGAGTGGACCCAGGTGCTCCAGGCGGAGACCCGCGCCCTGAAAGGCCGGGAACTCCACCTCAAGGACAAGTCTTACCTGCGCTGGACAGACTCCGCCGACACCATGGTGGTAACGTTCGGCGAAGTCGCCGAAGGCGCCCGCACGGGTCCCGTCAAACGCCAGTACTGGGCGCGGCGGGGCCAACAATGGCAGATATTTTTCGAAGGAGTGATTGGATGATTTCCAGAAGAAATTCGACCCTGGCGCTTGCTGGTATTGCGCTGACAGCTATTTTTTCAGTAGCATCCGTACAGGCGCAAGACACCCCCAAGGTCAAGCTGTCTACCTCGATGGGCGACATCGTGGTGCAACTCGACCCGGCCAAGGCGCCCAAGACGGTGGAAAACTTCCTGGGCTACGTCAAGGACAAGACCTATGACGGCACCGTGTTCCACCGCGTGATCGATGGTTTCATGATCCAGGGCGGTGGCTACACCGCCGACCTGATTCCCAAGCCCACCAAGGCCCCTATTCCCCTTGAAGCCAACAACGGCCTCAAGAACGACACATACACCATCGCGATGGCGCGCACGGGCAACCCCAACTCGGCCACATCGCAGTTCTTCATCAACGTGAAGGACAACGCCATGCTCAACGCCCCGAGCCCCGACGGCCATGGCTATGCCGTGTTCGGCAAGGTGGTCGAAGGCACGGCCGTGGTGGACAAGATCAAGGCCGTGGCCACCGGCAACAAGGGCCCGCACCAGAACGTGCCCACCACTCCCGTCACCATCAACTCCGCCACCCTGGTGAAGTGAACCCGCCATTTTTTTGAAGGAAGCATTGCCATGAGCAACCCCCAGGTCGAACTGCACATCACCGGCTACGGTGTCATCACCCTCGAACTCGACGCCGCCAAGGCCCCCAAGTCGGTCGAGAACTTTCTGGCCTATGTGAACAAGGGCCATTACAACAACACCATCTTCCACCGCGTGATCCCTGGCTTCATGGTGCAAGGCGGCGGCTTTGAGCCCGGCATGACCCAGAAGGGCACTGACGCGCCCATCGAAAACGAAGCCAACAACGGCCTCAAGAACGCCAACTACACCGTGGCCATGGCCCGCACCAGCGACCCGCACTCGGCCACCGCCCAGTTCTTCATCAACGTGGCCGACAACGGCTTCCTGAACCACACCGCACCTTCGGCCCAGGGCTGGGGCTATGCCGTGTTCGGCAAGGTCGTGTCGGGCACTGACGTGGTGGACAAGATCAAGGCCGTGAAGACGGGCCGCAAGGGTTTTCATGACGACGTGCCGAAGGAAGACGTGATCATCGAGAAGGCAGTCGCTCTTTGATCTGACTGCCAAGTCCGTGACCACGACCTTGCCCCGGTTCGAGGAGCTTGTCGCTCCATCGCACTGGCGCACGGTCGATTTCATTTCGGACCTGCACCTGCAGGCCAGCGAGCCCGCCACAGTGGCCGCTTTCGAGCACTACCTGGCCACCACCACGGCCGATGCCCTCTTCATCCTGGGCGACCTGTTCGAGGTGTGGGTGGGCGATGACGCCATGGGCGAACCTGGTAGTTTCGAGGCCGAAGGCTGCGCCCCCCTGCGGGCCGCCGCGCAGCGCCTGCCCGTGTACTTCATGCACGGCAACCGCGATTTTCTGGCGGGCCCGGGGTTCCTGGCGCAGTATGGCATCACTGGCCTGGCAGACCCCACGGTACTGGTGTTTGGCGGCCAGCGCTTCGTGCTCAGCCACGGCGACCTGCTGTGCCTGGAGGATGTCGAGTACCAGCGCTTTCGCGTGCAGGCGCGCAGCGCCGAGTGGCAGCGGCAGTTTCTGGCGCAGCCCCTGGCCACACGTCGCGCGCAGGCCCGTGGCATCCGCCAGGAGAGCGAGGCACGCAAACAGTCGGGCGTCACCTATGCCGATGTAGACGGCCCGGCCGCCATCACCTGGCTGCAGGCGGCCCAGGCGCATACGCTCATTCACGGCCACACCCACCGCCCCGCAGACCATGTGCTGGCGCCCGGCCTGCAGCGCGTGGTGCTCAGCGACTGGGATGCCGCTGCACTACCGCCCCGCGCGGAAACACTGCGTTTGTCGCAAACGGGCTTGGAACGGCGGTCCCTGACCCCCAAGTACTCGCGATCCTGAACTGCGCGGGGTTTCACCACCCGCTGCCTGATCGCCATGCCCCCTCTTTTCCTTCGGCTCTGGAGCCGCGTCCGCGCCACGGTGGCCCCCGTGCCCGACATCTCGGCCACGCTGTGGCTCCAGACCCTGCAGCGTTACCCGTTTCTGGCGGCGCTCTCGCTGCACGACCAGTCCAAGCTGCGCGCCGTGAGCGCCCTCTTTCTGCACCACAAGGAGTTCCACGGCGCGCACGGCCTGGTGGTGACCGACTCCATGGCCATCGACATTGCGGCGCAAGCCTGCCTGCCCCTGCTGCATTGGGGCGACCCGGCCAAGGCGCTCGACTGGTACGACGATTTTGTCGGCATCGTGCTGCACCCTGGCGAAGCCGTGGCACGCCGCCAGACGGTGGACGAGGCCGGCGTGGTGCATGAACACACCCAGGTGCTGCTGGGCGAGGCCATGGAGCGCGGCCCCATCATGCTCAGCTGGGAGCACGTGGCCAATGCCACCGAGAACACGGCACGCGGCCACAACGTGGTGGTGCACGAGTTCGTGCACAAGCTCGACATGAAGAGCGGCGAACCCAACGGCTGCCCGCCCTTGCCCGCAGGCTTCATGGGGACACGCACCGGACGCGCCGCCTACGAGGCCTGGTGGGCCGCTTGGGAGCCAGCGTACGAGCAGTTCCGCGAGCGTGTGATCCTGGCCGAGCGCTTTGGAGCAGAACGCCCCTGGCTGGACGCCTACGGGGCCACATCACAGTCCGAGTTTTTTGCGGTGGCCTGCGAGGCGTACTTTGTCAACCGCGAGCGTTTTGCACAGGAGTTTCCGGCGCTGATGCCGGTGCTGGATGCATTTTTCTGCCCGCCTGTGCGCTAACCCCACAGCCATCTCAAAATCCTCATGCCAATTGGGGAGGGCCGGGTGTTTTAACGTAGGCCCGCCTGCCGTAACCGACAGTTACTTGGCCGCTGTCATACACAGCCCATAAACTCGTCCCGTCATGTATCGTTGCCCCAACGTCACCGATAGGACTTAGAGCGGCTAACAAACTCAGCGAAGCGGTTCTGGCTAGCGTTGCGTCGCAGGCTGTACGAGCAGTACGACAAGACGCGGCAACCACGCCTGAAGAGTTTGTTAGCCGCTCTTATGCAAACAGGGATGCAACAACCGCCTTGTCTTGAGGCGCGCTGTTTGCCTGGGCACTGTTTTGCGAAAGTCAAAACCGAAATTCGCGATAGGGAGCTTCATGCCCAACACCGCATCCAAGGATCGACTGCGACGCATTGGCCTGCTTGCTGCATTGGGAGTCCCCGTGGTCGCCGCGTCTGGGGACAGCTCTTCTGACACCCCTACCTCAGCGCTAGCGCCGCACTCGCGACGGCCCGCTTTGGAGTCAGCCTGGATGAGATGGCGGTGACCAACTTCCCCTCCCATGCGTTTTCATCGGGCTGATGGCCAGTCTGCGACTCTGACCCAACATTCTCATAGGATTTTTATGCAAAGCAAACCACGCACCCCACACCGAGCCCGCTGGAGGCTGCTGGCCTCGCTGGCAATCCCTGTGCTTGCATCCTGCGGCGGGGGTTCCAGCGATACACCAGCCCCGCCACCGCCGCCCGCCACAGCCCTGTCCTTGTTGGCAGGTAGCACCGACGGCCCGGGCAACCAGGATGGCACCGGGGCTTTCGCAAAAATCAGCGTCGAAACGGGCGGTATGGCGCTCACCCCCGCGGGCGATGTGCTGATGGCAGACACCGGCAACAACACCATTCGCAAACTCTCCCCCACCGGGCAGCTCACCACAGTCGCAGGCGGCGGCCCCACACGGAGTGGCGCGAGCAGCACCGAGACGCGCTACCTGGACGCCGCAGGCACAGCATCCCGTTTCAACGCGCCGCTGGCCGTGGCGGTGGATGCGGCGGGCAACGCCTACGTGGCCGACGCCGGGAACCACCTGGTGCGCAAGATCGATGCATCCGGCAACGTCACCACGCTGGCCGGCCAGGTGGGCGTGTGTGGCAATGCCGACGGCACCGGCACGGCGGCTACGCTGTGTAGCCCCACCAGCATTGCCGTGGACAAGGATGGCAATGTCTATGTCTCTGAATGGGCACCTTTGACGCAGACCCTGCCTGCCGAGCCCACGGGCAACCCCATCCGCAAAATCACACCAGCCGGCGTGGTCAGCACCGTGGTGTTCAAGGTCAGCCAGATTCCGACGCCAGGACAAGGGCGCAACAACCCCGCGCGCTTCTACCCGGTGCAATTGGCGACCGACTCCGCCGGGGCCTTGTACGCCGCCGATCCCAACGACCATGTGGTGCGCAAATTTGCGCCCGGTGGACAGGCCACGGTGCTCTCAGGCACCGTGGCCCAGGGCAACGCTGGCCATGTGGACGGTTCGGCATCAGCGGCCAAGTTTGGCGAACTGCAAGCCATTGCCATAGACCGCTCCAACCGGATATTTGTGCTGGACAGGCACCTGGGCACGCCGCTGCGCGAGATCGCTGCCGATGGTTCCGTCACCACCGTGCGGCGCGCAGCGGACTGCGCCTTCGGCGCCGATGGCCTGCCGCCTGCCTTTTGCGCTGCCAAACGCCTCGCGGTGGATGCCCAAGGGCGCTTCCTCGTCACCGAAAACAGCGCGTCCAGCAGCTTCCAAAGCTACGCACTGGTCCACCGCTACCCCCGCGATGGCGCTGCCGACTTGAAAGTGGGAACGGCACCCAGTCCTGGCTGGGCCGATGGCAGCGGGAGCACAGCCCGGTTTGACGGCCCGGGGGCGCTGGCCGTGGGCAAATCAGGCACCCTGTATGTGCGCGACCGCAACAATGCAGCCATTCGAACTATTCAGCCGGATGGCATGGTGGGCACCCTGGGCAGGGTTAAAAACCCGTGCTCGCAAATCACGGGGCCAATCAACGAAGTCGCCTTCTGCGGCCCTGAAGCACTCACCGTGGATGGTGCCGGAAACATCTACTCGTACTCTCTCAAGCGCATCCTGAAGGCCACGCCCGCAGGCAACGTCGCAGTTTTTGCCGACCTGTCCGCTCAGTTGAATGCCATCCCAGCATTTCTGGATCTTGGCATCACGGGCCTGGTCGCCGACGATGCGGGCACCTTGTACGCATCGTCGCTGCAAGGCGTGATCTTCAAGATCAGCCCGACCGGTGCCGTCAGCCTGTTTGCAGGCAACCCCAACGCACGGGGGCATGCAGACAGCCCTGCCGGTTCGGCGCTGTTCTCGGCGCTGGGCCATATGGTGCTGGACCCTGCGGGCAACCTGTATGTGGTCGATGGGCGCTACCACAACATCACGGGCGTGGGCCCCACCATCCGCAAGATCACCCCCGCAGGCAGCGTGAGCACCGTTGCAGGCCGCGCGGACATGCCCCCCGGGCTGGTGGATGGCCCCGTATCGTCGGCGCAACTGGCCGTGGACACAGGCGCGGCACTCTCCGACTCTCAGGCCCACCTGGCAGCCGACGCAAAGGGCAACGTCTATGTGACCGATCCGCGCCACCATGTGGTGCGCAAGATTGGCGTCGATGGCCAGGTCAGCACGCTGGTGGGCAAACCCTGGGGCCAGGGATTTGCGGCAGGAGACCTGCCCGGCCTCATCGACGAGCCCAGGGGCCTTGCCGTGCGCGACACCACACTCTTCATCTCCACGTCCAACGCCGTGGCGGCCGTAAAACTGCCCTGACCATGTGGCTGCGGCCCCTGGCGCACCGAAAGGGCCAAGGTGCAAGGCGCCTTTGGCGCCTTGCAGTCGGCATGGCGGGTGGGCGCTGCAAAAAAGCAGTTCCACGAATCAGTGTCGGCCCTGGCGCCCGTTGGTATGGCGTTGGCCGCTATAAAAAACAAGGCACGTCAACACCTGCTGGAATCCAGCCAGCTGCTGGATGCCTGACGGATTCAGGCCCGACAACGGTTCACGCCGACACCGCCTGCTCGACCGCCAGTTTGGCTTCTTCCAGACTGCTGAAAAACCGTGTGGGCTGGGGCATGGCCTTGGGCAGATGGGGTGGCGCTGGCCACAGGCGCTCATCCATCCAGACCGCCGTCCAGCCGCCAATGTCCTTGCGCTTGATGGAGCAAAGTGCTTGCCCATCCATCATGGCTGTCCAGGTGGTCGGCGGGTTGTGGTCCCAGGTGACGTGTGTCATGGCGCCCTCTTGCGGTTGCTGGGCCATTGTAGGAAGCCTGTACCGAATTGGGCAACGGCATTCACCCACCCCACCCCGGCGGCGGAATTGCGGAATCACGGAACGACAGCAGGCGCCCACACGGCGCCCGTGTTCGTCAGCCAGCGGCCAGCGCGCGTCGTGCAGCTTGGGCCACGCTGGAAGCGTCTACGCCAAAAAATTGGCGCAGTGCAGCGCGCGTGTCGCTGCGTCCAAATCCGTCCGTGCCCAGGGTCACATACTTGCGGCCCTCGGGGACAAGTGCCCGCACCGTCTCGGGCACGGCGCGCACGTAGTCGGTGGCTGCAATCACAGGCCCGCGTGTTGGGGCCAGCTGCTGCGTCAGCCATGCGGATGCAGGCGCGGATTCGCCCGCCAGCCAACGCTGCTCGCACGCCACACCATCGCGCGCCAGCTCGCTCCAGCTGGTCACGCTGAGCACGGTCACATCCACGCCTTCTGCGGCCAGCAGTTCGGCGGCCTTGACCACCTCGGTCAGGATGGCGCCAGAGCCCATCAGGGTGACGGTTTTGGATGAAATCGTGCTCTCGCGCTTATCTATCCAGCGCGAGCAGCTCTTAAAAACATAGCAACCACGCAACACACCTTCTGCTGCACCGGCGGGCAGGTCGGGCTGGGCGTAGTTCTCGTTCATCAGCGTCACGTAGTAGAAGACGTCGCGCTGCTCGGTCACCATTTCGCGCATGCCAGCATCGATGATCACGGCCATCTCGCCTGCGTAGGCCGGGTCGTAGGCCTTGCAGTTGGGGATGGTGGCGGCCACCAGGTGGCTCGATCCATCCTGGTGCTGCAGACCCTCGCCGCCCAGCGTGGTGCGGCCCGAGGTGGCGCCCAGCAGGAAGCCGCGCGCGCGCTGGTCGGCAGCCGCCCAGATGGCGTCGCCCACCCGCTGGAAGCCAAACATGGAGTAGTAGATGTAGAACGGCAGCATGGCCAGGCCGTGCACGCTGTAGCTGGTGGCCGCGGCCGTCCAACTGGCGATGGCGCCTGCCTCGCTGATGCCTTCTTCCAGAATCTGGCCGTCCAGCGCCTCGCGGTAGCTCAGCACCGATCCGATGTCTTCGGGCGCGTACCGCTGGCCGACACTGCTGTAGATGCCCACCTGCTTGAACAGGTTGGCCATGCCAAAGGTGCGCGCCTCGTCGGCCACGATGGGCACGATGCGGGGGCCCAGCGTGGCGTCCTTGAGCAAGGTACCCAGCATGCGCACGAAGGCCATGGTGGTGCTCATCTCCTTGCCATCGGCCTGCAGCGCGAACTGGGCGTAGCTTTCGATGGCAGGCACGGGCAGCGCCGCGCAGGTGGTCTCTCGGCGCGGCAGGTAGCCGCCCAGCGCGTCGCGGTGGCTGCGCAGGTAGCGCATCTCGGGGCTGTCTTCGGCAGGTTTGAAGAAGGCGAGGCTCGTAGCCTGCTCGTCGGACAGCGGCAGGTTGAAGCGGTTGCGGAACTCGATGAGGTCCGTCTCGTCCAGCTTCTTCTGGCTGTGGGTGGTCATCTTGCCCTGGCCGGCCGTGCCCATGCCATAGCCCTTCTTGGTGTGGGCCAGGATCACCGTGGGCTGGCCCTTGTGGGCGCTGGCTGCGGCATACGCGGCATGGATCTTTACCAGGTCGTGCCCGCCGCGCTTCAAGCGATCAATCTGCTCGTCCGTCATGCCCTGGGCCAGGGCCGCCAGCTCGGGGTTCTGGCCGAAGAAGTTGTCGCGGTTGAAGCGTCCGTCCTTGGCGGCAAAGGTCTGCATCTGGCCGTCCACCGTGCCTTCGAGCGTGCGCACCAGCGCGCCGGTCAGGTCGCGGGCGAACAGGCCGTCCCAGTCGCTGCCCCACACGAGCTTGACCACGTTCCAGCCCGCACCCGCGAACAGGCGCTCCAGCTCGTCGATGATGCGGCCGTTGCCGCGCACCGGGCCGTCCAGGCGCTGCAGGTTGCAGTTGACTACCCACACCAGGTTGTCGAGACCCTCGCGCGCAGCCAGGGTCAGGGCGCTCATGCTTTCGGGCTCGTCCATCTCGCCATCGCCGAACACGCCCCACACCTTGCGCTGGCTGCAGTCGAGCAGATTGCGGTGCGTGAGGTAGCGCATGAAGCGCGCGTGGTAGATGCTGCTGATGGGGCCGATGCCCATCGAGCCGGTGGGGAACTGCCAGAAGTCCGGCATCAGCCACGGGTGCGGGTAGCTCGACAGGCCCTGCGCGCCCGCTGCAGGAGCGGTCAGCTCCTGGCGGTAGTGCATGAGGTCTTTTTCGGACAAACGCCCTTCGAGGAATGCGCGGGCATACACGCCCGGCGCGCTGTGGGGCTGGAAGAACACCAGGTCGCCCCGGTGCTGGCCTTCACCCACACCCTCACGTGCACGGAAGAAATGGTTGAAGCCGCTCTCGAACAAGTCGGCCGCGCTCGCATAACTGGCGATGTGGCCACCCAGTTCGCCATACGCCTGGTTCGCGCGCACCACCATGGCCAGCGCGTTCCAGCGCACGATGGAGGCCACGCGCTCCTCGATGGCCAAGTCGCCGGGGAACACGGGCTGGTCCTGTACCGCCACGGTGTTCACGTACGGCGTGTTCAGGTCGGGCTGCCAGCCAATCCGCTGTGCGCGCGCCACCCGCACCAGCTCTTGCAGCATGTGCCGCGCCCGCTCGGGGCCTTCGGTGGCGACCAGGGCCAGAAAGGCGTCGCGCCATTCGGCGGTCTCCTGGGGGTCAGTGTCGGCCAGGGCATCCTGGGTATGGAGCAGATGGGAAGGCAAGGGGGCGTTCATAGGAGCACACTCTAGAAGGATTTGCAAAAAATGTGATGCCGAATCGCGAAAATTAGCCATCTATAGCAGCACAATATTCCACCAAAAACCAATATTGCAGCATATGAAGCTCGACACCACCGATCTGCGCATACTGGCCGAACTGCAGGCCGATGGCTCGCTCTCCAACGTGGAGCTGGCCCGGCGTGTGCATCTCTCGCCGTCTCCCTGCCTGGCACGCGTGAAGGCACTGGAGACCGAGGGTGTCATCGCCCGTTATGTAGCGCTGGCCAACGCCGCCGCACTGGGGCTGGGACTGAACGTGTTCATCAGCATCAGTCTGAAAAGCCAGAGCAAGGAAGCGCTGGCCGACTTTGAACAGCGCATTGCCGAGCACGATGAGGTGATGGAGTGCTACCTGATGAGCGGCGACTCGGACTACCTCATCCGCGTGGCACTGCCCGACATTGCGGCGCTGGAGCGCTTCATCGTCGAACAGCTTTCCCCCATTCCGGGGCTGGAGAAGATCCGCTCCAGCTTCGCACTCAAGCAGGTGCGTTACAAGACGGCGCTGCCGCTGCCGCAGTCTTCCCCGTAGTGGAATCGGCCTTGAAATCCAGCGCCTGCACCAGGTCCAGTGCCTGACCAATATCGGCCAGCAGGTCATCCAGGTCCTCCAGGCCGACCGACAGGCGCACCAGCCCTTCGGCAATGCCGTGGGCGGCACGCTGCTCGGGCGTGTAGGTGGAATGCGTCATGCTGGCCGGGTGCTGGGCCAGCGTCTCGGCATCGCCCAGGCTCACGGCGCGGGTGACGAGCTGCAACGCGTCCATGAAGCGCACGCCCGCCTGCAGGCCACCACGCAGCTCAAAAGCGATCATCCCGCCCATCTGGCGCATCTGCTGCTTTGCCAGCGCGTGCTGGGCAAAGCTGGGCAAGCCGGGGTAGTGCACGGCCGCCGCAGCCGGGTGGGCGGCGATGAACTCGGCCACTTTCTGAGCGCTCTGGCAGTGGCGGTCCATGCGCAGCGCCAGCGTCTTGAGGCCGCGCATCACAAGGTGCGCGTCCTGCGCCGACATCACAGCACCCGTCATGTCTTTGAGACCATACAGGCGCACGCGCTGGGCCAGTTCCGCATCGGCAAACACGGCCGCGCCTGCGGTCAGGTCACCATGGCCACCGAGGTACTTCGTCATGGAATGCACGCTCACATCGGCACCCAACAGCAGGGGCTGCTGCAGGTAAGGCGTGCAGTAGGTGTTGTCCACCACCACCTTGGCGCCTTGGGCGTGGGCCAGGGCCGAAACGGCGGCAATGTCCACCAGCCGCATGTTGGGGTTGGCCGGGGTTTCCAGGTAGACCACGCGGGTCTTCTGGCTCAGCGCGGCGGCCACGTGGACCGGGTCGGTCATGTCCACATGGCGCACGCTCACGCCAAAGCGGCCCAGCCCGTGGTGCAAAAACGAGAAGGTGCAGCCATACAGCGTAAGGTCGGCCAGGATTTCATCGCCGGGCTCCAGCATGGACCACAGCGTGGCCGTGATGGCCCCCATGCCCGAGCCGAACACAACGGCGCCTGCGCCCTGCTCCAGGCTGGCCAGGCGCCCCTCCAGCAGCGCCAGCGTGGGGTTGGCGATGCGGGTGTAGAAGTAGCCGGGCTCCTCGCCTGCAAAGCAGCGCGCGCCATAGGCCACATCGGGGAAGGCAAAGGTGGCCGAGGTGTGGATGGGCGGCACCAGTGCGCCCTGGTGGTCGGCCGGGTTGTAGCCGTGGTGGATGGCGCGGGTGCTGAAGCCGGTGGCGGATGTGCGGGTCATGGTGGTCTCCTTGGAATAGGGAGATTCTTCAACCCATCAACGGGTAAGTTTTCGCCTTATTTGCCTTTAATACGATCAAAGAAGGCAAAATTTGCCTCAAATTACCCAATTAGCAGGACACACTGCCATGCACCCTCATCCACTCGACCCCGTGGACCGCACGATCCTCAACGCCCTGCAACGCGATGGTCGCGCCACCGTGGGCGATCTGGCCGAAGCGGTTTCGCTGTCAACCTCCCCGTGCTGGAGGCGCGTGCGCGCACTGGAGGATGCGGGCGTAATTGCGGGCTACCACGCCCATCTGCACCGCCAGCGTGTGGGCTGGGGCGTACTGGGCTTTGTGCAGCTGGCGCTGCACGACCACACGGCTGACACCACATCGGCCCTGGAGCGCGAGGTCATGGCGATGCCCCAGGTGTTGTCGTGCCACAACCTTTCGGGCCGCTACGACTACCAGCTGGAGGTGGTGGCGGCCGACCTCGCATCGTTTGCCGACTATGTGCGCACCCATGTGCGCAGCCTGCCCGGCGTGCGTGAGATTTCCACGAGCTTCTCGCTCAAGGAGGTCAAGCGCACCATGGCACTGCCGCTGTAGCTGACGCGCAGCAGCTACTCACATCCTTCACCGCTGGGGGAGCTGCAACTCGCTGGTTGCCACGCGCTTGCGCAGATCACGGACCAGCGCTTTCGCACGCGCCTGGTTCGCAGGCCCCATGCGCACCAGAATCTTCTGCCCGCTGGAGAGCGATTCCAGCGCCGGGTCCACAAACTCATAGCGCACCCACGGGCGCAAGTTGGGCACATCGGTGTTGACGGGCGTGAGCTTCACGCGCAGCGGGCTTTTGGGTTCGGGCGCCAGCAGCAAGTGGTCCAGCACGGCCACCAGGCGGTCGTTGAAGTAGCGCTTGGGGTAGCCCAGCTCTTCATACGCCTGCTGGAACAGCGGGTACAGCCGCGCATACAAGGCCACGGCAGGCTCCAGGGGCACGGCTTCGGCAAAAGTCAAAAAGGCGCTGTAGCGGGCCGCATTGGTGGTGGCAATCGTGGTGGGGGCATCGCCCTCGCCGTCCACCACAAAGCGCTGCGGCATGGGCTGTACCGGCCACATGCGCGACGGGGCCTGGGCGCGGCCCAGGTTGTCTACCGTGGCCACCACGCGGCGGACAAAACCTTCGGTCAACAAGAACGACGCGACCTTGTCGCTACCGAGCAATTCGGCCAGCAGCTCCGCCACTCGCTTGTCGGATTCAGCCAATGCGGGCAAGGCGGTGTCTGCCGGGGCCAGCGCATCCACAGGGTTCTGGGGACCCGATGCCTCGGGCATGGGCGGTGGGGCCAGGGTCGCTTCGGGTGCGCTGGCCACGGGGGGCGGCGCCACCGGGGCCTCCACCGGGCGCAGCCAGAACCACCAAGCGGCTCCGGCGCCGACCGCACAGGCCAGCACGGCGGCAATGATCCACGGTGTGGAGGATGCGCGCGGTGGCGCGGGGCGGAACTCGGCGGTTTCGTTGTCAGGCATCGGATCTCCTTCAAGACGGGAACAACCCTTGTCCGAGCGGCTGCGGCGCGGGGCGTTCCCTATCAATCCCCCCTGGGGATCTGCTGGATTGGAAACCTGCTAGAAGAGGCGCCGGTAACGCGATGTAGACCGGGCCCCGGAACCCCGCGACTAAAACGCCGTTGGCGTTGTCGACAATGACTCCAGCCACGCCACCGTGGCCGCCAGCTCAGAAGGTCGGATCTCATGCGCGCTGGGGAACTCGTGGTACGTCACCGTCACCGGCAGCGGCGCCATGTGGTGCGCGATGGCCTGGGCGTGGGCCAGGGGGATCACGTTGTCGTGCGTGCCGTGGCTCAGCCACAGCCTTTTGCCCCGCAGCGCGTCGGCAGGTGCACTCAAAGGCACCACCTGCTGCAGCAGCCGGCTGTGCCACACCAGCGCGGCCTGCATCAGCGCGGGCCGGGTCAGCAGCAGCGACAGCGCCATGATGCCGCCCTGGCTGAAGCCGCCCACCACCACGCGCTCGGGCGGAATGCCCAGTTGCTCGGCGGCAGACTCGACCGCCTGGGCTACCAGGGCTCGGCTTTGCGCTTCCTGCTCTTCGTTGATGGTGCGCTCGCTACCGGGCTCGATCGAAAAATCAAACCACGCGTGCGCGCCTGGTCCCATGCGAAACGGCGCGCGCAGGCTCAGCACATGAAACCGCTCGGGGATCTGCGGCGCCAGGCTGAACAGGTCCTGCTCGTTGCTGCCCACGCCGTGCATCAGCACCAGCAGCCAGGGGCGGGGGGTGGTGGAAGCAGCGGGGCGCTGCAAAAATGTGAGCGGTAGATTGAGCATAGACAAGCGCCAGCGGTATTTTTAGCTAAAAATTTACTTAACCTGCCCGTCCTGCGACAGGCTCCAGGGCAAAAGCATCCATCGACAGCATGCTGTACATCACCTCGCGGCTCAAGTAGTTTGCGTGCAGATCGTCGCCCGCCGCGCCCAGCGCGAAGAAGATGGGCAAGAAATGGTCTTCGGTCGGGTGGGCGCGGCTGGCATGGGGGGCCTGGGTACGGTAGTTGAGCAGCGCGGCCGTGTCGCCACGGGCCAGCGCATCCTCGATCCAGCGGCTGAACTCCAGCACATAGGGCGCGGGCGCACGCTCGCCGCCAAAGAATTCGGCCAGGTTGTGCGTCATGCTGCCGGACCCCACCACCAGCACGCCCTGGCTGCGCAGGCTGCGCAGCGCGGCACCCAGTGCATACACATCGGCCGGGCCAGCGCCCACGGGCAAAGCCACCTGCACCACGGGCACATCGGCCTGCGGGAACAAATGCATCAGCGGCACCCAGGCGCCATGGTCGAACGGGCGCGCGGCATCGCCCTTTGCGGCCACACCGGCGGCCTGCAGCAAGCCCAGCACCTCTTGCGCCAGCGCAGGCGAGCCTGAGGCGGGGTATTGCAGCTGGTACAGCGCCGGCGGGAAACCGCCAAAGTCGTGCCACGTGGCGGGCTGCGGGCCGGTCATGACCTGGGCAGAACGCGCCATCCAGTGCGGCGACATGATGACCACACCCCGCAGGCCAGGGTACTGCGCCTTGAGGTTTTCACCCCACTGCGTGAGCGCGGGGCCGGTGGTGCCAGCATCGATTGCAAACAGCGGCGCGCCGTGCGATACGAACAAGGCGGGAACCACAGCGGGAGCAGTGAGGGGGGCTTGGGCAAAGGCAGTCATGGCAATTCCATCCGTGAATGCAATGAATGTAGGACTGATAGCACCTGGTACCAAGCCCTGCTGGCCGGACAGATTGTTCTACAGATGATGCCAATGCGCCATGGACGATGGCCGTGGAGATACCCACCACACAGGGAGCCCCGGTTCAAGACCCGTCACGCACCCTGCCCCGCAGTGCCTTGGTCTCGCTGCGCTGGGTCTTGCCCTCCAGCCGCCGCTGTTTCGACCCGTAGGTGGGTTTGGTGGCGCGGCGCACCCGGGGCGGCACGGCCACAGTGTTGATCAGCGCGTTCAGCCGCGCGAGCGCATCGGTGCGGTTTTGCTCCTGGCTGCGGTACTGCTGGGCCTTGATGACCACCACACCCTCTTGCGTGATGCGCGTGTCGCGCAGGGCCAGCAGGCGCTCTTTCACATCCTCGGGCAGCGACGATGCTGCCACGTCGAAACGCAGGTGGACGGCGCTTGATACCTTGTTGACGTTCTGCCCGCCCGCGCCCTGGGCGCGCATGGCGGTGATCTCCACCTCGTCCTCAGACACCTGCAGGGGCAATGGCGGGGCCATATATCTACGGATCTATGGGTCCCCTTACCGCCTGGCGTCAGGCCGCAGGCTGCTGGGCCAGCAACTGGGCCAGACCGTCAATCGCCAAGCCATAGCCCAGCACGCCAAAGCCACACATCACCGCCTTGGCGGCGGCCGCCATGTACGAATGGTGGCGGAACGCCTCGCGCGCATGCACATTGCTGATGTGCAGCTCAATCAGCGTGATGCCCGTGCCTTTGGTGGCATCGTGCAACGCAATGCTGGTGTGGGTGTAGGCCCCGGCGTTGATGACCACGCCTGCCAGCTCGCCCGCTGCATGCAGGCGGCCTGCCTCGTGAATCCAGTCCACCAGCGCGCCTTCGTGGTTGCTTTGGTGAAAGCGCAGCGCAAAACCATGGCGCTCGCACGCGTCGGCGCACAGCTTTTCGACATCGGCCAGCGTGGCCGCGCCATACACAGCGGGCTCGCGCGTGCCCAGCAGGTTCAGGTTGGGGCCATTCAGGACAAAAACGGTTTTTTTCTTCACAGACATGCGGCACTCCGGGGGCGTTGCGCCTGCCACGCTGGCAGGCCAGAGTGCGCGATTATGCGGCGCCCCGCGCGCACCGTGCGCGCGCCAAAATTCCCGCGTCAAAAGAAAAGCGGCCCCGAAGGGCCGCTGTAAAAGGCAGCCTGTGCAAAGACGCTGCCTGTGAGCGACTGGCGCCCAAGAGGTTGGTTACACAACGCGGCAACCCGGTCAGGCTGCCAGCGGATCAGACCAGGGATCAACGATCCCAGCGGCCGTGGCCATACCCATGGCCATATCCGTGGTGGCGGTGGTGCCGATGGTGGCGGTAGCCGCGATCACCGTAGTACACGACCGGGGGCGGTGCGTAATACGCAGGGGGAGGCGCGTAGTACACGGGCCGAGGGGGTGCGTAGTAAACGGGCGGGGGCGGCGCCACATACACCGGGGCGGGGGCGTAGTAGCCATTGCTGGCCCCCACCACCACGCCAGGCACGCCAATGCCAACCGACCAATTTACGTCGCGGGCCTGGGCTGCGCCCGTGCCGGCCAGCAATGCCAGCGCCACGCCAGCCGAAGCGGCCATGGCATAGATAGAACGGGTTTTCGTCATGGAAATCTCCTGTTTGAGCGAGGGCAGCCAGCCAAATGGACTCACCTCACCGGTACATAACGCACCAAGTAGGCAAAAGGATGGCACAAAATCGTCTTTACGTTGTGTCTGGACGTATACGCGCCTGTTTCTATGCGTAAACCATCACGAAACCGGCGCCTAAAATGGCTGCATGAGCACCCCCTCCCCCGCCAATACCGCCGCCACTGCCACTTCTGCGGCCCCTGAAACCGTCAAGCCCAGCAACTTTTTGCGCCAGATCATCGAGCATGACCTGGAAAAAGGCACCTACACAACCCGCCGCTGGGCGGGCACCCCCGGCGACGCCGCCCACCACGCCCAGGGCGAGCCCGACCCCGCCAAGATCCGCACCCGCTTCCCGCCCGAGCCCAACGGCTACCTGCACGTGGGCCATGCCAAGAGCATCTGCATCAACTTTGGCCTGGCGCGCGACTACGGCGGCATCTGCCACCTGCGCTTTGACGACACCAACCCCGAAAAAGAAGACACCGAATACGTCAACAGCATCATCGACGCGGTGAAATGGCTGGGCTTTGACTGGAACGGCGCACCCGACGCAGCCCCCTACCAGGCCAGCGACTACTTCGACTTCATGTACCGCGCGGCCGAGTACCTGATCGAAGCCGGCCACGCTTACGTGGACGAACAGACGGTGGAGCAGATCCGCATCAACCGTGGCGACTTCAGCAAGCCCGGCGTGGACAGCCCCTTCCGCAGCCGCACCCCGGCCGAAAACCTGGCCAAGTTCCGCGAAATGCGCGACGGTCAGCACGAAGACGGCTCCATGGTGCTGCGCGCCAAGATCGACATGGCCAGCCCCAACATCAACATGCGCGACCCGGCCATCTACCGCATCCGCCGCGCCACCCACCACAACACAGGCGACACCTGGTGCATCTACCCCATGTACACCTACGCGCACCCCATCGAGGACGCGCTGGAGCAGATCACCCACAGCCTGTGCACGCTGGAGTTTGAAGACCAGCGCCCCTTCTACGACTGGTTGCTGGAGCGTTTGACCGAAGGTGGCCTGCTGGCCAGCCCGCCCCCCCGCCAGTACGAATTTGCGCGCCTGAACCTCACCTACGTCATCACCAGCAAACGCAAGCTCGCCCAGCTGGTGTACGACCACAAGGTCAGCGGCTGGGACGACCCCCGCATGCCCACCATCGTCGGCCTGCGCCGCCGCGGCTACACACCCGCCTCCATCCAGACCTTTGCCGAACGCATCGGCGTGACCAAGTCCGACAGCTGGATCGACTACAGCACCCTGGAAGGCTGCCTGCGCGAAGACCTGGAGCTGAAAGCCCACCGTGGCATGGCCGTGCTCAACCCCGTCAAGCTGGTGCTCACCAACTGGGACGACGTGATGGGCGCAGGCCACCTGGAACCCTGCAGCCTGCCCGCCCTTCCCCACCCACCCGAGGGCGTGGAAAGCCCCGTGCGCCACTTCACCATCGGCAAAGAAGTCTGGATCGAACGCGAAGACTTTGAAGAAGTGCCCCCCAAGGGCTACAAGCGCCTCTTCCCCGGCAACAAGGTGCGCCTGAAGGGCGGCTACGTCATCGAATGCACCGGCTGCACCAAGGATGCTGACGGAGTCATCACCGAAGTGCTGGCCACCGTGGTGCCCGACACCAAGAGCGGCACCCCCGGCGCCGACAGCGTGAAGGTGAAAGCCGCCATCACCTGGGTGGGCGTGGCCGACGGCGTGAATGCCGAAGTGCGCATGTACGACCGCCTGTTCCTGGACGCCCACCCCGACGCGGGCGGCAAGGACTTCATCGAAAGCCTGAACCCGAACAGCCTGAAGGTGGTGACAGCCATCGTGGAGCCGTCACTGGCCAATGCCAAGCCAGATGACAAGTTTCAGTTTGAGCGGCACGGGTACTTTGTGGCGGATCGTATTGACCACAAGGTAGGGAAGCCGGTGTTTAACTTGGCGGTGGGGTTGAAGGATTCGTGGGGGAAGTGATTACCTCCTGATTGGAAAGAAGGCCAGCAAATTTCTATATTTGCTGGCCGTTTTCTTTTGGACTGATGACAGCTTTCGATGCGAAACGACCTGTCACAGTGCAATATGGATCTGTCATTTGCTGCCGTTTAGTCAAAGTCCCCGCCTTCAGATGAGAATTTTCTGCGTCGAACACTTCGCATCTCAAGGGGTAGGACATCAGCTACCCAGTAGCTTGGTGTGAAAACACAGTCTGCGAGTTTGGGTGGAATGGCGAATGATGCTGCTGTGCAAGCTGCAGCTTGAAAAGCGAGGAAAACAACATGCTGCTAACCGATATCACCGTCGAGCACACCCTGGTGTCCAAAAAGAATGGCGTTCGTCAGACCTTCTTACTGCATCCGTTTACCGATACACAGCGAGATTCACTCGGTAAATTTGAGATCGTTCGCGACATCAGCCAGCCAGGACTCAAAGACGTTAAACGTTCAACCTTCGTGACGTTTCAACAACTGGCAGAGTTGTATGCAAAAGGTGCACTCGAAGAATTCGGGTTTTCCGTTCGCATGTGTCCGGGTCAGGGCACGTACCCCGCCAAGAATCCAGCAAAAAAGATACTGCCAACTAGCATCAGGCCGGGCTCACCGTTCGACGTGGCTGTTCAAAAGGTGGATATTTCAAAACCTGCGACTCGCGAATTGAGAACCGCCTTACTTCGCACCGATGTCACCCTTCAAGGGTGATGACGCTGATTGATAGGAAAGTCCCTGTGAACTCATCCGTTGCCCATGCTGAACTCATCGCCAGTTTCCAGCGGGCGCAGGCAGATGCCGCTCACAAGCTCGGATTGATCCAAGCTGCGGCGAACAAGGGCCCCAAGGCAGTCCAAGCCGCCACGGAAACGGCTGCAAAGGCCGTAAAACGCAGGGACTCGTATGCAAAAAAGCTGGACAACCTGGGGGTGAGCCTCAAGGATTGATGGTGGCCGAGCCTAGGGCCCGGCACCGGCTAGTAGCCACCGGCTGCACCTGGCCGCCAGAGACAGATAAGTGCTAGACACCAATTGCATGATCCATGCAAACCGCCCATAGTCTCCCACGGGGTGCAGAGCGAAACCTGCGATCGGTCGGCAAAGCACCCACAACACGCGACACGCCGGGCAGAGATCGAGCCACCGCGCCGCAAGCGCCACGCCATTTGCGATAGAGACACCGCCATGCTCCCTTCCTCACCCCTGCCGCTCACTTTCACCCGCACCTTCACCCACATACCGCCCGGTCCGCTGGCAGGCCCCTTGCAGTTGTTGCCAGTCAACGCCGCCGCAGTGGCAGTCCACACCGCCGATGGCGCGCATGTGGGCTCGCTCAAGCTGGTTGGCGGGGTGTGGAAGTTCAAGGCCATGGGCTACGACGCTGCGGGCCGCATGGAGCCGGGCCACGGCCCGCTGACGGAGCAGCACAACATGCAGTTCGCCACGCTGGATGCGGCCGAGGTGAGTGCGCGGTTGCTGAGCGCTTTGGGAAGCAATCCATAAATCCCACTCGCGCACCAAACCCTTCTTGCTTCCAATTTGATAGCAACAAAGGCAATACCATCAGGCGGAAATGGCCAATTTTGCCTCTATTTCCGCTCCACCAACGCCCGCAACGGCTGCCCGCCTGTGGACAGCTGAAACACCAGCCCCATGGCCTGCACCTGCCAGCCTTGTTTGGCCACGGTGGGGGTGATCTGGAAACCCGCCATCACGCAATCGGTTGTGCGCACCTCGCCTGCCTCGGGCGGGCTGCCCAGCATCTGGGTGTAGGTCTGCGGCGGTTGCTGTGGCTGAGCTTGCTGCGGCTGCGCCCGCTGCCCCTCTTTCACCAGCACCAGGTACGCCCTTTCGCGCGCGATGGGGGCGGCGGGGTCGGCGCCGTCGGGGCGCAGGGTGAGGGGGAAGTCGGGCACGGGGGTGGCCGGGTCAAACGCCAGTTGGGGCGTGAACTCGGCCTTGGTGGGTGCGCCGTTGCTTTGGGCCCAGTGCAGGCGCAGGTAGGGAGGGGGTTCCTGGGCGGACCACATCAGGTGCACGTCGTTGCCGTGGGTGCAGTAGCTGGGGTGGGCCACGGGGTGGGGGTGGGCGGGCCATTGGCCGCCACCGTGGCGTTGCTCCACGCGCAGCAGGCGGTTGTCGGGGGTGCCCTGCAGTGACTGGGTGTAGATGAGCCCCACGCCGGGCAGCTGGTAGCGCTGCACGGGTTGCACGGTGTGGGCCAGCGGGGGGTTGCTGGCGGGCAGCTCGCGGCGCTGGGCCACGTCGCGTGCGGCGGTTTGCAGGGCGCTTTGCGCGAGCAGGCTGGCGTAGATGGGCACGGCGGCAATGGCCAGGCCGGTGAGGCCCAGCACCAGGCTTTCGGCGCGCGAGAGTGCGGGCCGCACCCAGCGCCCGGCCAGCACATGGCCGCCAAACCACACCACCGGCCCCAGGGTGTAGAGCGACAGCACAAACACGCCCAGCGCAGCGGGCCCGCCCACGGCGCGCGCGGGCAGCAGCACGGCCGCCACCGCCAGCAGCGCGGCCAGCACCGACACCAGGCGCACCGCCAACCAACTGCCCACGCGGCGGCTGGGCTTGAAGTAGCGGCTCTCCAGCCACAGCAGCGCCACCACCACGGCCAGCAGCCCGGCGGCCATGCGCCACCAGGCCTGCTGCTCGGGGGCGGGCATACGGGCGAAGGTGTCCAGCATCTGGGGCAGGTCCATCGGCAGTTCCTTTCAATGCGGGTGGTCGGTGGGCTTGGGCTTTGGTGCCTTAGCGCCTTATTGCTTCAATTTTTATAGCTATCAGTGCTTATCCTTCAAGCGGTAGAGGCCAATTTGACTCAAAAAATGCGACACAGGCTTACTGCGCCCCACACACAAACTCCACCGCCGCGCACACGGCCGCCACCTGCGCCGCGATGCACTGCTCGGGTGTGGCGCGGGGGCTGTCGGGGTAGACCTCGGTGGTGGTGGTGTAGCGCGCCTCGGTCACGCTGGCGCACAGGCCCCAGGCCTTGAGTTGGTAGCGGATCACGCCCGGGGCCACCACGGGCGAGCCGATGATTTCGTTCTTGTCGTCCGCAGGCGCGATGTGCGTGACGCGGCCCACGGCCTCGATGATGGCTTGCTGGAAGGCGGGCTGCGGGTTCTCGGTGTCGTCCACCAGGTAGAAGCCGTCGGGGATGCTGCCGGGCTCGAACACCTTGCCGTCGCGCGCGGCCACGGCGGGGCGGTATTCGGATTCGTCGGTGTCGGTGGTTTCATGCAGATCGATGTGGGCAGTGAACTGGCCATATTGGCCTTGGTGCTGCGCCACCAGCCGCATGAGGGCGAGGGATTCCTGCGCGAGGGAGCCTTCTTTGAACGAGCGGTTGGGGTCGATGGCGTCAAAGTTCCAGCGCTGAAACCGTTCGTAGGCCCAGGGGCTGACGCAGGGCACCACCAGCAGGTTGGCACGGCCTGCAAAGCGTTCGGCCTGGGTATCTACAAAACGCAGTGCGCCGTGCACGCCGCTGGTTTCGTAGCCGTGCACGCCGCCGGTGACGAGCACGCTGGGCAGGCCGGGTTGCCAGTTGCGGCTGCGGATGGCGCGCAGCGGAAAGCGCTCGGACGGGTGCTGGTCGTTGGCATACACCACGTCGCCATACAGCTCCACATCAAACCGGCCCCGCAGTGCCTCGATGGCGGTGAGCACGTCGTCGGCGTAGCTGCGCTGGCACACCTGGCGCGTGCGCCACTGGTCGCGCTCTGCGGCGCCCCAGGGCTGGCCGGGCGTGCCGATGGGATAGGTGTGGGTTTCTGGCATGGGTGCGTGGGTGCGTAGATATTGGATGGGTTGCCCAGGCAGAACCTGGGGAGGTGCAGGGCATTCATAGAATACCGCGATGCCCTTCCCCCTGATCCGGCCCCTGCGGCTGACCACCTCGTCCCTGGTTCTGCTGCTCTGCGCCCTGGTCGCCCACGCACAGAATGCCCCTCCACCCGCCGCTACCCCGGCAACTCGCCCAGCGGGCAGTGACCCGGCAGACGGCACCACACCGCCACCGGGGGCCGCTGCAGCCTCTGCCCCCACCGGGGCGGATGCCGCCCTGCTGTCGCGCGATGCCCGGCGCATTTATGAGCTGTCGCGCGACAAGCTGGTGCAGATCCGCACGCTGCTGCGCAATGCCAACACGCAGGCGTCGATTGGCTCGGGTTTTTTTGTGTCGGCCGATGGCCTTATCGTCACCAACTTCCACGTGGCCAGCCAGCTGGCGCTGGAGCCCGAGCGCTACCGGGGCGTGTACGTGACGATGGAGGGGCAGGAGGGCGAGGTGGAGCTGCTGGCGTTTGACGTGCAGCGCGACCTGGCCGTGCTGCGCGCCAAGGGCCGCACGGCCGCTGCGCCGGTGCTGGGCTTTCGGCCCGCCGACGAGGCGCTGGCACAGGGCGAGCGCATCTACTCGCTGGGCAACCCGCTCGATATCGGCTTTGCCGTGACCGAGGGCACCTACAACGGGCTGGTCAAGCGCAGCTTTTACCCACGCATCTTTTTTGGCGGCACGCTCAACCCAGGCATGAGCGGCGGCCCGGCGGTGGACGACGCAGGCCGCGTGCTGGGCGTGAACGTGGCCAAGCGGCTCGACGGCGAGCAGGTCAGCTTTCTGATCCCGGCCGAGTTTTCGCAGGCGCTGGTGCAGCGTGCGGCCAACGCCCAGCCCATCACCCAGGCCGCGCATGCCGAGATGACGCGACAACTGATGGAGCACCAGCAGCTTCTGACAGACCGGTTCCTGAAAGCGCCGTTTCGCGAACAGCGCCACGGAAACTACCGCGTGCCCGTACCCGACGACGCGCTGGCGCGGTGCTGGGGATCGGGGCGCGACCCGGCGTTTCCGGGCCTGAACCTGGAGCGCACGCAATGCCGGGCCGACAGCGATGTGGTGGCGGGTGAATTCAACACCGGCGCAGTGCGCCTGAGCTATGAGGCCTACAATGCCCCCACCCTGGGCGCTGCACGGTTCGCCCGGATGTTTTCCCAGAGCTTTGCCAACGAACAGCTGCAACGGCGCGGCAACCGCCACCAGACGGCCACAGAGTGCACCGAGCGCTTTGTGGACCCCGGCAGCCTGCCGCTGCGCGCGGTGGTCTGCCTGTCGGCCTACCGCAAGCTGCCCGGTCTGTACAACATGACTGTTCTGGCCGCGTCCATCAACCAGCCTACGCAAGGCGTGCTGGGCCGCCTGGACGTGCAGGGCATCGCCTTTGACAACGGCATGAAGCTGGCCAGCCACTACCTCAAGGCCTTCCGCTGGGAGGCCGCACCATGAGCACGATGCCGACCACCCTGGGGCTTATCGAAGCCTTTGACCGCCACGGCGCGTTGCTGGCGCGCGCGCCTATCACGCGCTGGCCCGTGACGGTGGGCCGGGCGCTGGACTGCGACCTGGTGCTGGACGACCCGTTTGTGGCGCCCCGGCACCTGCGCATCGACCGCGCGGTGAACGAGCCACGCACCGTGCAGATCGAGGTGCTGGAGACGCGCAATGGCGCGCGCCTGCAGCGCAAGCAGCACGGCCCGGGCGAGCACTTTGACTGGCCCGACGGCGCGCCCATTGACCTGGGCCACACCCACATCACGCTGCGCCTGGCCGATGCACAGATTGCTGACGAGCAGCCGCTGCCGCAGTTTCCGTGGCGCACGGTGGGGACCACGGCGGCGCTGGTGGCGCTGGTGCTGCTGGTGGGGCTGGGGGAGTCGTGGCTGGATACACGCGACACTTCGCAATACCTGAAGGCTGTGCCGGGCGTGTTGCTGACGCTGCTGGTGGTGCTGGGCGCCTGGTCGGGCGTGTGGGCGGCGGCCAACAAGGTGTTTGCGGGCCACCTGCAGTTCTGGCGCCACGTGCGCATTGCCTGCGTTGCGGCCCTGGGGGTGGATGTGGTGCATCTGGTGGCCCACCTGACCGCATTCGTTTTCTCGCTGGAGGTTTTTTCGCAGTTCGCCAGTGTGTTGATCGTGCTGGTGCTGGCTGGTGCGCTGTATGCCCACCTGGCGACCGTGCTGCCGCGCCGCCGCGTGGGCCTGGCGTGGATGGTGGCTGCAGTGGTGGCCCTGGGCGTGCCGTCGTGGCTGGGTGCTCAGTGGCTCAACAACATGCGCTTGTCGCAAACGCTATACATGAGCAGCCTGTTCCCGCCCAGCCTGCGCGTGGCCCCGGCCGTGCCGGTAGAGCAGTTTCTGCAAGAAACCGAGTCGCTGCGCAGCAAGCTGGACCGCCGCCTGAGCGATGACGGCCAGGCGGACGATGACGAGTAAAAAGTAGCACCGCGCAGAGCGCTTCACCGCAGCCCTACTACCCGCGTCTATCCCATCCACCCATGCGCCGCCGCAAGCTCCACCACCACGTCTACGTGGTCGAACTCTCCAAAGACGTGCTGCTGGAGCCGCGCTTTCGCCGGTGCAACCCGGGCTACATCGAGGGCAAGCCCTGCGTGTATGTGGGCATGACCGGGCTGGACCCGGATGTGCGCTTTGACAAGCACAAGGCGGGCATCCAGGCCAACCGGTTCGTGACGCAATACGGCCTGCGCCTGCTGCCCGATCTGTACGAAGGCTTCAACCCCATGAGCTACGAGGATGCAGTGGACCGGGAGATCGAGATTGGCATCGACCTGCGGTCGGCGGGGTTTGGGGTGTGGCAGGCGTGAACCCGATGGTCGCTCCCTGCGGTGGACGAACTTCCTTCTTCTTCGAATCGGGCGCACTTTACTTTTGAGAGCTGCCAGCGCTTACCCATCAAGCGCTGGCACCCAATTTCATTCAAATTCATGGGCCCTGGGCTTCGCGGGCGGCGTCCGGCAGTGCCCTTCCGCGGCCAGCACAAGAGGCCACACACCGCCAGCTTCAGTGCACACGCCCCCGCACAAATTGCAGCGTGGTGTGGGCTACGCGTTCCCCCAGGTGCCGCGCCGTGGCCAGGTCTGCCTCCGGCGGCACCAGGTCGGCGCCCTGATCGGTGTTCGACTGCGCGGCGGCACCCAGCCAGAAGCCCAGGCGGTTCAGGTCTTCTTCCGACCCGGTGGACGAGCAGTTGCCAGGGGGCAACGCCAGGTTCACCCAGTGCATGCCGTGCTGCGCGGCAAACAGGGCCATCTGCATCAGGGTGGAAAGCTTGTCCCCCGAGCGCGAGCCAGAGTTGGTGAAGCCTGCGGCGATTTTGTCCTTCCAGCCCAGGCCCTTGGCCATCACCACGATGGACGTGGCCTCCTGGAAGGCCTTGAACTGCGCGGAGGCGCTGGCGACATAGGTGGGCGCGCCGAAGATGATCGCGTCGGCGGACGCCAGGTCATTCCATCGTGAAGGCGCTTCCTCCACCGTCATGAGGAGGGGCTCCGTGCCCTCCACCTGCGCCACGCCTTCTTTCACGGCCTGCGCTTGCCGCGCCGTGTGGCCGTAGCCGCTGTGAAAGACGATCGCAATGCGCACACCGGGGGTGCTGGTGGTTTGGGGAGTGGGCGTAGTCATGTTCATGCTTGAGTTCATGGGTTAGGGAACTGTGGGTGAGGAGATGAGGGTGTTGGGTGGGCTTTAGTGGCCGAGCACCACCTGCTCCAGGCGCTCCAGAATGCGCGGCCACAGGCCACCCATGCGCTCGAAGCTGATGCCGTCGTTGGGCCGGAAGCCCGCCTGCTCCATGCGCAGCAGCGTGCCGCCGCCGTGCTCCTGCAAGGTCCAGGTGATGTGGGTGATGAGCCCGTTGGCCGACTCGGTGCCGTTGCCCCAGCGGTAGGCAAGCTGGCTGGGCGCCTCCACCAGCGTCACCTCGCAATGCGTCACGCCCGACCAGCCGGGCAGCGGCTGCGCGCGCACCGTGAAGCGATGGCCCACTTCGGCCACAAAGTCGTTCTTCATGAGCCATTCCTCCATCAGCCATGACTGCGTGAGCGCCCGCCAGACCTTCTCGCGCGCGTGGGGTATCTGCCGCTCGAACACCAGGGACTGCGTGCCTGGCGCCGTGGGGGCGGTGGCGTGGGATCGGGTTGCGTCAGCCATGGCGCACCGCCTGCAAGGTGAACGCAACGGCAGGTGCAGGGCAGGAAAGGTGATGGCGGTTCTGCATGGTGTTTTCGGTGGTGTGGAGTTGCGCAGTCATTGGTCCATGCGTCCCAGCAGGTTCTCCAGGTCATCCAGGCGCTGGCTCCAGAAGCTGGCATAGACGCTCATCCAGTCCACCAGGGGCGCCAATCCTTCGCGCCGCACCTGGTAGTAGGTTTCGCGCCCGGCACGGCGGTCTTCCACCAGCCCCGCACGCTTGAGCACGGCCAGGTGCTTGGACACTGCGGGTTGGGAAATGTGGGAATGCCCCGTCAGCACATTCACGGTCTGCTGCCCTTCCCGGGACAGCTGCTGAAAGATGGAACGGCGCGTGGGGTCTGCCAACGCCGCGAAGGTCAGGTCTTCAGGGGATTTCACAAAATATAACTCATTGGTTATGAATGAAGAATAATAACCAAATGGCTATGAGTTGGTCAACCCTCCACAAAAAGATGCAGGCGCGCTGCGCAGAACACGGGATGGTTTGTGCGGCCCACCGGGGCGGCACGACAATGCAGGCCCACACGACCCATCCACCCGCTGCGGGCCGGGGAATCCGCCCGTGGCACCCACCCTATGTCCTTGCCCATGAACTTCGCAGACCGCCTCAAGCAACTCCCCTCCGCCAGCCACCTCGCCGCCTTGCACCTACTGGGCGCGGACGACCAAGTGCTGGCCACCATCGAGAACAAGCCCGGACAGACCGGGTCGCTGGTGGTGTATGCCGCGTTGGCTGCCTTGTACGGCGGCCGCATCACGCCTGCGGCCGCCACCCTGGGGCTGGAGTGGTATGCCGAACATGTAGCCGATGCGCGCACCTTCCCCGGCAAGCACCCCAATATTGACCGGCTGCTGGCTTGGGCGCAGGGCAGCGAGATCTTTGGGGTGCGGACGGTTTTGGCCTGAAAGGCTGAGGCTTTGCCAAAAAGTTGGCCGTTACAACAGCAGCGTGTCGAAAACGCGCAGGCCCGTTCGTCGTAGGGGTGTGAACACGTTGAATAACCGATATGGTTTGGCGGTTCACGCTTTCATCCACCACCGATCTGCATCCCAAGGAGACCCGAGCATGACGACCAATACCAACACCGGTACCGTCACCCTGCACCGCGTGCTGCGCGCCCCGGCAGAGCGCATCTACCGCGCCTTTCTGGACCCAGACGCCATGTGCAAATGGCTGCCGCCCCACGGCTTTACCGGCCGGGTGCTGAGTATGGACGCACGCGTGGGCGGGAGTTACCGCATGCAGTTCACCAACTTCAGCAGTGGCGGCACGCATGCGTTTGGCGGCGAGTATGTGGAGCTGGTGCCGGGCGAGCGCATCGTGCACACCGACCGGTTTGACGACCCCAACCTGCCGGGCGAGATGCGCACCACGATCCAGCTGAAAAAGGTGACCGCGGGGACCGAGGTGTCCATCGTGCAGGCGGGCATCCCGGCGGTGATCCCCACCGAGATGTGCTACGTGGGCTGGCAGGAGTCGCTGCAGCTGCTGGCGCTGCTGGCGGAGCCAGAGATTCCGGGCGAATAACTCAGACGCCCAAAGCCTCAGGCCCTGATCACTTCAGCCACTTGTCTGCCGCCTGCTTGATGGTGCCCCGGCTGTCCACCAGGCCCCACACAAAGCCCATCACACGCACATAGTCGGCGTCGTCGATGGGCAACATGAAGCCCAGGTAGTTCTTGGGCGTGAGCGGCGCATCCACAAACGCGGCGTACAGGCGCGGTTCGGCCTTGGCGTAGTGCAGGGCTTCGTAGGTTTCGGTGATCATCACGTCGCCCTTGCCTTCGGCGATCAGCGCAGGGATCTCGGCGTTCTTGTCGTGCGTGCTGACCTGGGCGGCCTTGAGGTTGGCCAGCACATAGGTTTCGTTGGTGCCGCCGGGGTTCTTGATGACGCGCACGGCGGGCTGGTTCATGGCATCCACGCTGGTGTATTTGGCCTTGTCGGCCGCGCGCACCAGGGCCACTTTGCCAAAGGGAGCGTAGCCGGGCAGCATGTCAAAGATGCGCATGCGGTTGACGTTGCGGGTGATGCCACCCACGGCCACGTCAAACTTGTCGCCCTGCAGGTCCTTCACCAGGTTGGGCCAGGTGGTGGGCACATATTCGATCTTCACGCCCAGCTCCTTGGCCATGGTTTCGATCACGTCGATGTCGTGGCCGCTGTAGCCCGCGTCGGTCTTGATGGCAAACGGGCGGTAGTCGCCAGGCGTGCCCACGCGGATGACCTTGGCCTCCATGATCTTGTCGAGCCGGGGGCCGGCTTGTGCGGCCTGGCTGAAGGCGAGGGTGGCGGCCACGGCGGCTACGGCCACGACGAGGATTTTTTGGGTGATCATTTCGAGGTTCTCCGGTGGGTGAGGGACAGTTTGGTGAAGGGGGTGCCTGGCACGGGAATCGCCACCAACAATACAGCAGGCCTGGGTGCATCCCGCAGCGTTATGCACGGGGTGGTCGTTGGTGGTTTCTGCGCGAGCATTTGCGGGGGGTCATGAGCACCTGCGGGCTTCGACACCAGCAGGCTCCAAGCAACGCAAGTGGCGTGCCATGCAGCCCGCCCCGTACCGGTGCCAGGCTGCGCAGGTACAAGGCCTCTTCAAATGCTCTATTTTTTATAGCACATTGCGCTGGTGCAATAAGCGTTACACGCCCATTCTTCTCAAAGTGGGTTACCCTGCCCGGTTAGCAACAAGGAATCGCCATGAAAAAACTCAACGTCACCATCCAACTCGAAATGACCGTGCCCGACGACTGGGAGCTGGTCGACACCTCGGAGGGCACGCCTGTCATCAAGCTGCCCGACGGCAAGTTCATGGACATTGCCATCGAACCCCTGTTTGCGGCAGACCCTGAAGACCTGTGGGCCAGCACCGAAGATGAAGATGTGCTGGACGACATCCTCGACATGGTGGACAGCGAAGCGGTGACGTACGAGTTTGTGACGCACTGATGGACGAGGGTCCCGAGTTAGAAACTTGGGACACTAGTCCACTGAAACCGAGAAATCGGCTGTGCGTGAGGGTCTGGCAGGGCCGCACTCTAGGCGGCGGGCGCAGGCGGGTTGCACACCCGGCGAGCACGGCAACGACGAGGGCGGCCCTGCCAGGCCCTCACCCTTCGGGCCAGGGTGGTAGCAGGCGCATCGCTGCGTTGCGGGCTTTGCCAAGGCGGCCAGCCTTGGCCGCAGCCCGCGCCTTGCGCTGCACCCGCTGCCACCCCGGCGCACAGCCGATTTCTCGGTTTCAGTGGACTAGGGGCAAATGCCTGCTTGGGTTGAAGAGTCCGGGCTGCGTCTTCGCCCCCCGCATCAGACGCAGAAAACTACACTATTGATAGCGTTTGGCGCTTTACCCAAAAGCGCCAGCACCTGATTTCATTCAAACCCCATCACAACTGCGACCGTAACAAGGCCGTCAGTTTCTCGTGCGCTTTCTCGCGCAGCGGCCGGTCCAACCAAGCCTGGTAGGTCACGCGGCGTGACCGCTCGATATCGTCTTCAAAAACCTGGGTCTGGCGCTGCGCAAACGCCGCGTCGTACACGTTCAGGTTGGCCTCATCGTTCAGGCGGAACGAGCGGTTGTCAAAATTGGTGGAGCCCACCGACACCAGCAGCTGGTCCACGATCATGACCTTGCAGTGGTACATGGTGGGCGTGTATTCATAAATCTCGGCGCCCGCCTGCAGCAGCGGGCCCCAGGTGGCGCGGGATGCAGCCTTCACCGTTTCGGTGTCGGTGTGTTCGCCGGGGGTCACCAGACGCAGGCGCACGCCGCGCGCCAGGGCATCCATCAGCAACTTGTGGGTCAGTTCATCGGGCACGAAGTACGCCACCGACAGGTCGATGCTGCGCTCGGCCGCGGTGATGGCCAAGTGGTACATGAGCTGCATGCTCTCGCTGCCACTCGATGGCGAGCTGGAGAACATCTGCGCCTTTTGCGTGCCCACGGGAGGGTCTTGTGCGATGGCCGGAAAGTACGCCTCGCCATGCAGCACCTTGCCGGTGACCTTGAGCCAGTTGTCCAAAAACGTGGCCTGCATCTGCGCCACCACCGGGCCACGCACCAGGTAGTGTGAGTCGCGCCAATGGTTGGGATCTTGCGCGTGGCCCGTCCACTCAGGCGCAATGCCCACGCCACCGGTGAAGCCCACCTGTCCGTCCACCACCAAAAGCTTGCGGTGGGTGCGGTTGTTCAGGCGGGCCAGGTTGTACCAGTGGGGTTTGTGGAATTTTTCGATCTGCACCCCGGCCGCTTTCATTTCGGCCAGGTAGCTCTCCTCCATCTTGGCGCTGCCCACCCAGTCGAGCAGCACATGCACGGGCACACCCGCGCGGGCGCGCTCGCTCAGGGCGTCGGCAAACTGCTTGCCGATGTCGCCCGACCAGTAGATGTAGGTTTCGAAGGTGACGCTTTTTTGCGCGGATTTGATCGCGGCCAGCATGGGCGGAAAGATCTGGTCGCCGTTGAGCAGCTCGGTCACCGCATTGCCGCCCACAATGCCCGGGCCCAGCAGACTGCCCAGGGCACGTTCGAACTGCGGGTGGGCGGTGTTGTACAGGCGCGGCAGCTGTTGCTGCACCTTTTTCTCGCCCGCCGTGAAGTTGAGCGCCAACAAGACAAGGGCCCCCGTGGCCAGGGCCGTGAGCAAGACAGTGAACATGGTGAAGCGGCGGGGGGCGGCAGGTGGCATGGCGCGATGGTAGGTGGCGGCCCGGGGGTGGCGATGTAGGCGGACGCCGCCAACGCTGGGCGGCACAATTGCGGGGTGCTCGCCGTGCACGCGCGGCTGCAGCACGCTTGCCATCCCCCCAATTGCGCTTTTTTCTTACCGTTGCCCTGCCGTGTCTGAACCTGCCCGCCCTGCCCTCATCCGCCCAGCCAACCCCATCAACCGCCGCAGCGCCTTGATCGGCACGGCGGGCCTTCTCGCCCAGCCCTCCCTGGTGGGGCTGCTGCACGCCAAGCCCTTGCCACCCGCGCCCACGGTGTGGCCCCAGGCGCTGCAGGTGCCCGGGGGTGTGGCGCGGCTGTCGCTGGGCCCGGCGGCCACACGGCCGGTGGCGCAGGTGCGCCAGGGCGATGTGGATGTGCCGCTGCGGGTGGTGGGCGATGCCATCGAGTGGACCGCCATCGTGGGCATACCTTTGGCCGCTGCGCCGGGCGATGCGTTTATTACCGTGCTGGCCGAAGGCGGCGGCAGCCCGCGCCTGGTGCACTACAGCGTGGCCCCCAAGCAATACAAAGAGCAGCACCTCAAGGTGTCGCCGCGCACGGTGGACCTCTCACCCGAGGACCAGGCCCGCTACGAGCGCGAGCGCGACCACCAGGCGCAGGTAATGGCCACCTTCACCGAGCAGCCCGCTGGCGTGGCCCTGCCGTCACTGCGCATGCGGGTGCCCGTGCCAGGGCGGAGGTCCAGCTCGTTCGGGCTGCGCCGCGTGTTCAACGGCCAGCCGCGCAATCCGCACAGCGGCATGGACATTGCCGCCGCCACGGGCACGCCCATCGTGGCACCGTTGCCAGGCCGGGTGATTGACGTGGGCGACTACTTCTTCAATGGCGGCACGGTGTGGCTGGACCACGGCCAGGGCCTGCTGACGATGTACTGCCACCTGAGCAGCAAGGATGTGCGCGTGGGGGATGTGCTGCAGGCGGGCGACGCGTTCTGCAAGGTGGGCGCCACCGGCCGCGTGACCGGGCCGCACCTGCACTGGGGAGTGATGCTGAACAGAACCATGGTGGACCCTGCGCTGTTTGTGGCTGTGTAGTTTCGGTATCCACCGTCGCTGCGGGCCAACAGCGCTTGAAGGGGGCGCGCCCCTACCAGCGCCACCGCAGAACCGGCTTCGCCGGGCCGCTGGAGGCGTCCCCCTACCGGCGAAGACGCGAAGCGGTTCAGGGGGTCACTTCAAATAATTCATGAAGCCCGTGATGATCACAGCGTTGAAAAAGTCGATGAAGAGCGAACCCACGAGCGGGATCACAAAAAATGCCTTCACCGATGGGCCATTGACGGCGGTGAACGCCTGCATGTTGGCCATGGCGTTGGGCGTGGCGCCCATGCCAAAGCCGCAGTGGCCGGCGGCGATGACGGCGGCGTCATAGTCACGGCCCATCACACGGAAGGTGACAAAGTAGCCATACGCAAACATCAGCACGGTCTGGGCAAGCAGGATGACCAGCAACGGGCCCGCCACCTCGGCCAGCTCCCACAGCTTCATCGACATCAACGCCATGGCCAGGAAGAACGCCAGCGACACGTTGCCCACCACCTCGAACTGGCGCAGGGGCAGCGCACTGTCGCGCCAGTCGATGATGTTGCGCACCAGCGCCGCCACCAGCATCGGGCCCAGGTACGAAGGCAGCGTAATGCCCAGGCCCTTGAGCCAGTTGACCAGCAACGTGCCTGCCCCGATGGACACGGCAATCAGGATGCTGGCGTACATCACAGTGTCGCTGTTGCCCATGGGGGCCGGGGCTGCAAGGCGGGCGGTGGAGGCATTGGCGGCGTCGACGGCGCCAGCCGCCGTGGCGGTGGCACCGGCTGGCACGCCCGCAGCCAACCCCGAGGTGTGCAGGCCATTGCGCCGCATCAGCAGGGTACCCAGCGGGCCGCCAATCACACAACCCGCCACCAGGCCATAGGTGGCCGCTGCAATGGCGGCGGGCAACGCACCTGCGGCGCCCGCCTGCTCCAGCAGCGGGCCAAACGCGGCCGAGGTGCCGTGCCCACCCGTGAGCGATATGGACCCCGCCGCCACACCGATGAGCGGATGCACGCCCAGCGCAGCAGCCAGCCCGGCGCCCAGCAGGTTCTGCAGCACCACCAGGCCCACGGCGGCGGCCAGAAACAGCGCTACGCCGACACCGCCTTTCTTGAGCAGCTCGAAGCTGGCCGAAAAGCCGATGGTGGTGAAAAACACCAGCAGCAAAAAGGCACGCATGTTGTCGTAGAACTGAAAGGTGAACAGGCCCGTCTGGTGGCCCACTAGCGCAATCAGCGAAAACACCAGTCCGCCGATGATGGGCCCGGGAATGAAGTAACGCGAGAGCAAGCCGACGCGGTTTTTGATGAAATCGCCCACCACCAGCAGCACGGCAGCGATGCCGATGGTCTGGGCAATGTCGAGTTCAATGGTGGTCATGGCGGTGTCTCCTTGAGGCCTGGATGAGAGGGTCAGGCAACACTTGCCCAGATGTATCAGCTATGGATTAGATAGCTGCCAGCGCAAGCTAGCGTAGCGCTGGAGCCTATTTTACCTGTCAAGCTCCGCCCCCCGGCCAGGCCGGAGGATGAAGCAGGTGTCAGACGCCACCCTGTTCACTCAGCGCCGCACTGGTTCTTTCCTCCCTCGCTGCAGCTATGCTCGGCAGCCCTGCGCGCCCCGATCCACCCTCACCGCTCCCACCCCGTCGTCGATGACCGCCCGCCTGATCCGCTTCAACAAACCCTACGGCGTGCTCAGCCAGTTCACGGCCGAGGGCAAATGGCAGGGCCTGAAGGATTACATCGACCTGCCCGGCGTATACGTGGCCGGGCGGCTGGATGCCGACAGCGAGGGCCTGCTGCTGCTGACCAACGACGGCAAGCAACAGGCCCGCATTGCGGACCCGCGCTTCAAGATGGAGAAGACCTACTGGGTGCAGGTGGAGGGCGTCCCCGATGAGGCCGCGGTGGCCGCGCTGCGCAGCGGCGTGGTGCTGAACGACGGCCCCACCCTGCCCGCCCGCGCACGGCTGCTGGAGCCCGCGCCTGCGGTGTGGGACCGCAACCCGCCCATCCGCGAACGCAAGGCCATCCCCACTGCCTGGATCGAGCTGATCATCCGCGAAGGCCGCAACCGCCAGGTGCGCCGCATGACGGCCGCCGTGGGCCACCCCACGCTGCGGCTCATCCGTGCGGCCATCGGGCCGTACACGCTGGACGGTCTGGCGCCGGGCACCTGGGCGGATTGAGCTGGTAGGCGTGAAGGGCCTAGGCGGCCACCGCCTGCATGCGCCGCGACAGCGCTGACCCACGCGCGCGCAAAAAGACCCGCAAGCTCTCGGCATAGTCCGCACCCACGGCCTGCTGCACCGAAGGGCGTGCCGCCAGCGCGGCGCGCCACTGATGCACCAGCGGCAAGCCTTGCCAGAGCCCCAGGTCATCCACGCCCGGCAAGGTGTCGATGACGTCAAAGTACCGGAACGCCGGGCCGAACACCACATCCACCATGCCAAAGTCCGGCCCGGCAAAGTACGGCCCGGGCGCGCTGCGCTGGCCCAGGGCCTCTTCGATCTGCACAAAGCGGCTGCGCAGGTCCTGCGCGCGGGCCTGCAGCGTGGCCTCATCCGGCGCGGCGTAGAAGCCCCCGATGGTGTTCAGCACCGCAGAACCAAACTCCATCCATGCCCGGTGGCGTGCGCGTTGCAGCGGATCTGACGGGTGCAACACGGGCATGGCCACTTCGTCCAGGTATTCGCAGATCACAGCGGACTCGAACAGGCTTTGGCCCTGCACCTGCAAGACCGGGGTCTTGCCCAGCGGCGAGATGGCCAGAAACCAGTCGGGCTTGCGGGCCAGGTCAATGGTGCGGCGCTCAAACGCCAGCCCCTTTTCGTGCAGAACGATGGCCACGCGCTGCACGTAGGGGCACAGCGCATGCGAGACGAGGGTGAGCGCGGGTGCGGCTGTAGGCGAGGTCATGCGGCCCATCCTTGAGCGTGTGGGGCACAGAGGGTGTTCAACTGGCAGGCAATGCAGGTGCAGGTGCGCTTCATGGGGCGGGCTTTCTATGGCAAGAGGGTGGGCATCGCCCGTTGGTGTATCTACCGACGTATGGCGACCAGCAGAATTTATGATTGCATTGACGCAAACAAAATAAGCACTCATGAAAACATCCATTGCATCTACGCAATACCAATTGGGCGCCGCAGAGCTGGAAGTGCTGCTGGCCATGGTGCGCACCGGCACCTTGGCAGCAGCCGGTGAACGGCTTGGCGTGGATGCGTCCACGGTGTTCCGTGCCATCCAGCGCATCGAGCGCGGGCTGGGCCAGTTGCTGTTCGAGCGCTCGCGCGCGGGCTACCGCGCCTCAGAGCTGGCCCAGGCCCTGGCCGAGCAGGCCGAGCGCGTGGAAGCCGCCCTGGAGGCCGCCCGCACGGCCACGCAGGCACAGCCCGAGCAGGTGTCGGGCACGGTGCGCATCTCCACCACCGACACCCTCCTGCACGGCCTCATCGCCCCCGCCCTACAGGTGCTGCAGCCCCGGCACCCGGCCTTGGTATACGAACTGCATGCGGGCAATGAACTGGTGAGCCTGACGCGCCGAGACACCGACATCGCCGTGCGCGCCACCAAGCGTCCGCCACAACACCTGGTGGGTCGGCAACTGGGCATGATCCGATCCGCGCTATACGCAGACACCGCCAGCCCGCTGGTCCTGTCCGACGTGGAGGCGGGCCGCGCAGCCTGGATTGCGCCCGACGACGCGCTGCCCGACCACCCCTCGGTGCGCTGGCGCAAAAAGCGATATCCCAAGGCGCAGCCCACCTACCGCGTCAACAGCCTGCTCACCGTGATGGAGCTGGTGGCCCTGGGCATGGGCGTGGGGGTGCTGCCCCTCTTTCTGGCCCAGGGCCGCAGCGACCTGCGCCCACTCACCGGGTCGCTGGCCGACTGTGAAACCGAGCTGTGGCTGCTGACGCACCCCGAGTCGCGGCACCTGCGGCGCATTGCCACGGTGTACGGGCATCTGGCGGAGACGGTGCAGTTGCCTTGATGCACGCCGGCCTTCCGGCCAATAAATCCGCGGGACAGGCCGCGCTCCGCGCCTGCTGCCAGCATGTTGTCAGCAGCCGGTCTCTACAGTGCGCAGCCATGACCCTCACACAGTTCTACGGCGCATCCAGCCTCGATGGCTTCGTTGCCACGCCAGACCATGACCTTGGCTGGCTCTTGCAGTTCGGCGAGATCGAGGGCTCCAGCTACCCCGCTTTCATCCGGGACGTGGGTGCGCTGGCCATGGGGTCGCACACCTATGAATGGATGCTGAAACACGCCATCGACGCAGGCCAGCCCTGGCCCTATGTGCAGCCCACATGGGTGTTCAGCACGCGCACGCTGCGCGCCATCCCGGGAGCCGATGTGCGCTTTGTGCGTGGCGATGTGCGGCCCGTGCACCAGTCCATGGTGCGGGCCGCAGCGGGGCGCAATGTGTGGATCGTTGGCGGGGGCGAGCTGGTGGGGCAGTTTTGTGACGCGGGCCTGCTGGACGAGTTGATCGTGCAAATCGCACCGGTCACACTGGGTGCGGGCAAGCCGCTGTTGCCACGCCGGATCACACAACCGGCGCTGCGCCTGCAGTCGGTGACAACGCTGGGCGGCCTCTTTGCAGAGCTGCGGTACAAGGTGCCGCCAGCCTCGCAACGCAACCCATAGCCACTCTCTTGAAGCTATTGTTTTTATAGCTATTTGCGCTTATCCATCAAGCGCCAGCGGCTCTTTGGACGCAAAAATTCTTAACCCAGCGGCACCGCCTTGTTCACCGGGTGCGACAGCACCAGCGAGGTGGAGACGCTGCCAAACGCGGCCAGCGCATCCACCACGCGCTCCAGGTCGGCGGGCTGGCCGAAGGCGCAGCGCACCACGAAGCAGTCTTCGCCGGTCACGCGCACAACATCCAGCACTTCGGGCAGGGACTGGAACAGCAACACATAGCGCTGGATGTGCTCGTGCGTGGTGCGCACCCGCACCACCGCCTGCAGGCCCAGGCCCACGGCGTCCAGGTTGATGCGGGCCGCGTAGCCTGCAATCACGCCCGCGTCCTCGAGCTTTTTCACACGCTCGCTCATCGCAGGCTGCGACAGGCCGATCTGCTTGCCCAGCGCCGACAGGCTTTGCCGCGCGTCGTGCTGCAGGGCCATGAGGATCTGCCGGTCTTTTTTGTCCAGTTCCACGGGGTGCTTTCTTTGAACAGGCTCTTAACGATGACTTCAAGGTTTGGGCGGGCGATTTCCGATGAGCCCCCCTGGCCGGAACAGCGGCGGTTTCCTATTGTTGGCGGGCAGTGATGGATCTGCTTTGAGAACATGGACATTAAATGACGACGCGACCTGTTTTGCTGATTCCGGGCATCTACAACTCGGGCCCCACACATTGGCAGTCATTGTGGCAAACCCGGCACGCGGGCGTGGCGCGGGTGGAGCAGGCCGACTGGGACCACCCCGATTGCGACACCTGGGTGCGCACGCTCGATGACGCCGTTGCTGCATCGCCCCAGCCCCCCATCCTGGTGGCACACAGCCTGGGCTGCCTGGTCGCGGTGCACTGGGCCGCGCGCCACCCCCGGCCCGTGCAAGCGCTGCTGCTGGTGGCGGTGCCAGACCCCGGGGGGCCGAATTTTCCGGCCGACGCCAAAGGCTTTGCCCCACTGCCTGCCGTGTTGCCCGCCCAGGCCGACCTGCCGAGACGGGTGCTGATGAGCAGCACCAGCGACCCGTATTCCACCCCCGGCTTTTCGGCGCAGTGCGCAAGCGCCTGGAACGCCGAGCACGTGGTGCTGGGTGCGCGGGGCCACCTCAATGCCGACAGTGGCCTGGGTGACTGGCCGCAGGGATGGGAGCTGGTGGCGCGCTGGCGCGGAGAGTGAGAACCGCTGCGGGATTGCCACGCCCCGCTGAGAGCGCAGGCCCAGAGCGCTCAGGCCCCAGTGCCTGGAACCTCCGCGTCAGCCACCGATGGCTTGCGCCTGGTCCATCACGAGGTAGCGCTTGACCAGATCGAAGAAGCTCTCGTAGAAAGCGTCCTTGGAAATGGTCTCGCTGCCCACCTTGACCAGCGATTCGCTGCTGGCAGAAAACGGCAGCGACACGGACCCGATGGCGCCCACGCCCACGCTGGCCGAGTTGTTGGTCTTGCGCAGGGCATAGGTGTCCTGCAGCGCCGTCACAAAGCCCAGGCTCACCTTGCCGTCATTGGCCTCGGGCACACACACCACGCGCACCACCATCTGCAGGTGCGACTCGGCTTCGGGCTGGAAGCTTTTTTTGCCCTCCACCAGCTCCGCCTGGTGGGTGGAGATGATGTAGCCCTGGCTCAGCAGTGCGCGGCGCGATGCCTCGCAGGTCTGGGCGGGCGTGGCGTCAAACAGGCGCGAGTAGGTGGCCACCGAACCAAAACTCTCCTGCACCCCAAACGTCTTGGGCGTGGTGCCCACACAGCCTGCCAGCAATGCGGCCAGAGCCAAGCTACCTGCAGCGGCGCCAGAACGAACAGTGAAGCGGGTCGGGAAAAGGCACAAACGCAAGGGCGGGCACTCCTTCGGGGTCATCAACATCATCAAGAAAGTCGTCATTGCGGGGGGCATTTCCGGTTGCCATAGCGGCGCAGAACGGCTGCCATGGCGTTCTGACAGTCTGCACCACACCCGGTTCCCGTCGATTCTAGAAAGCCCTATGCCCAGCCTGGCACAACGCCCTTGCCCGTGGAGGGGCTGAAAGCGTGGTAACCACAGCCCAAAGCCCTGCACGCACGCCCTGCGCACCATTTCGGGCATTGCACGCGTCAAGGTATCAATTTGCAGCAGCCCGTAGAAACAACACGCCAGATGCTACACTATTGATAGCTGTTAGCGCTTATCGATAAAGCGCAAAGTGGCAATTTGGCACAACATTCTGTCATCTGCCTTCTTGCTCGCCTTCCACCATTTCTCTCTCCCTCTGCTGCCGTGCCCCTTGCCTCCCTGCTCTGCCTGGTCGTCGCCATCAGCGACGGCGACACCCTGACCGTGCGCTGCGGCGCGCCCGGGGCCTACCAGCAGGTGAAGGTGCGTATCGCCGCCATCGACGCGCCCGAGTCCCGCCAGGCGTTTGGCCAGAAGTCGCGGCAGCACCTGGCGCGGCTGTGCTTCAGGCAGCGCGCCACGCTGCAGCCGGTGGATGAAGACAGCCATGGCCGCACGGTGGCCCATGTGCGCTGCGGCAGCACCGATGTGGCCACCGCCCAAGTGCGTGCCGGCCTGGCCTGGGTCTACACGCCCTATGCCGAATCCCGGCCGCAGCTGGTGGCGCTGCAGCGCCAGGCGCGCAGCAGCGGCACAGGGTTGTGGTCACAGAAGCGGCCGCTGGCGCCGTGGACCTACCGGCACCGGCACAGCCAGCGCTGACCCTCTTGTCACACTGCCTCAGGTGCGCAGCAGTGCGAGCACGCCCTGGGGCATCTGGTTGGCCTGCACCACCATGGCGTTGCCCGCCTGCTGCAGGATCTGCTGGCGGGCCAGGCTGGCGGTCTCTACCACGAAATCCGTGTCGACAATGCGCGAGCGGCTGGCCGACAGGTTTTCGCTGCCGATCTGCAGGTTGCCAATGGCCGACTCCAGCCGCGAGGACTGGGCGCCGATGACGGCGCGCTGGCTGTTCACGTAGTCGAGCGCGCGGTCTACCGACACGATGGCCTGTGCGGCCGAGGTGGTCACGTCCAGCGTGTTGCGCAGGCCCATGGCCCCCAGGCCAATCGCGCCCACGCGGGTTTCCAGGGTCTGGTTGGCGTTGGCGCCCACCTGGAAGACCTTGGTGCTGATGGCGCCGCTGGTCGAGGCGATGTTTTCGTAGGTCTCGGTGAAGCCCTGCAGCGCGTCCTTGCCGGAGCGGCTGCCCTGGTTGGGCAACGCCGCCTTGGCGTCGCGCACCATGCCGCCGTCCACGTCGGCGCCGCCAATGGCGCCGGTGTCGGCATTGTTCAGGTCAAAGCTGCCGATGAAGGCCGCACCGTTGAGCCCGTACTGCGTGAGCACATCCCCCGCGTTGGTGAAGGCCCCGGCCGAGGCTGCGCCAATGGCCGCGTCCAGCGTGGAGCCGGGGTTGTTGCTCATGTAGGTGAGCACATCCTTGATGCCGGTGCCGCCCGCCGTCTTGATGCGGTCGTGCATGTAGCGCACGGCCGAGTAGCTGGACGAGTAGAACTCGCTGGTATTGCTGGGCCCGCCAATGGCCGCCACCACGGCCGCCACGCCCAGGTTGGCCACGTCGTTGCGCACGCGCTCTTCGGCGCCGTGAATGAACTCGGCCGCGCCTTCGGCAAACCACAAGTGGCTGCCGGTGATGTTCTGCCAGTTGGTGGAGCGGGCCATCACCGCGTGCACCATTTCGTGGGCAATCACACGGTCGTTGTAGAACGGTGCGGAGCCGCCATTGGGCGGGTTGGGCGGCACGAAGTCGGCCATGTCCACCTGCAGCACCAGGTTGTTGCCCCGCCCCTGCCCGTCAAACCCGGTGACCTGCACATAGGCGGCCACACCGCCCGCGTTGTCGGTAAAGCCGGTGTAGCGGATGTCGATGGCCGCGCCATCGCCCTGCAGGCCAAAGTAGTTGCGGATGAGGTTTTCGCTGCTCTCCAGCCAGCTGCCCGCGCTGGTCAGGCCGTCAAACACGGACAGCAGGTTCTCGTCGCCCACCACGCTGGCGTCGGAGCGGTCGAACACGTCCATGCCATTGAACTGCGTGGTGCGCCCGGTGCGGTCGATCTCTTGTGCCAGCCGCGTCACCTCAGCCTGGATGGCCTGGCGGTCAGACGCGCTGTTGGTGTCGTTGGCGGCCTGCACGGCCAGCTCGCGGATGCGCTGCAGGCTGGCGGTGACGCTTTGCAGCGCGCCCTCGGCCGTCTGCATGAGCGAAACGCCGTCGTTGGCATTACGCACCGCCTGGTTGAGCCCCCGGATCTGCGAAGTGAACCGCTCGGAGATCGCCAGGCCCGCTGCGTCGTCCTTGGCACTGTTGATGCGCAAGCCCGAGGACAGGCGCTGCACGGTCGTGCCCATGTCACTTTGTGCACCGCCAAGCCGGCGCTGCGCATTCAGCGACATCATGTTGGTGTTGATCGTCAACGCCATGGCACGCCCCGGGGACTCCTGGTCAAAGCAGATGAATAGACAGACGGTACAAACCGGTCGAAGCGGCACGCCCAGCCCCACGCAGCAGCAGCGCCGAGGCCGCAAACCCGCTTTTTCCTCTCTGCCTTATCGGCGGGCCAGGGCAAAACCTGAAGACCCATTTCTGCGGGTCTTTCCCCAAGCCCGAGCGTGCAGGCCGTACAGCCGCTAGCATCCTGGGGTCTTTCCCATCTGGCCCCCAGCGTGCGCTGCCCCGGCCGCCCCCGTTCCGTTTTCATGACAGTCCCCCATTCCCCCCCTGCAGCACCCGATGCGGAGACCTCCAGCGTCTACGGCCACTCCGGCTTCATTTCCTTTCTGATCGCCCGCGTGGTGGCCGTGGTCGCCACCCAGGTGCAGGCCGTGGTGGTGGCCTGGCAGGTGTATGACCTCACCCGCGAGCCGCTGGCACTGGCCTATGTGGGTCTGGCGCAGTTTCTGCCCATGCTGGCCCTGCTGCTGCCAGCAGGCGATTTGATCGACCGCTTTGACCGCAGGCGCATCCTGGCGCTGGCCTGGTCGGTGGGCGGCGTGTGCAGTGCCCTGCTGTGGTGGCTGGCGGGCCATGGGGCCAGCGGCGTGGCGGGCATTTATGCGGTGCTGGTTTTGTATGGCTGCGCACGTGCTTTTTCGGGGCCAGCCATGCAAAGCCTGCTGCCGCAGATCGTGCCGCGCGGGCAGCTCGCGCAGGCCATTGCCGCCAACAGCATGCTGATGCGCGTGGCCAGCATCGGAGGGCCGCTGCTGGGCGGGCTGCTGTATGCGCTGGGCGGGGGCGAGTTGACCTATGCCGTGTGCTGCGCGTGTTTTGTGCTGGGCGTGGCGCTGCTGCTGCGTGTGGTGGTGGCCCATGCCACTGCGCCCGGCCCCGCGCAGGGAACGATGTTCGAGCGCTTTGGCGCAGGCATCACCTTCATCCGCACCCGGCCCATCATCCTGGGCACCATCTCGCTGGACCTGTTCGCCGTGCTGCTGGGGGGCGTGGTGGCCCTGCTGCCCATCTACGCGCAAGAGGTGCTGCATGTGGGCCCGGCGGGCCTGGGCGCGCTGCGCAGCGCCATGGCCGTGGGCGAGGTGGGTGCGGGGCTGTACCTGAGCATGCGGCCCTTCAACCGCCATGTGGGCCGCACCATGTTCATTGCGGTAGCGGTGTTTGGCGTGGCCAACCTGGTGTTTGCGCTCTCACACTGGTTCTGGCTGTCGTTTGCGGCGCTGACGGTGGCGGGCGCGGCCGACATGGTGAGCGTGTACATCCGGGGCGCGCTGGTGCAGTTCTCCACGCCAGACACCATGCGCGGACGGGTGAACGCGGTGAACATGCTGTTCATCGGCTCGTCCAACGAGCTGGGCGAGTTCCGCGCGGGCACCAGCGCCGCCTGGCTGGGCGTGGTGCCCGCCGCCGTGGTGGGCGGGCTGTGCACGCTGGGCGTGGTGGGCGGCTGGATGCTGGCGTTCAAGACACTGCGCACGGTGGACCGCTTCGAGGAAGCCGCGCAGGCCAGCAGCTGAGCAGGTGAGCGGTTCAGCAACGGAGCGACAGCCCTTGTAAACAAGCTCCGGGGCGTTTGTGTCGCGCAGGTAAAACCCGCGCGGCAGGCTTGCACGCCGCGTTGAGGCGGAGCACCATGCGCTCCACTGCCTGCCCCCTGTGCGCCCCATGAACGCTCCTTCCGCCCCGCTCCCCGGCCTTCTTCCCCGCCGCACCGTGCTCGCTGGCCTGCTGGGCATGGCTGCCACCGCCCCGCTGGGCCTGGCCCGCGCCGCCACCCCGGCGGGCGCCGCTGCCTGGAACACCGCCGACGAGCCCACTCTTGCCCGCCTGCTGGACCGCGTGACCTGGGGCAACACCGCCCAAGGCGCACAGGCGCTGCCGCCGCAAGGGGTTGCCGCCTACCTGGCCGTGCAGCTGCGCCCCACGCCCGCCACGCTGCCGCGCGCGGCCCAGGCGAAGATCGACGCCATGGCCATCACCCGCACGCCCCTGCCCGAGCTGGCCGCGCGCATGGAGGCCCAGCACCAGGCCGCCAAGGCCCAGCCCACCGAGGATGGCCGCAAGGCCGCGCTCAAGGCTTGGCAGCAGGACATGCGCGCGCTACAGCAGGAGGCGGCCGAGCGTTTTGTGCTGCGCGCGCTGTATTCGCCCACCCAGCTGCGCGAGAAGATGACTTGGTTCTGGATGAACCACTTCAGCGTGTTTGCGGGCAAAGGCAACCTGCGTGTGCTGGTGGGCGACTATGAGGAACGCGCCATCCGCCCCCATGCCCTGGGCCGCTTTCGCGACCTGCTGGGTGCCACGGTGCGCCACCCGGCCATGCTGCACTACCTGGACAACGCCCGCAACGCAGCGGGCCGCATCAACGAAAACTACGCGCGCGAGTTGATGGAGCTGCACACGCTGGGCGTGGACGGCGGCTACAGCCAGCAGGATGTGCAGGAGCTGGCACGCGTGCTGACCGGCGTGGGCATTGCACGCCAGCCAGACGGCGACGAGCCCCCGCGCATGAAGCCCGCGCTGCGCCGCCACTACGTGCGCGATGGCCTGTTCGAGTTCAACCCCCAGCGGCATGACTGGGAACCCAAGACCCTGCTGGGCCAGCCCCTGCGCGCCGAAGGCCTGGCCGAGGTGGACGAGGCGTTGGACCGCCTGGCACGCGCACCGGCCACCGCACGCTTCATCACCCGCAAGATCGCGCTCTTCCTGGTGGGCGACAAGCCACCGCCTGCGCTGCTGCAGACGCTGGCCCGCACGTTCGAGCGCACCGATGGCGAAATCGCCGCCGTGCTGGAGGCACTGTTCAGCGCGCCGGAGTTTCGGGCATCGCTGGGCCAGCGCTTTCGCGACCCGGTGCACTATGTGCTGGCCAGCCTGCGGCTGGCCCATGGCGACGCCGTGCTGCCCGGCGCCGAGCCCGCGCTGGGCTGGCTGCAGCGCCTGGCCGAGCCCCTGTATGGCCGCGCCACGCCCGACGGCTACCCGCTGGACGCGGCGGCATGGGCAGGCTCAGGGCAGATGTCCACGCGCTTCGAGATCGCCCGCGCCATCGGGGCCGGTGTGGCCACCGCCCCCATGCCCACCCCGCGCGAGAAGGAGATGAGGATGGCCGAACAGTCGGCATCGCAGCGCACGCCCCCACCGCTGGCACAGAGTGCCTATGTGCGCGCCCTGCAGCCCACCTGGTCGGCCGCCACGCGCAATGCGCTGGCGCAGGCAACATCACCGCGTGAGTGGAACCTGTTGTTCCTTGCATCACCGGAATTCATGCACGGCTGAGGAAATCACCATGCGACGCAGACACCTTCTTCAAGCCCTGGGCGCCAGCGCCCTCGGCGTGCACAGCGCCAGCGCGATGGCCGCCCCCGGCGCGCAGGACGTGCGTTTTCTGCTTGTGTTCTTGCGCGGTGGTTATGACTGCGCCAGCCTGCTTGTGCCCACGGCCAGCAGCTACTACTACGAGACGCGCCCGAACATCGCCATCGCCCGACCCGGGCAGGACGGCGGCGCGCTCCCGCTCACGCCCGACTGGGGCCTGCACCCCGCGCTGGCCGAATCGATGCTGCCGCTGTACCAGCAGCGCCAGCTGGCCTTTGTGCCGTTTGCGGGCACCGACGACCTCTCGCGCAGCCACTTCGACACGCAAGACAGCATGGAGCTGGGCCAGCCCGTGGGCGGGCGGCGCGACTACCGCTCAGGTTTCTTGAACCGGCTGGTGGCCGAGCTGAACCCGCGCACCGGCAACACCCCAGCCACGGCCGCGCTGCAGCCCATGGCCTTCACCAGCACCCTGCCCCTGGTGCTGCGCGGCGCAGTGGATGTGCCCAACACGCTGCTGAGCGCGGCGGCGGGCCGCAGTGGCGTGGACGCGCGGCAGGCGCAGCTCATCGAATCCATGTACCGGGGCACGCCACTGGCCACACCCGTGGCGGAAGGTTTTGCCACGCGCGAAGAGGTCGCCCGCACCATGCAGGGCGAAATGGAAGCCGCCAGCCGCAATGCGCTGAGCACCAAGGGTTTTGAAGGCACGGCGCGGCGCATGGCAAAGCTGATGCAGACGCGCTACCAACTGGGCTTTGTGGACGTAGGCGGCTGGGACACCCATGTGGCACAAGGCGCGGCCACGGGCGCGCTGGCCAACCGGTTTGAAGAGCTGGGCCGGGGCCTGGCGGGTTTTGCCGACGAGATGGGTCCGGCATGGAAGAGCACCGTGGTCGTGGTGGTCAGCGAGTTTGGCCGCACCTTCCGCGAGAACGGCAACCGGGGCACCGACCACGGCCACGGCACCGTGTTCTGGGTGCTGGGCGGTGGTGTGGGCGGCGGGCGCATTGTGGGCGAGCAGCAGGCGCTGACGGCCACCACCTTGTTCCAGAACCGCGACTACCCCCTGCTCAACGACTACCGCGCCGTGCTGGGCGGGCTATTTGCGCGCATGTACGGACTGAACGCAGCCGCCGTGGCGCGGGTGTTTCCAGGGACCAAGGGGGCGGACTTGCGGCTGGTGTAGCTTGCGCAGATTGCTATATATTTAATAGCCATCAGCGCTTATCCATAGAGCGCAAAGGCCGATTTTTATGCAAAATCGGCCCCGGCTTCAGGCGTTGAAGGTGCCAGAGAGCAGCTCGGGCAGGCGCTCCACCTTCATCTTGAAACCGCAGGCCTGGGCATGCCCGCCGCCGCCCATGCTTTCGGCCAGCGCGATGCAGTCAAAGTTGCGCTGCGCACGCAGCCCCACCTTCACACCTTTTTCGCCAGCGCTCCACATCAGCGCAAAGGTGCCGGTCTTGGCCGAGAGGATGTCGCCCACCAGGCTGTGGAACATGCCGGGCGCATTCACCATCAGCCCGGTGATGCCGTTGAACACCAGCGGCTGCGCGCCTTCGGCAATGTCGGCGCAGAGCTTCTTGTACTTCTGGTCCATGGCCTCGCCGCGCACCATGAACTCCTTGAGCTGCTCGGGCGTGAAGGCCGCGATCTCGCGCCAGCGCGCAAAGCCCTGTTCTTCCATGTCGAGGGCCGACAAGAACGCGGCGCTCTCGGCAAACTCCCACTTCCAGATGTCGCGGTCTTCCACGTACTTGAGCAGCTCAGGGATGGGCTCGTGCGGGTGAAAGAACTCCCACGCCAGGCGCGCGCCCGACTTGCTCATGTCGAAGTGCACCACACCGCAGCGGCAGGCAAAGCCGGTGAGTTTTTCGGCGGCGCTCTTGTGGTGGTCCAGCATCACCAGCTTGGCGGCCCGCTCGTCGATGGCAGCCATCACCTCGGCGGCAAAAGAAAAGTCGAGGATGTAAACCGCACGGCCTTGCAGGGGCGGCAGGTCGTCCGCAGACTTGACATCGCCGTGGTCGAGCCCCACGTATTCAGCACTGTCGCCGTAGTACAGCCATGCGGCCAGCGCCGCGCCAAAGCCGTCGGGGCAATTGCGCCCGTGGTACAGGATCAGCGGCTTGGGATCGTTCTTGTCGGGGGCAACCAGCAGTTGCAGGGGGAGTATGGTTTTCTTCGTCATGGCCCCCGATTGTCGCCGGGGCGGTACACCACGCGAACGCAAAGTGCGCAGCCCGCCCGCGCTGCGGGAACCAACCCATCCACCTCGCCTCCACCCCATTTGCCCCGCACACCGAAAAGCACCCGATGTTCCGAACCCTCAAAGACCTGTTTGACAGCTTCACGCAGCCCTCGACCACCCAGTCGCCCGCCGCGCGCGCCCACGCCGTGCAACTGGCAGCCGCCGTGCTGCTGGTGGAGGTGGTGCGGTTTGATGCCGCCATGGACGACGCCGAGCGTTCCACCATGGTAACCGCCCTGCGCAGCAAATTTGCGCTGAGCGATGATGAGCTGGAGCGCCTGCTGGAGCTGGCCGTAACCACATCGAAGACCGCCTACGACTACCAGCGATTTACCAGCAGCCTCAACGATCACTTCACGCAGGACCAGAAGATCCAGCTCGTGGAGGCCATGTGGCAGGTGGCGTATGCCGACGCCCACATCGATGCCAACGAGAACCACACCATCAGCAAGGTGGCCGGGCTGTTGCATGTGACGCATGGCGAGTACATCGCGGCCAAGATGCGGGCAAAGGAAGGAAGCCCACTCTGAGTCGCATTCGGCCCTTCCCCCCGAGTGGGACGCCGCCCGTGCGGCGAGGCGGCCGCTGGCCTGGACTGCACGAGCTCTACGGATGCGCGTGTGCTTGGCGTCTATACCGGCAGCCAGCGCCACCAGAACGGTTTGCGCTCTTCCTTCGCGCCCCGGGCCTGCAGCAGCGCAATGAACTCGCTGCGCTGATGGCGTCGGGCCGCCTGCAGCGGCGTCATGTCATCAAAGTCAGACTTGAGCTCGGGATCAGCGCCATGCGCCAGCAGATAGTGCGCGATCTCGCTGTGGCCGTGGATCAGGCTGGCCACCAGCGGCGTGCACAAAATCTCGGGGTGCTGGTAGTTGGGGTTGACGCCCGCGCTGATGTGGTGGCGCACCAGTGCCAGGTCGCCCGCCACGGCGGCGGCGTACATGTCTTTCCAGTCTCCAGCGGACATGGGGTCTCCTTGTATTGTTTTTCGGTTTTGCGAGGAGCGCAGCGCGGGCCGATGCACATGCCTCCAGACCAGGGGCTCCACGGCAAACCGTCGGCATTCTGGCACGCCCTGGCGCGTGGGTGGTAGCGCAAAGAACTACGGCACCCGGCCCAGCTGCTACACCGCTGCCACGGCCTTTTCGCGTTCGGCGGCGGACAGCACACGCACGGCCACCACAGGCGCGCCAGTGGCCGTGAAGAACGGTGTGCGGCGGTAGCTACCGGTGAATCGCGCCGCCGCAATGCGGGGCATGAAGCCCAGCAGCGCCTTCAGCTGGCTCCAGCGCATGCGGGGCGGCGTGCCCTTGGCGCTGGCGGTCTCCAGGTGCATCTGCACCGGCCCAAACGCGGGCGCAAGCTGCTCGCCGCCCGTCCGCAGGCACAGGTGGACCAGGCCCACATAGGGCATGCGCCAGTCGCGCCCCGTATTGGCCAAGGGGGTGTTGCAGCAGCGCGCATACCAGCGCAGCAATCCCGCCTCGGACAGCGACAGGCAGGCCAGCTGGTCGGTGCCACTGGTGAAAGACACGTTGCGGGCATGCGTGCCCACCACCTCGGTGCCGGCCAGAGCGTCCAGCACCGCGTCGGGCTGCCCCAGATGGTGGGCATAGGCCTGGCAGTCCCGGCAATAACAGATGGCGTGGATGGCGGAGCGCTTGTCGGCCACTTCGCCGACGACCTTGGCACACTGGCATTGAAAGCGGTGGTTCATGGAGCCCTCTCTCTGGTGGATGGAAAGCTTACCGCCCCAGCTGCCAGAATTTGTCAGCAGTGTGCAGGCCATGCGGGCGCCCTGCCCTCCGCCGTGTAGTAAAAACGATGCCACCGCATGAGCCCCTGCGCCAGCCCCGGCATCAGCCGTGTTGTCGTGCGGTTGGACTCCTGTCTACGGCCTCCCGCCCCTTTTTTCTCTACCTTCTTCCATGCCCCCTCTGCACATCCTCTGGCGCGACGAGCACCTGGTGGCCGTCTACAAGCCTGCGGGCTGGCTGGTGCACCGCACGGGGCTGGACGCGGGCGAGACGCGGTTTGTGATGCAGACCCTGCGCGACCAGCTGGGCCAGCATGTGTTCCCCGTGCACCGACTCGACAAGGGCACCTGCGGCGTGCTGGTGATGGCGCTGCACAGCGATGCGGCGCGCGCGCTGTCACAGGCATTCGAGCAGGGCGCCACGCACAAGCGCTACCTGGCCATGGTGCGCGGATGGGCGCCGGAAGCCATCGAGGTGGACCACGCGCTCAAGCCCGATGACGCCCCGGCCGATGCGGCCGTCCAGGACGCCCACACCCGCTTTCGGCGCCTGGCGCAGCTCACGCTCGACGAGGCCAGCGATGTGCGTTTTGCCACCACCCGCGCCTCGCTGGTCGAGGCGATCCCCACCACCGGGCGGCGCCACCAGATACGCCGCCACCTCAAGCACCTGGCCCACCCCATCATCGGCGACGCGACACACGGCAAAGGCCCCCTCAACCGCTGGTGGGCCGAGCGGCTGGGGCAGCAAAGGCTGTGGCTGCATGCGTGGCAGCTGACGGTGCCACACCCCGTGTCGGGCGCTGTGATGACGTTTGACAGCGGGCTGCCATGGCCGGGGCCTGCGGGCTGGGGCCCCGGGCACGACACGGCAGAGATTGCCAACGCCAGCCCCGTCTCCGATTGGCAGCGGCTGTTTGCACGCTTGCCGTGGGAAGAGACGCAAGGCACGCCCACTGCACCGTAACCCGGGCGACACGACGACAGCGCACCCGTCGAAATAATGGGCACTCCAAAAATCAGGAGACTCCGCCCATGACCGCACCCGCCACCAACCGCGTCCTCGCCCACACGGGCGCGCGCTACCCCATCATCCAGGCGCCAATGGGCTGGATCGCGCGCACGCAGCTGGCATCGGCCGTGTCCCGCGCGGGCGGGCTGGGCATCATCGAGACATCGTCGGGCGAAACCGCCAACTGCCAGGCCGAGATCACCAAGATGAGCGCACTGGGCCTGCCCTTCGGCGTGAACCTGCCCATCCGTTTTCTGAAAGACGACGCCATGCTGCGCTTTGTGTGCGCGTCGGGTGTGAAGTTTGTGACCACCTCGGCGGGCAGCCCGGCCAAGTTCATTGCGCCGCTCAAGGACGCGGGCATCACCGTGTACCACGCGGTGCCCACGGTGGACGCGGCGCTCAAATGCGTGGACGCAGGCATCGACGGCCTGGTGGTCGAAGGTGGTGAAGGCGGTGGCTTCAAGAACCCCGAAGAAGTCTCCACCCTGGTGCTGCTGCAAGCCATCCGCGCGCGGGTGGATGTGCCGCTGGTGGCGGCCGGGGGCATCTGCGACGGGCGCGGCATGGCGGCGGCTTTTGCGCTGGGGGCTGAGGCGGTACAGATGGGCACACGGTTTGTGAGCTGCGCCGAAAGCCCCGTGCACGCCAACTACAAGAACGCCATCGTCGATGCGGGCGTGACCGGCACCTGGATGCTCAACACCAAGGCCAGCCCCTGCATCCGTGCGCTCAAGTCGCAGCGCACCCAGGCCATCCATGAGGCAGGCCTCATGCCCGCCGACAGCTTTGCGGGCATCCAGCGCGTGTACTTTGACGGCGACATGGAGGCCGCACCGGCCCTCGCGGGGCAGACCGCCGGGCTCATCGATTCCGTCAAGACCGCGCAGCAGATCATTGACGACACAGTGCAGGAGTTCTTTGCGATCAGCCAACGCATGGGCGCCTTGGCCGCAGCGCGGTCATTTGGCTGATCGCCATCGCAGCGCAGAGGTAGGGCCAGGGCTCTACGCCGCCTTCGCGCCCAGCGCACGCATGCGCGCCTTCCACTTGGCAATCCCATCTTCGCCCAGTTGCTCCACGCTGCCCACCAGCGTCTCATGCACCGGCGCAATGCCCACAAAGCCCAGGATATTGCGCTCCAGCGACTTCACGCTGTGCGCGCGGAAGTACCAGCGGTATACCAGCGCAGGCATGCCCATGGTGACTACCACCCGCGCACTGCGCCCTGTGAGCCCCTTGCGGCCAAAGGGGTTGCTGCCTTCGGTATTGAAGGCAAACCCGGGTCGCGCCACCTGCTCCAGAAAACCCTTGAGCAGGGCTGGCATGTCGCCCAGCCACAGCGGAAAGAACAGCACGATGTGCTGCGCCCAGCCGATGTCCGCCTGGGCAGGCTTGAGCGATGCGGGCAGCAGGCCCAGCTCCCACTCGTGCTGGCTGCGCAGCAGCGCAAAGTCGATGGCAGCCACCTCGATCTCGCGCACCTCATGGCCCGCCGCGATGGCCCCTTGCGCATAGGCCTGCGCCAGCGCGTGGCACAGGTGGGGCGCACTCGCGTCCGGGTGGCCCTGTATCAGAAGAATGCGTTGGGGCGTCATGGCAAAAACTCCTCGCGGCGCCAGGCCCGCCAGTGATGGCGGCCGCTGCAGGCACCAAGGCAAATCGTGACACGCGCAACCCCGGGGTGCAAGCGCCGAGCAGGTGGCGCTACCCGCAGGGACGGGTTGGGGAGGCGCGGGAGGAACATGGCTATGGGCGGCCATCGCCAGACGCTTCACTTTTGATAGCTACCAGCGCTTCACCATCAAGCGCCAGGTGCCAATTTCTATCAAAACCTGGCGCCCACACCCCGCCAAGCGGTCGTTGGCGTGCGTCGGCAGTGTCCTACCCCCGCGCTCGCCCGCCACCGGTAGACGCTGCCGCGCAGGAGCAGCACAGTCGCAGGGCAGCACTGTTGCTGCGCCCCCTCCTCCGCTGGACTCCCCGCCATGCCACCACACGCGTACCGCTCTCTGAGCACACCGCCCTCCCTCGCCACAACGCCGGTCACCGGGTGCAAGGACCATGGCCATGGCTGACCTCTGGCAGGAGATCGCCAGCACGGTGGCCTCGGAATTCTCGGACGTGCCCGATGCGGCACAGGCCACGCGCATCGTGGTGCGCCTGGCCATGGCAGCGCTGCTGGGCGGGCTGCTGGGTTGGGAACGCGAACACGCGGGCAAGGCCGCCGGCGTGCGCACGCACATGCTGGTGGCCATGGGCGCGGCCCTGTTCGTGCTGGTGGCGCAGCAGGCTGGCATTGAAGCGGCAGACAACAGCCGCGTGCTGCAGGGCATCATCGCGGGCGTGGGGTTTCTGGGCGCGGGCACTATCCTCAAGGGCGATGCCGAAAGCCAGGTCAAGGGCCTGACCACAGCCGCTGGCATCTGGCTCACGGCCGCCATCGGCGTGGCCGCCGGGCTGGGCCGCGAAGCCACGGCGGTGCTGAGCACGGTGCTGGCGCTGGTGGTGCTGTGGGCCATTCCGATGCTGCACGACAAGGTGAGCCGCAACGCAGCCAGCCACAAGTCGGACTGAGCCGAGCCGAGGCAGCCCGCTGGCGTGGGCTGCGCTACACTTTTTGGCCCACAGACCCCCTGGCTGCGGCGCAGGCCCACGCGCCGCAGGCAGCCACATCTCGTTACCCCATGCACAGTCTTCCAGCGCAGCACCGCTGCCTTGGCGGCACAGCTACTGCGCCGTTTGCCACCCTGCCACCCGCCACAGCCTGCAGCCTTCCTGTGGTGGTACAACCATGACGCGGACGAGCGACACCGAGGCTCAGCCCGCGGCATCTGCAGCCGCGACCACAACTGCGACTGCGACGGCCACCACAGCGCAGGCGGCAGCCTCGGGCAACCTGCGCGGCATCGTCGCCATGGTCGCGGCGGTGGGGTGTTTTTCGCTGATGGACGCCCTGCTCAAGACCCTGTCGGCCAGCTACCCCGCCATGCAGGTGGCGGCGCTGCGCGGCTGGGCTGCGTTGCCGCTGGTGGCGCTGTATGTGCTGTGGCGCGGCGAGGTGCGGGGCCTGCTCAAGGTGCGCTGGCCGCTGCACCTGCTGCGTGGCGTGCTCAACGTGACCATGCTGGGCCTGTTCACCTACGCACTCAAGGAGCTGGGCCTGGCCGAGGCCTACACGCTGTTTTTCATCGCCCCGTTGCTGATCACGGCGCTGTCCACCGTGGTGCTGGGCGAGAAGGTGCGCGCCGCCCACTGGGTGGCGATCGTGCTGGGCATGGTGGGCGTGGTGGTGGCCCTGCGGCCCAGCCAGGACGCATTTTTCACGCTGGGCGCGCTGGCGGTGCTGGGCGCAGCGTGCGGATACGCCGTGTCGGCCATCACGGGGCGCGTGCTCAGCCGCACGGACTCCAGCGCCAGCCTGGTCTTCTGGACCACCGCCTTGCTGGCGCTGGGCGCGGGCACGCTGGCCTGGCCCAACTGGGTGGGTGTGGCGCAGGCGCACTGGCCGCTGGTGGCGGGCCTGGCGGTCACGGGGTTTCTGGGGCAACTGGCGATCACCGAGGCGTTCCGGCACGGGCAGGCGTCGGTGGTGGCGCCGTTTGAATACACGGCCCTGGCCTGGGGCATGGGGCTCGACTGGGTGCTGTGGCAGGCCGTGCCGGGGGTTTCCACATTGCTGGGCGGCGCGATCATCATCGGCAGCGGGTTGTATCTGGTGCGGCAGGAGCGGACGCAGGCGGTGGTGCCTCCATGAGGTGAAGCTCCCCCTGAGTCGCCTTCGGCGCCTTCCCCCTCTCTCGCTGCGCGGGAGGGGGACGCCACCGGTGGCCTGGCAAAGCCAGTTCCACGGTGGCACTGGTCTGGGCCGTGCCAGTTTCATGCGCTGAGCCAGGGACAACGACAACCTTGCAGGTGGCGGCACCGGCCCGCGCCGTCGCACGGCATGGTCTTACACCCCGGCAGGCGCATGGGCGGTGCAATAAGAGGTCCATCACATCGGCACCACCGAAAAGGAATTCACCATGACCCAGCACGCCACCATTGCAGGCCACGTTACCTACACCCCGGGTGACGGAGCCCCCTTGACCATTCCGAAAGGCCCCGTAGAGCTGGAGCCTTCCAAAGACAGCACCACCTTGAGCTGGACCGCAGACAACGATGCCGTGGGCTCCGCCGCGATCCCGAAGGACCAGTTCAACCAGTATGTGCGCGAGGGAAAAATCCGCCTCCAGAACTGAGCGATCAGCATCGGATACTATGAAACTGATAGCGGCCAGCGCTTTATGATCAAGCGCCAGAGCCCTATTTCATGCGATATTCACGATGCAAGCCGAAGACATCCTTCATTTCTGGTTCGAAGAACTCACCCCCGCCCAGCACTTTGCACAAGAGGACGCCATCGACGCGATGATCCGTGTCCGCTTCGGTGCCACCTGGCAGGCAGCGCGGCAGTGCGAGTTGTGGAACTGGCGCGGCACGCCCCAAGGCCGCTTGGCAGAGATCCTGGTGCTGGACCAGTTCTCGCGCAACATCCACCGCGGCTCGCCACTTGCGTTTGCGCAAGACGCCCAGGCGCTGGCCCTGGCGCAGGAGCTGGTGTCCGGGCAGCACGACAAGGCACTGGCCCCCACCGAACGCGCCTTTGCCTACATGCCCTACATGCACAGCGAATCCGCCGCCATCCACGCCCAGGCGATGGTGCTGTTTGATCAGCCGGGGCTGGAAAACAACCTGAAGTTCGAGGTGGCGCACCGCGACATCATTGCGCGCTTCGGGCGCTATCCGCACCGCAACGCCGTGCTGGGGCGCACGTCTACGGCGCAGGAGCTGGCCTTCCTCGCGCAGCCCGGCTCGTCCTTCTGAGCCTGCCGGTCCTTGCCGGTCAGATCGGCCGGGTCAGGTACACCGCCTCGCGGCCCACGATGGGCTCGCGCGTGGGCATCATCACCGTGCAGTCGTCGCACAGCGCGCGGATCTCGTGCGGACCATCGGTGGCGATGAGTTCGCCCTGGGCAAACACCTCAAAGCCCTGCACAGGCCGTGTGAAGCGGAAGTCCGGCGTGCGCACCATGCAGGTCTCCAGCAGTTCATAGCGGCGCTGCGGGCCTGGCGCTGGGCGGTTGGCAGCAGCTTCGACCAGCCCGAAATGCGCCAGAAAATCCAGCGCCACGGCCGTGGCCACGTCGGCCGCCGACTGGCGGAAATGCTGGCCACACTCCACCACCAAAGCCACCCCATCGCTCTCAGCCAGCCCATGGCGGCCGTGCTGGATGAGCGGCGTGCCCGAGCCCAGCCCGCTGGGCATCACCAGGTGCACGGGCGGACTGCCAATGGCCAGCGCCACCTGCGCATTGCGCGGATAGGCGGGGTACACCCAGAAAGGCTGTACGTCCTGGCTGGTGGAGTGGATGTCCAGGATGTGGTCGGCCGCAGCCACCACCGGGCGCAACGCACGGGCGCGGTCCAGCTCGGGGCTTGCAGCCGTGCCGTCCAGTTCACCGGCGGACCAGATGCGGTTGAGGTTGTGCACCAGCTGGCGGCTTTCAAACGGACGGGTCGGGTCAAACGATGCATACGCCGCCACGTTGGCAAAGCTGATGGTCAGCGTGCCAATCCGCGGGCGCACGCCCGTGTCCAGCAGGTGCGTGGCCGCCACCATGCCGCAGATCTCGTTGCCATGCGTGAGCGCATTGATGAGCACGTGGGGGCCTGGCTGGCCCGATTCAAAACGGTGCACGTAGTCGATGCCCAAATTGCCCTGGCGGTAGGCAGACAGGTCGCGGGGAAGGACTTCGAAAACGGGAGAGTTTTGTGTCATGGCGGGCAATTAATAAGACAACACATCATTCTCCGCGCAAAGCAAAAACCACATGGCGCGCGGTGTACGATGCCCCGCCTGTTGTTCCACCGCCCCGCCGCACCATGCCCACTGCCCGACTTTGCCCGCTGGCCGACGTGGCCGCCCGACTGCCCGCCGACAGCTGGATCGCCCAGCGCCTTGCAGAGGACCCGGATGCGCTGGCCACCGAAACCGTGCTCTGCATCACCGGCGATGTGCAGGTGCCCGAGCTGCACCTGGATGCGCCTCTGGCCAGCGGCAGCCCGCTGCGGGCGCTGCTGCAGAACGGCAGCGCAAACACAGCCCCCACGGGCCAGCCCTTTCTGATCCTGATCGAAGGGCATCTGCAGATCGACGGCGCACTCACCTGCGACGACACCGACGGCGCCACGCACCTGATCGTGCTGGGCGACGCGCGCATGCACAACGCCGTGGTGGGCGGCCAGCTGCTTTATGTGCAGAGCGCGCTGCAAGTGGCCGACCTGCTGTGGGGCGACTACAACCACGGCGGGCTCACTGTGCGTGGCGGGCTCACGGCGCGGGTGGCACTGTTCACGGATGAATACCCCGTAGACATCACCGGGCCGGAGCAGGTGGAGTTCCTCATGGACGAGGTGCGCGGCGTGCCGCACCTGGCGGAGTTCTCCAGCGAAATCGTAGGCATCGTGTTCCCGCCTGAGTTCCATGACGGCATCGACGATGGCGAAAGCGGCGTCAGCTACGTGCTGGACCGCGCCCGCGTGGTGGCCGCCGTGCGCGCGGGCGAGAACGCCACGCGCAGCAGCGCCGAGATCCACGCGCTGATGCCCCTGGAGGCAGACCTGTTCGCCGATGAGGCCATCAGCGTGCGCAACATCCTGGCCGCCGTGCACACGCCCGTGATCGGCCCTAAGGAGCACACGGCCACCGGGTGGTTTCAGCAGACTGATTTTTCGCTGTGCCAGCGGCATGTGGACGCCGATGGCGACCAGCGCGACGACAACGTGTTCATCACCGTCTGGAAGACCTGGGACTTCTACCTCTCGGTGGCGCAGGTGCCCGAACGCCAGGGGCTGCTGGCGCGCCTGGCCGCCGCCGTGCGGGGCCGCAAGGTGCCCACCACCGCGCAGCTCACGCTGGTGTACCGCGCCTATAGCGAAGGCGAGCCCGGCGAATGGCTGCCCCTGGCACCCGACACCGCCCCCGAAGCCTGGCAGGCCTGCACGCTGGCCTGGCGCGGCGTGTTGGACTACCTGAGCAAGGCCGTGGGCCAGCACCGCGCCCGCTACCCGCTGTACCAGCGCCTGGTGACCGAGCTGACCGCAGAGCGCATCGAAGAATTTACCTCCCTGCCTGTGTTCACCGAGCGCTACAACGACTGGTGGGACAGCGACAAGAACGGCTGGTGGGAAGGCGACGTGTGGGTGGGTGCGCGCCAGCCCTGCATGCACGAAGGCGAGCCTTGGGGCCGCGCCCTCAAGCTCAGCTGGGAAAACGGCGACGAAGCCCCCGGGGACGAAGACGACAACGCCCACAGCGCCTACCAGATCAACGTGGAAGCCGCGCTGGACGGGCCAGCCGTGGTGGAGTTCACCTATGCGCAGCGCCAGAGCGATGCCCGCGCCACCCTGCCCCGCAGCGCCGCCGACCACATAACGCGGCTGCTGCGTTTTTACGGCGCGGTCCAATTGCGCGTGCGCGATCAGCACGAACAGGAGCAGGCCCGTCAGGCCGAGGCGCGGCGCATCGAAGCCGCCGTGCACCTGCTGGCCACGCCCCCGCTCGCGCCCGACCTGCCCGATGCAGCGGTCTTCCCTGTCGAGCTGATGACGCTGTCCGACCAATGGCAGGCCGATGGGCAAAGCTATGTGGCCGCCATCCGCGCGCACCAGCTCGCACTGGATTCGGCCGAGGTGCAGAAAGGCAACGGCGATACCGAAGAAGAACAAGAAGAAGAAAACGAAGACAGCGACCTGCCCTCCGACCCGCGCAAGGCGGCCGCAGACACCGTGCTGCAACTGGCCCGCGTGGTCAACACCTACGCCGACGAAGACCTGGCCGACCGCTTTCGCCAGCGCTTTGCATTTGCCCCCGACGCCTTCGTGCGGCACGCCGCCGATGCGGGCCGCTTCATCGGCCCGGTGTTCGCGCTGGACGACGGCCGCGTGCTGGCGCGCATCGGCGCCCCCTACGACGACACGGCGCACTGGGTGGCCCTGCAGGGCCTGCGGCACATCCCCTTGCCCGCACTGCGCGGCCTCGGCCGCTCGCCCAACCGGCGCTGCTTTGCGCAAAGCGACGGCCAGCATGTCACCACGCACGATGGTTTTGACGGCCCCATCATCGCCCGCTTTGCACTGCCCCAGGGCAACGAAGCACTGCCAGCTCAGGTTGTGGTATCGCCCGGCCCCCTGGGCCAGCTCTGCGACGAGCTGATCCCCTTCAACGATGGCCAGCGTGTGCTGCTGCGCAACCCCACGGGCGTCTATCTGTTGCACGCCGAGGGTGCCGCGGGAGCCAGCAGCCCCGTGCAGCGCATCCACCCGCAAACCTTTGACGAAGACGGCCCCTACACCTGGCCCAAGAACCAGCAGGACGAATCGGTGAACGGCGCCGAGGTCACGATGCTGGCGCTCGACATGCTGCACATGGCCCTGTCACCGGACGAGCGCTACATCGCTGTGGGCGACCAGGACAGCGTGCACATCCTGCTGAACGCCCGAGGCCAGGTGGTGCGCCGCTACGAGCCCCTGTCGTCCTACCCGCACCACACCACCTTTTCACACGACGGCACGCAGCTGCTTGCCAACTCCTGCCACTTCTACGGGGGCTGCACGCTGGCCGCGCCAGTGAGTGCAGCGTTGCCAGACCTCGCGGCAGACAGTGGAGAAGAAGAAACGCACGAAGCCCCGGCCATCAACACCCAGTGGCGCGTGTATGCATCTGCCACCCTGCCGGGCATGGTGGTGCTGGGCGATGCCAATGGCTACCTGCACGCCATCAGCGACGACGGGCGCCCGCTGTGGCGCCACCACATCGGCAGCACCATCAGTGCCATGGACATGTCGCCCGACGGCAGCACCCTGTGGGCCGCCAGCTACGGCGGCTACCTGGTGCACCTGGAGCGCGTGGAGACGGGGATGGACCCGTATTCCATCGGCACATCGCCGTATGCGGAGATGCGGCGGTGGGTCTTCTGGAGCGATGAAACCGGGCCGTTGCGGTGGTAGGCGATGTGACCGTACTCGTCGGAAGTTAACGCTGCCTTGGGCGTGGCCATTGAACGTGGACTAGGTCGGAGATGCACCGGACTCCCACCCTCCCCCCAGTGCTTTGAAGATGGCCACTGCCGAACGGGCAGATTCCGTCTGCGCCTGTACACGCGCATCGGCAGCCCGGAGCAAGGTCTCATCGGCGTGCAAGACTTCGATCATGCTGACAACGCCTTTTTGGTAGGCCGAGAACGTCGCTGCGCGAGCGCGACCCAGCGAATCGACACCGGCCTTCAACACCAAAACCTGCTCCTGGCGCCTGGAAAACGCGGAGAGCGAGTTTTCCACATCTTCCGTGGCCCGCAGCGCCGCCAATCGGTAGGCGGCCAGCATCTCTGCCTCCTGGCCCTTGGCCTGCTCTATCTGCGCATTGATGCGCGCGAAGTCGAAAAGACGCCAGCGCAGCCCGAGCACGCCTGTGGCCTGGCTGGCGCCGCCCGAGAACAGGCTGCCGCTGGACACAGACGTTGCACTCCCCACCAGGCCGCTGAGAGAGAGTTTGGGGTAGTACTCGGAGATGGCGGCGCCAATGCGCGCATTGGATGCAGCCAAGCGGCGCTCCGCAGCGATGAGGTCCGGCCTGCGCCTGAGCAGCTCGCTCGGCGAGCCCGTCGCAATTCCTTGGGGAGTTGCCGGAATGCCGCCCGGCGCGGTCAGTTCTGCGCGGTGGGTGCCCGGGGGAGTTCCCAGGATGACATCCATGGCGTTCATTACCGTGTCCAAGGAAGCGTCCAGCACCGGGATCGCTGCTTGCGCCTGCGAGAGCGCCCCCTCCGCCTGGCTCACCTGGAGCTCTGCCGCAAGACCCTTACTGTGCAGCAGCCTGACGTTGGACAGCAGGTCGTGTTGCGTCTGCACCTGCTGGCGGGCCACGTCTCGGCGGGCCTGCAGGCCGCGAATCGTGATGTAGATATCTGCGGTCTGTGACGCCACGGCCAATCGGGTGGCAACAGCACCAGCCTCCGCAGACTGGTATTCGGCGGTGGCCGCCTCCCGCCCCCGGCGCAGGCCGCCAAACACATCCAGCTCCCAGCTTGCGCCCAGGTTTGCCTCGTAAGCGCTGCCATACCGGTCAAAACCCGGCGTCGAACTCAAGACCTGTCCCAAGGGTGTTTGCGTGGACTGATAGGCCCGCGCAGCCTGGCCCGACACGGCTGCGGACGGCAATAGTGCGGCGTCGGCCGCGCCCAGCCCCGCACGCGCCTGGGCGACCCGTGCAGCGGCTTGCGCCAGATCGAGGTTTTGCGCCAGCGCGAGCGACACGAATCGCGTGAGTTGAGGATCGCCAAACGCAGACCACCAGGAGGCCAGTTCGGCGGCGGCCTTCTCTGGCTGTTGATTGCTGCCGGGCTGATCCTGGTAATGCCCAGGCAGGGAAATCTCGGGCCGGACATAGTCCGGCCCCACGGCGCAGCCGGCGGAGAGGCTGGCCACAAGAAGGGCGGCGAGTGTGCGTTTGGGCAGCATGGTTTTTTCGGTCATGGTTCAATTGAATTGTGACCATAATACCAAATGGTCACTCGTTGTCTAGTCACCAAGACTGGCGTAAGCTTTGCCCATGACCAAAACAAGCCATCCCACCGCCGCAGGCCGGGGCCCTGCGGACCACGAGGTGCGAAACCAGATCGTGACCGCCGCCACCGAGCACTTCAGCCGCTACGGCTACGAAAAAACCACCGTGTCCGACCTGGCCAAGGAGATCGGTTTTTCAAAAGCCTACATCTACAAGTTCTTCGAATCCAAGCAGGCCATCGGCGAGATGATTTGCGCCAACTGCCTGAGCGATATCGAGAGCGAGGTCCGGGCGGCCGTGGCCCAGGCCGATCGGCCACCCGAGAAGCTGCGGCGCATGTTCAAAGCCATTGTGGAGTCGAGCCTGCGTCTCTTTTTCCAGGACAGAAAGCTCTACGAGATCGCCACCTCTGCGGCAACCGAACGCTGGCAGTCCACCATCGTGTATGAGGAGCGCCTGCAGGCGCTGTTGCGGGATGTCTTGCAGGAAGGCCGGCAGACCGGCGACTTCGAGCGCAAGACGCCGCTGGATGAAACCACTGCAGCCATCCACCTGGTGATGCGCCCCTACCTCAATCCGCTGATCCTGCAGCACAGCCTGGACTACGCCAACGAGGCGCCCACCCAGTTGTCCAGCCTGGTCCTGCGCAGCCTGTCCCCATGAGCGAAAGTTTATTTGTGACTATTGACTAATTTGGTCACAAGAATCACAATGAAAGTCCCGATCCATCTGCACAAGGGACTTTCATGCTTCGGCCTCGCCTCGCCACTCTGTTTCTCATTTCTGCCTTGCCGTTGGCACTGGTCGCCTGCGGCGAAAAGGCTTCTTCCGATCCACGCACCGAGGCGCCGCTGGTGCGCGCAGCCATTGTTCAAGAGGCCGCAGCTGCCTCCAGGGCGTTCACGGGTACCGTAGCGGCCCGGGTGCAGAGCGACCTGGGCTTTCGCGTCTCGGGCAAGGTGCTGGAACGGCTAGTGGATGCGGGGCAGACCGTCAAACGCGGGCAGCTGCTCATGCGCATCGATGCGGTCGATCTGAAACTTGCCGCCCATGCGCAGCAAGAGGCTGTGGTCGCTGCGCGTGCCCGTGCTCGCCAGACGGCGGACGATGAAGCACGGTACCGCGACCTGCGCGGCACAGGCGCTATCTCCGCTGCGGCCTATGATCAGGTGAAGGCGGCTGCAGACGCAGCCCAGGCGCAGCTCAGTGCGGCAGAAGCCCAGGCGGATGTATCCCGCAATGCAAGCCGTTATGCCGAACTGGTGGCAGACGGCGACGGCGTCGTCGTGGAAACGCTGGCCGAACCCGGACAGGTGGTGAGCGCCGGGCAACCGGTAGTCCGCCTGGCCCATGCAGGCCGACGCGAAGCGCTCGTGCAGCTGCCGGAGACTTTGCGCCCGGCCATAGGGTCGCAGGCACAAGCCACCTTGGTTGGCAAGGAGGAGGCCGCCGTCTCGGCCAAGCTGCGACAGCTTTCCAGCTCGGCAGACCGGGTGACGCGCACCTTCGAGGCCCGCTATGTGCTCGAAGGCGATTTGGCCAACGCGCCCCTGGGCACCACGGTGGCGGTTCGCATTCCGGACGAAAAGTCCTCTGCGGCGGCGGGCCTGCAAGTGCCCATCGGCGCCTTGTTCGATGCCGGCAAGGGCCCAGGAGTTTGGGTGCTTCGCGGTGAACCAGCCAAGGTTGCCTGGCAGCCGGTGGCCGTCCAGCGCCTGGACGATGCAGGCGCCTACGTGACGGGCCACATCAAGCCCGGGGAGCGAATCGTCGCACTGGGTGCGCACCTGTTGCGCGAAGGCGAGCAGGTCCGGCTGGCAGATCTTGCGACAGCTGCTCCGAAGGAAGGAGCACGTCCGTGAGCGAAGGCCGTTTGAACCTGTCGGCGCTCGCAGTGCGCGAGCGCGCCATCACCCTGTTCCTGATCTTCCTGATCTCTGCAGCAGGCATTCTCGCGTTCGCCAAACTCGGGCGCGCTGAAGACCCGCCTTTCACCATCAAACAGATGACGATCGTTACGGCGTGGCCTGGCGCCACGGCCCAGGAGATGCAGGATCAGGTTGCAGAACCCCTGGAAAAGCGCATGCAGGAATTGCGCTGGTACGACCGCACAGAAACCTTCACCCGCCCCGGCCTGGCTTTCACCATGGTGTCGCTGCTGGACAGCGCACCGCCGTCGCAAGTGCAGGAGGAGTTCTACCAGGCACGCAAGAAGATCAGCGACGAGGCGAGGAAACTGCCTGCTGGCGTCATCGGCCCTATGGTCAACGACGAATATGCAGACGTGACCTTTGCGCTCTTCGCCCTCAAGGCCAAGGGTGAACCCCAAAGACAGTTGGTCCGCGACGCAGAAGTGTTGCGCCAGCAACTGCTGCATGTGGCGGGCGTCAAGAAAGTCAACATCATTGGGGAACGACCCGAGCGGATCTACGTCTCGTTCTCCCATGATCGCCTGGCCACGCTGGGCGTGGCGCCGCAGGACATTTTTGCCGCGCTCAACAGCCAGAACGTGCTGACGCCCGCAGGCTCCATCGAAACCAAGGGACCACAGGTTTTCCTGCGTGTGGATGGCGCGTTCGACACGCTGGAGAAGATCCGGCAGACCCCGATCATCGCGCAGGGGCGGACGCTGAAGCTGTCGGATGTGGCGACTATCGAGCGCGGCTATGAAGACCCCGCAACCTTTCTGGTGCGCAACGGCGGCGAGCCAGCCCTGCTGCTGGGCGTCGTGATGCGCGACGACTGGAACGGGCTCGATCTGGGCAAAGCGCTGGAGGCTGAGGTCACCGAGATCAATGCAGAACTCCCCATGGGCATGACGCTGACCAAGGTGACCGACCAGGCCGTCAACATCAGCTCGGCAGTGGACGAGTTCATGGTCAAGTTTTTCGTCGCCCTGCTCGTCGTGATGGTGGTCTGCTTTGTCAGCATGGGCTGGCGTGTGGGCATCGTCGTGGCAGCCGCCGTGCCGTTGACGCTGGCGGCGGTGTTCGTGATCATGGCAGCCTCTGGCAAGAACTTTGACCGGATCACGCTGGGCTCACTCATCCTGGCCCTGGGCCTGCTGGTGGACGACGCCATCATTGCCATTGAAATGATGGTGGTGAAGATGGAAGAAGGCTACAGCCGTGTGGCGGCCTCGGCCTACGCCTGGAGCCATACGGCAGCCCCCATGCTTTCTGGCACCCTGGTCACAGCCATTGGCTTCATGCCGAATGGTTTCGCACGCTCCACGGCGGGTGAATACACCAGCAACATGTTCTGGATCGTAGGCATTGCATTGATTGCGTCGTGGGTGGTGGCGGTGGTTTTTACGCCTTACCTGGGCGTCAAGCTGTTGCCTGACCTCAAAAAGGTCGAAGGCGGACACGACGCCATTTACGACACACCGCGCTACAACCAGTTCCGCCAGCTGCTTGGCCGCGTCATTGCGCGCAAATGGATTGTTGCAGCCTCCGTCGTCATCCTGTTTGTGGTGTCGGTGCTGGGGATGGCGCTGGTCAAGAAGCAGTTCTTCCCCACGTCCGACCGGCCGGAAGTGCTGGTCGAGGTGCAGATGCCCTATGGCACGTCCATCGAACAAACCAGCGCTGCGACGGCCAAGGTGGAGGCTTGGCTGGCCAAGCAGGAGGAGGCCAAGGTCGTGACCGCCTACATCGGCCAGGGTGCCCCGCGCTTTTTCCTGGCCATGTCGCCCGAGCTGCCGGACCCATCGTTCGCCAAGATCGTGGTGCTCACCGGCAATGACAAGGAACGGGAAGAGCTCAAATTCAGACTGCGCCATGCGGTGGCAGATGGCCTGGCGCCCGAGGCACGGGTGCGTGTCACGCAAATCGTGTTTGGCCCGCCTTCGCCCTTCCCCGTGGCATACCGCGTCATGGGGCCCGATCTGGACAAGCTGCGCGAGATTTCCGCCGAGGTCGAGGCGGTCCTGCAGGCCAGCCCGATGATGCGCACCGTGAACACGGACTGGGGCCCGCGTGTTCCGACCTTGCATTTCACACTCGACCAGGACCGCCTGAGCGCCGTGGGACTCAGCTCCAGCTCGGTGGCGCTGCAGCTGCAGTTCCTGCTGAGCGGAGCCCCGTTGACGGAGGTGCGCGAGGATATCCGCTCGGTGCAAGTGATGGGCCGGGCCGCCGGTGATGTCCGCCTCGACCCCGCGAAGATTTCGGGCCTGTCGCTGGTGGGATCGAGCGGGCAGCGCATTCCGCTGTCGCAGGTGGGCAAGGTCGATGTGCGCATGGAAGATCCCATCCTGCGTCGGCGTGACCGCACGCCGACGATCACGGTGCGCGGCGACATTGCCGAAGGTTTGCAGCCTCCGGACGTATCCACGGCCATCACCCAGCAACTGAAGCCCCTCATGGACAAGCTGCCTGGCGGCTACCGCATCGTGGAAGCAGGCTCTATCGAGGAAGCCGGCAAGGCGACGGTCGCCATGCTGCCAATCTTCCCGATCATGCTGGCAGCCACCCTGCTCATCATCATCCTGCAGGTTCGCTCCATCTCAGGGATGGTCATGGTCTTCCTGACCAGCCCGCTGGGCCTGATCGGAGTGGTGCCGACACTGCTGTTGTTTCAACAGCCCTTTGGCATCAATGCGCTGGTTGGCCTGATCGCCTTGTCCGGCATTCTGATGCGCAACACGCTCATCCTGATCGGGCAGATCCGCGAAAACGAAGACGCCGGACTGGACCCCTTCCGCGCCGTGGTGGAAGCCACCGTGCAACGTGCCCGCCCGGTGATCCTCACCGCCCTGGCCGCGATCCTGGCGTTCATCCCGCTGACGCACTCCGTGTTCTGGGGAACGTTGGCCTACACCTTGATCGGCGGCACGCTGGCCGGCACGGTACTGACGCTCGTTTTCCTGCCCGCGATGTATTCGATCTGGTTCGGCATCCGGCCCGTTCGCTCAGCCCCCGCATCCATCTGATTCCCCTTGCGAATCTCACTATCAAAGGAACTGCCATGTCGAAATCCAAAGTTGTCGTTGTTACCGGCGTGTCCTCCGGCATCGGTCGTGCTGCCGCCATGAAGTTTGCCGAACAGGGCTGCCGGGTCTTCGGCACCGTGCGCAACACCGCCAAAGCGCACGCCATTCCCAACGTGACGCTCGTTGAGATGGACATCCGCGACGAAATGTCCGTTGAAAGCGGCATCCAGACCATCATCGCGCAAGCCCAACGCATCGACGTGCTGGTCAACAGCGCGGGGGTGACGCTGCTGGGCGCTGCGGAAGAAACATCTGTGGAGGAGGCTCAGAAGCTGTTTGACACGAACCTCTTCGGCGTCTTGCGCGTGATCAAGGCAGTGTTGCCGCACATGCGCGGGCAGCGCTCTGGCCGCATCGTCAATGTGAGTTCGGTGCTCGGATTTTTGCCCGCGCCCTACATGGCTCTCTATTCGGCGTCCAAGCACGCCGTTGAAGGGCTGACTGAAACGCTGGACCACGAAGTGCGCCAATTCGGTATCCGCGTCTCGCTGGTCGAGCCCTCCTTCACCAAGACCAACCTGGATCTGAACGCGCCCCAAACGGTGGCCCGGATTGCTGACTACAGCAAGGAGCTGGACGTCGTATCGCAAGCGATCCAGAGCAACGTGCAGAAGGCGCCCCCGCCCCAGGGCGTGGCCGACACCATCGTCCGTGCCGCGCTGGGGACTTGGAAAATGCGCCACACACCCAAGGGTGAAGCGTCGATGCTGGCCAAACTGCGCCGCTTCATGCCCGCAGGCCCTGTCGGGAAGGGCTTGCGCAAGTCATTCGGGCTTGCGTGACGGCTCATGCCGATACCCCATACAACCACCGCAGTTCCCGCCCCCGCAAGGGCGGCCGCAGATGGAGTACCGAATTACGCAACGGGAGACAAGCATGAATGACGATCAAAAGGCATTGGTCTGGGCCCTTCAGCAGTCGGAAGCGGCTCAACGCATGCGTGATGGCGGTGGCGGGCCTGGGCACGCGCGGGCGGAGCAGATTGAGGGGATGAATGGACAGGACCTTCAGGAATCCATGCGTCCCTTTCGTCGGCGGGCGCAGCAAATCACACATCGCCTCTCAAAAATGCGGCCCAGGCCCCTCCTCTGCGAGCGCATCCTGCGCATTGCGCAGCGGGCAGACCTTGAGCGACAAACAACCGCAGCCAATGCAGCCATCCAGCTGGTCACGCAGCGCCGTCAGCGTGCGGATGCGCTCGTCCAGGTCATCGCGCCAGCGGGCGGACAGGCGGCGCCAGTCGGCCACCGTGGGCGTGCGCCCGGCGGGCAGCGCCTGCAAGGCCTCGGCGATGGCGGCCAGCGGCACGCCCATGCGCTGCGCCACCTTGATCACCGCCACGCGGCGCAGCACGGAGCGCGGGTAGCGCCGCTGGTTGCCCGCATTGCGCACGCTGGCGATCAGCCCGCGCGATTCATAAAAATGCAGGGCCGACACGGCCAGCCCGCTGCGGCTGGCGACCTCGCCCACCGACAGCTCGGATTTTTCGCACAGCTCGGACGTATCAGTCTGCGCGTCCGCTACCACGCGGGCAACGGGAATGCGAGGCTTGCCTGGTTTCACAACAGCTTCTGCAAGGGCTTTCTTCACGGCGATTGACCTCAATTTAACTTGAGGTTTGATACTAACCCATGAAGCCCTTGCAACCGCCGCCGATGCCGCTGCGACTGCGGTCGCCCAGGCTTTCCGGCAATTCCACCTTGGGTTTCACCTTCACATCCCCTCTCAGGATTTCTGCACCATGCGCCTTGATACCGCAACAACCCAGCACCCCGCCACGGCAACTTCCACGCTGCGCTTCATCAACCCGCCGGGCCTGTACGACCCGCGTGCCAATGGCTACACCCATGTGGTGGTGGCGCCCGCCCCGGCACGCACTGTCTTTGTGGCGGGCCAAGGTGGCGAGAACGCGGCGGGCCAGCTGTCTGCCAACTTTGGCGAGCAGCTGCGCCAGGCGTTCACCAACCTGCGTATCGCATTGGCAGGCGCGGGGGCCAGCGTGCACGATGTGGCCAAGCTCACCGTGCTGGTGGTGGACCACACCGAGCAGCGGCTGGCGCTGTTCAGCCAGGCGGTGCGCAGCCTGTGGCCCGATGGGGCGGCACCAGCCTGCACGCTGATCCCGGTGCCCCGGCTGGCGCTCGACGGCATGCTGATTGAAATCGAGGCCACAGCAGTGATGCAGGCATGAGCTGTGCATGCACACCACCCCAGGCAACCACTGTCCCCAAGATGAGCACTCCACCGCACTCCCGCTCCGCATCCACCACACCGCCCAGCACGCCCCGCGCAGAGGCGCCAGGCCTCAGCACGCCGGTGCTGCTGCTCATGGCCGTGGCCTGCGGGTTGTGCGCGGGCAGCAATTACTTCAACCAGCCCCTTCTGCACTCCATTGCCACGCAGTTGCAGGTGCGTGACGCCTCGGCGGCGCTCATCGTCACGCTGGCGCAGGTGGCCTACGCGGCGGGTTTGTTGTTTTTGGTGCCGCTGGGTGACATGCTGGAGCGGCGGCGGCTCATCACCACGCTGATGTTGCTGGCGGCTCTGGGGCTGTTCACCAGCGGGTTTGCGGGCAGCTACACCCTGCTGGCGCTGGGCACGGTGCTGACGGGGCTGTTCTCGGTGGCTGCGCAGGTGCTGGTGCCGTTGGCGGCCACGCTGGCTGCGCCGGGCCGCAGTGGGCGCGCGGTGGGGCTGGTGATGAGCGGGCTGCTTGTAGGCATTCTGGCGGCGCGCAGTGTGGCAGGACTGCTGTCTGAACTGGGTGGCTGGACGCTGGTGTACCGCGTGGCGGGCGTGGCCATGGTGGCCGTGGCGCTGGCGCTGTGGTGGGCAATGCCCCGCTCGCGAAACGCTGGGCGGGCCCAGGGGTATGGCCAGGTGCTGCGCTCTCTGGGCACGCTGGCCCTGCGCCACCCTCGGCTGCGCAGCCGGGCCTTGCTGGGTGGGCTGTCGTTTGCGTCGGTCAGCGTGTTGTTCTCCACCATGGCGCTGTTGCTGGCGGGGCCTGCCCACCGCCTGGGCGATGCGGGCATCGGCCTGGTGGGGCTGGCGGGCGTGGCCGGTGCGCTCATGGCCAATGTGGCGGGCCGCATGGCCGACCGTGGTCAGGCCCAGGTGGCCACGGCCGTTTCGGTGGGGTTGCTGCTGCTGGGCTGGGGCGCGCTCTGGCTGGGCGCCACCAGCCTGGTGTGGTTTGTAGTGGGCATGCTGGTGGTGGACCTGGCGCTGCAGGGCGTGCACATCAGCAATCAGAACGTGATCTACCGGCTGGACCCCACGGCCCGCGCGCGCATCAACGCGGTGTACATGACCAGTTACTTCACCGGCGCGGCCAGCGGGTCGGCGCTCGGGTCTGTGGCCTGGCTGTGGGGCGGTTGGGGCGCCACCTGTGCGCTGGGTGGGGGCATCGCGGTGCTCAACGCCCTGGCGCTGGCGCATGACCAGCGCCTGGCTCTGCGAGCGCATCCTGCGGCAGCGAACCCCGCTGCGGCGCAGCCCGCCATACGCTGAAAGGGGCCGGTTTGTGACGTACCATCCCGGCACGGTCCCATTCCGAGACCTTTACAGGAGGCACCATGGCCAAAGGCGAACAACGCAGCAACAAGATGGCAAAGAAACCCAAGAAGGACACTTCGCTGCCCAAGGAAAGCGGCGGCTCTGACCGCCCCATGCCACCGGTGACCGCCGTCATCCCGCGTGGCAAAGAGAAGAACAAGTAAGTCACCCAGCACCCGCAGGCCGTTGCGCTGAGGCGCGCATGCGCCAACAAGCCGTTTGCTATCATAAAAATAGCTGCCAGCGCTTTACCAATAAGCGCTGGCAGCTATTTTTTTCTTGAAATTCAGCCTTCATCCTCCACGGTGGCGGTGCCCACCAGCGCTGCACGGGCCAGCCAGTCGGTGTCGGGCTCGGGACGCCCGAAGAGGTAGCCCTGGTACACGATATCGGGTGCGCGTTGGCTCAGGAAATCCGCCTGGTCGCGGGTCTCCACCCCTTCCGCCACCACGCGCAGGCCGAAGTGACGGGCCACCGACAGGATGCCTTCCACCAGCACGCCATCGTCGGCATTGGTGGGGGCGTCGCGCACAAAAGAGCGGTCGATCTTGATCTCCTGGATCGGCAGGCGCTTGAGATAGGCCAGCGACGAATAGCCCGTGCCAAAGTCGTCCAGCGACATGTCCACCCCCAGCGCCGCCAGCTCGCCCATCTTGGCCACGGCGTCGTCAAAATCGTCGATCACCAGGCCTTCGGTCACCTCCAGGGTGAGCAGGCGCGGGTCGGCGCCGCTGGCAGCCAGCATGGCGCGCAGCTGCGGCACAAAACCCGCCTGCCGGAACTGCCGGGCACTCAGGTTGACCGACAGCCGCAGTCGCCGCTCCTGAAACAATGGCTGCGCCAGCAGCGCGCAGGCATGGGAGAGTACCCAGCCGCCCAGGCTCACGATCAGGTCCGACTCTTCCGCCACGGGGATGAACACGCCCGGCGCCACCAGGCCGTCGCGCGGATGCTGCCAGCGCACCAGCACCTCAGCCCCGGTGATCTGGCCCAACACGTCCACCTGCGACTGCAGGTACAGCCGCAGCTCGCCCGCGCCGATGGCCTGGCGCAGCTCGCGCTCCACGCGAAAGCGCTGCTCGGCCGCCTCGCCCATGCCCTGCTCGAAGAAGGCCGCCCGCCCACCACCGGCCTGCTTGGCGCGGTGCAGCGCTGTGCCTGCACGGCGCAGGGCGTCGTGCGCAACATCGTTGGCGCTTTGCGGGTAGAGCGTGATGCCCACGCTCGCACCCAGCTGGGCTTCTTCGGTGTCGTTGTCTTGCAGGTGCAGCGGCCGCAGCAGCGCTGTCTGCAGCTTTTCGGCAAAGGCCAGGGCACGCCGGCCCGCCAGCGAGGCATCGGCGCCCAGGCCGTGCAGCACCACGGCAAATTCGTCGCCCGCCACACGCACCAGCAGGCCCTGGGGGGGCAGTATCTCGGACAGGCGCAGCGCCACGGCGCACAGCAGGCGGTCGCCCATCTCGCTGCCGCGTGCATCGTTGAAGGTGGTGAAGCGGTCCAGGTCCAGCAGCAGCAGCGCGTGTTGCGTGGTGGGCGGGCGGCCCGCGCGGCCCTGCAGCGCAGACAGTCGCTCCATCAGCGTGAAGCGGTTGGGCAGGCTGGTGAGGCTGTCGAAATGCGCCAGGCGATGAATTTCCTGCGCTGCGCGCTTGCGCTCGGTGACGTCCTGCTTGAGCTCTACATAGTGGCTGATGTGGCCGTCGGGCTGGCGGATGGGGGCCACCACCACGGCCTCGGCAATCTCGGCGCCGTCCTTGCGGCGGTTGACCTGCTCGCCCGCCCAGCTCTCGCCGCGGGCCAGGGTGGCGCGCAGGCCGTCCCGCTGCGCGGGCGCCAGGCCATTGCTGGAATAGTCGGCCGATGCCTTGCCCACCACTTCATCGCGCTCATAACCCGTGCGGCGCACGAAGGCGTCGTTCACGTACTCGATGTCTTCCTTCAGATCGGTAATGACGATGCTCTCGGGGCTTTGCTCCACAGCCCGCAGCAGCTTGCGCAGTGCGGCCTCGCTGGCAGCCAGGTTGGTGGCGGTCTGCTGCGCCTCCTGCACCCGGCTCATGTAGTTGCGGCGCGACAGCAGCGTGGCCGCGGCCGTCAGCACCAGAATGCCCGCCAGGTACACCGCACCGGCCACCCGGTTGGCCACCTGCACCGGCTTGAACATGCCCTGGATGTCGGCCCAGATGAACCCCAGGAACAGCAGCGCCGTGAGCCCCACCAGTGTCAGGGTGGCCCTGGCCCCCAGCAGCCAGCCGGCCAGCACGATGATCACCGGGTAGTTGAGCAGGTTGGGGCCGTTCACACCGCCATTGCGGGCCGCCACCAGCGACACCGATACCCACACGCCCCACACCAGCAGGTGGGCCGCCTGCGTCCAGCGCTGCTGGCGCGCCAGCCACAGCGCGGAGCCCCCCACCAGGCCCGCCACCAGATTGAGCGCCACACGCGCAGGCTGCACGGGGTCGTCAAACATCAGCAGCACGCCGATGACGCCACCGAGCAGCATCACGGCCCACCCTGCCACACGCACCAGATGGCGTGTGGTGGCGTCTTCGTGGTCGGGCAGCGGAACAGCGGGGGCTTCGGCCATGGCGACGGGGGTAGCAGGGGGAAGGCCATCGTAACCGCAGCCTTAGAACCTGTTCAAGTTCTTACGGATCGGCTGCCAACAAAACGCCAGCAGCGGTGGCCACGCAACGCCGACGGCGGGCATCCTGCGCGCCCGCTGGGATGCGCCGGGAACCCGGTCAGTCCGTGCCGTCGTCGCTGCCCGGCGCAGGCTCGCGCACACCCGAGCCCTTGCCTTTGGACTTGGCGCGCGCATCCTTCTTGGCTTGGCGCTTGGCGTCTTCGGCCAGGCCCGCAGCGCGCCAGGCTTCAAACTCGGTGGGCGTCTCCAGTGTGATGCGGCCCAGGATGGCGGTGCGGAAATCCGTCATCACGATCTCGGCCGTCTTTTGCAGGTTGACCTTGCCGCCGCCCAGCATGGCACCGCGTTTGCGGCCAATGGCTTCGAGCAGCTCTTCGTCGTGCATCGTTGCCACGGCCCCCTCGGGCAGGCCCAGTTTGTAGCGAGCCTCCAACAGTGGGGCGTAGTTTTTCTGCAGGCGGCGCAGCAGCTCCAGGGCCACCAGCTCCTCGTCGTAGGCATTGCGGCCCACCGCGCCGCTGGCGGCCAGGTTGTAGCCGCTTTCGGGCACCACAATGCGCGGCCACAGCATGCCGGGCGTGTCCCACAGGTAGAAGTCGTCGGCCAGGGTGATGCGCTGTTCCAGCTTGGTGATGCCGGCCTCGTCGCCCGTCTTGGCCTGGCGCTTGTTGCTGAGCGTGTTGATGAGCGTGGACTTGCCCACGTTGGGCACGCCGCAGATCAGCACCCGCATGGGCTTGGCCATGCCGCCCCGGTTGGGCGACAGCAGGTGGCACGCGTCAATCAGCTTGCGCGTGGGGGCCGGGTCGGACGCATCGAGTGGCAAGGCGCGCGTGTCGCTCTGGGCGTTGTACCAGTCCACCCACTGCGCCGTGCGCTCGGGGTCGGCCACGTCCTGCTTGTTGAGCACCTTGAGCGTGGGCTTGTGGCCGGTGATCTCCGCCAGCAGCGGGTTGGCGCTGGAGCCGGGCAGGCGGGCGTCCAGCACCTCGATCACCACGTCAATGTCCTTGATGCGTTCGGTGATGGCTTTACGGGTCAGGTGCATGTGACCGGGGAACCACTGGATGGCCATGCGGGGGTACTTTCTGGTGTTTTCAATACAGTCTGAGGGTGGCAAGGATAATCGCGGACCTCACTTACCCACGCCACAGCGTTGTAAACCCGCATGCCAGCCCCTCTCGACACCCCGCGCAAAGCCACCGCCACCAAGGCCCACAAAGATCTGCTGTTCAAGAGCGTGACCTTGGCCCTGATTGGCTTGGTCATCCTGCTGGCGCCGTACGTCGCCCGCTCTGCCAGCGTGCGCGATCTGATGAGCCAGGCGGCCCTGGTGGGCTGGTTTGCGCTGGTGCTGGGCATTGCGTTTGGGGTGCAGTACGCCGTGCGCCGCGCCAAGTCCGGGCGCCACAAGCCGTGACTTCACTCACCATGGCAACCCCGGCCCGCGCTGTAGACGGCGCGACCGCGCAGCAGATGTTCCAGTCGCTGCAGCAACGCGCTGCAGACATGGGCATTGCGCTGCGCACCCCGCCGCCCGAGCCAACGACCTGCTGTGGGCGCGGGTGCAATGGCTGCGTATGGGAGGGCTTTCTGGACGCGGCCGAATACTGGCGGCAAGAGGCGCTGCTGCAGCTGCAAGGCTGAAATTAGCGTCTAAACAGACTCTAGCGCTTGATGAATAAGCGCAAGCAGCTATCAAATCAGGAGTTTCCTGACGCCTGCGCGCCCCATCACCCGAGCTCCTTCACCGCCATGTACTGCTCGCGCCATTCTTCAAACGGCAGCGTGTCTGCCGCCTCGATGGCTTTCTGCGCGGCAATCGATTCATCTGCCATCGCCAGGTAGCGCGCCTGCTGTTCAGGCGTCCACGGCAGGCCCAGCAACGCGTCGCGCGCAGCGATGGACTGTTGGCGGGCAAAGGATTCAAAGCTGTTGTGGTGGCTCTGCACGATGCTGTCGAGAACGCGGGCCGACGGCGTGCGCTCGGGCGCAGCCATCAGCGCGCGGGCGTCGCACAGCGCGGTGCTGTAGTCGTCGGTGCCATGGGTGGCATCCAGCGCGGCAGCCAGCGGCTCGCAGGCGGCCAGCACCTCGGCACCCCATTCGGTCAGCGGCACGCTCTGGCCGTTGCGCGACAGGTGCAAACCGGGCTCGCGGCCCCGCTCTGCGGTGAGGTGCTGGTTCTGCTTGAGTTCGGCAATTTCGGCCGGCGTGTCCGGCGGGCTGTCGGACAGCAGGCAGTGCAGCAAAAACACGTCCAGCAGGCGCATGGTGGGCGCGGTGATGCCAACGGGCACAAACGGGTCCAGGTCCATCAGGCGCACTTCCACGTATTCCACACCCCGCTCGCGCAGCGCGTGCAGCGGGCGCTCACCGGTGCGCACGGTGCGCTTGGGGCGGATGGTGCCGTAGAACTCATTTTCGATCTGCAGCAGGCTGGTGCCCAGCTGGTTGTAGTCGCCGCCCGGGTTGCGCACGCCCACGGTTTCATACGCGGGGTACGGCTTGGTCAACGCCTCGTGGAGCGAGTTGGCGTAGCCCGTCAGGCCGTTGTAGCTCACGGCCAGCGTGGCCTGCGCGTCGCTCTGGTAGCCCAGGCGGCCCATGCGCAGCGACGTGGCGTGGGGCAGGTACAGCGCGCTGCCGCCCTCCATGGGCTGCAGGCGGTGCTCGCGCCCTTCCACAAAACAGGGGCACAAGGCGGGCGACGCGCCGAACAGGTACAGCAGCACAAACGCGTGGCGGCGGAAGTTGCGGATGAGTGCGAAATACTGCTCGCTGTCTACGCCCGGCAGCGACCAGTTGTAGTGAATGCCCGAGATGGTCTGCATGCGGCGGCCATAGCGGTGGCCCAGGCCCATGCGGTACACGCTCTTGGCGCGGCCCACATTGGAGCTGCCATAGCGGCCAATCGGAATCGTCTCGTCGGTGGGAAGGCCGCAGGGCATGCTGGACGCCCACAGCAGCTCGCCACCGCTGTCCTGGAGGGTGTGGTGCACGAACTGGTGCACCTCGGTCAGCTCATCCAGGCACTGCTGCACGCCCTTGTGGGCGCCGGTGATCAGCTCCAGCTGCGACTCGCTGTAGTCCGTGGTGATCAGGGGATGTGTGAGGGCCGAGCCCAGCGCCAGCGGGTGGGGTGTGAGGGCCAGGCCGCCGGTGGGCAGCACGCGCAGCCCTTCCTTTTCGATGCCGCGGCGAATCCCCCCCAGGGCGTCCGCCGGGTAGGCGGCCAGTCTCTCGTGCAGTGTGCTCATATGTTTATACCGATCCAACTTCTGTCGGCCCGGAACTTAGCACGTTGAGCGCTGGCCCGCCTCTGGGGAAATCAAGCCCTTGCGGCCAAGGCCTTTCCAACTTCGTTGGTTCCTTGGGCTGCGCCACTTTGTGGTACTTGCTCGCCGGCACGGTCCGTCACCTGGGCCAGGTGGGCCGCCAGTTGCTCGGGCACATCGGCGCCAATGCCCAGATGAACGCCCTGCGTCAGGGTGATGTGGGCCGCCTCGAACGTGCCCGCGCCCGCACACAGGATGGTGCGCGTGGGCGCGCTTTCATGCGCCAGCACCAGCATGGCGGGCACCACGGCCTCGGGCTTCAGGGCGTCCAGCACTTCCTGGGGCATCAGGCCCTCGGTCATGCGCGTGGCGGCCGTGGGGGCCAGGGCGTTCACGTGGATGTTGTACTTGGCGCCCTCGATGGCCAGGGTCTGCATCAGCCCCACCTGGGCCAGCTTGGCCGCACCGTAGTTGGCCTGGCCGAAGTTCCCATACAGACCGGTGGACGACGTGGTCATGACGATGCGGCCATATTGCTGGGCCACCATGTGCGGCCACACGGCCTTGCAGCAGTTGGCGGCGCCCATCAGGTGCACATCCACCACCAGGCGGAAGTCGTCCATGCTCATCTTGGAAAATGACTTGTCGCGCAGGATGCCTGCGTTGTTGACCAGTACATCCACCCGGCCCCAGGCGTCGATGGCCTGCTGCACCATGGCCTCGACTGCGGCAAAGTCGGTGACGGATGCGCCGTTGGCCAGCGCCTCGCCGCCCGCAGCACGGATCTCATCGACCACGGCCTGCGCCGCACTCACGGTACCGCCGCTGCCGTCCACCGCGCCGCCCAGATCGTTGACCAGCACCTTGGCGCCGCGCGCTGCCAAAGCCAATGCATGCTGGCGGCCCAGGCCACCGCCTGCGCCCGTCACGATGGCCACACGGCCTTTGAAATCAATACCCATGGTGAAGGTTCTCCTGTCCTGTTGTCTTGGTTGGTCCATCAATCAGTGGAATAGAAACGAAACGCATCTCTCTAAACTGCCTCTGGCGCCCAGCCCCAATGTGCGGGCACCGCGCGCTGCACTGTAAGCCACGCGGCGCTGGCCGCCGGTTGCGCAGGCGACTGAATAAATGAAGGCATATCCGTCTAAAACCCTGCGTTCCCAGAGGCCCGTGCACAGCTGCGGCGCATTGGGAATAATCAGCCTCGCAATCCCGTTCCGGGGGCTTGCTGCCGCAGCGGCACCCCTTTACTCACAATTTCATAGCTAACAGCGCTTATAAATCAAGCGCCAGCGGCCATTTTTACCAAGGATTTCCCATGAAAGCAGTCTGGAACGGCGTAGTAGTTGCCGAAAGCGACGACACCGTGGTAGTGGAGGGCAACCACTACTTCCCCGAAAGCGCACTCCACCGCGACTACTTCACCTTCAGCAACCACAAGACCACCTGCGCCTGGAAGGGCCAGGCCAGCTACCTGTCGCTGCTGGTCAACGGCGAAATGAATACCGACGCCGCCTGGTTCTACGCCGACCCCAAGCCCGAAGCCGAAGAAATCAAAGGCCGCGTGGCGTTCTGGAAGGGCGTGAAGGTCACCCCCTGAACACCCCGCAGCCCACCACCTGCGGGTTATCCCTGCCAGCACTGGACAATCATGTGGATAAGTTTTGACAAGCCCTGTATGACAACGCCAAGTGCTTGATTTATAAAGAATCACCCTGCACCGCCTCATTTTTAGGCAACGCAGAACAGCATGGCGATGGTTATCCCGTTCTGCACTGGACAATGGTGTGGATAACCTTGGATAAGCCTTGTATGGACGCTTTAAGTGATTGATTTACAAGGAATATCCTTGTGACGCTCAAAAAACAGGCAATTACAAAACCCGATCCGCCCCCGCTGCCAACGCCCTCAAACGGCCCCAAAAACCCCCGGTTATCCCTTCCCGGACTGGACAATCTTGTGGATAACTCTGAACAAGCCTTGTATGACAGTTTTAAGTCATTGATTTACAAGGAAACTTCTTATCCCGCCTAAAAAACAGGCAGCGCAGCCTGGACAAAGCATCTGGGGTAAAGTCCCCGTCGGCTTCTTCGAAGCGCTCTTTATTTCATAGCAACTAGCGCTTACCAGATAAGCGCTAGAGGCTAAAAATACCAAAATACTCAGTGACCACCGCCCCCCTCCAGCACAGCCCCGCCGCCGAACGCAACCAGGGCCCCATCCTGGCGAAGCTGCTGGCCCTGTTGCCACCTACCGGCGCCGCGCTGGAGATTGCCAGCGGCACCGGCCAGCACGCCGCGCACTTTGCAACCGCCCTGCCCGGCTGGACCTGGCAGCCCACAGACCTGCACAACACCCACTTCGCATCGATCACCGCCTGGGCCGAGCAGGCCGGTGCCCGCAACGTGCGGGCGCCACAGCGGCTGGACGTGCTGCATGACCGCTGGCCCAGCGAGGGCCCTGCGTTCGGCGCCGCGTCGTTCGACCTGGTCTACTGCGCCAACATGCTGCACATCGCGCCCTGGGCCTGCTGCACGGGGCTGATGCGAGGCGCCGCCCGCCACCTGACCCCGGGCGGCCACCTCGTCACCTACGGCCCGTACCTGGAAGATGGCGTGCCCACCGCGCCTGGCAACCTGTCTTTCGACGCCAGCCTGCGCGCACAAGACGGCGACTGGGGCATCCGCCGCATCGAAGACGTGGCAGCCGTCGCCGCCCAGGCCGACCTGCAACTGGCCGCACGGCATGCGATGCCCGCCAACAACCTGCTGCTGGTGTGGACACACGCCTCCCGCAACGCTTGAAGAAACGCACCCCATGAACACACCCACCGCAGCCCCGTTTTTCACCGCCAAGGTCGAGCCCGACGGCCAGCAATGCGACGCCTGGCTCGAGCAGCCCCTGCTGTTGTCGCTGGAGCAAGGCGGCATCGACTGGCCCAGCTCCTGCCGCAACGGCACCTGCCGCACCTGCCTCGGCATGCTGATCGAAGGCGAAGTGCGTTATGCCATCGAGTGGCCCGGCCTGTCCGCCGAAGAAAAGGCCGAGGGCTGCGTGCTGCCCTGCGTGGCCTACCCGGCAAGCGACGTGCGGTTGCAAGCGCAAAGCATCTGACGTTGGCTGAAGGGGCCTGCCCCCTGCCCCGGCTCGCCCCCCCCCGAATGGCGCTTTCCTGCTTGCCATGCCCGGCAGTAGTCACCCAGAATCTGCGGCACATACATTGAGGACTTGCGCCAATCGGGATGCAGCAACCGGCTTTGCCGTGGGCGTGTCGCTTGCCTGAGCACTGTTTGCGTCAGTCATGATTGATTGCAGAGCGAGGGGGGACTTCATGAACGCACTTGCCACACCGGCCGCAGTAGCCACAAATCCACCGCGCGCCGCCTACCGTCCCCCCACCCGCGAGGACATCCTGACCCAGTGCATCGCGGCGGACGCGCAATGGACCGAAAGGCCTGGCCGCAACCTGGTGCTGCTGTTCGACGGCACCGGCAACATTCTGGGCAACCAGCAGGACACCAACGTGGTCAAACTGCTGCGCATGCTCGGCAAGGGCCACGACCCATCGGGCAAGGAGCCCACCCAGCTCGTTTACTACGACCCCGGCGTGGGCACCACCAACGAGTTCCCGGCGGACGGCATCGTGTCCGAGGCCAAGAACCAGCTGCGGCAACTGGCAGGGCTGGCACTGGGCAACGGCGTGTTCCCCAACATCGCAGAGGCCTACCGGTTCCTCGTCAATACGTACCAGCGGGGCGACCGGATCTACCTGTTCGGCTTCTCGCGCGGCGCATTCACGGCGCGGTCGGTGGCCGGGATGATCAACATGTACGGCCTGATCCACACCGAGGGGCTGCCGCTCATCGAAACGCTGGTGCGCACCTACTTTGCGCCGCGCGGCCACAAAAACCAGGCCGGCACCAAAGGCCGGGAGAAATTTGCGGAGGACGTGATCAACAACTTCTCGCTGGGCCGCACGCCGCTGGTGCACTTCGTGGGCGTGTGGGACACGGTGGAGGCCATCGGCCTGGGCGGACTGGGCAGCATCAAGATCAGCAACTCCACCGACTTCGACCGCAAGCGCTTTGCCCACGTGCGCCATGCCATGTCGCTGTATGAATCGCGCAGCAAGTACACGCCCCGCCGCTACGAAGACCCGCACTTCACCGCCGAGGAGCAGCCCTGGCGCAGCTACGACCAGCGCTGGTTCCGCGGCGTGCACAGCGACGTGGGCGGCTCGTACGCGCGCGACGGGCTGTCCAACATCACGCTGGCCTGGATGGTGGACGAAGCCGCTGCCCAGGGCTTGCGGGTGGACAAGAGCCGGCTGCAGCCCGGCGACCCGCTCACCACCATGCACGACCAGGCGTATGACTGCCCCTACTGGGTCTGGACCGGCCTGAGCGCCCGTGGCCGTGAGACCAGCGACTTCATCGACCCCACGGCCCGCCCGGTGGACGGCGCCGTGCCCGCCAGCACCGTGCCGCGCACGCAACCCTGGCGCTGGATGGGCATAGCGCTGGCAGCCGCCACGGCCGTGCTGTACGCCATCACCACCCTCGCTGGCTACCGCGCCTGCGACCTGGATACCGCGCCGTTGTGGCTGCAGATCCTGCCCACGGGCTTTCAGCTGTCGGCCCACTGGCATGCCAGCTGGGAGGTGATGTGCAACGCCGAGGGCGTGCGCCGCGTCATCGCCTTGGATTGGGCCCTGCTCGCCTGCTACACCCTGTGGCTGGCCTACCCGGTGGCGTGGGCCGTGCGGCGGCTGGTCGCACGGGCCGTGCCGCCGGGCCGGGCCCTGGGTGGCCTTTCGCGCCATGCACACTGGGCGATGGGCACGCTCGTGGTGTCGGACCTCGTGGAAAACTTTGCCACGCTGCACATGCACCTCGCCCACTGGCCCACAGTGCTGACGGTGGCCAGCGGCGTCAAGATGCTGTCCCTGATGCTGCTGGTCGGCTTGATCGTGGCCGGCGCGCTGGCCGGGCATGACGGCGGCCGCTCGACTGCGTGATCCGCCTTGGCCGCGCCCCAAGTGAACTAAAATCTCGGCTTTCGGGGCGCAGAGCGCTCCCGCACCGTGCGGCCAGCCCCGCACTGCCCGCTCTTTGGAATCGACCCTCCCGGGTCGTGGCCGGACAGCGTGCGGTGCGCGCCACCCGCGCGGCCCACCGAAAGCCCGCCCTTCCATGACTTCCCCCCTCACCCCCGTGCCGATCTCCCCCGTCGAGGACATCGTGGCCGAGATGCGCGCCGGGCGCATCGTCATCCTGGTGGATGAAGAAGACCGCGAAAACGAAGGCGACCTCGTCCTGGCCGCCGACCACGTGACGCCCGAGGCCATCAACTTCATGGCCCGCTTCGGCCGGGGCCTGATCTGCCTGACATTGAGCCGTGAGCGCTGCGAGTTCCTCAAGCTGCCCCCCATGGCCGCGCGCAATGGCACGGTGTACAGCACGGCGTTCACCGTCTCCATCGAGGCGGCCGAGGGTGTGACCACCGGCATCTCGGCGGCCGACCGTGCCCGCACCGTGCAGGTGGCGGTGGACCGCAACTCCAAGCCCACCGACCTGGTCCAGCCCGGCCACATCTTCCCGCTGCAGGCCGTGGACGGTGGCGTGCTCATGCGCGCAGGCCATACCGAAGCCGGTTGCGACCTGGCCGCCATGGCAGGCTGCAGCCCCGCATCGGTGATCTGCGAGATCATGAAGGACGACGGCACCATGGCCCGCCTGCCCGACCTGCAGCTGTTTGCGGCCGAGCACGGCCTGAAGATCGGCACCATTGCCGACCTCATCGAATACCGCAGCCGCAACGAGTCGCTGGTCGAAAAGGTCGGCACGCGCACGCTGCAGACGGCCTACGGCGAATTTACCGCCCACGCCTTCCGCGACAAACCCAGCCAGGCCGTGCACCTGGCGCTGGTCAAGGGCCAGTGGAGCACCGACGACGTGGTACCTGTGCGCGTGCACGAGCCCCTGTCGGTGTTCGACGCGCTCGAAGTCAACCGCTCCATGCACTCGTGGGGCCTCGATACCAGCCTGCAATACCTCGTCAAGCAAGGCAAGGGCGTGGCGGTGCTGCTCAACTGCGGTGAAAGCGCCGCCCAGCTGCTGGCCCAGTTTGAAGGCACCGCCCGCGCGGCGCAGGCCCCCGAACGCGGCCGCATGGACCTGCGCACCTATGGCGTGGGCGCGCAGATCCTGCGCGAATGTGGCGTACACAAGATGGCTCTGATGGGCCAGCCCCGCCGCATGCCCAGCATGGCCGGCTACGGCCTCGAAATCACCGGCTTCATCCCCAAGGAATAAAGAACATGTTTGGCGCAGACAAAGGAACAGCGGACAAGCTGGACGGCAAGAAATTGCACATCGGCATCGTGCAGGCCCGCTTCAACGAGAGCATCACCAACACGCTGGCGGCCGCCTGCCGCACCGAGTTGCTCGCGCTGGGCGTGCAAGAGAAAAACATCAAGCACGTGCTGGTGCCCGGCGCACTGGAGGTGCCCGTGGCCTTGCAGGCCATGGCCGAAAGCGATGAATTCGACGCGCTGATCGCGCTGGGCTGCATCATCCGTGGCGAGACCTACCACTTCGAACTGGTGGCCAACGAATCCGGCGCGGGCGTCACGCGCCTGTCGCTGGACTACCAGATCCCGATTGCCAACGCCATCATCACCACCGAAAACGTCGAGCAGGCCATCGCCCGCCAGACCGAAAAAGGCACCGATGCCGCCCGCGTTGCGGTGGAAATGGCCAACCTGCTGGACGAGCTGTCATGAGCGAAAACACCCCCACGCCGTCCTCGGCACGCCCGCCCAAGCAGGCCCGCACCGGGCTCAAGAGCACGGGCACGCGCAAGGCAGCCTCCAAGTCCAACCGCAGCCGCGCGCGCGAATTCGCGCTGCAGGCGCTGTACCAGCACCTGGTGGGCGGCAACGATGCGCACGCCATCGACGCGTTCACCCGCGACCTAGCGGGCTTTCACAAGGCCGATTCGGTGCACTACGACGCACTGCTGCACGGCTGCATCAACACCGCCGCCGACCTGGACGCGCTGATCACCCCGCTGCTGGACCGCAAGATGGCCGAGATCTCGCCCATCGAGCATGCCGTGATGTGGATCGGCGTGTACGAGTTTCAGCACTGCCTGGACGTGCCATGGCGTGTGGTGCTCAACGAGTGCATTGAGCTTGCCAAAGAGTTTGGCGGCACCGATGGCCACAAGTACGTGAACGCCGTGCTCAACGGCCTGGCTCCCAAGCTGCGTGCGCTGGAAGTGGCGGCCGACAAGGCTCCGGGCGCAATACCTGGCGCGCCCGTCGACGAAGCCTGAGCGCACCCCGCCGAAAGGCTCGCGCGCGTGCAACCCACTGCCACGCACGGGGCCTTCTTTCTTGAGTTTCCGAGCAACACCCGACCCGCACGGGCAGGACACCTTCCCATGAAGTTTTCCACGCGCGCTGAGCGCATCGAACCGTTCTATGTGATGGAGGTCGCCAAGGCCGCGCAGGCCCTGGCCCGCGAGGTGGCGGGCACGCGCGAGCCGATGATCTTCCTGAACATTGGCGAGCCGGACTTCACCGCGCCGCCCCTGGTGCAAGAAGCCGCAGCCCGCGCCGTGCACAGCGGCGCCACGCAGTACACCAATGCGCTGGGGCTGGATGCGCTGCGCGAGCGCATCAGCGGCTGGTACCAGAGCCGCTTTGGCGTCAACGTGCCCGCACGCCGCATCGTGGTCACGGCCGGTGCTTCGGCCGCGCTGCAGCTGTCGTGCCTGGCGCTGATCGAGTCGGGCGACGAGATCCTGATGCCCGACCCCAGCTACCCCTGCAACCGCCACTTCGTGAGCGCCGCAGAAGGCAAGGCCGTACTGCTGCCCACCACGGCCGCAGAACGCTACCAACTGAGCGCCGACAAGGTGCGTGCGGCCTGGACGGACAAGACGCGGGGTGTGCTGCTCGCATCGCCGTCCAACCCCACCGGCACTTCCATCGCGCCCGGTGAGCTGCGCCGAATCCACGAAGTGGTCCGCGCGCATGACGGCATCACGATGATCGACGAGATCTACCTGGGCCTGTCGTACGAGGAAGAGTTTGGCCGCACCGCACTGGCCATCGACGACAACATCATCAGCATCAACAGCTTCAGCAAATACTTCAACATGACCGGCTGGCGCCTGGGCTGGATGGTAGTGCCCGAAGCCATGGTGCCGGTGGTCGAGCGCCTGGCGCAGAACCTGTTCATCTGCGCCAGCACCGTGTCGCAACACGCGGCGCTGGCCTGCTTCGAGGCAGAGAGCATTGCTGAATACGAACGCCGCCGCGCCGAGTTCAAGGCCCGGCGCGACTTCTTTATCCCCGCCCTGCAGTCCATGGGCCTTTCGGTGCCGGTGATGCCCGACGGCGCCTTCTACGCCTGGGCGGACTGCACGCAGGCCGCCGAGCGCCTGGGTGTCAGCGGCAGCTGGGACTTTGCTTTTGAGCTGATGCGCCGTGCGCACATCGCCGTGACGCCAGGGCGTGACTTCGGCACGGCCGAGCCAGAACGTTTTGTGCGCTTTTCCACCGCCAACTCCATGGCGCAACTCCAAGAGTCTGTGGCGCGGCTGCGCAGCGTGCTGGGGTAACGCGCGATGGCATTCGAGTTCCCCATCCGCGTGTATTGGGAGGACACCGATGCCGGCGGCATCGTGTTCTATGCCAACTACCTCAAATTCTTCGAGCGCGCTCGCACCGAATGGCTGCGGTCGCTGGGCGTGGGTCAGCAGCGATTGCGGGAACAAACCGGGGGCATGTTTGTCGTAACCGATGCCCAGCTTCGCTACCACCGGCCTGCACGGCTGGACGATGAACTGATTGTTACCGCCGCCCTGCAGGCCTCGGGCCGCGCATCGTTGACAATAGTGCAGCGCGCGCTCCTGAAACCAGAGCAGATGACCGAACAAGCCCCTTTGTTGCTGAGCGAAGGCACCATCCGCATCGGATGGGTTGATGCTGCCACCATGCGCCCCGCAAGAATTCCGAACACCCTGCTGGAACAACTCTCACCATGAACTCCCAAGACATGTCCATCATCACCCTGGTGCTGCACGCCAGCTGGGTGGTGCAACTCGTGATGCTGCTGTTGCTGGGCGTCTCCGTCGCCAGTTGGGCAGCCATCTTCCGCAAGCTGTTTTCGCTCAAGCGCGTGAAAGCGCTCAATGAGGATTTCGAGCGCGAGTTCTGGTCGGGCACCAGCCTGAACGACCTGTACGCCAGTGCCGCACAAAACGCCAAGCAGGCCGGTCCCATGGAACGTATTTTTGCCAGCGGCATGCGTGAATACCAGAAGCTGCGTGAACGCCGCATCGTGGACCCCGGCACCCTGCTCGACGGCGCACGCCGCGCCATGCGCGCGAGCTTCCAGCGCGAGATGGACGTGGTGGAGTCGAGCCTGTCATTCCTGGCGTCGGTCGGCTCCGTGTCGCCGTACGTGGGCCTGTTTGGCACCGTGTGGGGCATCATGCACGCGTTCACCGGCTTTGCGGGCATGGAGCAGGTCACGCTGGCCACCGTGGCGCCTGGCATTGCCGAAGCCCTGGTGGCCACCGCCATCGGCCTGTTTGCCGCCATCCCCGCTGTGATCGCCTACAACCGCTTTGCCCGTGACATCGACCGCGTGGCCACGCACCAGGAGACCTTCATCGAAGAGTTCTCCAACATCCTGCAGCGCAATCTGGGCGCCCAGCCCGCACCCGCAGGCCATACGGCCTCGGGCCACTGAGCACGGAGGCCCACATGCCCGCAATGGCATCCCGCGGTCGAGGCCGCCGCACCATCAACGAGATCAACATGGTCCCGTTCATCGACGTCATGCTGGTGCTGCTGATCATCTTCATGGTGACGGCGCCCATGCTGACGCCAGGCGTAGTCGATGTGCCCAGCGTGGGCAAAGGCAAGAACATGCCCAAGGTGGTGGCCCAGGTCATCGTCAACAAAGACGGCTCGCTGCAGTTCAAGACGCCTGAAGCCACACGCAGCCTGAACCAGCGCGAGATCGGCGAAGCCGCCAGCCGTTGGCAAAAGGCCCAGGGTGCCGACAGCGCGAGCGCGGTGGTCATCAGCGCCGACAAGGGCGTGCAGTATGAAAACGTGGTGAAAGCCATGGACGCCTTGCAAAAGGCAGGGGTGCAGCGTGTGGGTCTGTCCGTGAAACAGGGTGGTTGAACCGAACCCGCGCCAGCCGCTCTGAAGCCCATGCACGCCCACAACGACCGCGACCAGTTTTCCCCACCCCGCCCACCGGCACGGCTGCGAGCCATTTCTTTGGCGGTGCTTGTGCATGTCGTGCTCATCGGTGCACTCACCTGGGGCGTGAACTGGAAGAACAGCGCCGACCAGCCTGCGGTAGAGGCCGAACTGTGGGCTGCCGTGCCCCAGCAGGCCGCTCCGCGAGCTGTGGAGCCCCCACCACCTCCGCCCGCACCTGAGCCCGCAGAGGCACGTCCGCCCGCTCCACCACCACCTCCGCCCCCCCGCGCTGTAGAGCCACCCGACACCCGGGAGGCCGACATCGCCATCGAACGCGAAAAGAAACGCCAGGAGCAGGAGAAGAAAGCGCGCGAGCAGCAACTGGAGCGTGAAAAGCGCGAACGTGAGCGCAAGGAAGAAGAGCGCCGCGACCGCCTGGAGCAGGAAAAGAAGGAACGCCTGCAAAAAGAAAAAGAAAAGGAAAAAGAGCAGCGCGAAAAGCAGTTGGCCGAGCAGAAGAAGGCCGAGCAGGAAAAGCAGAAGAAGCTGGCCGAAGACAAGCGCAAGGCAGAAGAAGCCGCCAAGCGCAAAGCCGATGCTGAGGCCAAACAGCTGGCAGAACAGCGTGAGGCCAATCTGCGCCGCATTCAGGGCCTGGCGGGGGCCACGGGCGGCGAAACCGCTACCGGCACAGCGCAGCGCAGCGCTGGCCCGTCGGGCAGCTACGGTGGCAAGGTCGCCGCCAGGGTCAAGCCCAACATCGTGTACCCCGACGCGATCTCGGGCAACCCGCGTGCGGAGGTGGAGGTGCGCCTCGCGCCCGATGGCACCATCGTGGGCAAACGCCTGGTACAGGCCAGCGGCAACAAGGCCTGGGATGATGCAGTGCTCCGCGCACTGGACAAGACCGAAACCCTGCCGCGCGACGTAGACGGTCGGGTGCCGTCTTCACTGACCATCGGATTCAGGCCGCAGGACTGAGCACCATGAAAAAAGCGCCCGGCAATTACCGGGCGCCATACATCGGTTTTTTGCCTCTGGCGCTTTATAGACAAGCGCAATTAGCTATAAAAATAGTAGCAAACTTACCCGGACTAGCGATCACGCCGCTCCATGCGGCGATTCAGGTTCAGCGCGCCGAGCGTGCAGGCCACGCCGGACAGCAAATACACCGTGACCGCCAGCAGCCCAAACTGGGCCGACAGGTACAGCGCCACCAGGGGGGCAAACGCGGCGCCAATGATCCAGGCAAGGTCTGCCGAGAGAGCTGCTCCCGTGTAGCGGTACCGAGGAGAAAAATTGGCCGTGACCGTGCCAGACGCCTGACCATACGACAGGCCCAACAACACAAAGCCCAGCAGCAGGAACATGGTGCTGCCGACTTCACCGGAGTTGAGGAGCACAGGCGCCATGAAACTGAACACACCAATCAGAACCGCCATGCCGCCCAGCAGCTTGCGGCGGCCCAGGTGGTCCGACAACCAGCCAGACACCATGATGGCCCCTGCCGCCAGGAAGGCACCTACGATCTGCACGCCCAGGATCTGGGTCACGGGCTGATCCGAGTACAACGTAATCCAAGACAAGGGAAACACGGTGACCAGGTGGAACAGCGCAAAGCTGGCCAGCGCAGCAAAGGCGCCCAGCAACACATTGCTGCCTTCATCGCGCATCACGCGGCTCACGGGCACGGGCTGCAGTTCACGCTCTTGCAGCAGCTCGGCGTATGACTGCCCCACCACCAAGCGCAGACGGGCAAACAGGGCCACCACGTTCACGGCAAAGGCCACGAAGAAGGGATAACGCCAGCCCCAGGCCAGAAATTCCTGCACGCTGAGGCTGCTGTACAGATAGGCAAACAGACCCGCCGCCAGCACAAACCCGACAGGCGCGCCCAACTGTCCGATCATGGCAAACCAGCCCCGCCGTTCCTTGGGCGCCGACATGGCCAGCAGCGACGGCAGGCCGTCCCACGAACCGCCGAGCGCCAGACCCTGGCCAATGCGCAGGATCAGCAGCGCCACCACGGCAGTCAGGCCCGCGTCCTTGTAGCCCGGCAAAAAGGCCATCCCCACCGTGCACACGCCCAGCAGGAACAGTGCAATGGTCAGCTTGGTGCCCCGGCCCCAGCGCCGCTGGATGGCCATGGAAATGGCCGTGCCCACCGGGCGCACGACAAAAGCGACCGCCAGCAGCGCAAACGCCATCAGCGTGCCATCCAGGCGCGAGAGGAATGGAAAGAGGAAGGACGGGAAGACGAGAACGCAGGCGATCCCGAAAACGAAGAAGTCGAAATACTCGGACGAGCGTCCGATGATCACGCCCACAGCAATTTCGCTGGGGGTCACGTCTTCATGCGTATCAGCCCGCGAGAGAGAGGCGGGGCTTTCTTCAAAGCCGGCCGCAGGGTAAGTGGCAGAGGCGGGGCTGCTCATGAACAGGGCTCCTTGTCGTTGTTTGGATAAGACATTCTGGTTCTACACGCAAGTTTGATCTGGGACAAGTGCGGTTTCACTATGCAGTGTGCAGGACAACACCGCAGGGGCCGGAAATGCACCAAAGTGGGGCGCATTACTTTGACCTTGGACAAAATGTCCAATGTACAAAAAAGCTAGGGCTATTACATTCGACGGCACTTCGTTATCCGCGTTTACCCTTAAACGCCTTGGTTGCGCCTGTCACATGTCCAAACTACCTTTACCTCGCGTGCCTGTCTGGCTCGCCGCCATGGCCGCCCTGGGCAGCCTGGCTGGCTGCAGCAAGGCGGTCGTCCTCAACCCCGCCGGCGACATCGCGGCCCAGCAAGGCCACATGGTCATCCAGGCCACGCTGCTGATGCTGATCATCATCGTTCCGGTGATTGCCCTCACCCTGTGGTTTGCCTGGAAGTACCGCCAGAACAACACTGCCAACACCGAGGCCGACTACGATCCCGACTGGCACCACTCCACCACGCTGGAGCTGGTGATCTGGACCGTGCCGCTCTTGATCGTCATCGCCCTCGGCGCCCTGACCTGGATCGGCACCCACAAGCTCGACCCCTACCGCCCGCTGGACCGCATCTCGGCCAGCAAACCGCTGGACGCCCAATCCACCCCCATGGAAGTGCAGGTGGTGGCCATGGACTGGAAGTGGCTGTTCTTCTACCCTGAGCTGGGCATTGCCACCGTGAATGAACTGGCTGCGCCGGTGGACCGCCCCATCCTGTTCAAGCTCACGGCCACGTCCACGATGAACGCGTTTTACGTGCCCGACCTCGCCGGCATGATCTACGCGATGCCCGGCATGCAGACCGAGCTGAACGCCGTGATCAACCAACCGGGCGTGTACAAGGGCATGTCCTCGCACTACAGCGGCGCTGGCTTCTCGGGCATGACGTTCAAGTTCCATGGCCTGAGCGAGAGCGACTTCGCGCAGTGGGTGGCCAAGACCAAGTCCGAAGGCAAGCCACTTACACGCCAGGCCTACATGGACCTGGCCAAGCCCAGCGAGCGCGACCCAGTGCAGCGCTTTGCCAGCGTGGAAGAAGGCCTGTATGACAAGGTACTGAACCGCTGTGTCGAAGACGGCAAGATGTGCATGCACCACATGATGGCCATTGACGAGAACGGCGGTGACGCCTATGTGCGCGCCGTGGGCCTGAATCTGCCGCAGGACGTATGCACCTCGCAGAACGCCGCCCAGGTGGTGGCCAGCCTGGAAGCCCGCCACGCACCGCGCGCCAACTCCGCCCAATGATCCGCCCTTGATTTGCCATGTCGGCGCCCGTGCCAAGCGGGTGTTGGCATCTTCCAAAGACCTCTATGTCCTCCGCACCTGATACCGCATCCCATTGGGCCCTGGGCCGAATCACCTGGGATTCCATACCGATGGCGCACGAGCCCATCGTGCTCTGGACCTTTGTCGCCACCGTGCTGGGTGGCCTGGCCGTGATGGCCGCCATCACCAAGTTCCGCCTGTGGGGCACGCTGTGGCGCGACTGGATCTGCAGCATCGACCACAAGCGCATCGGCATCATGTACATGATCCTCGGCCTCGTGATGCTGCTGCGCGGCTTTGCCGACGCCGTGATGATGCGCCTGCAGCAGGCCATGGCCTTTGGCGACAACATGGGCTACCTGCCGCCGCACCACTACGACCAGATCTTCACCGCCCACGGCGTGATCATGATCTTCTTCGTGGCGATGCCGCTGGTCACGGGCCTCATGAACTACCTCGTGCCGCTGCAGATCGGCGCGCGCGACGTGTCGTTCCCGTTCCTCAACAACTTCAGCTTCTGGATGACCACGGCAGGCGCGATCCTGGTGATGGTGTCGCTGTTTCTGGGCGAGTTCTCCACATCCGGCTGGCTGGCACTGTCCAACCTGGGGGCGCAGGACCCCGGCGTGGGGCTCGACTACTACATCTGGGCCCTGCAGATTGCGGGGGTGGGCACCACGCTCTCGGGCATCAACCTGATCGTCACCATCATCAAGATGCGCGCCCCGGGCATGAACCTGATGCGCATGCCCGTCTTCACCTGGACTGCCCTGTGCACCAACGCGCTGATCGTGGCCTCGTTCCCGGTGCTGACGGCAGCGCTCGTGCTGATGTCGCTGGACCGCTATGTCGGCACCAACTTCTTCACGAACGACCTGGGCGGCAACGCCATGCTGTACGTGAACCTGATCTGGATCTGGGGCCACCCCGAGGTCTACATCCTGATCCTGCCGTGCTTCGGCATCTTCTCTGAAGTGGTGGCCACGTTCTGCAAGAAGCGGCTGTTCGGCTACACCTCCATGGTCTACGCCACGGTGGTGATCACCATCCTGTCGTACCTGGTGTGGCTGCACCACTTCTTCACCATGGGCTCAGGTGCGAGCGTGAATACCTTCTTTGGCATCACGACGATGATCATCTCGATCCCCACGGGCGCGAAGATCTTCAACTGGCTGTTCACCATGTACAAGGGCCGCATCCGCTTCGAGCTACCCATGATGTGGACCGTGGCCTTCATGGTGACCTTTGCCATTGGCGGCATGACCGGCGTGCTGCTGGCCGTGCCCCCGGCCGACTTCGTGCTGCACAACAGCCTGTTCCTGATCGCCCACTTCCACAACGTGATCATCGGTGGCGTGCTGTTCGGGCTGTTCGCCGGCATCAACTACTGGTATCCCAAGGCCTTTGGCTACAAGCTCGACCGCACCTGGGGCGTGCGTTCCTTCTGGCTGTGGGTGGTGGGCTTCTGGGTGGCGTTCGGCCCGCTGTATGTGCTGGGCCTGATGGGTGTCACGCGCCGTGCCAACCATTTTGAAGACCCGTCGCTGCAGATCTGGTTCGTGATCGCCGCCATCGGCGCCGCAATGATTGCTGCGGGCATCGCCTGCTTCCTGATCCAGATCGTGGTGAGCTACCTCAAGCGCGACCAGCTGCGCGACCACACGGGCGACCCGTGGGATGCGCGCACGCTCGAATGGGCCACCTCGTCGCCCCCGCCCGACTACAACTTTGCCTTCACCCCTGTCGTGCATGAAATCGATGCGTGGTGGGACATGAAGAAGCATGGGTACCAGCGCCCGCTCGGCGGCTTTGCGCCCATCCATATGCCTGCCAACACCGGCTCGGGCGCGGTCATCTCGGCCTTGTCGCTGGTCTTTGGCTTCGCGCTGATCTGGCACATGTGGCTGCTTGCGGGCGTTTCGTTCGCGGCGCTGCTGCTGGCTTCGATCATCCACACGTTCAACTACAAGCGTGACTTCTACATCCCGGCATCCCAAGTCGCCGCCACCGAAGAAGCCCGCACACTCCAACTGGCACGCCATGTCTGAACTCCGCCTCAACGCTGGCGCCGCCGCAGGCGCCTTGGCCCCGCGCGACTACCACCTTGCGCACGAGCCCCATCCCGAAAACGGTACCGCTCTGGGCTTCTGGCTCTACCTGATGAGCGACTGCCTCATCTTTGCCGCCCTGTTTGCCACCTATGGCGTGCTGGGCCGCAGCTATGCGGCCGGCCCCACCGGTGCGCAGCTGTTCGACCTGACGCTGGTGGCCATCAACACGGCCTTCCTGCTGCTGTCGTCCATCACCTTCGGTTTTGCCATGCTGCGCAAGCAGCAAAAGGATGTGAAAGGCACGCTGCTGTGGCTGGCCGTCACCGGCTTCTTCGGCCTGTGCTTCCTGGGCCTCGAACTCTATGAGTTTGCCCACCTGATCCACCAGGGCGCCACGCCCCAGCGCAGCGCCTTCCTGTCAGCCTTCTTCACGCTGGTGGGCACCCACGGCCTGCACGTGACATTCGGTCTGATCTGGCTGGTGGTGCTGATGGTGCAGATCGGCAAACACGGCCTGATCCCTGCCAACACCCGCCGCCTGATGTGCCTGTCGATGTTCTGGCACTTTCTGGACGTGGTCTGGATTGGCGTCTTCACCTTTGTGTACCTGATGGGAGTGCTGTAACTATGAGCGCACAACACACAACACACGCACACGGCGCGCATGACCATGGCGGCCACGACCACCACGGCGACGCGGAACCCCACAGCAGCCTGCGCGACTACACGATCGGCTTCGTGCTCTCGGTCATCCTCACGGCCATTCCCTTCTGGCTCGTCATGGCCAAGGTCATCGCCGACCGCAACACCGCCGTGCTGGTGCTGGGCGGCTTCGCCGTGATCCAGATCCTGGTGCACATGGTGTATTTCCTGCACATGAACGGCAAGGTCGAAGGCGGCTGGACCATGCTGTCCACCATCTTCACGGTGGTGTTTGTGGCCATCGCCATCGCCGGCACGCTGTGGGTCATGTTCCACATGAACGCGAACATGATGCCCGAGCACCCCACCCCCACGCCCGCAACGCATGAGGCGCCGGGCCACTCGACGCCCTGATGCCATTCCACCCCACAGCCCCGGCCCCCCAGGCCTGGCGGCTTCGCCAGGCGGTGCTCGCAGTTGTGGGCATCGCCTTGTTTTTGGGCTTTATCGCGCTGGGTACCTGGCAGGTGCAGCGCCGCGCATGGAAGCTCGCGTTGATCGAGCGCGTCGATCAACGCGTGCACGCTGCTCCTGTACCCCTGCCCTCCCGCCCAGAGTGGCCCCAGGTGAGTGCGGCCAGCCACGAATACCTGCCCGTCACCGCGCAGGGCCGGTGGCTGCCCGAGAAAACCGTGCTTACCCAGGCCCTGACCGAGCTGGGCTCGGGCTTCTGGGTGATGACGCCCTTGCAGCTGGATGATGGCGCGCAGGTGCTGGTGAACCGGGGTTTTGTGCCGCAGGAGCAGCGCGCCCAATGGCTGGCAAAGCCTATGCCCGCCTCCATCCCCCCTACCTCCACCACCGCGACTGTCCAGGGCCTGGTGCGCATGAGCGAGCCTGACGGTGGTTTTCTGCGCACCAATGCCCCGGCTGAGCAGCGCTGGTACTCGCGCGACATTGCGGCCATCGGCCATTGGCTGCAGTTGCCCGAGACTGCCCCCTTCTTCATCGATGCGGGGTTGCCTCCCGTACCAGGCGCCGCTGCGCCCCCGGCAGCGGATACCAGTTGGCCGCGCGCTGGCATGACGGTGATCCGTTTCCATAACAGCCACCTGGTCTACGCACTGACCTGGTACGGTCTGGCCCTCATGGTTGCGGGTGCTGGCTGGTATGTGGCACGCTACGAGCGCCGCCTGCGCGGCTTTGCGCGCCCTGCCACCACCTTCGCCCCTGATGACACCTCTTCGTCCTGATACTGCGACCGCCGCGCCGCAGCGCAACGCACGCTCGGCCGATGCCGCCGCAGGCATCAAGAACCTGCAGCAGCTGATCGAGCTGCGCTGGATTGCCGTGGTCGGCCAGGTGTTCACCATCGAGATGGCGCACTACAGCCTGAACCTCACGCTGCCTGTGCGCGAGATGCTGCTGGTGGTGGGCTGCTTGGCGGTGTTCAACGTAGTGAGCCTGCTGCGGCTGCGCACCGGTGTGATGGTGCGCAATGTGGAGCTTTTTCTGGCCCTGCTGATCGATGTGGCCGTGCTCACAGTGCAGCTGTACCTGAGCGGGGGCACCAGCAACCCATTCGTCTTCCTGTACCTGCTGCAGATCACGCTGGGGGCCGTGCTGCTGCGCGGCGCCTACATCTGGTCCATCGTGATCATCACGCTGCTGTGTTTTGGCGTGCTGGCCACACACCACCTGCCCCTGGAGTTGCCGCAGGACCTGCACCAGGGCCTGTCGAGCCTTTACGTGATCGGGTTGCTGGTGTGCTTTGTGCTCAACGCCACGCTGGTGGTGGTCTTCATCACCCGCATCAACCTGAACCTGCGTGAACGCGATGCGCGCCTGGCCGCAGCACGCCGCCGCCGCGTGGAAGAAGAGCACATCGTGCGCATGGGCCTCCTGGCCTCAGGGGCTGCCCACGAGCTGGGCACGCCGCTGTCCACGCTGGCCGTGATCCTGGGGGACTGGCAGCATGACAAGCAGCTGGCGGCCCACCCAGCGCTGAAGGAGGACATCGACGAAATGCAGGCCCAGGTGCAGCGCTGCAAGAGCATCGTGAGCGGCATCCTGCTTTCGGCCGGAGAGACACGCGGCGAAGCCTCCATGCAGACCACCGTGCGCACCTTTGTGGATGCCCTGGCCGAAGAATGGCGCAGCACCCGGTCGATGCCGCAGTTCGTCTACGACAACGACTTCGGCGCAGATACGCCCATGGTGTCTGACACCACGCTCCAGCAGATGGTTTTCAATGTGCTGGACAATGCACGCGACGCCTCGCCCGGCTGGGTGCGCCTGGCCGTCACCCGCAACGCCGATGCACTGCGCATCACGGTGACCGACGCAGGGCCGGGCTTTGCCCCCGACATGCTGGCCAAGCTGGGCACGCCCTACCAGTCCTCCAAAAACCGCCCCGGCGGTGGGCTGGGCCTGTACCTTGTGCTCAACGTGGCACGCACGTTGGGTGGCAGCGTGGCGGCACGCAACCGCCCCGAAGGGGGTGCCGAAGTAACCATCGAACTGCCACTGGCGGCGATCGCACTGCCTGAAGCCAAAGCCTGAAGCCATGAGCCCTACCGACGACGAAGAACGAGAACAAGCGCAACCACTGCTGCTCATCGTGGAAGACGACGAGGCCTTTGCCCGCACGCTCGCCCGTTCTTTCGAACGGCGCGGCTACCGCGTGCTGCAGGCTGCCAGCCTGCCCGAGGTCGAAACCCTGCTCGCACACCACACGCCCGGCTTTGCGGTGGTGGACCTCAAGCTCAAGGGCGAAGCCTCGGGCCTGGCCTGCGTGCAAAAGCTGCATGCCGCCAGCGAAGACATGCTGATCGTGGTGCTGACCGGCTTTGCCAGCATTGCCACCGCCGTGGAGGCCGTGAAACTGGGCGCCTGCCACTACCTCGCCAAGCCGTCCAATACCGACGACATCGAGGCCGCTTTTGGCCTGAAGGCGGGCAACACCGAAGTGGAGCTGACCAACCGCTCCAGCTCCATCAAGACGCTGGAATGGGAGCGCATCAACGAGGTGCTGGCAGAAACCGGCTTCAATCTCTCGGAAGCGGCAAGGCGCCTGGGCATGCACCGCCGCACCCTGACCCGCAAGCTGGAAAAGAAACAGGTTCGTTAGGCGGGCACCGGAACCAGGGCTCAATATTTCAAGAATAATTGACTGCTAGCGCTTAAAGGGCTTCATTGTTAGCTATATTTTTTATAGCAAAATCCAGTGAAGCGCCAATCAACTGCCTCGGCCTCCTCCCAAGGCACCTTTCGCGCTTGAGGTCTGGCCTCACATCAGCGCTGGCGCTGCACCAGCCAGTGCTCCGCCTCTTGCTGCTTTCCAAACCGCGCCCAATCCAGCGCATTCTTGCCATGCGGGTCTTTGCGCCACAGGTCCACACCCCGCACCTCCAACCACTCCAGCGCCTGGATGCGCCCTTTGGCAGCAGCCAGCATCGCAGGCGTCTCGCCCCGGCTTGCGGGCGCGGGCTCGTCCAGGGGCTGCACCTGTTCGGCCAGCCACTGCAAACAAGGCACACAACCACTTTGCGCTGCCATATGCGCCGGGCCCCAGTCCCACCGGTTGCGGGCCGCCAGGCTGGCCCCGGCCTGCACCAGGCGTTGGGCGGCAGCGAGGTGGCCGCCATAGAAGGCGCGCAACAACGCAGTGTCTCCACGCTCGCTGTCTTTGTGTGTCTGGCGAAGGTCGGGCTGGGCACCAGCCTGCAACAGCAGCTCGATGTGTTCCAGCTGCCCCCGGTGGGCCGCCAGCATGAGCACGGACGAGCCGCTGGGCGCGAGCAGGTTGGGGTTGGCGCCTGCTGCCAGGGCTGCGCCCAGGGCCCGGGCATCACCGGCGTCCTGCGCGTCGAGCAGCGCGTCGTCCGCTGCAGAATACGACGCAGGTGGCTGTACGGCGGCGGCGACGGGCGCAGCCGATGGCCCGGGCAGAGCCGGGCGCATCAGGCCGACAAGGGACGGCCCCCAGATCCACCAGGCCAGAGCAACTGCCAGCAGCAGCAATCCCCAGGCCGGGCGCGAATGCCCGGAGCGGGCAGGCCGCTGTGCGCCAGGGCTGAAATGGCCCCGGCGGTGCGCCCAGGCCCGCGCGATGGATTGGCCCAACGCAGTGGCAGCCCCTTCGCCACTGACGCCGGGGGTCAACCGAACCAGGGTGCCATCGCGCTCGCGCGCATAGACAGCGAAATAAGGGGTCTCGCTGGCGCCGCTGCCGGTGGAATACAGCAGCTTGTGCACCAGGCTCTGGCTGGCCTGTCCGGGCAGGGCGTCTGCCCGCGACCACAGCGCAGAGTAGCGGCGCACGGTGAGGCCCTCATCCCGCACAGACAGAGTCCAGCGGCAGGTGGCAGCCTGCAGGACAAAGGCGACCAGCAGCCACCAGGCGCCGGTGGCCACAAAGAATGGTGGCAATGCGATGCCGCCAGAGCCGAAACGGCCGTTCACGAAGGCCTCCGCCACAAGACCCGCCAGCACCAGGCCTGCAGCCCAGCGCCAGCCGCGACGGCTGAATTCAAACTGCCACGCATGCGGGGTCTCCAGCAGCGTAACGGAAGCGGGCAGGAGCAAGGCGCCCTCACCATCCAGGCCCGCTTCTCCTTCTCCGTGGGCCGGATCAGCGGGCGCGATGGGGGTCACTTTCTTCCAGATAGCGCGCCGGTCAAAGCGATCGGCCTGCTCGTGGCCAAACGCCTGTGGGGCCGCCTGCACGGGCACGTCGTAGGTCAGCTCTACGTCCCCGCCCGGGGTGCGCAGCAACTCCAGCCGCCAGTCCACACGTTCACCAGAGCGTTGCGCGCTGTGCGGGGGCGCGTCGGGTGGCAGGTCAAAACGGGCCGTCAGCCGCAGTCCACCATCGGCCGTGGGCTGCACACGCGCGGTTTCAGAGAAAGACTCCACACAACGCTCCGGCGAACCGGAGCTCGATTCATCCACCCGGTACTGGGCCAGGCGCAGCTGCAGCTGCTGGCCCTGCTGGTAGGCGGCGGCACGCTCGGGCAGGAGCAGTGTCATCTCGACCGGGTGGCCCGCACGCGGGACTGTGGGCAGTGCGGTCAGCTCTGCGCCCGCGTAGCGCCAAGCCATGTGGGTATGGCGCACCGACTGGGCCACCAGCCCCAGGCCGATCATCACGAAGAGGGAGATGAAGGCCTTGGCAAACCAGGGGGCGCTGGATTGTGTCCACAGCAAGGCCGCCATAGGGAACGCAATACCGCACCAGAAGATGGTGAAAAACCAGATAGCACCCACCGAAGTGCCGGAAGCGCCCTTCGCGAACAAGCTGGTGGGCGACGAGCCCGGCTGCAGGCCGCCACTGCCAGCTGCCGGCGATGCCCCACCGGCCCTGACCAGAGCCAGCAGGGTGTGCAGAAAAAACCAGGCCGCCACCAGCCCCACCAAGGTAAAAACCAGGGCAAACGGAATGCGGAAAATCTGCAGCGACCAACGGATGGAGGGATCGATGAGCGACTGCGACGGATCGTTGGGATTGACCAGGACCGTGATGCCCAGCCCCCGTGCCTGCGCGCTCTGAAGACGCCCCGCCCACTGCCGTGGCCAGTCGTCGATGTTGTCGCTGTTGCCCCGCGCGTCCAGGCCGACGCGGGTGCCTTCGTAAGCCTTGCCCGCCACCTGATAGCGGTAGCGGGCCTGCACTTCGTAGGTGGCGCCATCGCTGCTGTGGTGCGTCTTGAGTTCAGCCGACAGGACTTCGGCCTGCACAGGCTGCCAGCCACGCACCTGCAGGGCAGTATCGAGCGTACGGGCGAGGGGCTTGAGCCCGGCGTGGTAGCCGCCCAACCCAAACCCCAGAGCGAAGACCGCGCTGATCAGCAGCGCCGCGAGGCGTGCCCCTACGCTGCTGGTCTTGTCGGCATTGTTTTTCTCTCTTGCCATGGATGTCCCCCCATTTCGTTTTGTTTTTATGGCTGGAGCATAGCGACGAAATCATGACATTTGCGTGACAAAAACACGTCCATTGCGTGACACGCCGTGGCATGGCTTGGCGATTGCGTGGTTTGCAACAAACATCCAGCGCCAAAAAAAAAGCGGCTCCGAAGAGCCGCTTTTTGCTGGTCCATCCATCCCCGAGGGGAAGGATCAGGCGGTCACGCCGTCTGCCACTTCCTTGAACTCGGCGATCTGGTCGAAGTTCATGTACTTGTAGATCTTGTCGCCGTTCTGGTTGATGACACCGATGTCTGCCAGGTACTCTTCCTTGGAAGGAATGCGACCCAGCTTGGAGCAGATGGCCGAGAGTTCGGCCGAGCCCAGGTACACGTTGGTGTTCTTGCCCAGACGATTGGGGAAATTGCGCGTGCTGGTGGACATCACGGTAGCGCCTTCCTTCACCTGCGCCTGGTTGCCCATGCACAGCGAGCAGCCGGGCATTTCCATGCGGGCACCGGCCGCGCCGAACACGCCGTAGTGGCCTTCTTCGGTGAGCTGGTGCGCATCCATCTTCGTGGGCGGGGCCATCCACAGCTTGACGGGGATGTCCTTCTTACCTTCGAGCAGCTTGGAGGCTGCACGGAAGTGGCCGATGTTGGTCATGCACGAGCCGATGAACACTTCGTCGATGGCAGCACCCGCCACGTCCGACAGCGTCTTGGCGTCGTCGGGATCGTTGGGGCAGCAAACGATGGGCTCGGTGATTTCGGCCAGGTCGATCTCGATGACGGCCGCGTACTCGGCATCTTCATCAGGTGCCAGCAGCTGGGGGTTGGCCAGCCAGGCTTCCATGGCCTTGATGCGGCGGCCGATGGTGCGCGCGTCGGCATAGCCTTGGGCGATCATGTTCTTGAGCAGCACGATGTTCGAGTTGATGTACTCGATCACGGGTTCCTTGTTCAGGCGCACCGTGCAGCCAGCGGCAGAGCGCTCGGCCGAGGCGTCAGACAGTTCGAACGCTTGCTCGACCTTCATGTCAGGCAGGCCTTCGATTTCCAGGATGCGGCCCGAGAAGATGTTCTTCTTGCCCTGCTTGGCCACTGTGAGCAGGCCTTGCTTGATGGCGTACAGCGGAATCGCGTGCACCAGGTCACGCAGCGTGACGCCGGGCTGCATCTGGCCCTTGAAGCGCACCAGCACCGACTCAGGCATGTCCAGGGGCATCACGCCCGTGGCTGCGGCGAACGCCACCAGGCCAGAACCTGCAGGGAAGCTGATGCCGATAGGGAAACGCGTATGCGAGTCGCCGCCTGTTCCCACGGTGTCGGGCAGCAGCATGCGGTTGAGCCAGCTGTGGATGATGCCGTCGCCAGGCTTGAGCGAGATGCCGCCGCGCGTGCTGATGAAGTCAGGCAGCTCGTGGTGCATCTTCACGTCCACGGGCTTGGGGTACGCAGCCGTGTGGCAGAAGGACTGCATCACCAGATCGGAGCTGAAGCCCAGGCAGGCCAGGTCCTTGAGTTCGTCGCGGGTCATGGGTCCGGTGGTGTCCTGCGAGCCCACCGAGGTCATACGGGGTTCGCAGTAGGTGCCGGGCACCACACCCAGGCCTTCGGGCAGTCCGCAGGCGCGGCCGACCATCTTCTGGGCCAGCGTGAAACCCTTGCCGGTGGCGGCAGGCACTTGCGGCAGGCGGAACAGCGTGGAAGGCGGCAGGCCCAGGGCTTCGCGGGCCTTGGCAGTCAAGCCACGGCCAATGATCAGCGGAATGCGGCCACCGGCACGCACTTCGTCGAACAGGACTTCGCTCTTGACTTCGAATTCGGCAATCACGTTACCGTCCTTGAGCGCCTTGCCAGCGTAGGGCAGCAGTTCGATCTCGTCGCCCATGTGCATCTGGCTTACATCCAGTTCGATGGGCAGTGCACCAGCGTCTTCCATGGTGTTGTAGAAGATGGGCGCAATCTTGCTGCCCAGGCACACGCCGCCGAAGCGCTTGTTGGGCACGAACGGGATGTCTTCGCCCGTGAACCACAGCACGCTGTTGGTGGCGGACTTGCGGCTCGAACCCGTGCCGACCACGTCGCCCACGTAGGCCACCAGGTTGCCACGCGCGCGCAGGTCTTCGATGAACTTCACCGGGCCGCGCTTGCCGTCTTCTTCGGGCGTGATGCCGTCGCGCTTGTTCTTGAGCATGGCCAGCGCGTGCAGCGGGATGTCGGGGCGGCTCCACGCGTCAGGTGCGGGCGACAGGTCGTCGGTGTTGGTTTCGCCAGTGACCTTGAGCACGGTGAGCTTGATGCTCTGGGGCACTTCGGGGCGGCTGGTGAACCACTCGGCATCGGCCCAGCTTTGCAGCACGGCCTTGGCGAAGGTGTTGCCCTTGTCGGCCTTTTCCTTGACGTCATGGAACTGATCGAACATGAGCAGCGTCTTCTTGAGCGCTTCGGCGGCGACGGAGGCCACCGCAGCGTCGTCCAGCAGGTCGATCAGGGGGGTGAGGTTGTAGCCGCCCAGCATGGTGCCCAAAAGCTGCGTGGCGCGCTCGCGGCCAATCAGCGTGCACACCTCAGTACCGTGCGCCACGGCAGCCAGGTAGCTGGCCTTGACCTTGGCGGCGTCGTCCACACCGGCAGGCACGCGGTGCGTGATCAGGTCCACCAGCGTGGCTTCTTCGCCCGCAGGGGGGTTCTTGAGCAGCTCGATCAGCTCGCCCGTCTGCTTGGCGGTCAGCGGCAGGGGCGGGATGCCGAGGGCGGCGCGCTCGGCCACGTGGTCACGGTAGGCTTTCAACATCATTTTTCTCCGGTTGCGTTCTAAAGTGGGGCGGCGTGCAGCGCGGCGGCGTTTTTCGATAGCCGGGGCGCCTGCATGCGCGGGGTCGTGCGGTTTTCTTCTCTGTGGCGCTGCGCTGGTGAAGGGCTTACTTCAGGGGTTCCAGCACACTGACGGGCGGGTTTTTCTTGATGGCCTCGGCCACCACCACCTGCTGCGGGCTCATGCATTCGTCGGCCAGGCGTTGACCCAGTTTCTGGTTCATCAGCATGGACTTGTTGGCGATCTGCAGCCAGACGGCGCCACCCTTCTGGTCTTCCAGGCGCACCGTGCCCGTGGTGGTAGCGACCGGGGCCATGAAGTACTTGAAGCCCTTGCCTTCCACATGGAAGTGGCCTGGGCTCGCGGGCTCGGCGGTCACGGTGACAAAGGCACCGAGTTCGCAGGGAATGCGGCCCACGTGCACACGTTCGGCAATGGCCAGTTCTTCGGGAGACAGCGCGGCTTCGGCAGCAATGATGCCGGTGGCCACCTGGTTCGCCGCGCTCTTGAGCTGGCTGCGGCTGCTGGTGCCTTCGGTTTTGGCCACCGAAGATTTCTTGGCGGCAGGCGCCTTGTCCGCAGCCTTGGCAGACTTCGTATCGGACTTGGCAGCGGGCTTTGCTGCAGGTTTGGCGGCAGCCTTGGTCTCGGGTTTGGCTTCGGTCTTGGCAGGGGTTTGCGCCAGGGCGAGGGCTGGAGCCAGCAGCATCAGGGCAGAGGCGATAAAGGATTTCATGGGAGGTCCTGCGTGGAAAAATTCAGGAATGTTCACAACGGAACGGAGGCCGACGCGCCAAACCAATGGCGCACGGCAAGAGGAAGTGTGCGCCCGGTACGGTGGGCGCGCTCCAGCACCTGCCAGTAAAAGCGATAACTGGCGCGGTCGTGCAACGTGCCTTCAAAGCTGATGGGAGCCCAATCAGAATCTGCGGCAGCAGCTATTATTTTCGAAGCAACTTCGATGTCATCCTGCTGAGGCGCAAACGCCTGCAGGATGGGTCGGATCTGTGCGGGATGGATGCTCCACATGCGGGTATAGCCCAGCTCGCGCGCGGCACGGCTGGCGGCGCCTTGCATGGCCACCGTATCGGCGAACTCCGTCACCACACAATGCGATGGCACCTTGCCGTGGGCATGGCAGGCAGCGGCAATCTCCAGCTTGGCACGCACCACCAGTGGGTGAGAAAACTGCCCCGCCGAAGTCATGCCATGCGCAGGGATGGCGCCACCATGGGCCGACACAAAATCCATGAGGCCAAAACTCAGGCTCTGCACGCGCGGGTGGGCTGCGATTTCAAAAGCACGGTGCACCGCAGCAGGGGATTCGATGAGGACATGGATCGGTACCGGGGCGGCAGAGGCTTTCTCCAGCGCCCGCTCCGCTGCCAGTACGTCGTCCACAGATTCCACCTTGGGAACCATGATGTGGCTGAGCCGATGGCCTGCTTCGCCCGCTATCGTGGCGACATCGTTGGCGAATGCCGGGTGGTCCACCGCGTGGACCCGGGCGGCCACGCGGGCACCGGGTGCAGCGCCCAGGGCCAGACGGGCAACCAGCCGGGCGTGGTCGGCTTCAAGGCCGACGGGGGCGCCGTCTTCGCAATCGAGGGTGACATCAAAGACGCAGGTACCGAACTCCTGCGTCATCTCGGCCTGCAGCTGCAGGCTCTTGCGCATGCGCGCTTCGACGCCGCTGTAGTGGTCACAGACCGGCAGGAAGCCTGTCTGCGCCTGGGCGCCCAGCAACACATCGCGTGGATGGGATGGCGCAGCGCCCTGCCCCTGCGCGGGGACCCGGGCGGCCCGAAGGCCCGATGCCTGTGGCGTCGGCTGCATGGCGCTCACCTGGTTTACAGCAGGTGCTTGACGCCGTCTTGCTCGCCTTGCAGCTCAGCCAGCGTGATGTTGATGCGCTCTTGCGAGAACGCGTCGATTTCCAGACCTTCAACGATCTTGTACTCGCCGTTTTCGCACGTCACGGGGAAACCGAACATGGTGTCCTTGGGGATGCCGTACTGGCCGTCCGAAGGAATGCCCATGGTGACCCACTTGCCGTTGGTGCCCAGGGCCCAGTCACGCATGTGGTCGATGGCGGCGTTGGCAGCCGAAGCAGCCGACGACAGGCCACGCGCTTCGATGATGGCAGCGCCGCGCTTGCCCACGGTGGGCAGGAAAGTGTTGGCGTTCCATTCCTGGTCGTTGATCATCTTGGCGACGCTTTCACCGTTGATGGTGGCGAAGCGGTAGTCGGCGTACATCGTGGGCGAATGGTTGCCCCAGACGGTCAGCTTTTCGATGTCCGCCACGGCCTTGCCGGTCTTGGCAGCGATCTGGCTGGCAGCGCGGTTGTGGTCCAGGCGCAGCATGGCGGTGAAGTTCTTGCGTGGCAGGTCGGGGGCCGACTTCATGGCGATGTAGGCGTTGGTGTTGGCAGGGTTGCCGACGACCAGCACCTTCACGTTGCGCGAAGCCACGGCATTCAGGGCCTTGCCCTGTGCCGTGAAGATGGCGCCGTTGACAGCCAGCAGTTCGGCGCGTTCCATGCCCGGGCCGCGGGGGCGCGAACCGACCAACAGGGCGTAGTCGGCGTCCTTGAAAGCGGTCATGGGGTCGCTGTGGGCTTCCATGCCCACCAGCAGGGGGAACGCGCAATCGTCCAGCTCCATCATCACGCCCTTGAGCGCCTTCTGGGGGCCTTCGACAGGCACTTCGAGCAATTGCAGGATGACGGGCTGGTCCTTGCCCAGCATTTCGCCGGAGGCGATGCGGAACAGCAGGGCGTAACCAATTTGACCAGCGGCACCGGTGACGGCGACGCGAACAGGCTTCTTGCTCATGGTGAAAACTCCAGGGAAGTGAGGAAAACAGGTGTGAGTGCAACGCAAGCACCAGCGCCTGTTACCAGCAGCCCGTGCCCCGCAAAACAGCCTTGGAGTGTACCGCTGATTGGACACCTCGGTCAATTTGTCTTATGTCTTATATAAGATATGATTAACACCCTGACACAGCCCGCATATCACTTCGCGTGCGGCCCGCCCTTCTCCCGATCGCCATGTCCTCGCTTCCGCTCAACGCCGACAACCCTGCGCAGCCTTTGGCAGGCACGGGCTCTGCCACGCCCGCGTTCAGCCCCCTGTACCAGCAGATCAAAGGGCTCATCCTGCAAAGTCTGCAACAGGGCGAGTGGAAACCGGGCGAATCCATCCCCAGCGAGATGGAGCTGGCTGCACGCTTTCGCGTGAGTCAGGGCACGGTGCGCAAGGCCATTGACGAGCTGGCGGCCGAAAACCTCGTGATGCGGCGCCAGGGCAAGGGCACCTTTGTGGCCACCCATGCCGAGCAGCATGTGCAGTACCGTTTTCTCAAGCTCATGCCCGACACGGGAGACGTCCGCGTGGAGGGCCCTGCACAGCGCAAGGTGATCGATTGTCGGCGTGTGCGTGCCAGCGCTGACGTTGCACGCGCACTGGCACTGCGCAGCGCCGACCCGGTGGTCCAGGCGCGGCGAGTCCTGTCATTCGCAGGCGTACCCACCATCCTAGAAGACATCTGGCTGCCCGGCCAGGCTTTCAAAGGGCTGACGGCCGAACAGTTGGCCAACTACCAAGGCCCTACTTACGCCATGTTTGAACTCGACTTCGGCGTACGCATGGTACGTGCCGAGGAGAAAATACGTGCCGTACTTCCCGATGCCGACCAGGCGGCGATGCTGCAGATCCCACAGGCCACGCCGCTGCTGAGCGTGGAGCGCATCGCCTACACCTACAACGACGTTCCGATGGAGTTACGGCGCGGCCTGTACCTGACCGACACGCACCATTACCGTAACGAACTGAGCTGACACCACCCTGGCAACTGAGCGGAAACGTAGAACATTCGGGCTGGAGCAAACCCTTCTTGTTGCGTTGCAATAGAATTTTGCGTTCTTTGCATCTTCAAATTACAAAGCAGTTACATCCACGAAAGCACACAACATGACAGAACTCGCCAAAAAACGGCCTGAATTCCGCAACATCAATGCCTTCAAGGACCTGACCACCTACCGCATGACTCCTGCCGCGTGGGTTTCGATCCTGCACCGCGGCAGCGGGCTGATCATGTTCCTGCTGCTGCCCTTCGTCATCTGGATGTTCGACACCTCGGTGTCGTCTGAAATCTCGTTCGCCCGGTTCTCGGCGGCCTTCAACATCGGCATTGGCTTCGTGCCCGGCTGGTTCATCAAACTGGTGGCCCTGGCACTGATCTGGGCCTATCTGCACCACTTCACCGCCGGCCTGCGCCACCTGTGGATGGACGTGAGCCACAGCGCCGTGAACAAGGAATTCGGCAAGTCCTCGGCCTTTGTCGTCCTGGCCATCAGCATCACGCTGACCCTGGTGCTGGGCGCCAAGCTTTTCGGCCTGTACTGATCGATCAACCCCAAAAAGCGGCGGCTGCTGCCAGGCAGTGCCCGCCGAAGAACGAGAGGAAATTCCCATGTCCGTCAATTACGGTTCCAAGCGCGTCGTCGTCGGCGCCCACTATGGCCTGCGCGACTGGCTCAGCCAGCGCGTCACGGCAGTCCTGATGGCCCTGTTCACCCTGGCATTGCTGGCCCAGGTGATCTTCTCCAAAGGCCCCATCGGCTACGACAAATGGGCCGGTATCTTCTCGGCCCAGTGGATGAAGGTGCTGACCTTCTCCGTGATCGTTGCACTGGCTTGGCACGCCTGGATCGGCCTGCGTGAAGTCTTGATGGACTACATCAAGCCCGTGGGCCTGCGCCTGGCACTGCAGGTGTTCAGCATCGTCTGGCTGGTCGGCTGTGCCGGCTGGGGTATCCAGGTTTTGTGGCGTCTCTGATTGATCCCCGCGACTGAAGGCAAAAAATAATGAGCTACACCAACGCTAACATCACCCGCCGCAAGTTCGATGTCGTCATCGTCGGCGCAGGCGGCTCCGGCATGCGTGCCGCGCTTGAACTCTCCCGCGCAGGCCTGAACGTGGCCTCGCTGTCCAAGGTTTTCCCCACCCGTTCGCACACCGTGGCTGCACAAGGCGGCGTGAGCGCATCGCTGGGCAACATGTCCGAAGACAACTGGCACTACCACTTCTACGACACCATCAAGGGCTCCGACTGGCTGGGCGACCAGGACGCCATCGAGTTCATGTGCCGCGAAGCACCCAAGGTGGTGTATGAGTTGGAACACTTCGGCATGCCGTTCGACCGCAACCCCGACGGCACCATCTACCAGCGCCCCTTTGGCGGCCACACCGCCAACTATGGCGAAAAGCCCGTGCAACGCGCCTGCGCCGCTGCCGACCGCACCGGCCACGCCATGCTGCACACGCTGTACCAGCAGAACGTGAAGGCCAAGACCAACTTCTTCGTCGAATGGATGGCGCTGGACCTGGTCCGCGACGCCGACGGCGACGTGGTGGGCGTAACCGCCCTGGAAATGGAAACCGGCGACCTGTACATCCTGGAAGCCAAGACCGTGCTGCTGGCCACCGGCGGTGCAGGTCGCATCTTTGCGGCATCGACCAACGCCTTCATCAACACCGGTGACGGCCTGGGCATGGCGGCACGTGCCGGCATTGCGCTGCAGGACATGGAGTTCTGGCAGTTCCACCCCACGGGCGTGGCCGGCGCCGGCGTGCTGCTGACCGAAGGCTGCCGTGGCGAAGGCGCTATTTTGCTCAACAGCAACGGCGAGCGCTTCATGGAGCGTTATGCGCCCACCATGAAGGATCTGGCCCCGCGCGACTTCGTGTCCCGCTGCATGGACCAGGAAATCAAGGAAGGTCGCGGCTGCGGTCCCAACAAGGACTACATCCTGCTCAAGCTCGACCACCTGGGTGCAGACACCATCCATAAGCGCCTGCCTTCGGTGTACGAAATCGGCGTCAACTTCGCCAACGTGGACATCACCAAGGAACCTATTCCTGTGGTGCCCACCATCCACTACCAGATGGGTGGCGTGCCTACCAACATCAACGGCCAGGTGGTTGCACAAGCCAACGGCATCAACAACGAAGTGGTCAACGGCCTGTACGCCGTGGGCGAATGCGCCTGCGTGTCGGTGCACGGCGCCAACCGCCTGGGCACCAACTCGCTGCTGGACCTGCTGGTGTTCGGCAAGGCCGCTGGCCGCCACATCGTCGAGTTCAACAACAAGAACAAGGAGCACAAGCCCCTGCCCAAGGATGCGGCCGACCGCACCTTGGAGCGCTTGAACCAGCTCGACAAGTCGAACGAAGGCATCTACGCGCAAAACCTGGCTGGCGACATCCGCTCCACCATGCAGCAGCATGCCGGCGTGTTCCGCACCCAGGCCAGCATGGACGAAGGCGTCAAGAAGATCGCCGAGATCCGCAGCCGCGTGGCCAACGTGACGCTGAAGGACAAGTCCAAGGTGTTCAACACCGCCCGCATCGAAGCGCTGGAAGTGGACAACCTGATCGAAGTGGCGCAGGCCACCATGGTGTCGGCCGCCGCCCGCAAGGAATGCCGTGGCGCCCACACCGTGTACGACTACGAGCACCCAGCCGACCACGCCGAGTTCCCCCTGGGCCGCAATGACCAGGAGTGGATGAAGCACACCCTGTGGTACAGCGAAGGCAACCGCCTCGCCTACAAGCCGGTCAACCTCAAGCCCCTGACGGTGGACAGCGTGCCCCCCAAGGTCCGTACGTTCTAAACAGTAGCCCCACGAGAGAAGAACCATGCAAAAGCGCACATTCCAAATCTACCGCTACGACCCGGACAAGGACGCCAAGCCTTACATGCAGACCATCGAGATCGAACTCGACGGCCATGAACGCATGCTGCTGGACGCCCTGATGAAGCTCAAGGAGCAGGACCCCACGCTGTCGTTCCGCCGCTCGTGCCGCGAAGGCGTCTGTGGCTCCGACGCGATGAACATCAATGGCAAGAACGGCCTGGCGTGCCTGACGAACATGAACACCCTGAAGGGCACGATTGTTCTCAAGCCCCTGCCCGGCCTGCCCGTGATCCGCGACCTGATCGTGGACATGACGCAGTTCTTCAAGCAGTACAACTCGATCAAGCCCTACCTGATCAACGAGCAGATTCCACCCGACCGCGAGCGCCTGCAGTCTCCCGAAGAGCGCGAAGAGCTCAACGGCCTGTACGAGTGCATCCTGTGTGCCAGCTGCTCCACGAGCTGCCCCAGCTTCTGGTGGAACCCCGACAAGTTCGTGGGCCCTGCCGGACTGCTGCAGGCCTACCGCTTCATCGCCGACAGCCGCGATGACGCCACCGGCCAGCGCCTCGATAACCTCGAAGACCCGTACCGCCTGTTCCGTTGCCACACCATCATGAACTGCGTGGACGTCTGCCCCAAGGGCCTGAACCCCACGAAGGCCATCGGCAAGATCAAGGAACTGATGGTGCGTCGCGCCATCTGACCGGGGCCCAGGACCGCCATGGGTGCAACCGCCACCACCGCCCCCTCGGCAGCCTCGCCGCTGCTGACGGAACGCGAACTCAGCAAGCTGCACTGGCGCTGCCGGCGCGGCCTGCTGGAAAACGATCTGTTCATCGAACAGTTCTTCACCCGTTTCGAGCCTGAGCTGAACCAGCGCCACGCCCAGGGCCTTGCGGCCCTGATGGACCTCGCCGACAACGACCTCCTGGACCTGCTGCTTTGCCGCAAGGAACCCAGTGAGACGCTGGATGCGCCCGAGGTGCATGAAGTGCTGGGCATGCTGCGGGAAAGCGGCGGCACCCCCGTGCTGGGCACCTGACGAGCGGGTTTTCTCGCTCTGAAAAGATCCCAGCCCCACCAGACCGGATGATCATCGGCAAACCTAAGGAAAGTAACAATGAAGCTAGCTGACAACAAAGCCACCCTGTCGTTCAGTAACGGCGGTCCCAGCGTGGACCTGCCGGTCTACCAGGGCACCATTGGCCCGGATGTCATCGACATCCGCAAGCTGTATGCGCAGACGGGCATGTTCACCTATGACCCAGGCTTCCTGTCAACGGCAGCCACCCAGTCGGCCATCACCTACATTGACGGCGACAAGGGCGAACTGCTGTACCGCGGCTACCCCATTGAGCAGCTGGCTGAAAACTGCGACTTCCTGGAAACCTGCCACCTGCTGCTGTACGGCGACCTGCCCAACGAAGCGCAGAAGACCGACTTCACGAGCCGCGTGACCAACCACACCATGGTCAACGAGCAGATGCAGTTCTTCCTGCGTGGCTTCCGCCGTGACGCGCACCCCATGGCCGTGCTGACCGGCCTGGTGGGCGCCCTGTCGGCCTTCTACCACGACAGCACGGACATCAACAATCCGCAGCACCGTGAGATCGCCGCCATCCGCCTGATCGCCAAGATGCCCACGCTGGTCGCCATGGCCTACAAGTACGGCATGGGCCAGCCCTACATGTACCCGCAGAACAACCTCTCGTATGCAGGCAACTTCCTGCGCATGATGTTCGGTACGCCCTGCGAAGAGTACAAGGTCAACCCCGTGCTGGAACGCGCGCTCGACCGCATCTTCATCCTGCACGCAGACCACGAGCAGAACGCTTCGACCTCCACCGTGCGCCTGTGCGGCTCGTCGGGCACCAACCCGTTTGCGGCTATCGCGGCGGGCGTGGCCTGCCTGTGGGGCCCTGCCCACGGCGGCGCCAACGAAGCAGCACTGAACATGCTGTACGACATCCAGGCCCAAGGCGGCGTGGAAAAGATCGGCGACTTCATCAAGCAGGTCAAGGACAAGAACTCCGGCGTCAAGCTCATGGGCTTTGGCCACCGCGTGTACAAGAACTACGACCCCCGCGCCAAGCTCATGCAAGAGACTTGCAATGAAGTGCTGGCCGAGCTGGGCCTGGAAAACGACCCGCTGTTCAAGCTGGCCAAGGAACTGGAAAAGATCGCCCTGGAAGACGACTACTTCGTGCAGCGCAAGCTCTACCCGAACGTGGACTTCTACTCCGGCATCGTGCAGCGCGCCATCGGCATTCCTGTGAACCTGTTCACCGGCATCTTCAGCCTGGCCCGCACCGTGGGCTGGATCGCCCAGCTCAACGAAATGATCGGCGACCCCGAGTACAAGATCGGCCGCCCCCGCCAGCTGTTCACCGGCTCCGAGCGCCGCGACGTGCCACCACTGGCCAAGCGTTGACCGGTACGGCGCCCCGCGCGCCGTCCACCCCCTCCCGAAGCCCGCAGGCAGTGCCTGCGGGCTTTTTTCATGGGCGCCCCACACAGGCCAAGCCGTGCCGGATGCACATACTCCCCCCTAGTTAAAAGGTTTTTTGACTACCTAGCGCACGACCAGTATGGGGTTATCTTTTATACTGCCACCCAGTACAAAGACAGCCCCCGCACCCCACACCCGCAACCCATGCCCCACACCCCCGAAGACAAGCAACGCGCCATCACCCGACTGCGCCGCATCAAGGGCCAGGCCGAGGCGCTGGAACGCGCGGTGGAGGCGGGCAGCGACTGTGCCCCCATCCTGCAGCAGCTGGCGGCCATGCGTGGCGCCGTGCACGGACTGATGGCCGACCTGCTCGACAGCCATGTGCGCGAGACGCTGGCGGAAAAACCAGCACCGTCGCAGCAGGCCATTGACGAAACACTGGCGTTGCTTCGCTCCTACCTCAAATAGACCGTCCCCATCCGATTGACCGAAAGGAACACCCCATGAAATCCCGTGCCGCCGTCGCCTTCAAAGCCGGAGAACCCCTGCAGATCGTCGAGATCGACGTGGCCCCGCCCAAGAAGGGCGAAGTGCTCATCAAGATCACCGACACCGGCGTGTGCCACACCGACGCCTTCACCCTGAGCGGTGACGACCCCGAAGGCCTGTTCCCCGTGGTGCTGGGCCATGAAGGCGCTGGCATCGTGGTGGAAGTTGGCGAAGGCGTGACCAGCGTGAAGCCCGGCGACCACGTGATCCCGCTCTACACCGCCGAATGTGGCGAGTGCCTGTTCTGCAAGAGCGGCAAGACCAACCTGTGCGTGAGCGTGCGCGCCACACAGGGCAAAGGCGTGATGCCCGACGGCACCACGCGCTTCAGCTACAACGGCCAGCCCATCTACCACTACATGGGCTGCAGCACCTTCAGCGAATACACCGTGGTGGCCGAGGTGTCGCTCGCCAAGGTCAACTCCAACGCCAACCCCGAGCAGGTCTGCCTGCTGGGCTGCGGCGTGACCACGGGCCTGGGCGCCGTCAAGAACACCGCAAAGGTACAAGAGGGCGATACGGTCGCCGTGTTCGGCCTGGGCGGCATCGGCCTGGCGGTCATTCAAGGCGCCAAGCTGGCCAAGGCTGGGCGCATCATTGCCGTGGACACCAACCCCTCCAAGTTCGATCTGGCCCGCACCTTTGGCGCCACCGACTGCGTGAACCCCAAGGACCATGACAAGCCGATCCAGCAGGTCATCGTGGAGATGACAACCTGGGGCGTGGACCACAGCTTTGAGTGCATTGGCAACGTCAACGTGATGCGCGCCGCCCTCGAATGCGCGCACCGCGGCTGGGGCCAGTCGGTCATCATCGGCGTGGCCGGTGCGGGGCAAGAGATCAGCACCCGCCCCTTCCAGCTCGTCACCGGCCGCAAGTGGATGGGCACGGCGTTTGGCGGCGTCAAGGGCCGCAGCGAGCTGCCCGGCATGGTCGAAGACGCGATGGCGGGCAAGATCCAGCTGGCGCCGTTTGTCACGCACACCATGGGCCTCAAGGACATCAACGAAGCGTTTGATTTGATGCACGAAGGCAAGTCGATCCGCTCCGTCGTTAAATACGCAGTGGCCTGACCCCTGCAGAGCAGCCAACGTTTGAGACGCCCGAACGCCCCTTTACCCGTTCGGGCTGAGCCTGTCGAAGCCATGGCACGCCTTGCCACCAACCCTTCGACAGGCTCAGGGCATACGGGCTCGGTCTAAGGTCAATTTCCAATTCGAGCAGAAAAGACCTCCAGCGCTTATCCATCAAGCGCTAGCAGCTATTATTTTCAGAGCATCCACCATGGCCATCTCCCTGGAACTCCTCAGCATCCACGCCTGCTTTGGCGGCGAGCAGCGCTTCTACCAGCAAGCCTCCACCGAAATCGGGCTGCCCATGAAGTTCTCGGTGTTCCTGCCCCCGCAGGCGCAGCAAGGGCCCGTGCCCGCCCTGCTGTTCCTGGCGGGCCTCACCTGCACCGAAGAAACCTTCATGGTCAAGGCCGGTGCCCAGCGCCTGGCGGCCGAGCTGGGCCTGGCACTCATCGCGCCCGACACCAGCCCGCGCGGGGCCAATGCGCCGGGTGAGGCCGACAGCTGGGACTTTGGGGTGGGCGCAGGCTTTTATCTGGACGCCACGCAGGCGCCGTGGCGCACCCACTGGCGCATGGAGAGCTACCTCCTGAAAGAGCTGCTGCCGCTGGTCTCAGCCCAGTTGCCCATCGACGGCACCCGCCTGGGCATCACCGGCCACTCGATGGGCGGGCATGGCGCGCTCACGCTGGCGCTGCGCCATCCGGGCCGTTTCCAGAGCCTGTCGGCCTTTGCCCCCATCTGCGCGCCCACCCAGTGCCCATGGGGTGAGAAAGCCTTCACGGGCTACCTGGGCGCAGACCGCACGGGCTGGATCGAGCACGACGCCACGGTACTCATGCAGCACCAGCCGGTCGCGCCTTACCCTGCGGGCATCCTCATCGACCAAGGCCTGTCCGACAAGTTTCTGGCCGACCAACTGCACCCACACCTGTTCGAAGCTGCGTGCCAGGCCATCGGCCAGCCGCTCAGCCTGCGCCGCCACGCGGGCTACGACCACGGCTACTACTTCATTCAAACCTTCATGGCCGACCACCTGGCGCACCACGCCAGAAACCTGCTGCCGCAGTCCGAACGTTAATGCGGCCTTAAGCCTCGGGCGCCACAGTGCGCCCCATGCCTTTGATACTGCAGCGCCTGCTGCTTCCCCACCTGGCCACGGGCACCGCGCCCCGGCCCGTTTCCACCGCAACACGCCACCTGCACCCCGCCTGGGTGGTGGTGCTCATCAGCACCTGGCTGGCCACGGCCTGCAATGTGCCGCTGTGGCGCGAGGTGGCGCAGTTGCCGGGCCAGGGCAGCCTGCGCGGCTGGGGCTTTGCCATCGCGTTTGCGCTCATCGTGGCAGCGGGCAATGCCGCACTGCTGAGCCTGCTGGCCTGGCGCTGGACGCTCAAGCCCGCCGCCTCCGTGCTGGTGGTGATGGCTGCGTTTGGCGCGTATTTCATGCTGGCCTACGGCGTGGCCATTGACGCCAGCATGCTCACCAACGTGCTGCAAACCGACGTCAAAGAGGCGGGTGACCTGCTCAACTGGCGCATGCTGGCCACCGTGCTGGCGCTGGCCGTGCCACCGCTGTGGTGGCTGCTGCGCCGCCCCGTGTTGCGGCTGAGCACCCTGCGCCACGTGGCACACAACGGGCTGCTGCTGGCGGGCGCCATCGCCCTCATCGTGGTGTGCCTGCTGCTGGTGTTCCAGGACTTTGCATCGACCATGCGCAACCACACCAAGCTGCGCTACCTGATCAACCCGCTCAACAGCGTGTACGCGCTGGGCAACATCGCCACCAAGCCCCTGCGCATGGACACCAGCAAGCTGCTGCCCCTGGGGCGCGATGCACAGCTGGGCGCCAGCTATGCGGGCCAGGCCAAACCCCCGCTGCTGGTGCTGGTGCTGGGCGAAACCGGCCGCAGCGGCAACTTCGGCATCAACGGCTATGAGCGCAACACCACACCGCTGCTCGCGGCCCGCACAGACCTCGTCAGCGCCCGCAATGCGTGGTCGTGCGGCACCAGCACCGCAGCATCGGTGCCCTGCATGTTCTCGCACCTGGGCCGCACGGGCTATGAAGCGCGCGCTGCCAACTTTGAAAGCCTCATTGACGTGCTGCACCACGCAGGCCTGGCCGTGCTGTGGGTGGACAACCAGTCCGGCTGCAAAGGCGTGTGCGACCGCATTGGCGAGACCCTCACCAGCGCGCCAAAAAGCCCGACGCCCGACCCTGCCCTGTGCCCCGGCGGCGAGTGCCTGGACCGCGTGATGCTGCAAGACCTGGACACCCGCATCGCCGCCCTGCCCGCGGAACAGCGCCAGCGCGGCACCGTGGTCGTGCTGCACCAGATGGGCAGCCACGGCCCCGCGTACTACAAACGCTCGGCGCCCGACAACAAGAAGTTTGGCCCCGAATGCACATCCACCTCCCTGCAGGAGTGCGAGCGCCAGCAGGTCGTCAACGCGTATGACAACAGCGTCGTGGAGACGGACTTTTTCCTCGATTCAGTGCTCAAATGGCTCACAGCGCAGGATAGCAAAGCGCAAACAGCTATGATTTATGTAGCAGACCATGGCGAATCACTGGGCGAGAACAACCTCTACCTGCACGGCCTGCCCTACTCCATTGCGCCCGACGTGCAAAAGCATGTGCCGTGGATCACCTGGCTCTCGCCCGCCATGCAGGCGCGCACCCAGGTCGCCACCGGCTGCCTGCAGCACGAGCTGGCCGAGCGGCGCATCACCCACGACAACTACTTTCACTCGGTGCTGGGGCTGATGGATGTGAAGACCGGGGCGTACAGCGCGGGGCTGGACATGTTTGCAGGTTGCCGACAGGCGGCGGGGGCGGCCAGAGCGGCGGGCTGACGCGGAGTCGGGCCTGCCCGGGCGCCATGCCCCAACCGCAACAATGAACTTCTGCGCGCCTCACGCCGCCCCTGGCAGCAGCAGAATCTTGCCGACGTTGACGCCAGATTCCATGCGACTGTGGGCCTGCGCGGCATCTGCCAACGGGTAGGTGCTGTCAATCACCGGCCAGATCGCACCGGCCGCCAGCGCAGGCAGCCACCGCTCGGCAAAGCGCTGCACCATGGCCTGCTTGACCTCGGGCGGGCGCGACTTCATCACCGTGCCAAAGATCTGCAGATGGCGGTACAGCACGGCGTCCATCGGCAACGTGGCGCCTTGCGCACCACCCAGCAAGCCCACGGCCACCATGCGCCCGCCCACGGCCAACGACCGCACGTTGCGCTCCAGGTATGGCGCACCAATGAAGTCGATCACCACGTCCACACCTTTACCGTCCGTTGCCTGCGCCACCACGGCCGCAAAGTCCTCGCTGCGGTAATCGATAAACACATCTGCGCCAAAGCCCAGCACTGCATCGCGCTTGTCACCGCTTGCTGTGCCAAACACCCATGCGCCCGCCGCTTTCGCCAGTTGCACCGCCGCCGAGCCCACGCCGCCTGCGGCTGCGTGGATCAGCACCGACTCGCCCGCCTGCAGGTTGGCCAGGTGGAACAGCGCCTCGTGTGCAGTCACAAACACCTCTGCCACCGCACCCGCTGCCACCAGGCCCAGGCCCTCCGGCACATGCATGGCCATGCGGTGGTCGATGCGCGACAGCTCGGCGTAGGCCCCGCCGCCCACAATGCCCATCACACGGTCGCCCACGGCAAAGCCGCGCACCAGCGGGCCCACCTCGACCACCGTGCCCGCGATCTCCAGCCCCATGGTGTCCGCATCGCCAAAGTAGGCGCGACCGTAAGCCCCCTTGCGGTGCAACAGATCAGCGCGGTTCACGCCGATGGAGGCGTTGCGCACCAACAGGTCGTGCGGACGCACCTCGGGGGTCGGGACCTCCCGGGCCACCAGCACCTCAGGCCCACCGAAGTCGTCGAACACGATGGCCTGCATGGTGGGTGGTACGGCGGTTTGCACAGTGACGGGATGTTGTTCACTCAAAGCGGTGGGCATGGGTTGCAGTCCTCAAAAATGTCATTCAGGCCTGCAAGGTTACAGCGCCAACACACAATTCAAACGCAGCAATTTCGCTCTGTAGTGATGCAAAATTGCATCACCACCGCCGGATGAACACCACCATGAACTGGGACGACACCCGCGTCTTTCTCGCGCTGACAAGAGCCCCCTCCTTGCGCGCCGCAGCGCGCAGCCTGGGCATCGACCAGGCCACCGTGGGGCGGCGGCTGAATGCACTGGAGGCCGAGCTGGGCGCCAAGCTGTTCCTGCGTGCCAAAGATGGATACCAGCTCACGCCGGCAGGTGAAACGGCCCTGGCAGCCGCCCGCCGCATGGAAAGCGCAGCCCTCGACCTGCGCACCAAAATCGAAGGCCAGGACGAAAACCCCGGCGGCATCGTGCGCGTCACCAGTACCGACTCCATCGCCATCGACCTGCTGCTGCCCGCAGTCGAGCGCCTGCAGCGGCACTGGCCCCACATCCGTGTGGACCTGGAGGTCTCCACCCAGTTGCTCAGCCTCAGCCGCAGGCAGGTGGACATTGCGTTTCGCAACGTCCGCCCGGAGACGCCCGACCTGGTCGTGCGCCGCGTGGTGTCATGGCCGGTGGGCCTGTTTGCCAGCGCGGGCTATATCGAGCGCTTTGGCGAACCCGTGCCCGACGACGAACTGCGCGGCCACCACCTGGTGGCCTATGGCCCCTACCTGGAGCACAGCCCGTTTCTGACCATGGCCGGTGTGCCCGCCCGCCAAGCCCGCATCGCCATGGCCGTGCGCTCCAGCCTGCTGGTGCGCAAGGCGGTGGCAGCGGGCATTGGCCTGGGTGAAATGCCGGTGTGGATGGGCGAGCGCGAAGGCCTGGTCCGCATCTGGCCCCAACGCCGCCGCGCCACCGATTACGAGGTCTGGCAAGTCATGCACCCCGACCTGCAGCGCACCGCACGCGTCCGCGCCACGGCAGAGTTTCTGTCGGAGGCATTTGGTCAGGCGTAGCGGAAAACGGCATGCTGCTAGGCGCTGCTTTCGCAACCAAGGCATCAGCAAACCTGAACTGGCCGACCGACCGAAGAAGCAACCCATTCATCAGTCGGTCAGCGGCGGCAATACCTGCTGCGCCATACTCCGGCACCTATTCCATCTGCTTCATTCACCACCCCATGCAGCACACCATCCAGCACCAGGAGCAAGACGCCAAAGGCGCCTTCACCATCGAGAACAGCGGCCAGCGCCTGGCCGAGATGACCTACAGCCGCACCAACGCCACGATGGTCATCGTGGACCACACCGAAGTGGATCCATCACTCAGCGGGCAAGGTGTCGGGCGCGAGTTGCTGGGCGCGCTGGTGCAGTGGGCGCGAGCTACAGGCACCAAGGTGGTCCCGCTGTGCCCATTTGCCAAGGCACAGTTTGACAAGGACGTGGCTATTCGGGATGTGCTGGTTTAGGCAGGCCCTATGCCGGGGACGCGACAGCCTCAACCCACTGATTGGATCCGCTCGCCGGGGTTTTTTGCTTCTTGGTGTCAGAGGTCGCTTGGGCAAAATGGCAGCGCCATGCGCCAGCACTCCCATCCGTCGCACGAGCCGACTCACGTCGGCTAGCCACCACATGCTGCTCAGGATCAACGTTCAGCCTCACCAGGAGCGTCGCACTTGATTCGTCTCACCATCGCCATTGCATCCATGGTTCTGCTCATCGGATGCGCGGGGCCCCGTTTTGATGCCGGACGGACAGAAACGGTACTTCCGCTGCACCGTGCCTGGGTTGACGGGCGACAGGTGGAGTACATCACGACAGACATCTCGGACGGCGCCATGGCAGAGGCCGCCGGTGTGAACCACGTCCCTCGCCTGCGCGACGCCATCGCCGCGCGCCCCTCGGTGCTGGAGCGTGTGTACAAATTCTCGCAGGGCGAACAGATCAGCATCTTTCAATCTGCGCCGCGTCCCGTGGGCGCGGCGAACACGGACCGAAGCTACAGCCCACTGTGGCGCCTTGTCCTGGTGACAAGAACGACACACGATCCGGAGCCCGAGCTGACATCGGAGGAGGAGCTATTGGCTGCCGAAGAAAAAGGCCTGGTCTCGCTCGAAGTCACCGATATCGTCATCAACTGCCCCGTAACGCGGGCTGTCGGTGGCGGGGGCCTGGCAGGGGTGCGGTAAGACGGACCGCAGCTCAACGAGGTGTCAGTTCCTGGCGTTCCACGACGGCTGATGTGAGAAGCCGCATTGCTGCGCCTCTAAACCGTCGGCACCGTGCCCCCATCAATCACATGCTCCGAGCCCGATATCGCTCCCGCACGCGGTGACACCAAAAAAGTGATCAGGTCGGCCACCTCTTGCGGTCTGGCGGGGCGGCCCAGCGGGATGCCGCCCAGCGACTGCATGATGATCCGCTTGCCGCCTTCGTAGTCCGTGCCCGCCTGGGTGGCCACGCGCTCGGCCAGGGCGACGGCGGCTTCGGTTTCGACCCAGCCGGGCGAGACGCTCAGCACGCGAACGCCTTGTGGCGTGACCTCTTTCGACAAGGCCTTGCTGTAGGTGGACAGGGCCGCCTTGGCAGCGGCGTAGGCGGTGGTGGACTCGGGCAGCGGCAGCACGCGCTGGATGGAGCTGACGTGGACGATGACGCCCGCGCCCTGGGCCAGCATGGCGGGCAACAAAGCGCGGTCCAGGCGCACGGCGGGCATCAGGTTCTGGTTCAGTTCGTTGAACCACTGCGCATCGTCCAGCGCTGCAAAGCCCCCGCCTGGCGCGCTGGAGCCGCCCACCACGTTGATCAGAATGTCCACGCCGCCCCAGTGCGTGAGCACCGCCTGCGCAACCTCTACAGCGCCTTCTGCGGTGGAGACGTCGGCAGGCACGTACAGCACGCCGCCAATCGGGTGCACAGGGGCTGAACGCGCGGTAGCCATCACCTGCACACCGGCGTCCACCAAAGCCTGCACCACGGCAGCGCCCACGCCTTTGGTGCCGCCCGTGACGAGTGCGCGCTGGCCGCGCAGTTGAAGGTCGAAGCTCATACCGTGATCTCCAGCGACGCAATCAGGCCACGCTCAAGGCGAAAGCGGTAACGCAGATCGACCGGGCTACCAGGGAAGTTGCCCTCGACGCGGCTGGTGACGACCTGGTGGCCGTCGCTCTGCTGCAGCGCAAAGGGTTCGGTGGTGTACGTGTACTTTGTCGATGCTGCGGCCTTCCAGGCCTTGATGGCGTCGATGCCCGAATGGGTGCGGCCCTCGTCCTTGACGACGGCCTGTGCCGCGAAGCACCGGGCAATGGCCTCAGCGTCCTTTTGTTGGTCGGCCGCAAAGTAAGCGGCAATGGGGTCGGGGAGGCTCAAAGGGTTCATGGTGACGATCTCCTTGGTTTAGGGATGACCTGCACAACTCCCTGCGGTCTGTGATGGCGCGGTCTCGGGCGGTCCACTGCGTTGCTTTTCTTGCCAATAGCGCGGCTATTGGCAAGAAAAGACGCCTTGTGACCCATCCCGATCCGCACTACCACCGCCTCGCGAGGGTTATGCAGGTCATCCCTAGTCTTTGGGTTGATGGAGTCGTCAGGATGCGCCTGCAGCAACAATTAGTGAATGGCCTAGAATTTAAATAGGCTATGTAGAAAACAATACAGAATGCGCGGATCGGATTTTGCAGAACTGAAGGCCTTTGCCGCCGTGGTCGAGCGCGCGAGCTTTGCGCGCGCGGCAGAGCACCTGGGGCTGTCGCCGTCGGCGCTGAGCCAGACGATTCGCCAGCTGGAAGCCCGCTTGGGCGCGCGATTGCTGAACCGCACCACGCGCAGCGTGGCGCCCACGGCCACCGGGGCACAGCTGTATGCGCGCATGGCCCCGCTGTTTCGGGACATGGCCGACGCAGTGGCCGAAGCCAGTGCGGCGGCCGGCCAGATGGGGGGCACGCTGCGCATCAACACGCTGGGCATGGCCGCCACACAGGTCATCGCGCCACGGCTTGGGCGGTTCCACCAGGCCCATCCGGATGTGGTGCTGGACATCGTGGTGGACGACGGGCTGAGCGACATCGTTGCGGGCCGCTTTGATGCGGGCATCCGCGTGGGCGGGCGGCTGGAAAAAGACATGATCGCCGTGCGCCTGACACCGGACGTGAAGATGATTGCCGTGGCCTCGCCCGACTACCTGGCGCAGCGCGGCACGCCAAAGGCGCCCGCCGACCTGCACGGCCACGCGTGCATCAACTGGCGGCTTCAGATGGATGGCCGGACCTACCGCTGGGAGTTCGAGAAAAAAGGAAAACGGGTGGAGATTGCGGCAGAAGGACCCCTGGTGACCAACCACTCGGACATGGGCGTGGCTGCGGCCGTGCAGGGCCTGGGCATTGCCTATGCATTTGACCGTGAGCGGGTGGACAACCACATCGACCAGGGGCGGCTGGTGCAGGTGCTTGCCGACTGGTCGGTGGCAAAGCCCGGCCTGTTCCTGTACTACTCCAACCGGCGCCATCCATCACCGGCATTGACGGCTTTCATCGACTGCCTGCTGGACCGTGATCTGCCAGAACCCAAGCCTGGCTTGCAACGCCCATCAGTGAATGCGGCTGTGCAGAGGACTCCACGTCGGTGATGGGGTCTTGGGTGGCCGATATCAGCCATTCAAGCCAGAAGCGTCGCCCTCACCGTCCTTCCATCCACCCCTTCACCTCGCCCATCAGATGCCCCCGGAACACCTCCGCAATCGGTGACAGCTGCTTGCCCTTGGGCCAGACCAGGTGCCATTGCGACTGGATGGGGAAGCCTTGCACGTTGAGCACGGCCAGGCCCTCGTGGTGGGGGCCGAGGCTGTGGCGGGAAACGATGGAGACGCCCAGCTGGCCTTCCACCGATTCCTTGATGGCCTCGTTGCTGCCCAGCTCCAGTACGGCGCTGGGAACAAAGCCCAGCTGGCGCAGGTGCGCGTCGGTGGCCATACGGGTACCGGAGCCTTTTTCGCGCAGGATGAAGCGCTCGGACTGCAATTGCGTGAACTTGACGCGCTTTTTCGCGGCGAGTGGGTGGCCTGCGGCGGCGATGACGACGAGCGGGTTGGGCATGAGGATGTGGTCTTCCAGCGGCAAATCGGCCGGCGGCATGGACATGACGTAGAGGTCGTCCAGGTTGCTGCGCAGCCGGTTGATGACATGGTCGCGGTTGAGCACCTCCAGCGAAATGTCGATCTGCGGGTGCAGCTTGCAGAAGCTGCCCAGCAGACGCGGCACAAAGTATTTGGCGGTGCTGACCACGGCGACCTTGAGGCGTCCGCTGGTGAGGCCCTTGGCGCCAGACACCCGCTGCTCAAACGCATCCCACTCGCCCGCAATGGCGCGCGCGGTGCGGGCCAGGGCATGCCCCGCTTCGGTGAGGTGCACGCGGCGCGAGATGACTTCGTACAGCGGCAGGCCCACGGCCTGAGACACCTCGCGCAGCTGCATGGAGGCGGTGGGCTGGGTGACGTGCATGACCCGGGCGGCGGCGCTGACGCTGCCGGTTTCGGCCAGCGCCAGAAAAAGGCGCAGCTGGCGAAAGGTGATGTTCATAGATTTTTATCTATAGATAAGCGCATTCGAATCGATTTTACTTTGCACCCTGCACTGCATAGCATTGGCGCCCAAGGAGTTGAATGATGCAAAGCTTGCTGGACCCTGCGATCCTGTTTTTTGCCCTGGGTGTGTTTGCGGGCCTGGTGCGGTCCAACCTGGAGATGCCTGCGGCGATCTCGAAGTTCTTGTCGATCTACCTGCTGATGGCACTGGGCCTCAAGGGCGGGTTTGCGCTGGCGGCGTCGGGCTTTACGTCCAACGTGGCCACCAGCCTGGGGCTGGCGGTGCTGCTGGCCATCGTGGTGCCGCTGGTGGGCTATGCGCTCTTGCGGCGGGTGCTGTCGGGCTTCAATGCGGCGGCGGTGGCAGCCACCTATGGATCGGTGAGCGCGGTGACGTTTGTGACGGCCACGCAGTACCTGGAGTCCCAACACATCGCCTACGGCGGCCACATGGCGGCGGCGATGGCGCTGATGGAGTCGCCCGCCATCATCCTCGCAGTGCTGCTGGCCAATGCGCTACGGCAAAAACAGCAGGCGGTGGCCATGGCCACCGCCGCCCCGCCCGTGGTGGCGATGACAGGCGGGGGCGCCGCCACGCTGGGCGGTCATGGCCCGGGCAACGTCAGTGGGAAGGGCGGCCCGCACCTGTCGGTGGGCAAGATCCTGCACGAGTCGTTCACCGATGGCACGCAGTTGCTGCTGCTGGGCGCGATGCTGATTGGCCTGCTGACGGGCGATGCGGGCAAGGCGGCCATGCAGCCGTTTTCGGGTGATCTGTTCAAGGGCATGTTGTGCCTGTTCCTTCTGGACATGGGCCTATCGACCGCACGCAACCTGCCTGCGGTGCGCCAGCAGTCGCCCTGGCTGCTGGCCTATGCGGTGCTGGGCCCCATCACCCACGCCACGCTGGCGCTGGGGCTGGCCTGGCTGGTGGCGGTGCCCGCAGGCGATGCGGTGCTGCTGATGGTGCTGGCGGCCAGTGCGTCCTACATCGCCGTGCCTGCGGTTGTGCGCTATGCCATCCCCGAGGCCGACCCGTCGCTGTATGTGAGCCTGTCGCTGGGGCTGACGTTTCCGCTCAACATCGTGCTGGGCATTCCGCTGTACACGCAGGTGGTGCAAGGCCTGTGGGCGGTGTGAGGGGCAATGCATACAGCCCACACGTGGTCCCTGGCGTGCGCTTGTGGAGCCTGGCTCAATAGCTATCATTTAAATAGCTATTGAGGCACGCTGGACGGGCGGAAGCGGCGATTTTTTTCAAATTTTCAACCCACTGCGCCACACAGTCGGGTCAGAACAGGCTGCTTTGCCCCTGCAGCAGCCCGGGGCGGAACTGGCCCAGGTCCAGCTCCACGCGTTCGCGGTTCAGGCCCAGCCTGCGGCAGGTGGTGGCAAAACGCTGGCGCACCAGGTCGGCCCACAGGCCGGTGCCTTTCATGCGGGTGGCGAAGTCGCTGTTGTAGGTTTTGCCCGCGCGGCGCTCGGCGTCGCTCAGGTGGTGCAGGTCTTGCACACGGGCCATCACGCGCGCGGCGCGCTGGGGGTAGTGCACCTGCAGCCATTCGCGGAAGAGCGTATCCAGCTCCCACGGCAGGCGCAGCACGGTGTAGAAGGCGCTGCGCGCGCCCGCGTCGCGCGCAGCCTCCAGCACCTGTTCCATGTCTTCGGTGATGAAGGGGATCTGTGGCGCCACGCTCACGCCCACGGGCACACCCGCCTCGGCCAGCGCGCGGATGGTGCGCAGGCGCCGGTGGGGCGCTGCGGCGCGGGGCTCCATGCGGCGGGCCAGCGTGGCATCGAGCGTGGTGATGGTGACGTACACCGCCGCTAGGCGTTGCGCTGCGAGCGGAGCCAGCAAATCCAGGTCACGCTCCACACCGCTGGATTTGGTGATGAGCGAAAACGGGTGGCGCGCGTCGCGCATCACCTCGATGAGGCTGCGGGTGAGCTTCAGCTCGCGCTCCACGGGCTGGTAGCAGTCGGTGGCGGAGCCGATGTTCAACAGGCGCGGCACATAACGCGGCTGGTCCAGCTCGTGCCGCAGCACGCTGGCGATGTTGTGCTTGGCCACGATCTGCGTCTCAAAGTCCAGCCCCGGCGAGAAGTTGAGGTAGCTGTGCGTGGGCCGGGCATAGCAGTAGATGCAGCCATGCTCGCAGCCCCGGTAGGGGTTCACCGAGAGTTCAAAAAAGATGTCTGGCGAGTCGTTGGCGCAGATGGCGCTGCGCGCGGTTTCGAGGTGCACGCGGGTGGCGGCGGGGGTGGCGGGGGTGGCGGGGGTGGCGGGTGCATCGTCGTCCGCATCGTTACCCCCCGGCAGTTGGCCCCAGCCGTCGTCGGCCGCCTCGCGCACATCGCGCGCAAACCGGTGAGCCAGGGCCGTGGCCGCACCCCGGCCACGGATGGCCTGCAGCGGGATGCGGACCTCTTCGGGCGGCGCGGGGATGTCGGACTTGTCCGTGAAGGTGCGAGACATAACTGTATAAATATACAGCCATTTGGTGCTGCGTGCTTGCCCCTCCGCCCCCGCACGCATGCGCGCGGCCTTGGCACGGTTTACTCCTTGAACAGCTGCTCGATCAGCCCCCGCATCCACTGGTTGCCGGGGTCGCTTTCAAAGCGGCGGCTCCAGTGCAGCGACACCGTGAAGTCACGCAGCGGCAGCGCCGGTTCGATCAGGCTGTAGCCGCCGTCGGCCGCAAAGGTGCGTGCGATGTTGCGGGGCATGACCACGGCCAGGTCCGTGGCGCGCACGATGGCAGGCAGCACCATGAAGTGTTCGGTGGTCAGGCGGATGCGGTCCTGCAACTGTTGCATCTCCAGAATGCGCAGGGTGTCGGAGTGGGTGCGCACGGCCACAAATTCGAGCTGCCGCAGGGCGCTGAGCAAGGCGGGGCTGCTGCGCTTTTTGGTGGCGAACGGGTGGCCTGCGCGCAGCAGTACCACGTAGCGGTCCTGGATGAGCTGCACGCGCTGCGTATCCTTCACCGTGGGCAAAAAGCCAAAGGCGAAGTCGATGGCACCGCTGTCCAGCCGCTGGGGGATCTCGTGGCGTGGCACGGGCAGGGTCTCCACACGCACTCCGGGCGCCTGATGCTGCAGCGCCACCATCAGGTCGGGCAGAAAACGGCCTTCGCCAATGTCGCTCATGTGAATGCGGAACACCTTGTGCGACTGCAAGGGGTCAAACAGGGCCGACTCGTTCAGGGCCTCTTCCAGCAAACCCAGCGCGCTGCGCACGGCGTCGGCCAGCCGGTCGGCCTTGGGGGTGGGCTGCACGCCGCCGCCCGCGCGCACAAACAGCGGGTCTTTGATCAGCAAACGCAGCCGCGTCAGCGCCTGGCTGGCTGCCGGCTGTGTCAGGTCCAGCAGCTCGGCGGCCCGGCTCACGTTGCGCGTGCGGTAGACGGCATCGAACAGGCGCAGCAGGTTGAGGTCGATGTCTTTAATATGCATTGAGTGAATACCGCTTAGTCACTTCATTGTATTGATGGATAGAGCAAGCCATCCGAAGATGCGGGGATGCCTTCAGAACAACCCCATCTCCCCACCGTGCGCGAGGCCGTGCTCGACCTGCTGCGCGGCTTTCACATCGATACCATCTTTGGCAACCCGGGCTCCACCGAGCTGCCACTGTTCCTCGACTTTCCCAGCGACTTCCGTTACATCCTGGGCCTGCAGGAATCGGTGGTGGTGGGCATGGCCGACGGCTATGCGCAGGCCACCCACAACGCCGCCTTTGTGAACCTGCACTCGGCGGCCGGCGTGGGGCACGCCATGGGCAATATCTTCACGGCGCACAAAAACCGCACGCCCATGGTCATCACGGCTGGGCAGCAGACGCGCTCCATCCTGCCGTTCGACCCCTTCCTGTTCTCGGGCCAGGCCACCGAGCTGCCCAAGCCCTACGTGAAGTGGAGCGTGGAGCCCGCGCGCGCCGAAGACGTGCCCCTGGCCATTGCCCGCGCCTACTACATCGCCATGCAGCAGCCGCGCGGGCCGGTGCTGGTGTCCATCCCGGCCGACGACTGGGACAAGCCTTGCGAGCCGTTGCAGGCCCGCACCGTGAGCACCGAGTCGCGCCCCGAGCCCCGCGTGCTGCAGGCCATCGGCGATGCGCTGGATGGCGCACAGCGCCCCGTGTTTGTGGTGGGCGCCGCCGTGGACCGCGACCGCGCCTGGGACGGCGTGCTGGCGCTGGCCGAGCGGCACAACGCCGCCGTGTGGATCGCGCCCATGTCAGGCCGCTGCGGCTTTCCGCAGGACCACCGCCTGTTTGCGGGTGTGCTGCCCGCCATGCGCGAGAAGATCGTGGCGCTACTGGGCGGGCACGACCTGGTGTTTGCGCTGGGCGCCGCGGCGTTCACGTACCACGTGGAAGGCTTTGGCCCGCATGTGCCGCCGGGCGCGCAACTGGTGCAGCTGATTGAAGACCCCGGCACCGCCGCCTGGACGCCTGAAGGCACCTCGGCCGTGGGCGGCATCCGGCTCGGGGTGCTCGACCTGCTGGCGCGCCCCGCACCACCGCCACGCGCCTTGCCACAGCCGCGCCCCGCACGCCCGCGTGTGGAACCCACGGGGCCGCTGATGAGCGTGCCCTATGTGATGCAGACTCTGGCCGAGGTGCGCGATGCGGCCTCCATCGTGGTGGAAGAAGCGCCCAGCTCGCGCGCAGCCATGCACGCCTACCTGCCCATTGTGCAAAGCGAAACCTTCTACACCATGTGCAGCGGCGGCCTGGGCTATGGCATGCCTGCCGCCGTAGGCGTTGCGCTGGCCAAACCCGACAAGAAGGTGATCGGCCTGCTGGGCGACGGCTCGGCGATGTACTCCATCCAGGCCCTGTGGAGTGCGGCGCAGCTGAAGCTGCCCATCACCTTCATCATCCTCAAGAACCGCCGCTACGCGGCGCTGCAGGAGTTTGCCCCCACCTTCGGCTTCCACGAAGGCGACAAGCTCGAAGGCACCGACCTGCCGGATCTCGACTTCCTCGCGCTCGCCCGTGGCCAGGGCTGCGAGGCTGTGCGTGTGAGCGACCCCGCCTTGCTGCACCAGGCGCTGCGCGATGCACTGGCCAGCCCGCGCGCCATCCTGGTTGAGGTGGACGTGGCCTGACAGGCCCTGCACAAACCGTTCTTCCCGGCTCACCCCATCACCACAACACACCAGACCCGGCGCACCCGGGCGCTCACCCTGACTGGAGACAACCATGCACATCGTTCACAACCCGCCCTCCCCAACCACCCGCCACCTGCTGCGCACGCTGGCATGCGCCGCTGCCAGCGTGCTGCTCAGCACCGCCGCCATGGCAGACACCTGGCCCAGCAAGCCGATCAAAGTCATCGTCAACTTCCCCGCCGGGGGCGCCGCCGACCAGATTGCGCGCGCCGTCACCCAGCCCCTGCAGGCCGTGCTGGGACAGCCGGTGGTGGTGGAAAACCGGGGCGGTGCGGGCGGCAACATCGGCGGGGAGGCCGTGGCCAAATCCCCGGCCGACGGCTATACCTTGCTCATGAGTTCGGGCGGCATGGTGTCGGTCAACCCGCACCTGTATCCCAAGATGCCTTTCGACCCCGTCAAGGACCTGACACCCGTGGCTGCTGCTGCACGGGTGCTGGTCTTCCTGGAGGTGCGCCCCACACTGCCGGTCAACACCATCCAGGAGTTCCTCGCGCACCTGAAGGCCAACCCCGGCAAGCTGAGCTTTGGCACGCCGGGCAACGGCAGCTCGCCCCACCTGGCGGCCGAGATGCTCAAGACCCAGGCCAATGTATTTGCGGTGCATGTGCCCTACCGGGGCGCGGCACCGGCCATGCAGGACCTGCTGGGTGGGCAGCTGGACTTCATGTTCGACCCGGGTATCGGCCTCTCGCATGTGAAAGCGGGCAAGCTCCGGCTGCTGGCCGTGGGCAGCGCCAAGCGCTCACCCCTCTTCCCGGACGTTCCCACACTGGACGAAGTGGGCCTGAAGGGCTTTGACGCAGACACCTGGTTTGGCTTTTATGCACCGGCGGGCACACCGCCCGACGTGGTCACGCGCCTGAACCGCGAGATCAACAAGGTGCTGGGCACGCAAGCCGTCAAGGACCGCATCACGGCGCTGGGCGGGGTGCCTGCCCCCATGTCGCCCACCGACTTCAACGCACGGGCTTCCATCGACAGCGCACGGTTTGGCGCACTGATCAAGGCGCGCAACATCCAGGGAGATTGACCGCGCGTGGCAGTGCGAGATTCGCGATGGTCTACAGTCCCGCGCTTTGTCACCACCCTAGAGGTACTGCCATGGCGCGCAAGCCCCAGATCATCCTGTCGTCGCTCGACGTTGACCGCATCGAAGCCCTGCTGGCCGCCATCCCGGCCAGTGTCTTCCCGGGCAAGGCGGACCTGCAAGCAGAGCTGGACCGGGCCGATGTGGTGCCGCCCGAGGACATCCCGCCCAACGTGGTGACCATGAACTCCACCGTGCAGTTCTCCATCCTGGAGACGGGCAAGGAGTTCTGCCTGACCCTGGTCTACCCGCGCGACGCGGATGGCACTGCGGACCGCATCTCGATCTTCGCGCCCGTGGGCAGCGCCCTGCTGGGCCTGGCGGTGGGCGATGAACTGGCCTGGCCCGGACCGGGCGGCAAGTCGATGACGGTGCGCGTGAAAGACATCCTGTACCAGCCTGAAAGTGCCGGCGAACTGCATCGTTGAATTCGGAACACCCCCTAAGGCGCTGCGCGCCTTCCCCCCGCCCTCACAGCGCTGCGCACTGCGGGCGGGGGGACGCCGCCCTCGCTGCGGGGCGGCCCTTGCTTGGCTGCCCTGGCCTTTGAGCACGCCGGTTTCTGAGGCTATTGGGTAGCAGGAGCCCGCTGGAGCACTGCGCGCCTTCTATTCCCGGCGAGCCCTGCCTGGAGGGTGCAAGTGCCACGGATTGGGGTGGTGCAAAGCGCCATGAGCCGCGACAATGGCAGCCGCCATGACCACACCGCCCGCACCACACACGCCAGACATCCCTCCATCGATTGACCAGTTCGACCCGGACTCGACGGTCGCATTCCAGCGGCGAATGGAGCGGGCTCCTGAATGGTTCTGCTCCTTCCTGGCGGGAAACAGCCGCGAAAAGAGCCGCCTCAAGCGCGAGATGGCAACCATGAAGGGCTCGGTGGTGTGGCTGGTGCAGCAGCGCCGCCAGGGCAACTGGGATGCCGCAGAGCGCGCCCATTTGCGGGATGTGATGCGGTCAGCCTCGTCCGTGAGTCCCTACCTGTTCATCTGGGTGATTCCGGGCTCGATGCTGATCCTGCCCTTCATGGCCTGGTTTCTGGACCGGCAGCGCAAGCGGCGCGAGCGCAAGCTACAGCGTTGAAGGGCTCTTCACGAGCCCTCATTCAGAACCCGTTGTTGGTAACAGCCACCAGCAGACCGGTGCCCACCAGCCCCGCCTGCCAGCGCAATGCGGTGGACCAGGTGGGCACATGCCGCTCTACCCGCAGGTAGAGCAGGCGCCCGGCGGCGAGGGACAGGACAAACGCCAGCAGCATGCCCAGCGCATTGGGCACCGGCGAAGCAGGCCACAGGTGGCTGACCACGGCATTGACCAGCAGGCACACGGCAAAGTGCACGAGGAAGATGGAGTAGGACATCTGCCCCACGCGAACCAGTGGCGCAAAACCGCCCCAGGCACGCAGACGTTCGGACCGCAACGCCACCACCAGGCACAGCGCCGTGACGAGCGCCACCACAATGCGGCCCCGGAAGTCCAGCGCCAGGGCCACACCGCCCAGCAGCACCATGGCGCTCAGCCACCCCACCGGGCTGGCTGCGCGCACAGCCCAGTACGCCAGCATGCCCAGGCCATAGGCACCCAGGAAGTAGATCGCCCACATGTCGAGCCCGGCCATGCGGTTGAAAACCCACAGCGACGCCGCCACACCTGCCACGATGAGCACCCGGGCCAAAACAGCCCCGTGCCGCTGGGCCCACGCGCCCGGCAGGGCCCTGATGCCCGCCCAGAGCAGCACGCTCAACGCAAAAAGCTGGAAGTCGATGGCCACATACCAGACCCCGGCGGACAGGGCATCTTCGTCCACGATGTCCTGCAGCAGCAAGGCATTGGCCAGCAATTGCGCCAAGGTGGGTTCTCCCGGAACAGAAGAGTGCTCCATCCAGGGGCGCACCAAGGCAGCCACCACCACCGTCAGCAACAACGCCACCGCGTAGGGAACCACCAGCCGTACAAAACGCTTGGCCACTGCATTGCCAGCATGGTCAAACCGCGCCACGCCCTGGGGCGCCAGGCTGGCTGCGGCAAGGTAGCCGCCCAGCACCAGAAACACCTGCACCGCCATGCGCCCATAGTCATACAGCCAGGCCATCAAGGCGGGGGCGAGAGGCTGGGCGATGTCCGACATCGGGCCATAAAAGGCCAGGTGGTGCCAGACGATGGTGATGCACGCCACGCCCTTGACCATATCGATCAGGGGCATGCGGGAAGGAGACGAAGACATGGGAGCGGGGAGGTATGGCATGTGCCGAGGCGGGGCCGCACCGGCAGACAAAAACCTCTATTGTCCCCCGCATCCAGCAGTTTGCGCAGCCCCAGAGCCTGCCGCGGTACCCCGCCTTCTGAAGGTGCAATTTCCTGAATTTTCAGAAATTACTGAAATTTCAAAAAATCAAGCGCACAATACGTCCCTATATGACCTACGTCAACCATTTACCCCCTCTGAACCGCCAGTTCGTGGCCCACTTTGGCGAGATGGGCAGCCGCTGGGGCATCAACCGCACGGTCGGCCAGATGTATGCACTCATCTTCCTGTCTCCTCGCCCGCTCAATGCCGACGAGATTGCTGAAACGCTGGAGTTTTCGCGCTCCAACGTGAGCATGGGGCTCAAGGAGCTTCAGGCCTGGCGGCTGGTGAAACTGAGCCACCAGCCGGGCGACCGGCGCGAGTACTTCGAGGCACCCAAGGACGTGTGGGAGATCTTCCGTGTGCTGGCCGAGGAACGCCGCCGCCGCGAGATCGAACCCACCTTGTCGATGCTGCGCATGGCGCTGCTCGAAGAGCCCTCCTCCGATGAAGAGCGCCACGCCCAGGAACGCATGCGCGAGATGCACGAACTGATCGACCGGCTCATGACATGGTTCGACGACGTGCAGCGCCTGGCGCCTGAAACAGCGATGCAGCTCATGGGCATGGGCACCGCCGTTACCCGGGTGCTCGAATTCAAGGACCGGCTGACCGGCAAGGGCAATCACTCGCCAAAGAGCAATCCCTCAGGAGTTTGACGCCATGGACGCCTTCACGCTCTCGCGCATCCAGTTCGCGGCCAACATCAGCTTTCACATCCTGTTCCCCACCATCACGATTGCGCTGTGCTGGTTTCTGGTGTTCTTCCGCCTGCGGCACACGGCCACGCGCGGCACACCGGCGGCGCTGGGCTGGGAGCAGGCGTACTACTTCTGGACCAAGGTGTTTGCGCTGACCTTTGCGCTGGGCGTGGTGTCGGGCATCACCATGAGTTTTCAGTTCGGCACGAACTGGCCGGGCTTCATGGAACATGTGGGCAACATTGCCGGACCGCTGCTGGGCTATGAGGTGCTGACGGCGTTCTTTCTGGAGGCCACCTTCCTGGGGATCATGCTGTTTGGCCGGGGGCGCGTGTCCGAGCGCATGCACCTTGTCGCCACGCTCATGGTGGCTTTTGGCACCACGCTGTCGGCTTTCTGGATCTTGAGTTTGAACTCGTGGATGCAGACGCCCGTGGGCTACGAGATCATCGATGGCAAGTTCCACGCGGTGGACTGGCTGGCGATTGTGTTCAACCCGTCCTTCCCCTACCGACTGGGCCACAAGCTGCTGGCATCGGCCCTCACGGCAGGCTTCTTGATCGCCGGGGTGAGTGCCTGGCAGCTCATCAAGGGCACGGCCAACGAAGGCACGCGCAAGGCCCTGCGCACGGCCATCACCGCAGTGGCCGTCGTGATCCCGCTGCAGATCTTCATGGGCGACCTGCATGGTCTCAACACGCTGGAGCACCAGCCCGCCAAGATCGCCGCCATCGAGGGCATCTGGCACACCGAGAAGGGCGCGCCACTTACGCTGTTTGGCCTGCCCAACGAGAAGGAAGGTCGCACCGACTACGCCTTGCAGATCCCCAAGGCGGCCAGCCTGATCCTGGCGCACGACATCGACGCCGAGCTGAAGGGGCTCAACGAATTCCCAGGTTCCCATCCGCCCGTGGCGCCCGTGTTCTGGGGGTTCCGCGTGATGGTGGGTGTGGGCCTGCTCATGCTGGCCGTGGCCTGGGTGGGTGCTTTTGTGCTGTATCGCCGCCGCAAGCAAGACCTGGCCACCCTGCCCCGGCCACTGCTCTACACGCTGGTGGGTATGGCGTTCTCAGGCTGGGTGGCCACGCTGGCCGGGTGGTACGTGACCGAAATCGGTCGCCAGCCTTACCTGGTCTATGGCCTTTTCAAGACCGCCGACGCCGTGGCCCCCCACGCGCCCGCCATGGTGGCCAGCACGCTGGCTGCCTATCTCATCGTCTATGGGCTGCTGCTGGTGGCCTATGTGGGCGTGATCAAGTACATGGCCGAACACCCAGCCATGCCCACACCGGCGGCATCCCATCCCGCGCCAGCCCCTCGCGCCGTTTAAGGAGGCCTTCATGGACGCACTGAACTGGGCCACCGCCCTGCCCCTGATCTTCATGGCCGTAATGGGCCTGGCCCTGCTGGCCTATGTGATCCTCGACGGCTACGACCTGGGCGTGGGCATCCTCCTGCCCTTTGCCACCGATGCGGAGAAGGACGTGATGGTGTCCAGCATCGGCCCTTTCTGGGACGCCAACGAGACCTGGCTGGTGCTGGGCGTGGGGGTGCTGCTCATCTGTTTTCCGACCGCGCACGGCGTGGTGCTGTCGGCCCTGTACCTGCCGGTGGCCGTGATGCTGGTGGGGCTGATATTGCGCGGCGTGGCGTTCGACTTTCGCGTGAAGGCCCGCGACTCGCACAAGACCACCTGGAACCGCCTGTTTGCGGCAGGCTCACTGGCGACCACCCTGGCCCAGGGCTGGATGCTGGGGGCCTACATCACCGGCTTTCAGAACGACACCTGGGGCCTGCTGTTTTCTGCAGGCATTGCCATCACCCTGCCTGCGGCCTACGCGATGCTGGGCGCGGGCTGGCTCCTCATGAAGACCGATGGCGATCTTCAGCGCAAGGCCGCCCGCTGGGGCCAGGGTGCGCTGTGGCCCATGGGGTTTGCGCTCATGGGGATTTCGCTGGCCACGCCGCTGGTCAGCCCGACGGTGTTTGCCAAGTGGTTTGTACTGCCCGAGCTGTTTGCGCTGCTGCCCATCCCGCTGGCCTGTGTGGCAGCCTTCTTTGCCATCCGCCATGTGCTGGCCACGCCGCGCGTGGTGCAGGCCGGCTACGGCTGGATCGTGTTCGGGGCCACCGTGCTGATCTTTGTGCTGGCCTTCCTGGGACTCGCCTACAGCATCTATCCCTACATCGTGATCGACCGCCTGACAGTGTGGCAGGCCGCCAGCGCCACAGAATCGCTGGTGGTGATCGGCATCGGCGTGGCCATCACGCTGCCAGCGATCATTGCCTACACCATCTTCATGTACCGGGTGTTCTGGGGCAAGGCGCGGGAGCTGACGTACGGGTTGTGAAACCTCCGCTCAATACCGCAGACTCCCTTCCGCGTCCACAATGGCCAGTTCCACATAAGTCGAGCCGTTGTGGCTCTTGGGCGAGTATTTGACGTTAAAGCGCCCAAAGGATATTTCACCGGCATCCTCCATCGTCTTGATGAAAGACTCCGTGGTCAGGTTGCGCCCCGTGCGGCGCAACCCCTCCACCAGCAGCCGGGCATGCACGAATCCCTCGAACTGCGAAGCCGAAGGCTGGGCGCTGGGGGACTTGGCGCGCAGCAGGGCCAGGTATTCGGCCACCACGGGCACCGTGGTGCTGCGCAGCGACGGCATGATCTGCGCGAGGATGATGCCGCGCGCCCTTTCTTTAAGTTCGCGGTGGATCACGTCCATGCTGGCTACAGAGAACCCGTAGTACGCGGGCCGCGCCGCTGTCGATTGCACGGCCTTGATGTAGCTGGTGAACGTGGTTCCTGCGGTTGCAACGATAACGGCCTGGGGCTGTGCCTTTTCGGTGGCCTGCGCCGCAGCAGCGAAGTCCGGCTGTTTGGGATCTACCTTGATCTCCGCCACGAAGGCCAGCTTTTCCTCATCGGAGGCTTTCTTGAGTTCGGCCAGCAAGGTTTTGCCCAGCCCGTCGTCCTGGTAGAACACGGCCACGCGGCTGATGCCCTGCTGGCGCAGCTGCGAGACGATTTTTGCAGCCTCGCTCGCATACCCTGCGCGCACATGAAAGACGTAGGGGTTGAGGGTTTCCCGAAACACCGAAGCGCCCGTGACCGGGCCAAACAGCAGGGTGCGGTGCTCCTTGATCAGGGGCAATATGGCGGCCGTCTGCGCCGTGCCGGTGCTGTTGTAGATCATGAAGACCTTGTCGGTCTCCAGCAGCTGGCGCGTGTTTTCCACCGCTTTCTGGGGATCGAAGCCGTCGTCAAGTGTGGTGTATCGGATCATGCGGCCATGCACGCCGCCCTGCGCATTCACCGCGTCGAACATGAGCCGCGAGCCCTCGCCATACTGCGCAGTCTGTGGCCCGAGCGGCCCCGACAGCACCGCCGATGCGCCGAGACGGATTTCATCGGCGGTCACGCCCTCGTTGCGGGCATGGCCCAGGCCACCGAAGCACAAGGCAACCAGCAGCACCAGAAAAGAACGAAACATCACGCACCCACCTTGCAAAGAATGTGCTGACCGAGCAACCCAAGCACACGCGCTTTGGTTATTGATCATCATCATTATCCGCAGCCATCAGAACCGGCTTATGGGGGTTTGCCCTTGCCTCGGGAGCGCCAGAAACAGCTTCGCCCGCAGTGCACACCAGGCGCACTGCGGGCGAATGAAGCCCTCTTGCCCAAGGCCACCACGCCCTGGGCAGCGGCGGCGGTGTGGAGCCCAAAAAGCTCAGCGCAGCATCAGAGCTTGAGGCGCGCGCGCGCAGCCTCGTACTCGCGGCGCAGCTTGCCCACCAGCTCGGCGGTGCTGGTCACGGCGTTGATGGCACCAATGCCCTGGCCGCAGCCCCAGATGTCTTTCCAGGCCTTCTTGGCATCGCCGCCAAAGTTCATCTTGCTGGGGTCGGACTCGGGCAGGTTGTCGGGGTCCATGCCCGCAGCGCGAATCGACGGAGCCAGGTAGTTGCCGTGCACGCCGGTGAACAGGTTGCTGTAGACGATGTCGTCGGAGTTGCCGTCCACGATGGCCTGCTTGTAGGCATCGCTGGCACGCGCTTCGTGCGTGGCGATGAAGGCCGAGCCGATGTAGCCAAAGTCTGCACCCATGGCCTGCGCGGCCAGCACTGCGTCGCCGCTGGCGATGGAACCACTCAGCGCTACGGGGCCGTCGAACCACTGGCGGATTTCCTGGATGAGCGCAAACGGGCTCTTCACACCCGCATGGCCGCCCGCACCGGCGGCCACGGCGATCAGGCCATCGGCGCCCTTTTCAATCGCCTTGTGGGCAAACTTGTTGTTGATGATGTCGTGCAGCACGATGCCACCCCAGGCATGCACAGCCTGGTTCACATCCTCGCGCGCGCCCAGGCTGGTAATGATGATCGGCACCTTGTACTTGGCGCACACCTGCATGTCGTGCTCCAGCCGGTCGTTGCTCTTGTGCACGATCTGGTTGATGGCAAAAGGCGCGGCCGGCTTGTCGGGGTTGGCCTTGTTGTAGGCAGCCAGCGTCTCCGTGATCTCGGCCAGCCATTCGTCGAGCAGCTCAGCGGGGCGGGCATTGAGCGCGGGCATGGAGCCCACCACACCCGCCTTGCACTGCTCAATGACGAGCTTGGGGTTGCTGATGATGAACAGCGGCGAGCCGATGACAGGCAGCGAGAGGTTTTGCAGCGCGGCGGGCAGTTTGGACATGGCAACAACTTCCTGAACAGGTTTTTGGATGAAATAGGGCTCTAGCGCTTATTCATCAAGCGCTAGCAGCTATCATTTTTATATCAATGAGCTGCCCGCTCTGCGGGCAGTCCGTCTCCTCACAACACGCTCAACCTTCAAAAGGCTTCCAGCGCCAACTCGGTAACGCTGGCCGCGCCTTCCACAATGCTGTCGCGCAGGCCCGGGGCCTTCACCAGGATGTGATCAGCGTAGAACTGGGCCGTAGTGATTTTTGCGCGCATGAACGCTTCGTCCTGTCCCTTTTGCAACAGGTCCTGTGCCACCAGCAGGCTGCGCGCCAGCTGCCAGCCCGCCACCACATTGCCCGCCAGCATCAGGTAAGGCACGCTGCCCGCAAACACGGCATTGGGCTGGGCCTTGGTGCCACCGGCTACAAAGTCGATCACGTCGAGCAGCGCCTTGCGCGCCGCCGTGAGGCGCTTGGCCACTGCCAGCGCGGCGGGGGTGCCGCTGGCCAACAGATCGGCCTCGGTCTTCTCGATCTGTGCTGCGATGCCCTTGGCGGTCTGGCCGCCGTCACGCGCCGTCTTGCGGCCCACGAGGTCGTTGGCCTGGATGGCCGTGGTGCCTTCGTAGATGGTCAGGATCTTGGCGTCGCGGTAGTACTGGGCCGCGCCGGTTTCTTCGATGAAGCCCATGCCGCCATGCACCTGCACGCCCAGGCTGGTCACTTCCAGGCTGGTCTCGGTGCTGTAGCCCTTGACCAGCGGCACCATGAATTCATAGAACGCCTGGTTCTGCTTGCGCGTTTCCGCATCGGGGTGGTGGTGGGCAGCATCGAACGCTGCTGCGGCCACGGTGGCCATGGCACGGCAGCCTTCCACGGTGGCGCGCATCGTCATGAGCATGCGCTTCACATCGGGGTGGTGGATGATGGCGGCGCTGGCGTTGATGCTGCCGTCCACGGGGCGGCTCTGCACGCGGTCTTTGGCGTACTGCACAGCCTTCTGGTAGGCGCGCTCGGAAATCGCAATGCCCTGCATGCCCACGGCGTAGCGGGCCGCGTTCATCATGATGAACATGTATTCGAGTCCGCGGTTTTCCTGGCCCACGAGGTAGCCCACGGCGCCGCCATGGTCGCCAAACTGCAGCACGGCCGTGGGGCTGGCCTTGATGCCCAGCTTGTGCTCGATGCTCACGCAATGCGCGTCATTCCGCGCGCCCAGGCTTCCATCCTTGTTGACCATGAACTTGGGCACGACGAAGAGGCTGATGCCCTTGACGCCCTCGGGTGCGCCCTGCACACGGGCCAGCACCAGGTGGACGATGTTCTCGGCCATGTCGTGCTCACCGTAGGTGATGAAGATCTTGGTGCCGAAAATCTTGTACGTCCCGTCGGGCTGGGGTTCGGCGCGCGTGCGCACCAGGGCCAGGTCCGAACCAGCCTGGGGTTCGGTCAGGTTCATGGTGCCGGTCCATTCGCCGGTCACCAGCTTTTCAAGGTACGTGGCCTTGAGCTCGTCACTGCCTGCGGTGAGCAGCGCCTCAATGGCACCATCGGTCAGCAGCGGGCACAGCGCGAAGCTCATGTTGGCGCTGTTGGTCATCTCGATGCAGGCCGCGCCAATGGTCTTGGGCAGGCCCTGGCCGCCAAAGTCGGCCGGGTGCTGCAGGCCTTGCCAGCCGCCTTCGGCGTATTGGCGGAAGGCTTCCTTGAAACCGGGGGTGGTGGTGACCACGCCGGATTGAAAGCTCGATGGATTCTTGTCGCCTTCCCAGTTGAGCGGCGACAGCACCCCTTCATTGAACTTGGCGCACTCTTCCAGCACGGCAGCCGCCGTGTCCAGGCCGGCGTCTTCAAAGCCGGGAATCTGCGCAATCTGTTCAATGTTGGCCAGGTGCTCGATGGCGAACAGCATGTCCTTGACGGGGGCGGTGTAGCTCATGGGTGTCTCCGGGAAAGCGAAATTTCGTCAAAAAAAAGGCATCGCGAGCGATGCCTTTGTGCGCACAGTGGCGTTCTTACAGGGCCTTGACCAGTTCTGGCACGGCCGTGAACAGATCCGCTTCCAGCCCATAGTCGGCCACGCTGAAGATCGGCGCCTCAGGGTCCTTGTTGATCGCCACGATCACCTTGGAGTCCTTCATGCCCGCCAAATGCTGGATGGCGCCCGAGATACCCGCTGCGATGTACA